>ERZ1673738.1140-NODE-1140-length-42158-cov-13.122390_pt1 | contig 42158 bp, 28 predicted proteins | sample MGYA00580198_ERZ1673738 | MGnify/ENA primary metagenome ERZ1673738 (study PRJEB41218, sample SAMN15661784) | gut metagenome | host: Homo sapiens | place: Canada: London | collected 2015-08-20/2019-03-30 | study: EMG produced TPA metagenomics assembly of...
GTTGGCGGCCCGTGCCGCCCTCGCTCTTCATCCAAAATCATTGCGCCAAATCGGGGAACTGGGGTTTTTCGGAACGAACTCCGGAAGCGTGTACGAACCTCTCATATGGGAGGTTCGTTTTGTGTTGGGAACGGGGAGGGGATAGACGCATTGGCAAAGCCAATGCGCCTGCCCCCCAAATTTCCAATGTTAAGTTTGATTCTCTGTGGGGTAAAATGCTAACGCATTTTATCCTTCCCGAAAGCCTTATTTTATAACCTCGCTGCGCTTCGGATAAAATAATCTTTCGATTTTTGCGAATGCTTTTGGCGAATAGCTCCGTTTCGGGGAAAGCCGCCACTGGTCACGTACTAAAAGTACGCTCCCGTTTTGCATGGGGATTAAGTGGGGATAGCCCTATTGCGAAGCAATGGGCGTAAGGGGCTTTGCCCCTTCCATGGTTGGCGGCCCGTGCTGCCCTCGCTCTTCATCCAAAATCATTGCGCCAAATCGGGTACCTTGGTTTTTCGGAACCAATTTTGGAATAGTGGGGATAGCCCTATTGCGAAGCAATGGGCGTAAGGGGCGTTAGCCCCTTCAATGGAAGTGCGCCTCGCACCCGCCCTCGCTCTTCATCCAAAATGGATTCACTTGCTTGGTTGCGCTGGGCGGGCGCGGGGCGCGCCTGCCGCAGAAGGGACAAGCCCCCTGGCGATTGGCAAAGCCAATGCGCCTGCCCCCGAAGTTTCCGCATATGGAGTTTTGTATATATCCGAATAAAATGCCAACGCATTTATCCTTCCCGAAAGCCCTATTTTATAGTCTCGCTACACTTCGGATAAAATAATCTTTCGATTTGGCGAATGCTTTTGGGCTAAAAACGGGTTGCTGCGCGATAACAAAGACTCTCGCGTATGTTAAATACGCTTCGACCCTTTGTTTCGCTTGCGCCCCGTTTTTAGTTCCAAAATCATTACGCCAAATCGGGGAAGCTGGGGTTTTTTGAAACGAACTCCGGAAGTGTGTACGAACCTCTCATGTGGGAGGTTCGTTTTTGTTGGGAACGGAGTGGGGATAGAAGCATTGGCGGAGCCAATCTTCGTAAGGGGCTTGCCCCTTCTATGGAAGCGGCACTGCCGCCCCTGTGCCTGGCTGGCGCACCTTGCGTCCTCTTCATCCAAAATCATTGCGCCAAATCGGGGAGCCTTGGTTTTTCGGAACGGACTCCGGAAGCGTGTACGAACCTCTCATGGGAGGTTCGTTTTGTGTTGGGAACGGGGAGGGGATAGAAGAATTGGCGAAGCCAATCTTCGTAAGGGCGCAGCCCTTCAATGGAAGTGCGCCTCGCACCCTTCAATGGAAGTGTGTCTCGCGCTATTTTTTATACAAGGCGGTATTGCGCGTTTTTCAACAGGGAGTTTTTAAAATATTTGCGCTGCTTTTTGACAAGGGCGGCGGTATTGCGCGCGATTTGCCCTTCGAGTTCCCGCTCGTTTTTTCCTCCGCTTTTCAGCCACGCTATCGTTTCGCGGTACCCGATTGCCGAGGCCGCGGACGGATTGTTTTTTATTCCGAGCGCGAGCAGTTTTTGCGTTTCGCTGACGAGTCCGCCGGAAAGCATTTTGCGGGTTCTTTCGCGGATTCTCTCCGAAAGCTCTTCGTCGGGGGCGTCGAGAATCTGCACATTGCGCGAGATTTCCCCCATCGGGCAGGGAAGGGCGGCGAATTCCTCCGCGAGCTCGGCGCAGGTCTTGCCGCTTGCCATGCAGCGCGCGAGGGCGTTTTTGGCGCGTCTCGGGTTGAGGATGTCCACTGTGCGCGCCGCGTCGGGATCGATTTTGAGCAGCGCCTCGGCGAGCCTGCCCGCTCCGGTTTTCTCGATTTCGTCGCAGACTTTTTTGACTCCGTCGGGGATTTTGACGCCGTCGGTCACCGCGGCGAACCACGAGCGCAGATAGAAGCCGCTGCCGCCGCACACCACCGCCTTTTTGCCGCGCGCGGATATGCCGTCGAGGGCGGCTTTCGCAAGCCGCGCATATTCGGCGACGTCGAAAGGTTTGTCGCAGTCGGCGACGTCTATCAGGTGGTGCGGGACTTCCGCCAACTCTTCCGGCGCCGCTTTCGCGCTTCCGATATCCATGCCCCTGTACACCTGCACGCTGTCGCACGATATTATCTCGCCGCCGATTTTTTTCGCGAGCTCTATCGCCCGCCGCGTCTTGCCCGAGCACGTGACGCCCGTTATTATGAAGACTTCCGTCATTTTTTTGCGCGCAACGCGGCGCAGATTTCGCACATTGTCTCGGGAGTTTTGCACGCGCGGGCGGTGCAGAACGTGCGCCCGTAGTATATGAATTGCAGGTGCATTCCGCCCCACCTTTCGGGCGGATAGAGCTTTTTCAAATCCCTTTCCGTGCGCTCGACGCTCGATCCGTCTGAAAGCCCCCAGCGCCGCGCGAGCCTGTGTATGTGCGTGTCCACGGGGAACGCCGGCGTGTCGAAAGCCTGCACCATCATTACCGAGGCCGTCTTGTGCCCGACCCCCGGAAGCGATTCGAGCTCTTCGAGCGAGCGCGGGACTTCGCCGCCGTATTTGTCGCGCAGGATTTCCGCCGTCGCCCTGATGTTTTTTGCCTTCGCGTTGGATAGTCCGCACGGCCTTATGATTTCGCGTATTTGCGCCTCGGAGAGCTTCGCCATTTCTTTGGGAGTGTCGGCGAGCTCAAAGAGCCGCGGCGACACCTCGTTGACGCGCTTGTCGGTGCATTGCGCCGACAGCATCACGGCCACGAGAAACGTGAAGTCGTTGAGGCTGTCGAGCGGCACGGTCGGGTTCGGAAAAGCCTCGTCGAGCTTTTCCATTACAAAATCCGCCCTTTGACGCCTGTTCATGTCAGTCTTCAATCCCTTTGAGCAGGAAGGAAAATTCGTAGGTTTTTCCGGATTCCACGGTGTGCGGTTTTTCCGGAAGCCCGTTCTTGCTCCACGAATTTTTTCCGCCCACCCCCGCGGAGGCGGCGGAGACGCTTACGACGTTGAAATCCCTCTTGGGAATCTGGTGGTGGTGCGAGGCCTGTTCGATGTCCTCGGGCAGGCAGGGATAGGCGGAGAACTCGAAGTTTCCCGGGCCAGCGGTTTCTATCAGCAGGGAGGCGTCCGCGTCGTCCCCCGAGATCTTCGCGTAGCGCACTTCGGAGGCGTTTGAAGATTCCTGCGGCTCTATGTACGGGAAGAACGCCTCGGAGATCTTCGCCTTGAATACGGCTTCCCACGCCCCCTCGCGGCGGTCGGAATAGGTCTCGCACGGGCCTTCGCCGAACCATTCGCGCTCGTCGAGTTCGGTGGGGACGCGGAACTGCACGCCGACCTTTTGGAGCGGCGGCAGGCCCGCCGCGGGGGAGACCGACGCCGAAACGAAAATCGAGCCGTCGGGGCGGACTTCGTAGGAGAAGCGCGCTTTTGAGCCGCGCGCGGGAATGGCGTATTCGGCGTCTATTTTAAGCAGCGATTTCCCGTTCCCCGACATGTGGTTCGACCTGAATTTAAGCAGCGTCATCCTGTCCTCGGCGGTGCGCCAAACCGCGAGCTCTTTTGAGAGCTTCGCGCCCATTTCGTTGTTGGTGGCGGGGCGGCGAAGGCTGAGTTTCATGGGGCCCTCGATGAGCGTCTGCGAGTCGAATTCGTAGGATTCGAGCCATCCCGTGCGCCTGTCGAATACGGCTTTGAAATCTTCCCCTGAAACGCGGAGTTTTTCGTTGTCGGAGGAGACTTTCATTTCTCCTTTGTCGGAGACGGCCGTCCGCGCGTAGGAGCCTTCGAGCGGGAACTGTTCCCACGCGATTTCCTCCCCCGCCTTCACGGCGTTGGGGGCGTCTTTGCGGGTTTTGAAGCCCAATCTCAGGGCGTATTCGCCGCGCTTGGAGAAGTCGCAGTCGGACAAGTCAATGACGGCGGCGCGCTCCGTTTGCGGGGGAATTGCGGGGAGGTCGAAATCGCCGGACTCGATCTCCCTGCCGTCGCGCGTCAGGCTCCACGAGGCGGACACGTTTTCGAGCGGCGAGAAGAAGTTTTCGTTGAATATCTTGACCCGCAATTTTTTGTCGGCGAACCCATCGGCGCGCGCATGGATATTCTGGTAGAGCTTTTTTACTTCCCACGCCTGCGGCGACGGCCGCCAGTCAGGCTGCACCATTCCGTTTATGCAGAACGAATAGTCGGTGGGAAAGTCTCCGAAGTCTCCGCCGAAAGCGAAATATTTGTCTTTTCTCGGCTTTTGTTTGAAGTCGGCGAAGTCTATTTTCGAGAGCTCGCGCGCGCCGTCGGGGAGCGCGAAGAAAAAGTTTTCTTCAAGCGCGGCGTCTACAACCCGGAACTTCTTTACTGCCCCTGCGAAGCGTTCGTGGCTTTCCTTGTCGTATTCGGCTATGGAGAAAGGGGCGGCGGATAAAAATTCCATTTCCGGAACTTTTTTCGACGCGGCTTCCGTCCCGTCGATAAAGATTTTCATTTCCCCGTTCCCGACTGCCGCCGCGATCTGCGCGCTTTTGCCGAGCAGGTCGGTCTTGGCTTCGAGCGTCTCCCACTCTTTGCCGTTAAATACCGCGAACGACACGATTTTGCGGGCGTCGAAAAATTTCAGCTCAAAGGCGCCGGGCTGGCGGACTATGGTTTCCTCGCTTCGCGTCCACGGCGCGCGCCCGGAGTTCTTCGCGCCGCCCTCGTCGTACGCGGCGCGCGGCAGAAACCCTTTTGCGGCGATTTCCGCGGCGACGGTAAAAGCCTTTGCGGGAGACTTGAAGAGCCCCGGGAAAGCCACCGCGGAGGCGTTCTCCATGACGTTCTTGGAGACGGTGTCGCTGAACACGGCTATATCCCTTTTCGGGTCGGCCGAGTCGGAGATTTTCACAACCGGTTCGGCGTTTTTGTATATGCCCTGGTCTTTCCAATCCCATATGAATCCGCCCTGGAACATGGGCTCTTTGCGGACGAGCTCCCAATAGTCGGACAGGCATCCGCCGCTGTTGCCCATTGCGTGGGCGTATTCGCAGATTATGGCGGGTTTCCTGTCGGCCTCCGGCTTTCCCTTCTGTTCGTCGAGGTGCTTTTTTATGTCGGCTGGGGAGGCGTACATCTTCGAATACATGTCCACGTATTTTTGCCCATGGTCGCGGTCGAAGTGCAGTACCCGCGACGCGTCGCGCCTGCGGATTTTTTCGGCCGCCTCCGCAAAATACCTGTTGTCGAGGCTTTCGTTGCATAGCGACCAAATCACGACGCTCGCGTGGTTCTTGTCGCGCTCCACCATGTTGTTGATTCTGTCCCAAATGGCGGCGCCCCATGTGTCCTTATGCTTGAAAGGCGCCTTTTCCCCCATGTCGTCAAGGTCGTGCAATTCTATGTTGGCTTCGTCTATGACGTACATGCCGAGTTCGTCGCAGAGGTCGTAGAAGTCGGGGCGGTTGGGGTAGTGCGATGTTCTTATCGCGTTGATGTTGTACTTTTTCATCTCGAGGATGTCGCGGCGCGCGGTTTCGCGGTCGATTGCCTGCGCGAGCTTCGGGTCGTGCTCGTGGCGGTTGACCCCCTTGAAGAGAACGGGCTGGCCGTTGACGAGAATCTGACCGTTTTTGCGCTCCACGCTCCTGAATCCAACTTTGAAGGGCGCGTACATTTTGACGCCTGAGGCCGTCTCGAATTCGAGCAGGAAAGTATAGAGATTGGGATTTTCCGCGCTCCATTGGCGGACGCGCTCGACGAGCGGGAACTCCCAGCGGCATATCATGAATTTTTTTGAATCGACGCTCTTTGCGGATTCCGCGACGGACAGGAGCTTCCTGCCGTCGTACAGCATGCCTTTAAGCCTGAAACCGCGCGGCATGTCGGTCGGATTTTCTACGACGATTTCCGCGTCGAGCCTGCCGTCGCGGTATTCATTGGCGAGAACCGGTTTCAGGAACACGTCCCTTACGAGGATTTCCGGTGTCCAGTATAGAGTGACATCGCGGAATATGCCGGCCAGCCGCCAGAAGTCCTGGTCTTCAAAATACGAGCCGTCCGAGTATTTGTAGACTTGCAATGCGATTGTGTTTTTGCCGAAGCGCAGGTATTTCGAGAGGTCGAACACGGCGGGCGTGCGGCTGTCCTGCGAATAGCCCACCTCTTTGCCGTTGAGCCATATCCTGAACGCGCTCGCCACCCCGTCGAATTTTACGAATACCTTGCCGTTGCCCCAGTTCTGCGGCACTTCAAAGTCGCGGCGGTACAGCCCGACCGGGTTGCGGTTTTCTGCGGGGCGGTTCGTGTAGCGCGCCGGAGGCTCGTCCATGACCCTCGGAGGATTCTTCTTGAAGGGATATTTTATGTTGGTGTATAGGGCCGTGCCGTGCCCCGACATTTCCCAGTTGGAGGGCACTTCCATGCCTTCCCACGGCGAGTCGTCGAAATTTTCCCCGTAAAACCCCGCGGGAACCCGCGAGGGGTTGGGGCAAAACATGAATTTCCACGAGCCGTTGAGGGACATTTCGCGGGAGGAATATCCGCCTTTCAGCGCGGCTTCCGCCGTCGGATAAAATTTCATCGTAGCCGCTGCGGGCTCTTTGTTGATTCTGAAAACCGCTTCGTTCTGCCAGTCCTCGGGGGTTTCCGCCGAATGGAGGGCAGCCGCCGAAAACGCGGCCGCCAATAATGACTTATAAAATGGATTCATGCATAAGAAAATTATTTCGGGCCGTCCTGCTTTCAAGCTTTAACGTCGGCAAATTTCCAAATCCCGCATATCCGCAAAAAAATAAACCCGCCGGTTTTCGGCCGGCGGGCGGATTCGTAAAAGCTATTGGGCGGATTCGCGCTTTTGGCGCTCCTTTATCAGGACCTCGTTAAAGTGGTTTTGGGAGGCTTCCGCCTCTTCGGCCTCCCTCTGCTTTTTGCGGGCTTCGAGCGCCGATGGGTATTTTTCGGGCGGAAAATATTTCAGGCACCACGCAACCTGGTCTTTTACGAGGCCGCTCGTGGCGTTTGCTGGGGTCATGTTTATCGGCGAGAACCCGCGCCACGACCACATGTCGCCGCTGTCGGGCAGAACCGCCTGGATTTCGAGCGTGGTATAGGCCTGCGCGCCCGCTGAACCCAGCGAGAGGGGCTTGGAGGCCTGCATGAATACGGGATCGGGCTCGGCAGATTCCGCCGCGGAGAGCGACATGCTCCAAAGCGGGCGGAATATTATCTGCGCCTCTTTGGCGTTTCCGACGATTTCGTATTTTTGCGCTTTCAGAAATTCCGCTACCGCCGCGCGGGTCTGGGCGTTTATTTCCGCGGCGCGCGCGGCAAAGGGGGCTCCGAGCCCCGAGGGCTCGTCCACATACGCCTTCGTGAGGTTTGCGAATGACGCGCCGTCCTTCATTTCCTGCGTGAAGTTCGAGCACCCCGCAAACAGCAGGGCGGCGCACGCTGCCGATATGGCTGTTATCTTTTTCATACCCGAAAGTTTTCACTCTTTGCCGCGGCGTTCAACAACAAAATGGGCGCGCCGTTTGCGTTTTGTGTTGAAAGGTCCGGCGGGCGCGTATTATATCGCGGAGGATTTTTTATGGACAACACTCAAAGATGCATAGACGCCGTTTGGCAGGCCGTGCGCGCCGAGGCCGAGGAAGTCGCCGCGGGCGAACCGCTGCTCGCGCGGCTGGCGGACGAGGTGGTGCTTTCGCGCGGAAGCATTTTCGAATCCGTGGGCGTGAGGCTCTCGCGGAAGCTCGGGCGCAACGCGATAGGCGAGGGCGACCTCTACGCGATTTTCATGGACGCATTTTCGGACGACGAATCCATACGCCGCAACATCGTCTACGACATAGCCGCGATAAAGTCGCGCGACCCCGCCTGCACGGGCTTTCTGAACCCCATACTCTATTACAAGGGCTTCATGTCGATTTCCGCGCACCGCGTCTCGCACTGGCTTTGGAACAGGGGCAGGAAGTCGGCGGCGCACTATATCCAGAGCATTTGCAGCGAGATTTTCGGCGTGGACATACACCCCGCGGCCCGCTTCGGCGGCGGCATACTTCTCGACCACGCGACCTCGTTTGTGGCGGGCGAGACGAGCGTGGTGGAGGACAATGTTTCGATTCTGCACGAAGTCACTCTTGGCGGCACCGGCAAGGCGGGCGGCGACCGCCACCCGAAGGTTATGTCGGGGGTTCTCATAGGGGCGGGCGCGAAGCTCATCGGCAACATAAAAATCGGAACGGGCGCGAAAATCGGCGCCGGAAGCGTCGTGCTCGACGACGTGGAGCCCCACACGACCGTCGTCGGGGTCCCCGCGCGGCCCGTCGCCTCCGACATCGAGGACGTGCCCGCGAGCGAGATGAACCAAAAGTTTTAGCCCGCGCTCCGTTTTTTTCGGCGTTTTCGGGATTTCTCCGGAGCATTTCGGCGCGCGCGCTTTGCGGGGCTGCCGCGCGTTTTGTCCCCGCCGCGCCCCTCAGGGAAACTGCGGCCTTTGCGGCTCCCGCCGCGGTTTGCGGAAAAAGCGCGCGCGGCTACTTGTCGGAAAGGAGTTTCGGGTGGACGAGAAATTCCGCGGCCCAGGTTCCGTATTCTCCTGCGCCGTCGTCTTCGAGGCGCAGGGCGGCCATGGAACACGTTCTGAAAACGATTCTCGGCGAACCCGCGCGGACGTTTAAAAGCAGGTTGGCGAGCTCCTCCAAAAACGGGTTGTGTGAGACCATTATCAAGTCTCCGCCGAACGACGATATCGAGGCTATCGTCCGCGCGATTTCCGCGGGGTTGTCGCCGGGCGTTATATTGGAGACTTTCAGAAGCGGCGCGGGTAGGGCGAACGATTTTTTTACCGCCTCCGCCGTTTGCGCCGCCCTCTCATACGGGCTGTGCCAAATCTGGACTACGTTTTTGAATGTCTCGGCGCCGAAGAGCGAGCAGAGCGACCTTATCTGGGCCCTGCCGCGCTCGGAGAGCTTTCTTCCCTCGTCGGGGTAGGTGTCGGCGGCCTTTGCGTGGCGCATTAAAAACAGTTTCATGGCGGTTTCAGACGGTTTTTGAGAAAGTGTTTTTGTGCGCCCCGAGCCTTCCGTCGAAGAGCATGGCGATGTTTCTCAAAAACAGCCGCCCGAGCGGGGTGACGGAAAATCCCCCCGCTCGGATTTCGACGAGCCCGTCGCTTTTCATTCCCTCCAGCTTTTCGAGCGCGCCGCCGAACTTTTTTTCAAAGTCTATCCCGTAGTTTGCGTAGTCTACGCGGAGCATGCACATGATGTCCATTATCACGGCGCGCCGCAGGATGTCCTCGCCGTCGAGCACGATTCCGCGCTCTATCGGCAGGCTTCCCGCTTCGACGGATTTTTTGTAGTCCTCCATCAGCTTGAAATTTTGCCGGTAGGAGGTTTTTGTCTCCGAAATCGAGGTCAGCCCGACCGCGAACAGATCCACTCCCGCACGGGTGCTGTACCCCTGGAAGTTCCTGTGCAATGTTCCGTTTTCGCGCGCCTTTATGAGCTCGTCGCCCGGCTTTGCGAAGTGGTCGAGGCCGATAAATTCGTAGCCCGCCTCCTCGAATATCCGCTTGCCGAGTATGAAGAGCTCCGCCTTTTCGTCCGACGTCGGTATGCCGCATTTTTCGAGCGATTTCTGCGCGGGCTTCACCCACGGCACGTGCGCGTACCCGAATAGCGCGATCCTCGCGGGTTTTAGGCCGAGCGCGTCGGAGAGCGTATTTTTGAAGGATTCGCGGGTTTGCAGCGGGAGCCCGTATATGAGATCCACGTTTATGGAGAGTATGCCGTTTGCGCGCAGCCACTCGACGGCTTCGAGGTTTCTGGATTGCGGCTGAACCCTGTTTATTGCCTTTTGGACTTTTTCGTCGGTGTCCTGTACCCCTATCGACGCGCGGTTTATGCCGATTTTCGCGAAAGCTTCGACCTTTTCGGGCGTGAGCGTGCGCGGGTCGAGCTCGGCGGAAAATTCGCAGCCGTCCGCGATGTCGAAAAATTTCCGGACGATTTCTCCGAGGCGGGCGGTCTGTTCCTCCGACAGAAAATTCGGGCTTCCCCCGCCGAGGTGTATCTGGCGCAGCAGCCTTTTGGGCATTCCCGCCTCTCGCCAGTTGGAGAGCTCCCTTTCCACCAGCCCGAGATATTCGTCGGCGGACCTCCGGTCGCGCCCGAGGGAGGTCGTGCAGCCGCAGAATCGGCAGAGGTTCGAGCAGAACGGAATGTGGATATATAAAGACGCGTCGGGGATCGCCGGCATCGCGAGCCTTTCGAGGTTTTTTTTGTCGGCGTCCTTTGAGAAGTCGAGGGCTGTGGGGTATGAGGTGTACCTCGGGCCCGGCGCGGCGTACTTTGCTATTAGGCGCTTTAAGTTTTCCATAAAATATTTACGCCCCCTCCGATACGGCGGCGCAGAGGGCCTCGACGTTTTCGATTTTGGCGTCGGGAAGTATCCCGTGCCCGAGGTTGAATATGTGCCTGCCGAACGGCTTTTGCGACGCGATTATTTCGCGCGCCCTCTCCGCGACCTCGGCCGGCGACGCTCGGGAGAGCAGCATGGGGTCGAGATTGCCTTGGAGCGCGTAATCCCCCGGGTTGGCCCTACGTATTGCGGCGAGGTCGTTGCCCGTGTAAACGGAGTACGCGTCGGCTCCCGCGGCGGCGGTTTCGTGAAACCTGTCCGCCCCGAGGGGGGTGAACAAAAAGGTTTTCACGCGCCCTTTCAGCGCGCCCAAAATTCTGGCGTTCCATTTTCCGGACAGCTCCCAATAATCTCCGTCCGGTATGAGAAGCGCGTTGGAGTCGAAAATCTGGAAGGCGTCTATCCCGCATTCCGCCTGCATCAGGGCATATTCTTCGGCGGCCTCGCAGAGTGCTTCCATGAGCGTCCCGAAGGCCTTGGGGGAGTTTTTCGCAAATTCGGAGAATTTCGGAAAAGTTTTCGAGCCGCCGCCCTCCACCATGTACGCGGCGAGGGTGAACGGCGCCCCGCAGAAACCGAAAACCGCCCTGTCCGGCAGTTGGGAGCGCAGGATTTTTATGTTTTCGGCGACGTACCCGAGCTTCTCCCGCGCGCGCTCCCTCGGGGAGCCTATTTCGGCGTCGGATTTGTTTTTTACCGTCCGCTCCATCTCTATCCCCCCGCCGTCCTTGAAGCGGTACGGAAATCCGAGCGCCTCCGGAATTGTCAGTATGTCCGAGAACGCTATCGCGCAGTCGAATCCGAAGCGGCGTATGGGCTGCATGGCGGCTTCCGCCGCGAGTTCGGGGGTTTTGACTATCCCGAGGAACCCGCGCTTTTCTTTTAATTCGCGGTATTCCGGCAAATACCTGCCTGCCTGCCTCATTATCCAGAGGGGGGGGCGTGCAGTCGGCCTGCCGTCGCAGGCGTCGAGAAATAACTGCCTCGGGGTTGTGTTTGCGGCGTCCATTTTATCTTTCCCCCATTATCGCGGCGGGGACGGCGTTTGCAAGTTTCGATTTAAACAGCATGAGAAACGCGAAGTAGGCGGCGGCAGCGGCGGGAATTATAACGGCGCATGAAAAGAGCGCGAGAGCCTTGTCCTCCAAAAATCCGGCGGCTGCGCACCGCGCGGCGGCGGCGGCGGCGGTCATAGCGGAGCTCGCCGCGAAGATTTTGAGCGCCTCTTTGGAGATTCCGAGCGCGCCGAACTTTTTCCTGAGTCCCGACGAGAGCATATGCGCCTGCAACGCCGCGGCTCCGGCGTTTGCCGCCGCCAGCCCCGCCGCCCCGAACGGGTGCATGAGCGCGAGCGACAGGGCGATGTTCGCCGCAAACGAGCACGCCGATATTTTTACGGGCGTTTTGGTGTCTTTGGCGGAATGGAATCCGCGGGTGGCGAAAGTCGCTATCGAAAAAAATGGCAATCCCGCCACCGCCGCGATTACGACGGGCGTGCAGATTTCCACGTCGCGCGCGTTGAACACGCCCCATTGGAAGAGCACCGCGAGTATATCCGGCGCGAAGGCTATCAGCCCGAAGGTCGCCGGAACCGCCACGGCGAGCGTCATCAGGAACCCCTTGGCGTATTCGCGCTTGTGCTCCGCCGCGTTTTCCGACGCTTTCAGCGCCGAGAGCCTCGGGAAAAACACGGTTGCCACCGCTATCGTGAATACCCCGAGCGGAAATTCGAGCAGGCGGCTGGCGATGTACAGGGCGGGAATCGCCGCGTCGTTTAGCAGCATCGCCAGCATTTTGGAGACGAAAATGTTAACCTGTATTATAGCCGCCCCCGCGAGCGCGGGCAAAAACAGGGCGTAGAGTTCCCCGAGTTCGGGGGATTTGCCGAGGTCGAACTTGAACCGCCAGCCCTTTCTGTAAGTCCACGCTGCGGGAATCAGCATTTGCAGCGCTCCCCCGACGAGCCACGCGGCGCACATGCAGTATCCGAGGGCGATACTGTCGGACGGGAACGCGCGCGCCCCCCAAAATATCCCGCAAATTATGGATATGTTCAAAAGTATCGGCCCCACGGACGGAACCCCGAACGAGCCGAGCACGTTGAGGGCGCTTCCGAAAACCGCCGCGAGGCATATCAAAAACATATAGGGCATCAGAACCGCCGAGTAGCCCGCTCCGAGCAGAAAGCGCTGCGTCTGCATGTCCGCGCGCGACGCTGCGAACGCCGCCGCCATTCCCGCCAGCGTCAGAACCGCGAGCAGTATCGCGGCCCGCGTGAGGACTTTGTTCAAAAAGTCGAATGCCGCCTTTTCCCCCGATTTTTCGAGGGTTTGCGCGAATATCGGTATCATCGCCGACGACAGCGCGCCCTCCCCGAGCAGGCGGCGGAAGAGGTTGGGGAGCGTGAAGGCGAAAGTGTACGCGGCGTTGACCGCCGACAGGCCGAGGAAAGCCATTGTAGCGGCGTCGCGCGCGAATCCGAGCGCCCGCGAACCCACTGTGGCCGAGGATATTTTTACTATGTTTTTCAGCGGGCCTGCCATGATATTCCGGCCATGTTGCGCGCCGGAGGCGGAAATGTCAATTTTATTGCCCGCCGAACGGGGCGCGGGCTTTGCGTTTGCGGCGGTGTATGAAAAGGGGTTAGGAAGGGATGTCCGGCGCGGGCGGAAGCGGAATGAAAATTGCGGTTTGACATTCTCTCCGCCGCAAACTTTACTCCCACCAATGCGAAACGTTTTTTCGCGCCCAAACGCAACAAATGTCCCACATGAAAAATTTTTGGATATTCGCGGCGTCGCTCATCCTGCTCGGGTGCGCGTCGGCCCCCGCTGAAAAGACGCGCGCGCAGATGCGCGCCGAAAAGGCCGATTCCGACGCCTTCATGATACTCGCGGAGGGTTTGCCGAACGGGCGGGAGTCGCGCGACACCATACCGGTAGGGGGAGGCGTATTGTACAGGGTGGAAAAGAGCGGAACCGGAAAGATATTTTCCCGCCTGAGTTCCGACGGCGGCAAGACGTGGTCGGAGCCCTCCGCCCTGAAATACGCCGATACAGGCAGGTTCATTCTCAATCCCAATTCGCGCCCGCAGATTTTTGCGCTTCCGAACGGGTCGGCGGTTTTGCTATTTTACAACAACACATCCGATTCCTACGACGGCGGAAACGTAATTTGGGGTTCTGCGGGCAGGCAGGCCGGCCTCGAAATCGGCTGGTCGCAGCCGCAGCCGCTATTGGTCTCGAAGTCGCCGGAGAAAAAATATTCCCTGCCGTTTCTCTTCTCCAAAAACGGCTCTTACTGGCTCTTCACCCGCAACGGCAAGCGCGGCGCGCTGCGGAAGGTCGGCTCGTGCGCGGCGAAGTTTCTGGATTCCGACCCCGAGAGCACTCTCGCGACCCGCGGAATGCTGCTGAACCTCAAAAATATCGAGAAGGGCGGGCGCACCGTCTCAATGCCGCGCATTCCGGACATCAAAAAGGGCGGGCTTACGGTTGAGTTCGTCGCGAATTTCGAGAACGCCGAGGCGGGAATTCCGATTTTCGACAACACCGACGCCCAGGGAAAGGGCCTGAAAGTCGAGACAGCCCCCGGGCGGGCGTTTTCGGTTTATTTGAACGACGGCGTGTCGCAGTTTGCATGGACGACCGATGCCGGAGTGTACGTTCCCGGAAAAGACGCGCACATAGCGATAGTAATCGACGGAAAATCCAAGCTGGCGATGTCGGTCTGCAACGGGCAGGTCTGCGACGGGGATTCCGCGAGGCCGTTCGGGTGGGAGGTTTTCTACCCGGAAATTTCGTCCGTCAACGCTTCCGGAAGCGCGGTGGTTGCGCGCGGGTTCGGCGTGGACATGAAGCGTTTTAGAATCTATTCGCGCCCGCTTTCCGTATTTGAAATAATCTCCAACAAAAATTCGGGAAGATAGCGGCTGCCCTTCCCGAATTTTCCGTCGGGGGCATTAAAACCTTGACACCACGCTTTGCGAATTGATTGTATTGGTGGACAATTTGCCCGGATGGCGGAATTGGCAGACGCAGCGGACTCAAAATCCGCCGATGGCGACATCGTGAGGGTTCGACCCCCTCTCCGGGTATTGTTTTTAAGTTCGGGCGCGCTTCATTTCGGAAATGGTTTCCGAATCGTTTCGTTTGCGGATTTTGCCTTTCAAAGGCGCGCGGCGGGTTTTTTTATTTTTTCCGTCCGTCTTGCGGGCGGGGTTCCCGATATTTCCCGCACTGTTTTGTTTCGTGAAATTTGATTGTTGGCAAATGGGCCGGTATTTGGAAAACTTCCCTTATAAGGATTTTCTCGGCGGGGGCGTTTCAACAGGCGGAAAAGAGAAATGCCTATTGCGGGTTGGCAGGAAATTTCCGCCGCCGGCATGGGGTGTTTGATTTTTTATTGCCGGCGGGATTGGCTTGACTTGGCGGATACCGGGCCTACATTAATCGGATTATAGCATATATGTCGTCCGCGCGTGCAGGCGCGCGGGCGGGCGAGGGGGGTATCATGAAATTCTTGGTCAATTTGGCGGTGTCGGCGGCGAGGATGTGCGTCGGGGCGGCGCTTTTGATTTTGGCGGCGGGGATTCCCGCGTATTTTTTCGAGTGCGACCGCCTGACGGTTGCCGCCGCGGGCGAAGGGACGCCTTCTCCCCTAGATATTGCCGGAATTTATCTCGACGCCGGCAAGATTTCCGCGGCATCGCTCATCGCGAAAGAGTCGGGGGATTTCGGCGAGATTTCCGGAGTTGTCGAAAGGCAATATTCTTCGCATCCGCAGTGGGTTGCGGCAGGGGGGAACGAGCCGTTTTTCGAGGCGTATTATTCGAGCGTTCCCGAGACTCCCGCGCGAATGTCCCCCGCGCCTCTCTATTCGGTGCTGGCTACCTCGGACAACCGCAAAAAGCTGCTCGATTTTCTCTCCCAGGCGGACAGTGGGCTCGTCAAAAAGTTCATATCCATGCGCGGCATGAATCCCGTAATATTCCCGCCGGTCTATTCGTCGGCGGGGGCGCCGCTCGAAGCCGCCCTTCTGATCAACGCCCTGATGGCGCAATCCGGAGACTTCGACAGAAAGTTTCTGCTCGGAATAGACTCCGTTATGGAGCTTTCCGGCAAGTCGCCGGAGAAAAAGGAGGAGTTCGAGAAATACTGCCTCGCAACCCTCGCGTTTGCCAAGGGATACGATTGGACGATACTAAGGTCGGTTTTCTCGCACTTTTCCTCGGTGGGCGAGGCCTATGGGTTCGCCCGCGTCTACGAGTCCGCTCCAACCCGCGAGTATAAGAACGTCCTGCTTGCTGGAATGTTTGAGTGCGGCAGCCCGTCTATGTGCTCTCGGTATCTCGACGGCGCGGACTTGCGCAGGTGGGAGGACTTCCGGTACGCCTTTTTGCATGGTGAGGGCGCCCTCGCGTTTCTGCTTGAATCCGGTTCCCCGATATATTCGGAATCGGCGTTCGCGCGTTTTTTGTCTCCGGTTTGCTCGCCGGTAAAGGAGGCGCTCGCCCCCTATGCCGCAAAATTTCCGGCGGCGGCGCTTCCCGCCAAGGTTGCGCTTGCCGTTCTCGGAGGGTATTTTCTCATTCGCGGATTTTTGAGGATTTTCCGGCCGGAGCGCGATACCCCGAGCTGGCATTCTCCGCTTGCGCTGGCGCGCGGGCTGTTCGAGGCGCTCGCAGTTGCGCTGCTGTTTTTCCTGCTTGTCGAGCCGAACGCCTTTGCCGTGAAGATCGGGGAAAACGCGCCCGCGCCGGAGTTAAGGTTTGCATTTGAAAAAGTAATAAACAACATAGTAGGGGAAACCATGAATTTTGAAACCGATACGGCAACGATAGCGGCGGTGGCGCTGTTTTTTGTATTGCAGATGACGGTATATGTCTTCTGCCTTATACGCCTTTCCATAATAAAGCGCGCAAGGGGGTCGGCGAACCTCAAAATGCAGCTGCTCGAAAACGAGGAGACCCTTTTCGACCTCGGTCTTTACATAGGCCTGGCGGGGACGGTGTTTTCGCTCATACTGCTGACGATGGGGATCGTGACGGCGAGCCTTATGGCCGCCTACGCCTCGACCCTTTTCGGCATTCTCTTTACCGCTATCGTCAAGACGGTGCACGTTAGGCGGTACAAGCGCAGGCTGCTCTTGGAGGCCGCGAACGGGCAATAGGCTTATGATACATACCACCGCGATTGTTCCAGCGTCCGCAAAGCTCGGGCAAAACGTCGAAATAGGCGCGTACGCCGTTCTCGAGGACGGCGTGGAAATAGGCGACAATTCCTTGATAGAGGCCCACGCCCATATAAAGAGGGGCGCCCGCATAGGCCGCGGGTGTTCGGTGGGTTCGTTTGCGACTGTTTCCGGAGACCCCCAGGACTTGCATTTTGACAGGGCGACCGTTTCCTTTGTTGAAATAGGCGACGGCACCGCCGTCAGGGAAGGGGCGACCGTCCACAGGGCGACGGCGGCGGGAGGCTCCACAAGGGTCGGGAAGAACTGCCTGCTCATGGCTAATTCCCATATCGGCCACGATTGCGTTGTCGGCGACCGCTGCATTTTGGCGCCATTCTGCGCGCTCGGGGGATTTGTCCGCATGGGGAACGACGCATTCGTCAGCGGCGGCGTAATGCTGCACCAGAAAATCCGCGTCGGAGACGGGGTCATGATAAGCGGGGTCTCGGCGTTTTCGGAGGATATTCCCCCGTACGTAAACGCCCACAAGCGCAACACGGTTGCGGGCATAAATCTGATAGGAATGCGCCGCAGAAATACCCCCGCTGCGGCGGTCGCGGAAGTCAAGCGGCTCTATATGGCGGTTTATTCGGGCGGCGTCTGCGCGGACAATGCGGGGAAACTTTTGGCCCAAAAGGCGTATTCGACTCCCGAGGGGGAAAATTTTTTGAGGTTTTTCGCGGAACCCGGCAGGCACTATATACATGTCGACCGCGAAAAGCGCAGGTAGCCGGAGTATGCCCGCTTCCGGAAAAAAAATCGCCATAACCGTCGGCGACCCTGCGGGGGTCGGTCCCGACGTGATAGCGGCGTGGGCGAAGTCGGCGCCCGAACGGCTTTTGGCGCGCGCGGAAGTTCTGGCGCACGCGGATTTTCTCGAAACCCTTCCGGAGGCGCTTGGAAAGCGTCCGGTAGGCGCCGCAGGTTTCCGCGCCAAGGCGGGCGAGCCATCGTCTGCCGGATGCGAAGTTGCGGCCCTCGCGCTTGAAGGCGCGGCAGCGGGGTGCGCAGATGGGCGTTATTCCGCGGTCGTGACGGCCCCGATTTCAAAATTTGAAATGCGCAAGATAGGCTTCGATTTCCCCGGGCAGACGGAATTTTTTGCGGCGCGCTGGGGCGGGGAGCCCGTCATGTGCTTTGCGGGGGTCGAGCTTTTGGTGTCGCTTGCCACATGGCACGAGCCGCTTTCAAAAGTTCCGTCGCTTCTCGACTTCGGCCGCATATCGAGGGCGGTGGAATCGGCGGCGGAACTCGCGCGCAGGCTCCGCGGCGCGGGCTCGCCGAGAATCGCCGTATGCGGGCTGAATCCGCATGCGGGCGAGGACGGTCTTATGGGAAGGGAGGAAATCGACGTCATAGACCCGATTTTGGACGGGCTTCGCGAAAAATACCCGAATTTGTCGCGCACCCTGCCGCCCGACACGGTTTTCGCCAGAATGAGGCGCGGGGAATTTGACGCTGTTGCGGCCATGTACCACGACCAGGCGCTCGCGCCCCTCAAAACGCTCGAATTCGACAGGGCCGTCAACATTTCGATGAACCTTCCGCACGTCCGCACGAGTCCCGACCACGGCACGGGATATTCGATAGCTGGCACGGGAGCCGCCGACTGCTCGAGCTTTTCGAACGCCGTCGATTTGGCGTTGAAACTCTGCCGGTAGCCTTTTTGTCTTTCGTCGGCGGCAAATTGCTTGACGCGCCCGCTGATTGGCCCATTATAAACGGCCTTTTACTGACAAACTTTCGCGCCCGTCCGCAGCGCGTCGGGACGCCGAAACGCCTTTAAATTATGAATACGAAAATTGAAAATATCAGCGATACGAGAAAGAAGATAACCGTGGCCTTCGCCCCCGAGCAGGTCGAGGAAGAAAAGGGAAAGGCCGTTGCGGATTTCGTGCGAAACGCCAAAATCCCCGGATTCAGGCCCGGAAAGGCTCCCAAAGCCATGGTTGAAAAGCTCTACTCCGACGCGATAAAAGACCAGCTCGAACGCTCGCTCACAAGCAGGGCCATAGAGGAAATCAACGCCATTAAGGATTTCGACCTTTACGCCGTCGTGGACATCAAGCGCGAGGAAAAGGACGGCGGGTTCGAGCTCGAATTTGCCGCCGACGTCTATCCCGAAGTGAAGCTCCCCGAATCGCTCGAAACAAAGGTGGAGCTCGAGCCCGCCGAGGCGTCCGACGCGGAGGTGGACAACGCCGTCGAATACTACCGCAACCAGCGCGCCAAGTACGAGGAAGTCGACCGCGAAATCAGGAAGGGCGACTTCGTCCGCCTCTCCTATAAGGGAACCGTTGACGGAGCGCCCGTCTCCGAAATCGAGACGTCGCTGCCGATTTTTGCCGAGCAGAAATCCACTTGGGAGGAGGCCGGCAACGAAAACGCCCCGGGAGTTCAGGGCGTGGTGCAGGGCATCGTCGGAATGAAAAAGGGCGAAAAGAAAACCCTCTCCCACGAATTCCCCAAGGAATTCCCCAATGAAAAGCTCGCCGGCAAAAAGGCCGATTACGAAGTCGAAATTTTCGAGGTGCGCGAAAAGAAGCTTCCCGAGCTCGACGCCGAATTTTTCAAGGCTTTCGAGGTCGACTCTCTCGACGCTTTCAAAAACAAGGTGCGCGATAGCATAGTCAACGAGAAGAAGAGCAACAACGAAATCCTCAAAAGGCAGTTTGCTGTGGAGCAGCTGATGGGCAAGTGCGAGTTCGCGCTTCCCGAAAGCGCGCTCGAAGACGAGCGGCAGTCGATTCTCGAAGAGATGATGATGCGCTTCATGTCGTCCGGAGCCTCCCGCGAGGACATTGAAAAGAACAAGGAGACGCTCTTTGACAGCGCGGGCAAAGAGGCCGAAGGGCGCGCCAAAATGCGCATATTCCTCAATAGAATAGCCAAGGCAAACGACCTCAAAATAGACAACGAGGACATGAGCCGCATGCTCTGGCAGGAGTCCATGCGCACGCATACCAAGCCGGAAGAGCTCATAAAGCAGCTCCGCAAGGATCCCGCGCGCGCCAACCGCCTGCGCTCCGACGCACTGCTCCAAAAGGCCATCAACTTCATTGCCGAAAAGGCAAAGGTCGAGACCAAGCCCGCGGAGGCCGCCAAGTAGTCCGGATTTCCCGCTCCGCGCCGCGCTTTTGCCGGCGCGGAGTTTTTTTATTCACCGGGTTGCCGCGGCCCTGGAAGGTTTTCCTGCGGAACTTTCGCCGGAACGGGGCGTCTTATCCGATATGTTCCCTCCGGAATCCGGAAAGCGCAGGGCGGGCGCCCAATATTTTTGTTGAGTTTCACACGGGAATTTTGTTGTTTTATAAAAAGCCGGCAAAGCCGATATTTTACCAACCGGATAAAAAATGCCATTCCGCCGCCACTGCGGATTCGGGCGGCAAAACAATAGAAATCATACCATGGGAGAATACTACATTCCTACAGTTTTCGAACGCGACGGCAGAACCGAGAGGTCGTGGGACGTCTATTCGCGCCTTCTCAAAGACCGCATCGTATTCATCGGCACCCCCATAACCGACGGGGTCGCCAACGCCGTGATAGCTCAGCTGCTCTTCCTCCAAATGGAAGACGCCAAAAAGGACGTCCACATCTATATAAACAGCCCCGGAGGGTCGCTGACCGCCGGCATGGCGATTTACGACACCATGAACTTTTTGCACTGCGATGTCGTGACGTATTGCGTGGGGCAGGCCGCGAGCATGGCTACTATCCTTTTGGCGGCGGGTGCAAAGGGCAAGCGGTATTCGCTGCCGAATTCGCGCGTGATGATACACCAGCCCTACGGTGGCGCGACGGGGCAGGCGCGCGACGTGTCCATCGCCGCGAACGAGATTCTGCGTTGGCGGAGCAAAATCAATGAAATCCTTTCCAAAACAACCGGCAAACCGGTCGCCCAAATCGAAAAGGACTCCGACCGCGACTTCTACATGACTGCCGAAGAGGCGCTCAAATACGGGATAGTTGACAAGGTCATAGAGAGCAAGCGCGACGTTTAATATGGCCAAAGACTCCCAGACTTGCAGCTTTTGCGGGCGTTCGGCGCGCGAAGTAGGAACGCTCGTTGCGGGCGCAAACGGCTCTTTCATCTGCCCGGCATGCGTTGAAACCCTCCACAACGCCTTTGAGTTGCGCGATATGGAGGACAGGGCCAAGCGTATGGACGCCATGCTCGACTTCGAGATTAAAACGCCCTCCCAGCTCAGGCGGGCTTTGGACGAATACGTCGTGGGGCAGGAAGACGCCAAGAAAATCCTGAGCGTGGCGGTCTACAACCATTACAAGCGCCTGCGCTCCGAAATGCTCGGTTCGGGCGGTTCCGAATATCCGGACGTGGAAATCGAGAAGAGCAATGTTCTCCTGATAGGCCCGACGGGCAGCGGCAAGACGTATTTGGCGCGCACGCTCGCCAAAATGTTAAACGTGCCCTTTGCCATAGGCGACGCCACCACCGTCACCGAGGCCGGATATGTCGGCGAGGACGTCGAAAATCTCGTCCTCAACCTCGTGAGGGCGGCGGACTACAATATCGAGCGCGCGCAGTGCGGCATAGTCTACATAGACGAAATCGACAAAATCTGCCGCAAGAACGAAAACGTCTCCATCACGCGCGACGTCGGCGGAGAGGGCGTGCAGCAGGCGCTTCTGAAAATTCTCGAGGGAACGGTCTGCAACATTCCGCCGAAGGGCGGGCGCAAGCACCCCGACCAGCAGTATCTGCGCGTAGACACCCGCAATATTCTCTTCATATGCGGGGGGGCGTTCGTCGGGCTCGACAAAATAATTGCGCGCCGCACGGAGTCGAAAGTTCTCGGATTCAACTCCGACGCCGCGGCAGACCCGAAGTCGGAGGCGGAAATCCTTGCCAAAGTCCAGCCGGAAGACCTCGTGAAGTTCGGGTTTATTCCGGAATTTATCGGCCGCCTACCCGTTGTGTGCTCGCTTGCGGGGCTGTCGAAATCCGACTTGGTGCGGATACTGACCGCCACGAAAAATTCGCTCGTCAAGCAGTACTCCAAGCTGCTTTCTTTCGACGGCGCGAAACTCCGTTTCACGGACGGGGCGATAGATGCAATCGCGCGCAAAGCCATAGAATTCGGCACGGGCGCCCGCGCGCTGCGCTCCATCATGGAAGGCGTCATGCTCGACGTCATGTATGAGCTGCCCGACAAAAAGGACAAGGGCGAGGTTGTCATAGACGAATCCCGCGTGGAATCCTTTTCCCAAAGGGCGTAGCCTCCGCCGCTTTTGGGTTTTTTTGCGCGGCGGCGGGTGAATATGCTTGCGCCGTTTTTCATTTCGGCGATATTGGAAAACAATGACGCGCACCCCCAAAAATACCGCTTCCTATCCCAATTTGTATTTGTTGGGTTTTATGGGCACGGGCAAGTCGTCCGTCGGGAGAAAAATTGCGGCCCGGCTCGGAATGAGGTTTTTGGATTCCGACGCGGAAATCGAAAAGTCCGCCGGCATGGAGATAAAAGACATTTTCGCCAAATTCGGGGAGGAAAGATTTCGCGAGATGGAGCGCAAATTCATAGAGTCGGGGCATCCCGACAGCGGATGCGTCGTCTCGTGCGGAGGTGGGTTGTGCTGCCGCGACGGAATGCCGGAGCTGCTGAGGGGCAAGGGCGTTTGCGTGGTTCTGTTTTCAACGCCGGAGGAAATCTGCGAAAGGGTTTCGAAGAACGACAAGAGGCCGCTCGTGAACGTCGAAAACCCCATAAACAGGATAAGGGAGCTTTTGGCGGTTCGCACCCCTTATTATATGCGCAGCGGCATTGCCATAGCCGCCGATAAAAACATAAAAAATACGGTGGAGCACGTTGACCGCATTTACCGCGCCTGCCTGCGCCGGCATTGCGCGCGCGGATAGACGTAGGGTTTTGGATTTGCAGAAAACGCCGCCATTTGCAGGGCGGCGTTTTTTTGTGCGAATTGCCGCTTTGAAATATTTGCGGAGGGTTTGTTGCGCCCGCGGGATTTTGCGTTTAAGCCTGATTTATGGAGGGAATGGGCGGAAACGGGGGAGAATGTATACTTCGGTACGGATAAATCCGGAAAAGGCGGAGAAGGGGAGGAGAAAAAGATGGGAGGAGGACATTTATAAAAAATGTCGGGAAAGCTTGACATTTATAACGCTCGTTTTATGTTGCATTATATCAAAAGCGGTTTGCGCGCGCCATTGCGTTTCCGCAAGTTTCAACAACAAAAATGGAAAACGAAATGAAATGCCACATTAAATCCATATGCAGTCGCGGCTGCCTTATCGCCCTTGCTTATTTTTTGCCGCAATCCGCGCAGGCGGTCGACATTGAAGGGACGTTCACGTCGGATTCGGATTTTCCCGTTAACGTTGCCGACCCTTCATTTTACACCCTAAACGGGGAGGCGTATTCCGGCGGGATTGATTCGGACACGAACCTCACGGTAAACGGCGTATTGTCGTCTAACCCGACACAGACTAATATTCTTACGGTTGCGGTATCTTCGGTTACTGCGGGGAATTTCACATACAATCTGGAATTGCCCGCGAGTTTTTGGACTAAACACGTATTTGAAGTCTATTCGTACATGACCTTTTCGGTGGAGAATTTTACCCTCCATCTGCGCGAGTCCGACACCCCGCATCCGAATTTAATCATCTACACGGGTCTGAACTCCGCGCTGAATGTGCGCGGGGATTTTCTCTTTTCCGACACGCGGAGTGCCTCGAATTGGTACCAGACGAGGCTTACTTTCAACGGGCGTGGGAGTGTAAATGTGGACGGAAATTTTACGATAGATTCCCAAATATCCAAACCTTCACCGAACGCTTTAAACTGCGTGAACTTCGATGTGGCCGTCCAGACATTCACCGTGGGCGGGGTCTTGTCGCTGAACAACTCAAATAACAACAACAATATTTTCAGGACGTCCTCGTCGTCTGCCGGCACGTTTACCCGCACATTGGGCGGTTTGCAGATAGGGCAAAACGGAATGATACAGCTCGGCGGGAATGCGTCTGCCGCGAACACGACCGAGTTAATTCTCACAAACTCCGGAACGAGCGAGTACATCGGAGGACTTTTGACAAAGGATTCCGACGGGGAACTCGCGGACAACAAGTTGAATGTGCGAATGGCGGCAAACGACGCCGCTAACGGCCGCCAGATTATGAGGTTTACGGCTACACAAGGATGGTCTTTGAGCGGCGGAGTTTTCTCCGATTCTCCCAACGCGCTGAACGAAGTCGAGGTGAGCGGCGGCAGGCTCGACTTGGGAATGTACGACGGAATGAAGGGCGGCAGCCTGATGATAATGGGGTATAACAACCCTTCGGAAGCCGTGTTCAGCGCGACAGGCGCGGCGGCGGATACGGAAATCGGCAGGGTGGAATTTGACTCCATGTCGTTCTACCGCGGAACGGTGGTTTTCGACCTCGCGGAAACCGACGGCGACTTCATTAAAGTTAACGGAGCCATGACGAAAATTACGGGAGACTCTCCGTTGGTGCTCGAAATGAACGTCTCCGCCTACGATTTGCAGGCGTGGCTCGAAGCCTCCGAAAGCGATGAATGGAGCGCGAATCTGATGTCGTTTGCAACCGACGGCAGCAATGTCTCCGCGGATGACTTTACCTTGAAACTCCAAGACGGAATTATGGGCAAAATAACCGTATCCGAGCTGGACGGGGTATCGACGCTGACCGCAAACCTTTCGCTCGTCCCCGAACCGGCGAAGGTCGCGGCAATCCTCGGCGCGTTTGCGCTCTTGCTTGTCGCGCGCCGCAGGCGCGGATAGGCGTAATTAGGTGGAGGGGGCCGCTGTGCGGCCTCCTTAAACGACATTCCGTTCGCAGGTGCGGTGCGCCGCCATATATGATGGGCGGCAGGACAGGCGCGTTTCCATAAAAGGATTTCTTCCTTGCGGCGATTGGCAGCGCTAATGTGCCTAATACGTTTTGCCGGCAATATCGTTTATTCATTCCCGCAAACGAAAATAGCCAATCCTCCATTTCCCCTTGTTTTCGGGTTTAGGCTGCGTTCGGGTGGGAACGCAAAAGTCCGCGCAGCGGAAATTTTGCGGAAATGAATTGTGGCGTTTATGATATGTACCGCAAGAACAACGCTATCGCCATGGGCGAAAAAACGGGCGTAGAGAAGAAACGGAAACGGCGCTGCCGTCAAGACGGGCGCCGTTGTGCGAACGAGTTCAATTTGAAGAAATCCGCCGGCGGAAGCGCACCGGCGCACGCGGCCGGCGGCAAACTTCTTCCGAGCATCGGCGGCAGGCGCGCGCCCAACGCCGAAAGCATTTGCCGAACTACTGGGCGATTAGCGATGTGCCGCTCATTTCTTCGGGTTTTTTGAGACCCATCAGCTGCAAAACCGTGGGCGCTATGTCCCCGAGGTTTCCGCCGTTCCTCAGTTTCAGCCCTTCAAGTCCCCTGCCGTATATCACTACTTCCACGGGGTTCATGGTGTGGCGCGTGTGCGGCTCGTTTATCGACGGCTCGAAAAGCTGGTCGCTGTTGCCGTGGTCGGCTGTGACCACCATAGCCGCGCCGGTTTTGTCGGCGGCTTCGGCGATCTTTTTGACGCCCGCGTCAACGGCTTCTATCGCCTTAATCGCCGCCGCCTGGTTGCCCGTGTGCCCCACCATGTCGCCGTTTGCGAAGTTGACGACAATCAGCGCGTACTTGTCTTCGAGAACGGCCTTTGCCGCGGCGTCGGCCACGGCGGGCGCGCTCATTTCGGGCTTTTGGTCGTAGGTCTGGACGTCTCTTGGCGAGTCTATCAAGATGCGGTCTTCCCCGCGGAAAGGTTCTTCGCGGTAATCGTTGAAGAAAAACGTCACATGGGCGAATTTCTCGGTCTCCGCGCAGCGCAGCTGGGCGAGTCCCTTCGAGCTGATGTAGTCGCCGAGAATGTTGACCATCTTCGGGGGTTTGGGGAAGAGGACATTGGGGCAGAGTCCGGCTTTGTATTCGGTCATTGTGGCGAAGAACACCTGCGGCCACGCGGAGCGCTTGAAGCCGTCGAAATCTTTGTCCACAAACGCGCTCGTCATTTCGCGCGGGCGGTCGCCGCGGAAGTTGAAGAATATCACGGCGTCGCCGTCCTTAACCCTGCCTATCGGCTCGCCGTTTTCGACGACCCATGTCGGGACGATAAATTCGTCGCCCGCCATATTCGCCTGCGCGGGGTTGTCGTAATAGCGGGTGAAAGCGTCTTCCGCCTTGTCGACGGCGGCTTCGGCCTTGGTCCCGACGAGGCAGTCGTATGCCTTTTCGACCCTGTCCCACCGCTTGTCCCTGTCCATCGCCCAGAAGCGCCCTATGACGGAGGCGACTTTGCCGACCCCGCATTCGGCCATCTTCGCCTCGACTTCGCGGATGAATCCGAGCCCGCTCGTTGGCGGGGTGTCGCGGCCGTCGGTGAAAGCGTGCAGGTAGACTTTTTCGTACTTTTTGTCGGCGCAGATTTTCAGCAGGGAATAGAGATGGCGGAGCATCGAGTGGACCCCGGCGTCGCTGCACAGGCCGAAGAGGTGCAGGGCGCCCCCGTTGTCGAGCTTTTCAAACACGTTTTTGAGAACGGGGCTTTCGAGGACTGAGCCCGTTGCGAACCCCTTGTCGATTCTGACGATTTCCTGGTCAACGACGCGGCCGGCGCCTATGTTCTGGTGCCCGACTTCGCTGTTGCCCATTATGCCTTCGGGGAGGCCGACTTCAAGCCCGTGCGCGAGGATTTCCGTGCGCGGCCAGTTTGCCGAAAGGCTTTTGCAAAACGGGTCATTGGCCAGCTTTACAGCGTTGTACTTGTCGAGCGAGGCGTCGTGGTTTTCGCCCCAGCCGTCTCTGATTACCAATATTACAGGTCTTCTTACTCCGTTCATTTTGATTTCCTTTGAAAAAGTTTTCCGTCAAATAAAAAAGCGCGCCGCGATTTTCGCAACCATAATTTTACAAAACGGCCCGCCCGATTAGGCTTGCCCGCGGGCGGGGAGGGCCTTTTAATTGCGGGGTAAAAGGGGATTCCGCCGGCGGGCCAAAAGCGGGCTTGCGCATTTCCCCGAATTCCGACAGGGTTTGACGAATGAAATTTGACGCAGATTTTGGGGGCGCGCGCCGCGCGGCCGTGGCGCTCAGGCTCTTTTTGTGCATGGCCTCCCTCGCGCTTGTCCCGGCCGCAGTGATTGGGTATTTTTCGTATTTGGAGGCGCGCCGCGAAATAATCGACGAAAAGGTCTACGACATGAAGCAGATTTCCAAGCTGCGCCTCGGATCCGTCTCAACCCGCATAGAGGATCTCAAAGCGCACGCCACGAGGTTTGCGGAGTCGCAGGCTGCGGCGGGTTTCATAAATCTGCCGTCCTACGAAAATTTTCCCTCCCGGCTCGTCGAGCGGCTTTCCCGCAACGGCTTTCAGGGCGGGGCGGTTCTGGGGCTCTCCGGCAACCTTTTGGCGGCGGCCGACATGGCCAACTACGACTTTTTCAGGCGCGAACAGTGGCGGACTTGCGCGGCTGGGGCCGCTTTTGACAGGGTTGTTGGCGGGGCGCAGTTCGCCGCTTCGGAGCTTTCCCTCGACACCCCTTCGGGAAGGCGCGGAATGAATTTTGCGGTTCCCATAAAAAACGGGGACGGCAAAACGGCGGCGGTCGCGATGCTCTATGTGGATTTGGCGAGGCTTCAAGAAGCTGTTGCCGCGGAGTCGAAAAATTTCAGGACTTCGGAGCTCTTCATTTGCGCGTATGTCGGCGGCGCCCCGTTTATAATCGCAGGCGCGAACGCCAACGGGGCGATGGAGCCCGCGTTCATGGGGATTCTGGCAAAGACCATAGAGGGCGCGAAAATTTCTCCGGATTACAAAGATTCCGGATATTCGCTCGCGCGGGACTACAAGGGCAACAAGGTGGTGGCCGCTTGGGATTATATCCCCCAGCTCGACTGGTACGTAATCATGAAGACCGACCTCACGGAGGTTTTGTTCGGAATCCAAAGCCTCGGACACAGGGTGGCGATTCTGTTTTTGATAGTCCTGCCGCTTTCGCTCTGCGCGTGCGCGGTCTTCGCGAAAATTTTCGCCTCCCCGTTTTCGTCGCTTATGAAGAAAGTCTCGGGCTTTGCGGTCGCGGACAGCCTGTGGGAGGCTCCGAAATCGGAGTCGCGGATGCTCTCCGCTTCCATAGACGCCATGAGGGACGCCGTGGACGACATCGCGTCGAAGTCCTACGCGGGCGCGTCGGAAGTCCTCGCCGCGTCGGAGAAGCTTTCCGGCGGCACCGCGCGGCGGGCCGAGCTTAGCAGGCTAATAGAGGCGTCTTCCGACAAAATCATCCTCCATTCCCGCAAAATTTCAGACGTGTCCGTGAATCTCGAACACAGCGTTGAGCAGGTTGACGGGGTCTCGGAAATTTCCGTTAGGCAGGCGGAGGAGGCGCTCGGCGGAATAGAAAAGATGAACAGGCTGATGTCGGGCCTCGGCGAGTGCGCGGCGGATTTCAGCGGCGCGCTCGGGGAGATTTTCGAGGCGGGGCGAAAAATAGGCGAGATTGCGGACTCCATGACGCAGCTTGCGGACAGGGCGAATCTGCTTTCGCTAAACGCCTCCATTGAAGCGAAAAAGGCGGGGAAATCTGGCTCGGGTTTCTCGGTGGTAGCCGACAGGCTCCGCAAGCTTGCCGACCAGACTTCGACCGCCACGCTCGAAATCGAGAGCATGGTGAAGTCCATTTCGTCGCTTTCCGATTCCGGCGCCGGAAAAGTTCGCGAGTTCGAGGCGAAGTTTTCGGACGCCGCCGCCCAGGCCAAGAGCGTCGGCGAGGGGCTTGCCGACATAATACAAAAAATACAGGGCATTCCTCCGAGGCTCATTTTGCTGCTCGACGGCATACGCGCGCAGAGCGGCGAGGGAGATGAGATAAGCTCGCGCGCTCGCGAACTGAAACGGGCGGTGGAGGACGAGTCCAAACTGATTGAGTCCGCGCGCGAAATATGCGATACTCTTGTAAAAACCGCGTCCGCGATGCGCAGGGAATCCGCAAAGTATTCGCTGTGACTTCCCGCGGCGGGGTGGCGGAATGAAAACGCCGGATATGGACGCTGCGCCGGAACGGCAAAAACCGGATTTTCTCCGGCTTTTTGCGCCGAAGCTATTTTTGCGACATGAGCTCGCGCACTTCTTCGAGGCTGGCGACGGACTGCGCGCCCATCTTGGAGATTTTGAGCGACGCTGCGGCCGTGGCGAGCTCTATGGCACCTTCCAGGCTTCCGCAGACTTTGAGCCCCGCGGCGAACGAGCCCGTAAAGCAGTCTCCCGCGCCCACAGTGTCCACGGGGCGTATTTTTTCGTAAGTCGGGAAATGCCTTTTGCCTCCGCCGTTGTAGAGGTCGCACCCGCGCTTCCCGAGGGTCACTATCACGTTCCTTACGCCGCTTGAAATCAGTTTCTGCGCGGCGGCTTCGGCGTCTTCGCATTCGGGGACTATCTGCAAAATCTCGATTTCGTTCGGGACGATGTAATCTATGTCGGGCAGCATTTCGCCCGGAAGGATTTTTGCGGGCGCGGGCGTAAGCACAGTCTCGCACCCCGCCTCGCGGGCGAGTTTCAGACCACGCGCGACCGTCGCGAGGTCGTTTTCGAGCTGGAAGAGGACGTGCGAGAATTTGGAGAAGTCTATCCCCTCCATGTCGGATTCCGACAGCATCATGTTGGCGCCCGGGGCGACGGTGATGGCGTTTTGCCCGTCGGCCGCCACCGTTATCAAGGCGACGCCCGTCGCGCAGTCCGCGAAAGTTTTCACGAGGCTCACGTCTATTCCGTGCCCGCGCAGGTAGGAGAGGTATTCGCGCCCGAAGGAGTCGTCGCCGATTCCGGCGCAGAAGTGCGCGCCGCGGCATATCGCGTTTGCCGCAACCGCCTGGTTCGCGCCCTTTCCGCCCTCGAACTTTTGGAACACGCCGCCGAGCAGCGTCTCTCCCGGGCTCGGTATGCGCGAAGTCTTTACCACCATGTCGACATTCATGCTGCCGACGACCAAAATTCCCCTGTCTTCCATATTAGAAGCCTTTCTCCTTAAAGTTTGGACGCCACGAGCACGCCGAGCCCCGCTGCAAAGAACGCGAACATGAGAGCAATCAGCTTATTCGTTCCCTTCGGCGCCCCCGCGAACTCCTTCCACACGAACACGCCCCACAGGGCTGATACCATGGTCGCGCCCTGTCCGAGGCCGTAGGCGAGCGCGGGGTCGGCGGCGGGGGCCGCGAGTATGTTGAAATTCATGCCGCAGCTCCAAATTACTCCGCCGAGAATCCCTATGGCGTGCGTCTTGGCGCTCCCCCCGAAGTACTCGGAGAATGTGGAGGGCCTGCCGGAGAGGGGTTTGCGCATCATGAATGTGTTGAATATGAAGTTGGAAAGTATGAGGCCCGCGGAGAACAGCACGCCCGCCGTATAGGGCGTGAGCTTCCCGCTTTCCAATGCGCCCGAAGGTTCGGCGGCGGCCATAGACTTTGCGACAAAGCTGTAAAAGAAGCCCATCAGCACGCCCGCCGCAACCGAAATCAATACCCCCTTGGCGGTGGAGGACTTTTTGCCCCCGAGTCTGCCGTACGCCACTGCGTCGAGGACTATGGCCGCGCATATGAGGGCGACCCCCGCCGCGAGCATGGGAACGTTGCCCTCGCCGGTGGCGAGATATGTCGTGACCACCCCGAGCGCGAGCGCGAGCCCTATCCCGACGGGGAAAGCGACCGCGAGTCCCGCGATTTCGATTGCCGCCACGAGCAGTATGTTTGCGAGGTTGAACACGGCGCCGCCAATAAATGCCGAAGCGAGCCACTTCCACTCGGCCTGCCCGAGATCCTGCAAGAACGGGCGCCCGCCGGAGCCGAGGGAACCCGCCGTCAGCGCGAGCAACAGCGAAAACGCGAGCACGCCTATGGAGTAGTCCCAGTAAAATAAGGGGAACGGCCAGTTTCCCTTGACCATTTTTTGGGTGTTCGCCCACGATCCCCAACAGAGCATCGTGATAAAGCACATTACAATAGCGGCGGAGTAGGAGGTGACGGTAATCATGATTGCGCTATAAATATTTCCATTCGGTTTAATCTGCGCCGACTCTAAGGCGGGCGGTGGAGAAGTAAAGGGAAATATGTTTTGCGGCGGTATGCGCAAATGCCGCGGTTCCCGCCGTGCGGTTGGATTTTTGCGGCTGCGGTACAAAGGCGCTCCCCCTTAAAAGAGAAGGATTTGCCGCCATATAAAAGGGAACGGAGTTGCGGAGGCTTTTAGACGGCGCTGTTCGGCAAAAAAATGCCGTTCGCAATGCGAACGGCTTGAAAGGATTTCCCGGAAATATTTTCATCCGGCGCGAATAAATCGTAAAGCTTTGCGGATTAAATCCCCTCCTTTGAAGGGCGGCGCGAAACGGCGCCTTAACAGTCCCAAGTACGCTTCTTGTGACGGTTCGCCTTGGAGCGCTTGGAGCGCTTGTGCTTGTTCATCTTGAGGCGTCTTTTCTTTTTTAAGTTTGCCACAATGCTTCCTTTCTATGGTTTTGTAATCTGTTCGAGCGTATGGTTTGCCGTTAAAAAATTCAATGGAATGCGCGCGCAATCGCGCATATAATTGAATAAACAAATACCATTCGCATCGGGAAATCAACAAAAATAAGAGATTTTTTTTGCGCTCCCCTGCGGAAGGGAGGGCCGCCCGCGGGATTGGCCGATTCCGCCGCGGCGCGCGCTCTCCGGCGGGCAAATTCCCGCCATTCGCAATTTTTTATTTTCAAGACCCGCTCTCTTATGGCTTGATTCCACGGCGCGTTTCGGACATCGTTTTGGCGAAAATGAGCCTGTCTATGATGAAAAAGATGATATTTGCCGCGATGTTTTCGTGGATTTCCGCTTTCGCGGCTGAAAATCCCATAGGCGGCTTTTGGATAATTCCCGATTCCGACACGGGCAAGCCCGAAAGCGTGGCCTATTTTTACGAGAGCGGCGGAACCTATGCCGCGCGCATGGTTTTGATATATGACGAAGACACCGGAAAGGTCGCCGAAACCTTTCTCGCCCCGAAGGAGCGCGCCAAGGGGATAAATTCGCACCCTTACATATGCGGGCTCGATTTCATATGGGATTTAAAGCCCGAATCGGACGGAAAGTATGCGGGGAAAGTCGTGAATCCCGATTCAGGGCACGTGTTCAAGTGCGAGGTATGGTATGACGCCACCTCCAAAAAGCTTGCCGTGCGCGGGGAGCTGCTGATTTTCGGGCAGACCAATTTCTGGCTTCCGATTGCTGCGGACAAACTTCCGGAAGACGTCGTGCAGGCGGCGGCGAAGTTTTCGCGCGGGGAGGGCGCTCCGGCGCCGGAACTTTCGGGAAACCCGCCGTCGGGCGATTCGGTAAAGCCGCGGCGCGAAAAGCCGCGTTTTTACCGCGCGCGCAATTAGATTGGTTTTGGGCAAAACCTCCGGTTTTTATCCGCTTGGGCGCTATCGGCGGTGCGCCGCGCCCATTGCTTCCCATTCTTCCTCGACGCGCCCGCGCACCCTTCGGGAAAAGTCCTCGTATGATTCGTTTTCGCCGGCGGACATCGGGGGCAGGTAGCTCACGCATATTTCCGCTCCGGGCTTCGGGAAGGTCGCCCCGGGTTTGAGCGCCTCGTACGCGCCCCTTATCGCCACGGGAACCACCTTGACTCCCATTTCCTTCGCGAGAATCGCGAAAGTGTGGCGGAACTCCGATATGCGGCCGTCTTTCGTGCGCGTGCCCTCGGGGAATATTACCACCCTGTCGCCCTCCCTGAGCGCCTGCGCGAGCTTGCGTATGGACTCGCTCACATTGTCGTTGATGTCCATTATGACAACGTTGCTGCGCTCGGCGAATTTGCGTATGAAGCCTTTTTTGATTATGCTGCGCAGTTTGGCGAAAAAGTAAGTTTTGTAGATTTGGGTCTTTGAGAACGGGCCGACCGCGAACGCCCCGTCGAGATAGCTCTGGTGGTTGGGTGCTATGATGAGCGGCTCCGCGGATTCGAGGTTTTCCAGCCCGCGGTATCTGAGCCTGTACGCGAGCTTCAATATCGCCCTGAATGCGGATATTGTGGCGAAGTGGAAGAAGTGGGGCTTTTTGAGCTTCGGGAGCGGAAGCGCGTTTATTATATTCGACCACGTGACGTTTTTCGTCTGCGGCTCGAATGACGAGTTGCGGTTTTTTTCGACGAACTCGGCGAATTTCCTGAGGGTCGGGTATTTTTCAAAGTCGCGCTCGGAGACCTCCGCGCCGCAGTTCTCCCTTACGTAGCACTGAATCGATATTTTCCCGAGCGAGTCGAGCCCGAGGTCCATCTCCATGTGCGCGTCGGGGGAGACGGGGAGCGCAATTTGACCTGAGAGCACGTCTTTGAGCTCCGAATAGGTTTGGGATTCCGGTTCGGGCAGCGGGGTTTCGGGCTTGCGGCGCGATATGTTTTCGAGGTATGCGGACAGGTGGTGCCTCTTGAGCTTGCCGACCCTCGTTCGCGGCAGTTCGTCGGTCGTCAGGGCGATTCTTATTATGCGCCTGTATGTGGCGGTCGCGCGGTTGTACGGCAGTATGGCGGTGTCGCGTATGGCGGCTTCCGCGGCTTCGGCGCCGCCGGACGCGGCCACGAATTCCGGCTTCACGCGCACTATCGCCTGCAAAATATTCTCGTGCATCAAAACCCCGACTTCGAGAATTTCCGGCGACTGCGCCGCAATCTGCGCCTCCATTTCGGCGGGGTTTATGTTTTTGCCGTTGGGCAGCACTATGATCTCCTTGCGCCTGCCCGTGATGAAGAGAAAGCCCTCGTCGTCGACGTAGCCGAGGTCTCCGGTAAAGAGCCATCCGTTGCGTATGGCGGCCTTTGTCTCATCGGGGCGGTTATAGTAGCCGCGGGTGACGTTTTCGCCGCGCACGGCGATTTCGCCGTCCGCTATTCTTATTTGGACGCCGGGCAGGGGTTCCCCGGGAGAGCCGATTTTAATCCTGCCGATTCTCGGAAAGGCTATTATCGGGGCGCACTCCGTCATTCCGTATCCTTCGCGCAGGGCGAAACCGAGCGCGTCGAGATCCGCCCACACATTGCGGTCGAGCGCGGCGCCGCCCGAAATCCAGAATTTGATTTCCCCGCCGAACCTCTTGTGTATGGACGAAAACAGCGCGAGCGAAAATTTGCGGCTGCCGAGCGCGCGGGCGAGGGCAAAGACGGCCTTCAAAAGCGCCGAGCGGTTTATCTTTGCCATTATGTTCGTGTGCAGAAGCTCGTAGAAGCGCGGCACGCTTATGACCATGTCCACGGGGCGTTTTTGCAGAATCCCCGAAATGTCCGCCGGCGAAATCGACTTCGGGAACACCATCTGCCCCCCGACGTAAAGCGGCATGACGAGCGTGCCCATGAGCGGGAGTATGTGGTGGAACGGCAGCATTATCAGCACGCGTATTCCGTCGAAATAGTATTTCGCCTCCTCCACGGCTTTCATGTTCGCGTACATGTTCGCGAAAGTCAGCATCACCCCCTTGGGGGCGCCGGTCGTACCCGACGTGTAGACGATGAACGCCAGATCTTCGCCCTCGCGCCAAATTTCCCCTCCGGCGCTTCCGCCCGCCGCGGGAATGCCCTCAAACATGTCCTCCAATACGAAAAATTCTACGGCAAGCCCCTCGGCGGCTTTGCGCGCGGTCTCGAGCGTGGAGCGGTCGCAGCAGAGTATCTGCGGGGCGGCGTCGGACAGAATGAAAGCCGCCTCTTCCGCGGAGGACTTCGCGTCTATCGGTATTGCCGCCGCCCCGGCCTTCCACGCCCCGTAGAGCGCAAAAACCCATTCCGGAGAATTTTCGGCGAATATCGCGACCCTTTCGGGGGAGTATTTTGCGAACTTTTCAAACGCAGCGTCCGAGCGCGAGAGCGCGTCGGCATAGGAGTAGTCGAAGCCGTCGCCGGCGAGGGCGGTGCGGTCGAAATGTTTTAATAGGCGTATTTTCATCTGTCGTTTGCGGCGGACTCGTAACGCGCGATTTTGCCGAGGCTCCACTCTTCGTAGTCGCCGAGCTCTATGTGCGCCCGCGCGCCGGCCATGAGGTTTTGGAAGAAGCGTATATTGTGCATCGAAAGCAGCGTGCAGGCAAGCATTTCGTTTGCCTTTACGAGATGCCTTATGTACGCGCGCGAAAATTTCGCCGAATACCCGCCCGTCTCGGCGTCGAGCGGCGAATCGTCCTCCGCGAACTTCGCGTTTTTGAGGTTTATCGGCCCGTCGGGGGTGAAAGCCACCGCGTGGCGGGCGAGGCGCGTGGGCATCACGCAGTCGAACATGTCGGCGCCGAGGGCTATCATTTTCAGGAGCTGCGGGGGCGTCCCGACGCCCATGACGTAGCGCGGCTTTTCGCGCGGTAGGCCCGCCTCCGACGCTTCGACCTGTTCGAGCATTTGCGGCTCGGGCTCGCCGACGCTCACCCCGCCTATCGCATACCCGGGGAAGTCGAGTTCCGCGAGCCTGCGGGCGCAGCCGGCCCTTATGTCGGGATAGCAGCCGCCCTGGACTATCCCGAAAGCGAGGACGCCGGTTTGCGGAAGCCCCAGTTTGTCGTACTCGCTTCTGCACCTCTTTGCCCACCGCAGCGTCCTTTCGACGGACTGCTCCACCTTCCGCCTTTCGCAGGGGTAGGGTATGCACTCGTCCAGAACCATGCAGATGTCGGAGCCCAGATTTTTCTGAATTCCCATGCACGATTCGGGGGAGATGAAGAGCTTTGCGCCGTCGAGATGCGAGGAGAACGAAATCCCGTCCTCGGAGATTTTGCGGAGCTTCGACAGGCTGAACGCCTGAAATCCGCCGCTGTCCGTGAGAATCGGCCCCTCCCAGCCCATGAACTTGTGGAGCCCCCCGAAGCGCGCGACGAGCTCCGAGGTCGGGCGCAGGTTGAGGTGGTAGGTGTTTGCGAGTATTATTTGCGCTCCGGTTTCCCCGACTTGGAGCGGCGTCAGAGACTTCACCGCCGCCTGGGTGCCGACCGGCATGAACACGGGCGTCTGCACCGCTCCGTGCGCCGTCAGCAGTTCGCCGCGCCGCGCACCGGATTTTCCGGAGACTTTTTTTAGCGTGAAAATTTTTCGCATTTTGCGTCGCAGATTTGCGCGCCGCGCGTCAGAGAATCGGCTCCGGCGCGTAGCCTTTGGCTTCGGGGAAGCGCCCGGCCCACGCGTCGGCGCGGTCGCAGAAATCTTCCGTCTGCGCCTCCGCAAGCCCCGTGGCGGACGAGCCCTCTTTGAGGATTTCCCCGAGCTCGGCGGCGTCGAGCGGCATGCGCGGGTCTGCGGCGAGGCGCGCGAGCAGGTCGTTTTCGGAAATTTTGCCGGCGCGCATGTCGTTTGCAGCCGCCACGGCGTGCTCCTTTATCACCTCGTGGGCGTCCTCGCGACCCATGCCCTTTTTGACGGCTTTCATCATGACGGTTGTCGTCAGCAGGAAGGGCATGTACTTGCGCCGCTCGGCCTCTATGACGGCGGAGTTTACCCTCATCTGCCCCAGAACGGTGATGAAAGTTTCGAGCAGCCCGTCTATTGCGAAGAACGCCCCGGGCAGCATCACGCGCCGCACTACGGAGCACGACACGTCGCCCTCGTTCCACTGGTCGCCCGCGAGCGCCGAGCCCATTTCCATGAATCCGCGCAGTATCGCCTGGAAGCCGTTTATGCGCTCGCAGCTGCGCGAGTTCATCTTGTGGGGCATGGCGGACGACCCCGTCTGCCCCTTTGCGAACCCCTCGCTCGCCAGCTCCGCGCCCGCCATTATGCGCAGGGTCTTTGCGAAAGACGACGGCCCCGACGCGAGCTGGAAGAGGCGGCTTGCGACCTCGAAATCGAGCGCGCGCGGGTAGACCTGCCCGGTCGCGCCGAAGCAGCGGGATATGCCGAGGAATTTTCTTATCTTTTCGTCGAGCGCGCGGGCTTTGGAGGCGTCGCCGTCAAAGAGCGTCAGCTGGTCGAGCTGGGTTCCTACGGCGCCCTTTATCCCGCGCACGGGGTAGGAGTCCAGCAGCGACTGGATATTTTCCGCGGCGCGCAGAAAGTCCTCCCCGAATTCGGCGAGCCGCTTGCCGAAAGTCGTCAGCTGGGCTATGACGTTGTGCGTGCGCGCGGCGAGGATTTCGCCCTTGTAGGCGCGCGCCTTTTGCGAGAGCAGGGCGAGGGCGGCGGCCGCCTTGGTCCGGACGAGTTCGAGCGACCGGCGGCATTGCAGCTGTTCGACGCACTCGGTGAGGTCGCGGCTCGTCATGCCCTTGTGTATGTGCTCGTAGCCGGCGAGCCCGCAGAACTCCTCTATCCTCGCCTTCACGTCGTGGCGCGTGATTTTCTCGCGCCTGTTGATTTCGTCGATTCTTATTTCGCCCTTTACGCGCTCGTAGGCGTCTATCGCCTCCTGCGGAATGTCGAGCCCGAGCTCCTTTTGGGCCTTCATAACCGCTATCCAAAGGTCGCGTTCGAGGAGTATTTTCCCCTCCGCGCTCCAAATTTGCCTCATCGCTTTCGAAGCGTACCTCTCTGCCAAAACGTCCGGTATCATAATTGAGAAAACGAGTATGGATATTTCCACCGCGATTTGAAGCCTAAAATTTTCCGGGCGCGGGCAGGCGTTTTTTACGGGCGCCGCCGCCTTGCCTATGGCGGCGGGACAGTTTGCGCGGCGGACGTCGGATACGGCGTTTGGAGGCGGGGATTTCCCGCTGCGGAGGCCCTCAAATTGTATTGACAAAAAGCGCGTTCCGGCGAGGATGTTGCGCGATTTAAAGGCCCTTTCGCGGAGGGCGGAGGCGCTGGCGCGCCGCCTTTCGGATTGCGGCGGCTCCCGCAATTTCGGGGAATCGGATTAAAGAATGTCTTGCGCGGCGGACGGCGCGCGCCGGCAAATCAGGAACGTATGGACAGCCACTCCACAGAACTCCTCATAAGGGATATCGCGATAATAATCGTAGCCGCTACCGTTTCCATGCGGATTTTCTCGATGCTGAAACTTCCGCAGCTGCTGGGGTTCATCATCGTCGGGATTTTGCTCTCTCCGGTGACGGGAATTGTCGGTTCCTCCGAAAACATCGCGGCCCTCGGAGAGCTCGGGGTGATGTTCATGATGTTTTTCGTCGGAATGGAATTCAATCTCGAACGCCTCAAAAAGGTGTTTGTGCCCAGTTTTCTGGGCATAACATTCCAGATAGTGTCTATGGGGATTTTGGGAATGGCGTCCGCCGGCCTCATGGGGCTGTCGAAAATCGACGGGATTTTTCTCGGCGGCGTTTTGGCAATGAGTTCCACAATCGTCATAGTGGAGATATTCGCCCAGCGCAGGGATCTCTCGAAGCTCTACGCGCAGATAGCGATAGGCATATTGATAATAGAGGACATATTCGCGGTGTTCCTGCTGGTCGTGCTCTCGGGGCTGTCGTCGGGAAAGCTTCCGGGGGCGTCGGAACTGTTCGCTTCAACGCTCGCGATTTTGAGTTTCATGATAACGATTTTCGTGGCGGGCAAGCTGCTGGTTCCGCGCCTGCTGCGCAAGTTTGCGCTCTCCGGAAACAGGCAGGAGCTCATAATGATGATTTTCTGCCTCATAATGGGGCTCGGGGAATTGGCCGCGCTTTCAAACCTTTCCCTGTCGCTCGGGGCGTTCATGGCGGGGTCGATAATATCGGGTTCCGACGTTTCGAGAAGGGTGGAGCACATAACGGACCCTTTCAGAAACCTGTTTGTCGCCCTCTTTTTCGTCTCGGTGGGAACGCAGATAAATCCGGCAATGCTGTGGGAACTGTGGCTGCCGATAATCCTTATATCGGCGGGCGTTATAATATTCCAGTCGCTGGCGTGTTTTGCGGGCGTGGTTATGGGCGGGGTCGCGTGCCGCGACGCGTATCTTGCCGCCGTCAACAAGGCGCAGATCGGAGAGTTCAGCTTTGTCATAGCGGGCCTCGGAATTTCAAGCGGGGTGATGGACCCGTCGATAATGGCGATCGCGATGGGGGTGTCTTTCCTGACGGTGTTTGTCAACCCGATTATTTCCGCGCGCTCCGAGGCTGTAATGAGGCTCGCGCGCCGTATGGCGCCCAAGAAAATTCTCGACGCCCTCGACGTTTACAGGCGCGCGGTCGGGTCGATTTCGCAGTCGGTCGCGGACAACGGCAAGTTGAGGGATTTTCTGCCGCACCTTGCGGCGCTCCTCATCTATACGCTGATGTTCTGCGGGGTGATGTTTGCCGCGACGGGCATAACAAATTATATAGAGAGCGAATCGACCCCGTATCCGGACTGGCTGGCGCTCGGATTTTGGGCGGTCGCCGCGGTTCTTTCAATGCCTTTGCTCTCCGGAGCGCTGCGCGCTTCGGGAACGTGCGTGCACAAGCTGGTTGACGGCATAGAGGCGAGCTACGGGCTGACATCGGGGGCGGGCGGAAAACTCCACGCCTTTTTGCGCGGGGTGTTTTCGGCCTTTATAATGCTCGGGTTTGCGGCGGTATATCTCGTGTTCGTCTTCCATATCCTACCCGTCGGCGACGCGTTTATCATACTTGCCGCAAGCATTGTGTTCATGGCGCTGTTTTTCAGGAGGATTTTCTCGAATCTGCGCCATTCCCTTGAAGGCAGATTCTCGTCCGTGGTGAGGCGGCATCTGGAAAATTCGGAATCCTCGCGGCGCGGAGAGCTGATGGACAGCGTGCGCGCGAGCAGGACTTGGGCGAAGGGCGTCTCGGAGGTGGAGATAGGCGAATTTTCCCGCGCCGCCGGAAAGACCGTGGGAGAGCTTGCCATACGTGAAAAAACCGGAGCCGAAGTCGCCGCAATCAGGCGCGGGGCGTTCTCGATTTACGACATAGGCTCGGATACCCGCCTGTTCCCCGACGACGTCGTCATACTGTGCGCGTCTGAGGGGGAGATTGCCGCGGCCGAGGAGCTTCTGACGGAGGCTTCCGATTCTTCCGGCGAATCCGCGGACGCCGGAAAAACGCTTTTAAAGGTTTTGTCCGTCTCCGAAAATTCGCCGATGGCGGGAAAGACTCTCGCCGATTTGCGGCTGCCCGGAAAATACGGGGTTAAGCTCGTCGAGGTAATGCGCGCCGGCGCCAAGTCCCCGTCGCGTCCGGATCCGAAAACGCCCTTTTCTGCGGGAGACAGGTTTTTGTGCATGGGAAGTTCCGATTCCATTGAGAGCTTGGCGCGGAAATTCGCCCTTTCTGCCGAACCCTGACGCCGTTTCATTCTCAAACCTCCGCGGCGAATCGGGGCCTGCGCGGCGGTATAGAAGCCCGTATTTTTGACTTCGGCGCGGCTTTTTTGCGCGCAGGGCAGGCGTTGGTGCGCATGGCGGTCGGCCTCCCTCCCGCATATTTTCCCAAATGCGCAAAAAACGCTTGCAAGCGGCGGGGCGGTGTGGGAATATCCAATCTTTAACTCAACGCCCCCCGCGCTCTTGCGCGGAGGGCAACACTGAAACAATCAACCCGTTTCCGCATGCGGAGACGGCATCATCAAGGACATAAATGAACAACGTAATGGAAGAACTGCTGGCCAACAGCAGCTTTGCCGAACTCAAACAGGGCTCTATCGTAAAGGGCAAAATCATAGAAATCCGCCAGAACGAAGTCGTAGTCGACATAGGCGGAAAATCCGAAGGCGTCGTGCCGGTGGGCGAATTCCCGGACATCAACGACATTCAGATCGGACAGGAAATCGAGGTTCTTCTCGAAAAGCTCGAGGACCGCGAAGGCAATCCCGTAATATCCTACGACAAGGCCCAGCAGAAAAAGAACTGGGAGGAAATCCTCGCCAACTGCAAGGAAGGCGCCGTCCTCTCGGGCAGAGTCAAGAGCAAAGTCAAAGGCGGGCTCATCGTCAGCATCGGCGTGGACTCTTTCCTGCCCGCTTCCCAAATCGACGTGCAGCCCCCCAAGAATCTCGACCAGTACGTCGGCCAGACCTACGATTTCAAAGTCGTCAAAATCAATGCGGAGCGCAAGAACATCGTCGTCTCCCGCCGCGAGCTCATTGAGGAGCAGCGCGCCGAAAAGCGCCGCAACCTGCTCGCCGAAGTCAAGCCCGGCGACATACGCAGGGGCGTTGTGAAGAACATCACCGACTACGGCGCGTTCATCGATCTCGACGGCCTCGACGGCCTCCTGCACATCACCGACATGAGCTGGGGCAGGATCTCGCACCCGAGCGAAATGCTCAAGGTGGGCGAAGAAATCTCCGTTATGATAATCGAAGTCGACACCGAGCGCGAGCGCGTCTCCCTCGGCCTCAAACAGACCACCTCCAACCCGTGGGAAAACATCGAGCGCAAGTATCCCGTTGGCGCGCACGTGCGCGGCAAGGTCGTAAACCTCGTCAATTACGGCGCGTTCATCGAGCTTGAAGAGGGCGTCGAAGGGCTCGTCCACATCACCGAATTCTCCTGGACCAAGCGCATCACCAAGCCCTCCGAGGTTCTCAAGGTCGGCGACGAAGTCGAGGCGGTTGTCCTCAACATCAACAAGGAAGAGCAGAAGATTTCCCTCGGCCTGCGCCAGCTCGAAGAAAATCCGTGGGAAATGGCAGTCCACAACTATCCCGTTGGCGCGCACGTGCGCGGCAAGGTTCGCAATCTGACGACCTACGGCGCGTTTGTCGAACTCGAAGAGGGCATCGACGGCATGGTTCACGTCTCCGACATGAGCTGGACGCGCAAGATCAACCACCCCTCGGAAGTGCTCAAAAAGGGCGACGAAGTGGACGCCATCGTCCTGCTCGTCGATCCCGAAAACCAGCGCATTTCGCTCGGCATGAAGCAGCTCTCCGTTGACCCGTGGGAGGAAATCGACTCTATATTCAAGGTCGGCGACCTCGTCACCGGCAAGGTCAGTAAGATCACCAATTACGGCGCGTTCGTCGAGCTCCAGAACGACATCGACGGGCTCGTCCACATCAGCCAGATCAGCGAAGACCACGTCGAAAAGATCAAGGACCACCTCAAAGTGGGCGACGAAGTCAAGGCCCGCGTCGTCAAAATCGACCGCGACGAGCGCCGCATAGGCCTCTCGATCAAGGCCGCCCAGTACGACGCCGACAAGCTCGCCGAGGAAGTCGCCGCTTTCGAGAAAATCCGCAAGGACCAAGATCTGACGTCTCTCGGGGATCTTCTCGACGAAGCCACCAAGTGATTTGGCGAATGCTTTTGGCGCGGGGCTGTGTTGCTTCGGAATAAGCCGCACCCTCACGTACTGAAAGTACGCTTCGGCCGCGGCTTTTCCTCGCGCCTTGCCCCGCATCAAAATCATTGCGCCAAATCGGGGAAGCTGGGGTTTGGGGAATGAACGAACTCCGGAAGTATTAACGAACCTCTCTCATGGGAGGTTCGTTTTTTATTGGGGGAATGGGGAGGGGATAGAAGCATTGGCGAAGCCAATCTTCGTAAGGGGCTTGCCCCTTCCATGGCTGGCACACCTTGCGCCCGTAAGGGGCGTTAGCCCCTTCAATGGAAGCGGC
>ERZ1673738.1141-NODE-1141-length-42106-cov-7.183373_pt1 | contig 42106 bp, 32 predicted proteins | sample MGYA00580198_ERZ1673738 | MGnify/ENA primary metagenome ERZ1673738 (study PRJEB41218, sample SAMN15661784) | gut metagenome | host: Homo sapiens | place: Canada: London | collected 2015-08-20/2019-03-30 | study: EMG produced TPA metagenomics assembly of...
TGTTGGCGCCCATCAGGGCGCGGTTGGCGTCGTCGTTCTCCAGGAAGGGGATCATAGCGGTGGCAACGGAAACCACCATCTTGGGGGAAACATCCATGTAGTCCACCTTGTCGCGGGGGACCTCCTGGACGCTGTCGCGGTACCGGACGGAAACCTTTTCGTTGACAAAATGGCCGTTTTCATCCAGCGGCTCATTGGCCTGCGCCACGATGTATTCATCTTCCACATCGGCGGTCATATACTGGACGGTATCCAGCACCTTGCCGGTAGCCTTATCTACCGGGCGGTAGGGGGCCTCCACAAAGCCGTACTCATTGATGCGGGCAAAGGTGGCAAGGTACGAGATCAGACCAATGTTGGGACCTTCAGGGGTCTCGATGGGGCACATGCGGCCGTAGTGGCTGTAATGCACATCGCGGACCTCAAATCCGGCACGGTCACGACTGAGGCCGCCGGGGCCCAGGGCGGAAAGACGGCGCTTGTGGGTCAACTCGGCCAGGGGGTTGGTCTGGTCCATGAACTGGCTCAAGGGGGAGGAACCAAAGAATTCCTTGACCGCTGCCATAACGGGGCGGCTATTGATGATGGCCTGCAGGGTGATGGATTCAATATCCTGGGCCTGTGTGGTCATTCTCTCCCGGATGACGCGCTCCATGCGGGCAAAACCGATGCGGAACTGGTTCTGCAGCAGCTCACCCACGCTGCGGATGCGGCGGTTGCCCAGGTGGTCGATATCATCGGTGGTGCCGAGATCGTACCGGAGGCCGCACATGTAGTTGATGGAGGCGTAAATATCAAATTTGCGGATGTTCTTGGGGACCAGCTCATCGGCGCGGCGGGTCAGCTCTTCGGCCATTTCCTCGCGGTTAAGGCCCATATCCAGGATCTCGGAAAGGACGGCAAAGCGCACTCTTTCCCGGATGCCCATGGCCTTCAGCTCTTCGGCGGTGTAGTCGGTAAAGTCGGCCATATCCACCATACCGTTGGAGAAGATCTTCAGCTCCTCCACCCCATCGTCCTCGGCCATCTGCAGGCCGGCGGGGGTCAGGCCCTGGGTGGTGATCCAGACGGTATCAACGCCGTGGGACTCCAGCAGGCGGGCGTCGTCGCGGCTCAGCAGGGCGCCGGCCTCAAAGAGGATCTCACCGGTGCGGGGATCGGCCACAGGGCGGGAAAGCACCTGGCCGGTGATGCGGGGCACCAGGGAGAGCTTTTTGTTGTACTTGTAGCGGCCCACCCGGGAAAGATCATAGCGGCGGGGATCGAACAGCAGCTGAGCGAGGTGCTTCACGGCCGATTCGATGGTGGGGGGCTCGCCGGGACGCAGCTTGCGGTAAACCTCCAGCAGGGCCTCATCGCCCAGCATTTCGGCATCCTTGCTTTCGGCGGTCTTTACCAGGTAGGCATAGCGGCCAAACACCTCGTAGATCTCCTCATCGGTGCCGCGCAGGTCGGTCAGGGCGTTATTCACATCGGCATTGATCTGCTCGACGGTGACATCATCCCGCAGGCGCAGCAGCGACCGGATAAAGGTGGTGATGGGCAGCTTGCGGTTTTTATCGATGCGGACGCTGAACACATCGGCGGAGTCGGTATCATACTCCAGCCAGGCGCCGCGGTTGGGGATCACGGTGGAATCAAACAGTTTTTTGCCGGCGGGATCGTGGTGCATGCCGTAGTACACACCGGGAGAACGCACCAGCTGGGAGACGATGACACGCTCGGCACCATTGATGATGAAGGTACCGGCATCGGTCATCAGGGGGAAATCTCCCATGTAGATGTCGGATTCCTTGATCTCGCCAGTGACCTTGTTGATGAGCCGCGCACGCACGCGCAGGGGGGCGGCATAGTTTACATCCCGCTCCTTGCACTCCAGCAGGGGGTACTTGGGTTTGTCATCCAGCGTAAAATCAATGAAATCCAACTGCAGATTGCCCTGATAGTCGGTGATCGAGGAGATGTCCTTGAATACGGCCCGAAGACCCTCATCCAGGAACCACTGATAGGAATTTTTCTGTACTTCGATGAGGTTCGGCATCTCGGCCACTTCATCGATGTGGGCAAAGCTCTGGCGGATATTTTTGCCCAGTTTTACGGGTTTGGTGTTTACCATCCGATGTTCCACTCCATTCCATCATTTTTTCGCCATCACTTGGACATCAATGACTGCATAAATATTTGTTGATTATGCACAGTATCACGAGAGTATTATCGTGACTTATGCACACTTGACAATACCGTTTAGTCATAAAAAGCCATTATGATACAGTATATTATTGTAGTCCCGAAACGGGGCCTTGTCAAGCAGAAATTCCAAAAAAAATGGTGAAATTTTAGTGACGGAAATTTTGACCAGAAACGCCCCGAAAGACGGCGAAACGCCCCGGACGCTATCCCATAAATGGGACAGGCCCGGAGCGTGATGACGCAGAGGGGAAATTACTTGTAGAAGGCACGCATGGCACGATAGGTCATGTAGACATCGGCCTTGGCGACGACCTCGAACGGGGCGTGCATGGAAAGCACCGGAACGCCCAGATCGACGGTATCGATATTGTGCTGGGAGACATACATGGCAACGGTGCCGCCGCCGCCCTGATCTACCTTGCCCAGCTCGCCGGTCTGCCAGCCAACATGCTCGGCATCCAGAATACGGCGGGCGAAGCCCATCATCTCAGCGGTGGCGTCATTGGTGCCGGCCTTGCCGCGGGCACCGGTGTACTTGGTCACCACGACGCCGTAATTGATGTAGCTGGCGTTGCGGCGCTCATGCACCTCGCCGTAGATGGGATCGAAGGCGGCGTTGACATCGGCGCTGAAGCAGTGGCTGTTAGCGGCCACATGGCGCACCTTGCAGCCGGCCATATCGGCCAGATCCTCAATGAAATCCTTGAGAAAGTAGGAGTTCATGCCGGTGGGGCCGTTGCTGCCGGTTTCCTCTTTATCCGCCAGAATGGTAACGGAGGTATACTCGGGGGATTTCTCATCGATCTCCGCCATGAGGATGGGATAGGCGCAGACGCGGTCATCGTGGCCGTAGGCGCCGATCATGGAGCGGTCGAGACCAAGATCCTTGGCCTTGAAGGCGGGAACGGCGCACAGCTCGGCGGAGAGGAAGTCCTCTTCCACGATGCCGTATTTTTCGAACAGCAACTTGGCAATGGCGACCTTGACCTTCTCGGAGCCGGTGTCATCCCGCAGGGCGGCGCTGCCGATGAGGATATTGAGCTTTTCGCCCTCGATGCCTTCGGCCAGGGTCTTGCGCATCTGGTCGGCGGCGAGATGCGGCAGCAGATCGGTGACGCAGAATACGGGATCGCCTTCTTCTTCGCCGATGGCTACGGACAGGCTGGAGCCGTCCTTGCGGATGATGGTGCCGTGCAGGGCCAGCGGGATGGCGGTCCACTGGTACTTCTTGATGCCGCCGTAGTAGTGGGTCTTGAGGAAGCACTGCTCGCCCTCCTCATACAGGGGCCGGGGCTTGAGGTCCAGACGGGGGCTGTCGATATGAGCCACACCGATGCGGACGCCTTCGGCGACGCTGCGGCGGCCGAGGGTAGCGGCGATGAGGGCCTTGCCGCGGTTATTGAGGTAGACCTTATCCCCTGCCTTGTACTGCTTGGCGTGGTCAAAGGGGACATAGCCGGCCTTTTCCAGCATGGCTACGGCAGTGGTAACAGCCTCGCGCTCGGTCTTGGCGGCATCCAGGAAGGTCTTGTAGCCCTCGCAAAAATCGTACGCAGCCTTCAGCTCTTCCTCGGACATGGTCTCGGTGAGATTCTTGGGGTTCATCAGCAGCTCCTCGCGCAGCTGCTCGCCCTTGGTTTTTTCACTCATGGGTATTATACTCCTTTCGGTTTTTTGATAATTTTATGGATTTATAGGCACAAAAACCGGCGGCAGCGCTCCACCTCTTTTTCCAGGTGGGCAAGATCCGACGAATTTGTGATGACAAAGTGGGAGCGGCGGGTATAGTACTCGTCCTCGTGTTGGTTGCTCATACGGGCTTCGGCGGCTTCCCTGGTGATGCCGTCCCGTTCCAGCACCCGGCGCAGGCGCTCCTCCCGCGGGGTCACCACGCTGACAATAACATCGCAGAGTTTATCGCCGCCGCTTTCAAACAGGGTGGGGGCGTCCAGCACGCAGGCGCGGCAGCCGGCCGCTTCAGCGGCATCCATGCGGGCTTCGCACTCCGCCAGGATAAGCGGAAAAGTGATGCCGACCAGCCGGCTCAGTTCCTCCGGCCGGGAGAAAACAATGGCGCCCAGTGCCTTGCGGTCGATGGTGCCATCCGGCAGGCGGGTGCCGGGGAAGGCCGCCGCGATGGCCGCGGTGCAGGCGGGGCTGTTATTCACCCCGTGGGCGATGGTATCGGCATCCAAAATCTCGATGCCGCCCCAGCGGCGCATGAGGGCGGTCACGGTGGATTTACCGCTGCCGGTGGGGCCGGTCAGGCCGATGCGGAGCATGGGATCACCTCGGTTCTGGTTGGGGTAGGAAAAAGCCGGTGGCTGCCAAGACGGGCGCCGACGGCAGCGGGGCAAAGCAAATAATCAGAGGTGGACCACCCGGAAAGCGGCGGCGCGCAGCAGGCGGTTGTAGACGGCAAGGCCCATCTCTTCCGGTTCCGGGGCGTGGACATACACCTCGGTGGCCTGCAGCTTATCCAGCTGCCGCAGCACATCAAAGAGGTTCTGTGCCTGGGAGGGATAATCGTAGGCCACGCCGTAGCTGATGGTGGGAGCCTCCAGCAGGGAAACATCCTCATCGAAGCACATGGCGTAGAAGCCGTCCTCCTCCCCTGCCCGCTGCAGGGTCTCGTAGTATTCGTTCACCCGGGCGGCATAATTCTCCCGGCTGCCGCACAGCAGCGTAAGGGTGGCGGCAGGGGCGTAGTGTTTATATTTCATGCCGGGGCTGGGGGCCGCGGCATCCTGCGGGAGCATATGTAGGACGGCCTCGGCGACCGAGACGCATCCGCACCGCCGCTGGATCTCCTCCGGGGTGACGGCGCCGGGGCGCAGGATCTGCGGGGTCCCGTCCGGCAGGAAGCAGAGAACGGTGGATTCCACGCCGACGGTGCAGTCATCGCTTTCCACTATGGCATCCACCAACCCCCACAGGTCATCCACACAGTGGCGGAAGGTGGTGGGGCTGGGGCTGCCGCTGCGGTTGGCGCTGGGGGCAGCCAGCGGCACACCTGCCGCCCGGATGACGGCACGGGCCACCGGGTGACTGGGCATCCGGATAGCAACAGTTTCCAGGCCGCCGGTGGTGGTCAGGGGGATCTTGGACGAGCGGGGCAGCACCATGGTGAGGGGACCGGGCCAAAAGGCCTCCGCCAGAATTTTGGCGTTTTCCGGGATGGCGGTCACCAGCTCCGGCAGGGCGGAAAGCTCCGCGATGTGGACGATCATAGGGTTATCGCTGGGGCGGCCCTTGGCGGCGTATACCGCCTTGACAGCCGCTTCATCATAGGCATTGGCGGCCAGGCCGTACACCGTTTCGGTGGGAATGGCGACCAGTCCGCCGTGCGCGAGGATATCCCCGGCGCGCAGCACGCCCTCGGCGTCCTCAGCGGGGTCATATATTCGGATGAGTTCGGTTTTCATCATAATTCGGGATACTCCCTGTTCTGCAGTTTTTCGGCCTGCTCGTGCGCCAGCAGCGGCTCGATGAGCAGGTCAAGGTCGCCGTTCATCACGGCATCCAGCCGGTACACCGTCAGCTCGATGCGGTGATCGCTGACCCGGTTCTGGGGAAAATTGTAGGTGCGGATGCGCCCGCTGCGGTCGCCGGAACCCACCTGGCGGCGGCGGTCGGCGGCGATGGAATCGTTCTGAGCCTGCTCGGCCTGCTCCAGCAGGCGGCTGCGCAGGATCTTCATGGCGCGGTCTTTATTTTTATACTGGCTTCGCTCGTCCTGGCATTCCACCACCAGCCCGGTGGGCAGGTGAGTGATGCGGATGGCGGACTCGGTTTTATTGATGTGCTGGCCGCCTGCGCCGCTGGAACGGAAGGTATCTATCTTCAGGTCCTTTGGGTCGATGTGAATTTCCACCTCATCGGCCTCCGGCAGCACCGCTACGGTCACGGCGGAGGTCTGTATCTTGCCCTGGCTATCGGTGACGGGCACCCGCTGCACCCGGTGGATGCCACTTTCAAATTTCAGGCGGGAGAAAACCTTTTCCCCCTCGATGGAGAAAACGATCTCCCGGTAGCCGCCCAGTTCCGTTTCACCCGCGTTCATCAGCTCCACCTGCCAGCCGCGGGCCGCCGCATACAGATTGTACATGCGGTACAGGTCTGCCGCAAAAAGAGCGGCCTCCTCCCCGCCGGTGCCGGCACGCAGCTCCATAATGACGCTGCGGTCATCCCGCGGGTCATGGGGCAGCAGCATCAGCCGGGCTTCCTCGGTCAGGCGGGTGATCTCCTCTTCCGCTTCCGCTTTTTGCTCGGCGGCCATAGCCGAAAGCTCGGCATCGTGGGAATAGAGCAGCTCCTTGGCTTCGGCCAGCGCTTCCTCGGCAGCGGCCAGCGCCAGGTACTGGCGGGAGAGCGGCTCCAGCTCCTTATATTCCTTCATCAAGGCCCGGTAGCGGCCGATATCCGACGCGGCATCGGGCTGGGAAAGCTGGGCGGAAAGTTCATCGTAGCGGCGGTGCGCCGCCAAAAGTCCTTCAAGCATGGCAAAAACTCCTTATGCGAATTTAGTGGCATAAGGCACCGCTACTGCTCCTCCGGGTGGGTGATTTTTTTGATATGGCGTTCGGCCTTGGCACGGGGGATCATGATCTCCCGGCCGCAGGTGCGGCATACCAGCTTAAAATCCATGCCGCTGCGGGTGACGGTGAATTCCTCCCCGCCGCAGGGGTGCTTTTTCTTCATCAGCAGAATATCGCCGACGCGGACATCCATGGGAGTCCCTCCTTTGCCATTAAGTCGATTTTATATTATACCACGGGGAAAAAGTTTTTGCAATGAGGGGGCAGGGGCTTACTTTTCCTTGAGGAGAAGTAAGCAAAAAGTGTTCAAGCTAAGATTGTGGTCGCCTATCGGCGGCGAAAGCCTTTTACAAAGGTCTAAACTGTTCGCCTGCCCCCTAAAGCCTCCCCTGTGTAAGGGGAGGTGGCACGGCGCAGCCGTGACGGAGGGATTGTCGACACAAATTATGCCAAAGTTTCCTTTCGCCTTCGGCGTCGCTGAGTCACCAAAAGGTGACAGCCCGTACGGTGCCGCAGATACGCTTTCAAGGGGCCTGCGGCGCATTTTATGTGGGGGTACCTGCAAACCGATAGCAGAAAGTCACGCTGCCGAGCCTATGGGTTGGATAAGCAGCTATTTGGATAGACGGCCCCTCCCCCGCCACGGGGGAGGGGTAGGGGGAAGGGGCAGATGCGCCTGCGGCTACTTTTGGAGCGTATCTGTGCGCAGTACGGATTTGGATTTTTCGTTCAAGAAAAATCTAAATTCGTATCCAGCACTGCAAGCGACAGAAAGGGGGTTGTCAAGGGGGAATCTGTCCCCCTTGACCGTGTTTTGCCTACTTTTGCACGAACAAAAGTAGGCCCACGCCGGGTAGGCGTACAAATGAATACCTTTTGTAAAACTCCGCGACGCCGAAGGCGAAATAAAGCTGGGCATAGTTTGTGTCGGCAATCCCTCCGGTTCGCTCCGCTCACCACCTCCCTTTACACAAGGGAGGCTTTAGGGACATGCGTGCAGTTTATGCCTTTGCAAAAGGCTCCGCGACGCCGTTAGGCGACTACTATCTTGGCCTTAAAAAGCCTTTTACTCACTTTTCATCCCGGAAAAGCCACCCCACCGCGGGCGGGCCAAGTTCCCCCCGGTATAGTCCCGCCTGCCGCCGAATATAGATAAAGCAATAGGCAAAACAGGAGGGTAAAGCATGGGATATTACTGGCCGGAGGGCATGCTGCTGGAAACTGAGGAAAACCGATATTATCTGCAAAATGAGGAAACACTGCAAAGCGCCATGCGCATCGGTCAAATCTTGGAGGGGCGGGCGCTGCTGTGCGATTACGACCACAACCTCATCGTCGATCTGGGCTGCTGCCGGGGCGTCATCCCGCGGGAGGAGGGCGCTTTGGGCATCCGGGAGCAGACGGTGCGGGATATCGCCATCATTTCGCGGGTCAATAAGCCGGTCTGCTTTCTCATCACCGCCATCGAGCATGATGAAAACGGGGCGCTGCGGCCCATTCTGTCCCGGCGGGCGGCACAGCTGCGCTGCCGCAGGGAATACATAGAAGCCCTGACCCCCGGCGAGATCATCCCGGCACGGGTCACCCATCTGGAGAATTTCGGCTGCTTTGTGGATATCGGGTGCGGGCTGCCATCGCTCATCAGCATCGATCAGATCTCGGTCTCCCGCATCAGCCACCCCAGGGACCGCTTTGCGGTGGGTGAAAGCATTTATGCGGTGGTAAAGGCGGTGGAGCCGGAGGGACGGGTGCAGCTTTCCCACAAGGAGCTGCTGGGCACCTGGGAGGAGAATGCGTCACTGTTCCTGCCGGGCGAAACGGTGGCGGGCATCATCCGCAGCGTGGAGGACTACGGCGTTTTCGTGGAGCTGACCCCCAATCTGGCGGGGCTGGCCGAGCCCTGCGAGGGGGTGCGGGCGGGGCAGCACGCCGGGGTCTACATCAAAAGCATCCTGCCCGAAAAAATGAAGGTCAAGCTCATCATCGTGGATGCCTTTGACGCCCCCTATTCCCCGCAGCCGGTGCAGTATTTCCTCACCGAGGGGGTGCTGCGGCGCTGGCGGTATTCCCCGCCGGAATGCAGCCGGGTGGTGGAAACCGTCTTTGGCGAATGATGCCGTCTCTACACCAATAGCCGTTTATTTCGTTGTGTTTTCATACATTTATTGTCGCATATTGAAATGATAATTTAGTCAGTTAAACAAAAATCTCAAAAATCCCTGCCGGTAAGCAGGGATTTTTGCCGTGTTTTGCGTACTAAAATTTATGGAGGGAGTTTTGCAGGTCTTGTGGTATCTGGCACGCCGTTCAGACCGGGGAAAGGCCGATACGGGCGCTGCCGGAGACGAGATAGTAGGTGGTATCTTTCTCCAGGGCATCGCTGATGAGAGTAACATAACCGACCGAGGTTTCCGGTGTGAAGGAGAGCATGGGGGTACTCTCTTCCGCCGCCGTGACGGTCAGGGGCCGGCCGCCGGTCAGCCACAGCTCCACGCTGATGCGGGGCAGGCTGGTATACAGCTGCGGCTCCTCCGGGAGGGGGCCGGCCGCCAGCAGGGTGCCGCCGCTAATATGGGCCGTGGCAGCCCGCAGGGGGTTCTGCTCCCGGCCGGAGCCGAGCAGCAGACTGCCGCCCGACTGGAACAGTGATCCGCCGATATCCAATGCATGGGTCCCGGCGCAGATGGAAAGGCTGCCGCCGGTCACGGTCATTTTGCGCAGGTCAGCGGCGGGGTCGCTCTCGGATTTATCATACCCGCCGGAGAGGGTCATGCCCTCCTCCGCGGCGGTAATGGACAGGCTGCCGCCGGAAAGAGTCATATCCTCCGCCACAGCGCCGCGGCGGGCGGTGAGAATGGAAACATCTCCGGCGGAAAGGGTGAGCTGCTGGGTGGTGATGGCAGTATCGCCGCCGGAAATGGTGACACGGCTGCCGGACAGCTTGGTGCTTCCCACAGAATAGAGGGCGGCATCGCTGCAATCCAGCGTAAAGGTACCGCCGGAAAGCGCCAGGGATTTGCCGGCGGAAAGGCCCCGCGCGCTATCGCTCACGATCTGCTCCCGGTTGATGATGGGCTGTTTTTCGGTGGGCTGCTGCTGGGGCAGACCGCCCCACAGGCCCCATTTTTCGGCGGTCTCGCCATAACTGGCGTTGCCGCTGCCGCCGCCGGTGGTGATGTGGTACTCCCCTGCCGTGGCCGAAAGGCTCCCGGTCGCCGTGATGCCGTCCCCGCCGCAGATGAGGGCCACTGTGCCCCCTGCCAGCGTCACGCTGCCCTGCCCGGATTTGGCGGAACTGGCCGAAAGGCCGGTGCGGCCGCAGGCGATGGAAAGCTGTCCGCCGCTGATCTGCAGCTCCTGCCCGGCAACCAGTCCGTCCCGCCAGGCGGTGATCTCCAGGGTGCCTTCCGCAACGACCAGGGTGCCCTCGCTGCGCAGGGCATCATTGTGGATGGCCTCCACCGAAAGGCTGCCCCCGCCGGTGATGAGCAGGTCGCCCTCCACGCTGATGGCGGCTTCCCGCACCTTGCTGCCGGAATAGAGATAGCTTTTGCCATCGGAGAGGGTATTTTCGGTGCCGTTCTCCAGCAGCAGCACCACGGTGCCGCCGCCATTGGAGTAGATGACCGGGCCCCGTTCACAGTGCATATCCACCCCGCACAGCACCAGCCGGGCCGTTTCCCCCGCCGGGATCTCCACGGTGAGCTGGGCATCCTGTAAAGTACCGCTGAGCAGGTAGGTGCCCCCCTGGGAGATGATGACCCGGGAAGCGGTGGCGGTGACATTGGGGGCATTGCTGATGACGGAATCGACATTGAACTGCAGGATATAGTACGGCTCCTGCTGCCACTGGGAATGATCCGCCGTCATGGGTGCAGTCATGGATTCCAGCGATTCGTTTTCCTGCGGGGCATGGCCGCAGCCCGCCAGCAGCAATATTACCGGCAGCAGAAGCATCAGGCAGCGTTTCATCGGGGGCGTCCTCCCTTCTCTTTTTGGGGGCTTGGGGTTCACATGCTTATTCTGGCCCTATCATACCGCAAAATGAGAAAGAGTGCAAATCTCTTTGCGGGTGGGGCGCCTAAGGCGGTACGGGCCGCAGGCGAGCGGGGCGCAGCCCCGGCGATGCAAAGCATCGCCGCAGCGGACATTTGTCCGCTGGACCCATCCGCAGGATGGGTCGGGCTGCGCCCCGAGCCGGCCCCCTGCAGAAACCAAAATCACTGCAGGGCGGCAATATAGAGCTTGCGGGTATCGGCCAGGGCCGCGGCTATTTCCTCCTGCCGGCCCTCCGAGAGGGCACAGCGCAGCAGAAAGCCGGAAATACAGCCCTCTCCGACCATGGAAAGGTATTCCGGCTCCGGCATACGGGGGGCCAGGCCCTCCTCCACCGCGGCAGAGGTCAGGCAGTTCATGATCTCCCCGATCATGCGGCGGGTATCGGCACGCTCCTGCGGACCGCCGCAGATATCATACAGGGCGGCCTGCGGAAACCCCATGGAGGGCACCTGTGAAAAGAAAACGGAGCTGCACTCCAGCAGCTGGCGGGCGGTGATCTCGATGACCTTCCAGCGGGCTTCAAAGCCCTCGGCGTCGGAAATGGCGGCGTAGAGCTCCTGGAAGCCCTGGGCCCTGCTGTACTGCATGGCATCCCGCAGCAGCTCCTCCCGAGAGGGGAAATACTCGTACACAGTGCCTTTGCCGATGCCAGCGGCTTCGGCGATCTCAGAAACCTTCAAATCTCCCAGCGGACGGCCCTGCCGCAGCAGCTTTAATACCGCACGGAACACTGCGGCCTTTTTCTCCGGCAAGTTCATGCCTCTTCTACCTCCTCGATGACAACTTTCTTGGGGTCTTTCTTTAGGAAAATATCGTAAATGGCGGGGACAATGAACAGAGTAAGCAGAGTGGCGTAGGTCAGGCCGCCGATGGTAACGATGGCCAAGGGCTGCAGCATATCGCCGCCGGCGCCCAGGCCCAGCGCCATGGTAGCCAGGCCGAAAATGGTGGTCATGGCAGTCATGAGGATGGGGCGAATGCGGTCGCGGCCGGTCTGTACCAGCGCTTCGGCGCGTTCCATCCCCTCCAGCCGCAGCCCGTTGGCGTAATCCACAAAGACGATGCCGTTATTCACAACGACACCCGCGAGCATAAGGAAGCCCAGCATGGCAATGACTGAGAGCTCCTTGCCGGTGATCCACAGGGCCAAAAGGCCGCCGGTGAAGGCCAACGGAATGGTGAACAGCACGATAAACGGCGAGAGCAGCGACTGGAACTGCGCCACCATGATGAGGTAGATGAAGGCGATGGCCAGGGCGATCATCAGGATGAGGTCGCTCATGGTGGATTGGATCATCTCATTTTCGCCCTCAATGGCATAGGAGCAGCCCTCCGGCATCTCATAATCGGCCAGCAGCTTTTCCACCTCACGGCTCACCAGGCCGATATTGTAGCCATCGGCGATCTGGGCGGTGACGGTGACGGTACGGGCCTGATTTTCACGGTGGATGGCGGAAGCGGACGCGGCCTCGGTCACTGCGGCGATCTCGGAAAGGCGGACCTCGCATTCCTCCTGGTTTTTGGTACCGGTCAGGCGGAGCTCCTCCAGCGTTTCCCGGGTGGTGATACCGGCGCTATCGGGGACGACCACAACCGGCAGGTCACTGTTATCCACGGTGATATTGGTGGCGGTGGTTTGGGAAAGAACGGCGGCGGCCACCTGCTGGTAGACCTGCGCAACCGTCAGGTTGTACTCGGCGGCTTTGGCTTTATCCACGGTGATGCGCACCTCGGTGCTGCTGTCCTCCTGCCCATCACTGACCGAAGCGACCCCTTCCACGGCGGAAAGGGTTTTGGCCAGGTCGGTGGCGGCGGCCCGCAGGGCATCCATATCATCGCCGGTGACGGCCAGCTGAATACCGCTGCCGCCGGTCATCATACTCATATCCATGGTGGAGCCGTTGGCGGAAACGGTGCAGTCCAGATCGGCGCAGGCTTCCTCAATCTTTTTGGCGATCTCCTGGCTGGAATCGCTGCGGTCATCACCCAGCAGCACATAGATGGACAGGCTGCTGCCGCCCATGCTCATCATGCTCTGGCCCTCCATAGCGCCGACGGTATCCACCCCATCCACGGTAAGGATCCGCTCCAGGACGGTATCGCACATGGCCCATGTTTCGCTTTGGGTGGCGTCCTCCGGCATCTCAATGGAGACCGACACCTGGGGGCTATCCATTTCCGGCATAAAGGCGGTGCCCATGCTGACCGCCAGCACCGCGCTGGCAATAAGCAGTGCCACCGCGCCCAGCAGAACGGGGGCCTTGTGCCGCAGTACTTTCCGCAGAAGGTTTTCGTAGCCCGCTATCATGCGGTTCAGGAGACGGTTGGGCTTTTCCCCTGCGGTATCGCGGGTCAATATTTTGCCCGAAATGGCGGGCACCAAGGTAAGGGCGACCAGCAGACTGGCACCCAGTGAATAGGCGATGGTCAGGCCCATATCGGCGAAGATCTGCCGGGTAAGGCCGCTGGTGAACAGGATGGGCACAAATACGCAGACAGTGGTAAGGGTGCTGGCGGTGATAGCCCCGGCAATCTGGCGGCAGCCGTGAACCGCCGCCGTGGCGGCATTGTAGCCCAGCTGGCGCAGACGGTAAATATTCTCGATGGCAACGATGCTGTTATCCACCAGCATGCCGACGCCAAGGGCAAGGCCTGAAAGGGAGATGATATTGAGAGTGACGCCGGTGAAGTGCATAAGCACCACCGCCAAAAGCAGACTGATGGGGATACTGAGCGCCACAATGATAGTGGGGCGGAAGTCCCGCAGGAACAGCATGAGGACAATGACGGCCAGCAGCGCGCCGAACAGCAGATTTTCCAGCACCGAGCTGATGACCAGATCGATGTACTGGCCCTGATCGCTGAGGGCGGTGAGGTGCAGACCCTCGTATTTTTCCTCCAACTGGGCCATGGCAGCATAGAGATTATCGCAGGCACCGGAGGTGGAAGCGATGGAGGACTTTTGTACCGTGAGCAGCACACCGTCATTGCCGTTTATTTTGGCGTACAGCTCCTCGGCGTTATCCGCCAGGCGGACAGTGGCGATATCGGTCAGGCGAATCTCCCCCACATCGCCGACATCGTATTGGAAGAGCACCCAGTTCTGCAGCTCCTCCAGGCTGGTAAATTTATCGCCGACCTTGAGGGCATTCTGCCCCTCGGCGCTTTGGATATAGCCGGCGGGCATCGAGAAGTTCTGCGCCATGAGCAGCTGCGAAACGGCGGACTGGGTGAGAATGCCGTCCAGCCCGGCGGCCTTGTAGGCGGCATCCCGCTGCTGGCGGAACTGCTCCTCGGCTTCATCCAGGGCCTGTTCGGCCTGCTGTAATTGCAGGGTGGCCAGAATGAGCTGCTGAGAAAGCTCCAGCTTGCCGGTCTCCAGCTGGCTCTGCGCCTTATCCAGCTGCGAAAGGGCGGCGTCCAGCTCCTTTTGGCTGGACTGAGCGGTTTCCAGCTCCTTCTTTAGCTGCGGGATGCGGGGTGCCAGCGCATCGATGGCGGCGTTCAGCTCGGTAATGGTGCCGTAGTCATCCTGCACCTTATCGTGGCTTTCGATCCACTTCTTTCCCTCGGTCTCTCCCAGCAGCGCAATGATCTCTGCGGTGTTTTCCTCGATGGCTTTGGTGGCGTCGGCGATGGCCTTCTCGGCCTCCGCCTTCGCCTCGGTGGCCTGCTGGAAGGTCTCCAGCCGGGCGTTGGCGCGGGTCACCTCCTCCTCGGCAGCCGAGAGCTTTTCCGCGGCGGCAACGGTTTGCGGGTCATTGCGGGTAAGGTAGGCGGTCTGCGCCGCCTGGATGGCGGCAAGCTCGGCTTCGGCGGTATTGAGCTGGGCTTGCAGCCCGGTATTATCGGGGTCCTTCTCCAGCTGTGCCTGGAGGTCGTCCACCTCCGCCTGCTTTTCCTGCTCCTGCCGCAACAGGTCCTTCCAGCCGGGATCGTCCTTGAGACGCTCCGGTGCGCCGTCCAGCGCTTCATCGTAGGCGGTTTGCGCGGCTTCCTGCGCATCCTTGGCATTGGTCACATCCTGCTGCAGGGCGGCTTCACTGCTGCCGATCTCCTTGAGGGCGGCTTCGGCGGTCTCCAGCGAGGCTTGGGCGGCTTTCAGCTGGGCACGCAGCTGGGTGCGGGTAAGCTGCAGAGATTGCAGCTCGGCATATTTTACAGCGGAAAGATGGGTACGGGCGTAATCTTCACTGGCATTGTAGCTATCGCGCAGATTTACCATGTTATCGTACTGGGCCAGCACGGCCTGAATGGCCTTGACCTCCGCCGAGGTGAGGGTGGAGCCGAGGGAGGCCTGATCCTTGGCATCGGCCAGCTGCTGGGCAGCGGCCACCAGCTGGGCATAGGCGGTGCCGCTTTGCTCCTCCAGCTTCTTTTTGGCGTCGTTGATCTGCCTGCGAGAATCCTTGAGCTGCTTTTCGGCATCGGCCAGGGAGCTATCAATGGCCGCCAGTACCTTGTCATTCAGCTCATCGATTTTGGCCTGATCCAGCTCCACACGGATCTGGCTTTCCACCAAACCGCTGCCGGAAACGGACGCCACGCCGTCCACCCGCTCCAGTGCCGGGATGACGGTGGAGGAGGTGAATTCCGAAAGCTCATTTCGGGCCATATTATCGCTATCCACCGCCAATACCATGATGGGCAGCATATCGGGATTGATCTTCATGAGCACCGGGCTGCCGGCGGCCTCGGGCAGGGAGCCGGCGATCTGATCAAGGCTGGCGTTCATTTCGATCATGGCGGAATCCATGCCGGTGCCTTCCTCAAATTCCAGCACCACGATACTGACATTTTCCTGCGAGATACTGGTGATATTCTTGACGCCGCTGGTGGTAGCCAGGGCGCTTTCCAGCGTTTTGGTCACGCTTTGCTCCACCTGCTCCGGACTGGCGCCGATGTAGGTGGTATAGGCGATGGCATAGGGCAGATCCATATTCGGCAGGAGGTCGGTGGTCATATTGATGAAGGACATGACACCGAGGATAAGCACCAGCACCACGCAGACGAATACGGTCATGGGCTTTTTGACACTGAGACGAGACAGCATAGAGGATTCTCCATTTCCGGGGGATAAATGTTCCGACCGACCGGTCGGTCGGGGATTTCTAATCTTATTTTAGCGCAAAACGGGACGAACGCAAGAGGAAAGATATTAACATTTCGTAAAGGTTATAGCATCGGCGCGGGAGAGTATGCTATAATAACCATGGACATTGCAGGAAGCCGGGTTCGGGCGGCCCCGCGCGGGAGCCGAAGGCTCCCGAAGGGCGCCCCCCGCAGGGGGGCGCCCCAGCCCGGCGGAGCCAGGCACGGGGCCGCCCGAATGCCAGCCTGCACCCCCAAAGGAGGTAACCGCCATGTATCACATCCTGGTCGTGGATGACGAAGCCAAGATCCGCGAGATCATTAAAAAATACGCAGTATTCGAGGGCTACCGGGTCACCGAGGCCGCCAATGGCATGGAGGCCATCGACCTGTGCCGCACCGAGCCGTTCGATCTCATCATCATGGATGTGATGATGCCGGAGCTGGACGGCTTTTCCGCCTGCCGCGAGATCCGCAAATACAACCGCACGCCCATCATCATGCTTTCCGCCCGCGGCGAAGAATATGACCGCATCCACGGCTTCGAGCTGGGGATCGATGACTATGTGGTCAAGCCCTTTTCCCCCAAGGAGCTGATGATGCGGGTGGCCGCCATCATCAAGCGCAGCGGCGGCGAGGAAAACAACCGTTTTGTTTTTGAGGGGCTGACGGTGGATTTTACCGCGCGGCTGGTTTTCATTGACGAGCAGCGCATAGAGATGTCTCCCAAGGAGTACGACCTGTTTTTCTATATGGTGCGCAACCGCGGCGTGGCCCTGACCCGCGAGCGGCTGATCCACGATGTGTGGGGCTATGATTTTTACGGCGACGACCGCACGCTGGATACTCATGTAAAGCTGCTGCGCAAGAGCCTGGGCCGGTACAGCCGGTGCATTATCACGCTAAGAGGAGTTGGGTACCGCTTTGAAACTGTGGCAGAGCCGGAAAGCGATGCAGACGGAGACGCCAACTGAGTCCTCCCCTGCCCCGCAGCATAAGCAAAGCCGTTTTTCCCACCTGGGCATCCGCTGGAGACTGGTGGGCAGCTTTGCTATGTTCGTGGCGCTGCTGCTGATGCTGCTGTGGCTTTTGCAGATCGTCTTTTTGGAGAGCTTCTACAAATCCATCAAGACCAGCTCCATTAAAAATACCGCCGAGGAAGTAGCCGCCAGCATCAATGATGAGAACTTCTACACCGAGGTGAACCGCCTGACCCGTCAGGATCTCATCTGTGTCCACATCGTGCGGGAGGACGGCACCCCGGTACTGACCTCCGGCAACCAGCCCTCCTGCATCCTGCACATGCTGCTTACCGATCAGGCGGCGCTGCTGTTCCGGCAGGCGCAGGAAAACGGCGGCACCGTGCTGGAAAACTATCAGCTCCTGGAGCTTTCCCCCGCCATGCAGAGCAAAGCAACCGCCCAGGCCGCCTCCACCGAGCAGCTGCTGTACGGCATTCTGACCACGCGCGGAGAGGACGAAGGCGCCGAGCCGGTCATGGTCATGGTGGATGCCACCATCACGCCCATCAATACCACGGTGGAAACACTGCGGGCCCAGCTGGTCATCATCACGGTCATCATGACGGCGTTTTCCATCCTGCTGGTGCTGCTGCTTTCCTCCATGATCTCCCGTCCCATCACCCGCATTACCAAAAGCGCCAAGCAGCTGGCCACCGGCGATTACGGCACGCAGTTTACCGGCGGCACCTACCGGGAGGTCACCGAGCTGGCCGACACCCTAAACTATGCCAGCCGGGAGCTGAGCAAGGTGGAACATCTGCGGCAGGAGTTCATCGCCAATGTGAGCCACGACCTGCGCACCCCGCTGACCATGATTACAGGCTATGCCGAGGTAATGCGCGATCTGCCGGGTGAAAATACCCCGGAAAATGTGCAGATCATCATAGATGAGGCCCGCCGGCTGACTGATTTGGTCAATGATTTGCTGAATCTTTCCCGGCTACAAAGCGGCGCGCAGACCCCCGAACCGGAGCCGCTCAATCTCACCAAGATGATCCGCGGCATTATGGGGCGGTACGCCAAGCTGGTGCTGCATGACGGCTACGCCATCACGCTGGAAGCGGACGGCGACGCCATGGTGATGGCCGACCGGCTGCGCATGACCCAAGTGCTGTATAATCTCATCAATAACGCCATCAACTATGCCGGGGCCGACCGGGCCGTACTGGTGCGCCAGACCATCGAGAATGGGACTGTGAAGGTGGAGGTCATCGACCACGGCGAAGGCATTCCGGCCGAGAGCCTGCCCTATGTGTGGGACCGCTACTACAAGGTGGATAAAAACCACCGCCGCTCCACCGTGGGGGCCGGGCTGGGACTTTCCATTGTAAAGGGCGTGCTGGAGGCCCACGGCGCCGAATACGGCGTAGCCAGCACCCTGGGCGAGGGCAGCGATTTCTGGTTCCGGCTGTCACTGCTGCCGCCCGATGCCGCTTTAACCGCCGAAAGTGAAGAAAATCATTCCGATTTTTCCTGATTTCTTCACACAGCCATCACATTGGCCGTATATGATAAAGGTGTGGAATAAATAAGGGCGCACAGCCCGGCCGAAGGTTTTTCTTTCTCCTCCTTATCTTCATCCTTCTTTATACTTTTTCGTTTTGTCCTCATTTTCTTTTCCCTTCGGCTCATTCCCCAAGCTCCTGCGCCGGCTGCAAACGGCCGCAGGAAACAGTTTTACCAGGAGTTCCCGCACTGTAACAGGTGCGGGAGCTTTTTTGTGTTCTTTAATATTTTATGAATTCACCGTGAACTGCGTTGACTATATAGGGGCAAAATGGTATGCTGACTGTATTAGCTCTAGTAGTACAGTTTGCTGCAAAGTTTTTTTGCATTTTTTGTTTTTGGATGCAATAAAATCCATCAAACTGTACACTTATTTTAGTGAAATATGATTTTTCTGCGAGAGGGGGAAAAAATGTGCAATACATGGTGGAGACCAAAAATCTCCGCAAGGTGTACCGGACCGGCGATGAAAAGGTAGTCGCTCTGGATAATATCGACCTGACCATCGAGCAGGGGCAGGTGTGCTGTATACTGGGTACCTCCGGCAGTGGTAAATCCACCCTGCTGAACCAACTGGCCGGGCTGGAAAAGCCCACCCGCGGCACGGTAAAAATCAAGGGAGAGCTGATCTCCAAGATGAGCGAAAAGCAGCTGGCGGTGTTCCGGCAGAAGCACATCGGCTTTGTGTTCCAGTCCTACAATCTCATTCAGGGGATGACCGCTGTGGAAAATGTGGCCATGCCGCTGATGTTCCGCCGAGTGTCCCGCAAAAAGCGTGAGGAAGCCGCCCGTGAAATGCTAAAGCAGGTGGGACTGGGCGAGCGCATGGACCACCGTCCCAATGAAATGAGCGGCGGCCAGCAGCAGCGCGTGGGCATTGCCCGCGCCTTTGTTACCAATCCTGAGGTGGTATTTGCCGATGAACCCACCGGCAACCTGGATACCAAAACGACCAAAGAGGTCATGGAGATGTTCCTGCGGTTTGCCCGGGAAAAGGGCACCACGATTATACTGGTGACACATGACCGTAGCTTGGCAGAATACTGCGACCGCATCGTGACCATCTCGGATGGACGCATCATTTCCAATGAGGACCACCGCCATGCCAAGGCGATCCAAGACCCTCCTGCCGCCCCTGCCGAGGAGCTGCCGGAGACCCTGCAATTTACCGATAACACACTGGCCGCCGGCCAAGGAGGAGTATGACTGTGAAAAAGATGAGCAAGATCCTGACATTTATTCTGGTGCTGGCCATGGTGCTGGGCACCGTGGCGATGGCCGAGGTTCCTACGCCGGCCGCCAAAACCCCTGCCACAAAGGAAGAAACTGTTACATACACCATTACGGCCGGAACCGTCGAGAACGGAACCCTCACTATTAAGTACGGTTCCACCCAAGAACCCCTTACCACCGGCGCTAAAACCGCCGCTATTGCAAAGGACACCGACATTACTGTTGTGGCTGAACCCAAAGCCGGATATGAATTGGTTGCCCTTAATTACACTATTGGTGAAACTACAACCGATATTAAAACAGACGGTAAATTTACTTTGACTGGCAATGCAACCATCACCCCTGTATTCCAGGCCAAGAGCACCCTGGGCGGCGAAAAGACCGCTGACAGCTTCCGGCTGGATGCCATCTGCAACGGCTACTCCAATTGGCAGGCATATCATAAGGATACGACCAACAATAAAAAGTACACCAAGTACCCCGGCTCCCCTAAAGATAATGTCACTCCCAGTTCCGAAATCACCAAGGGGAACTATGTCGATTTGACCCTGTACGTGACCGATAATGATTTCTTGTCCTTAACCCAAAAAGACGGCTATGACGCAAATAAGTTTTCCGTTACCACCCCCGGTGACAGCAGCTTCCTCGCAGGCGGCTCCGGCTATTACGGCTCCGCTATTAAGTCGGAGGCAAATATCAGCATTTGGAAGGTGAACGATACGCCCAAGGGGATGCTCATTGAGCTGACCGGCGTGTACTATGTGGGCGGCAATGATAACACCCTCAAGCTGATCGTGACGCAGGGCAACTACAATGCCATCCTTTCCTGCAAGATCGACAATGCGACCATCGTGCCAGAAAAGGAAAACGACAAAAAGCCGGATGAGGAGACTACCGCGGCCCAGCCCTATGTCATCATCAGCAGCTACAGCTACGGCAAGGGCGACCTGGTGGCCGGTGAGACCCGCAATATCACCATGACCTTCCGCAATACCAGCAAGACCATGGCCGTGGAAAACATGATGGTGACCATGACCCTGCCCGATGCCATGATGCTGACCAGCAGCTCCAATTCCTTCTACATCGAATCGCTGGCAGCCGAGGGCACCATCACCAAGACCGTGAATGTGACCGTGAAGCCCACTGCGGCGGCCCAGTCCCATTCCATGGCCGTTGATTTTACCTATGACTACCTGGATAACGGCGTGCGCCGCAATGCCAAGACCACCGAGACCATCAGCATGCCGGTGCTGCAGGTGGATCGCTTTACCGTGACCGGCATCGACCTGCCCCAACAGATCTTCATAGGCGAGGAAAATAACCTCTCCGTCAACTTCGTCAATAAGAGCCGTACCGATATCTACAATCTTTCCGCCAAGCTGAACTGCGAGGGGCTTTCCAATAACGGCGAGGAGCAGTATCTGGGCAATCTTGCCTCCGGCACCACCTCCAGCGCCGATTTCTACATCACCGGGAATGAAAAGTGCGAGCTGGTGGGTGAGGTCATTATCACCTACGAGGATACCAACATGAACCAGCGCACCGTTTCGGTGCCCTTTACCACGCAGGTGACCAGCTACGAGGATGTATGGGGTCCCAGCAATCCCAGCGTCGACCCCGGTATGGATCCCGGCACTGACCCCGGCATGGAAGAGCCTGCGGGTTTCCCGTGGTTCTGGGTCATCGGTGGTGTGGTGGTAGTGGCTGCCGGCGTATTTGTGTACCTGAAGCTGCGTAAAAATAAAAAGGAGAGCGTAGAAGAAGATGAGGATATCTGACCTTCTGAGCGTCTGCCTGCGAAACCTGACCCGCCGCCGGGTGCGTACCGCCCTGACCGTTATCGGCGTTGTCATCGGCGTGTGCGCCATCATCTTGATGGTCTCACTCGGCATCGGTGCGCGGGAATCCATGATGCAGATGCTGCAAGAGTGGGGCGATCTTACCATCATCAATGTCTACAATTACGGCGGAGGCGAGACCAAGCTGGACGATAAAGCCCTCTCCAAAATACAGGCGATGGATAATGTACAGATCGCGACCCCGTTTTACAGCAGCCGGGTCAGCTTCCGGCTGAAATCCCGCAACGGGCGCTATGCGGCCTATACCAATATCATCGGCATCTACCCCGAGGCGTTTGACGCTCTCGGCTATAAATTGAGCGACGGCACCTCCTTTGCGGACAGCAAAAAGGATTACAGCATGGTGGCGGGCGCCAATGTGGCGTATTCCTTCCGGGATACCAAGAAAAAGCGCAATAACTATGTGGATCGCAACCAGACCGACGCCATGGGCAACCCCAAAAAGCCCTTTGTGGATATGATGAAGGATAAGCTGGTTTTGTACAGCGAAAGCTATGACAACAACGGCAACCTGAAAAAAGGCTTGGAGGTCACCCCCAATGTGACCGGCGTAATGGTGGAGGACTGGAACAAGGGCTGGGAAACCAGCGAATGCATCCTGATGGACATCAACCAGCTGAAGGCGCTGGAGCAGAAATACTATAAGATCAGCGGTGAAAAGGCTCCAGACACCACCAACTATGATGAGGTACGGGTCAAGTGCGTAGACGCTGCATCGGTTGCCGCAGTGCAGCAATCCATCACCGATATGGGCTTCCAGTGCTCCTCGATGGAGGACACCCGTAAGATGTTCGATGAACAACTCACCATGATCCAGACCATGCTGGGCGGTCTGGCGGCTATCTCCCTGTTTGTCGCCGCCATCGGCATTGCCAACACCATGGTCATGTCCATCTATGAGCGCACCAAGGAGATCGGCGTCATGAAGGTGCTGGGCGCCGAGCTGGGCGCCATTCGCGCCATGTTCCTCACCGAATCCGCTATGATCGGTCTGATCGGCGGCGTGGTGGGCGTTGGGCTCAGCTTCCTGATCAGCTATCTGTTAAACAATGTGCCGATCGTAGCAAACCTTCTGGCATCGCTGGGGCTCAGCTTCGGCAACGGCGGGGCGGTTTCCATCATTCCGTGGTGGCTGGTGCTGCTGGCAATGGTCTTTTCGATGATGGTCGGCGTTGTTTTCGGTTTTATCCCTGCCAACCGCGCTGTTAAGATCTCCGCTTTGGAGGCCATTCGGCACGACTAAACCTACTGCAATGAAAAAGCCCCCTCGGGGGCTTTTCTCTTTGTGCCGCCCGTGGTATAATTTGAGACAGAACCGGACTGGGCGGCACAGGGCGCGGGGCGCTCCGGACGGAGGCCGGAGCCACGGCCCGTAGGGCCGTGTAAGGCCGCCCGCAGGGCGGCCTGCCCCGCGCTCCCCATACCTGCCCGCTGCATCCACTCTGCCAAGGAGGGAAACACCATGCCACACGATCTGCAAGCCAGCCTTGCCGCCTATCGGCCCTACAATGAGCAGGAGCAGCGCGATCTGCCGCTGCTGCTGGCCGCGCTAAAGCAGCCGGATAGCTTTACCCGGCAGAATGAAACCGCCCATTTTACCGCCTCGGCCTGGGTGGTGAACCCCGCGCGGAATAAGGTGCTGATGATCTATCACAATATCTACAATAGCTGGAGCTGGACCGGCGGCCATGCCGATGGAGAGACCGACCTTTTGGCGGTCGCATTGCGGGAGGTAGCCGAGGAAACCGGACTGCAAACGCTCCGCCCCGTCAGTCGTGAACTGTTCTCGGTCGAGATCCTTACCGTGGATGGACACGAAAAACGAGGGCGATATGTCCCCTCCCACCTGCATCTCAATTGCACCTATCTCATCGAAGCCGATGATACCAAGCCGCTGCGGGTAAAGCCCGATGAAAACAGCGGCGTGCGGTGGTTCGCCCCGCGAGAGGCGCTGGCCGCCTGCACCGAACCCTGGATGCGCGACCGTATCTACCAAAAGCTCATCGAAAAAAACACCCAGTATAAATAAAAGGAGGGACTGTCATGAAGCCGCATGAAACCACCGCCCAGTGCGTGGAGCGCAAGCTGGGGCGCAAGCTCCGCCTCATCCGCGTGGCGCGCGGGGAGGAACCTGCCGATATCGTATTCAAAAACGCCACCTATCTCAATGTATTCAGCAATGACTTCTGCCATGGGGATATCGCTGTTTCCGATGGTCTCATCGCCGGCATCGGCAGCTACCACGGCAGCAAAGAGGTAGATGTCTCCGGCAGCTTTGTCTGCCCCGGCCTCATCGATGCCCACATCCACCTGGAAAGCAGCCTGGTCTCCCCTGCCGAGTTTGCCCGAGCGGTCATCCGCCACGGCACCACCACTGTCATCACCGATCCGCACGAGATCGCCAATGTCATGGGAGTGGATGGCATCCGCTATATGCTGGAGGCCACCGAGGGCCTGCCGGTGGATGTCCACTTTATGCTGCCCAGCTGCGTGCCCGCCACGCCGTTGGATGAAAGCGGCTGCACGCTGGATTATCAGGCCATCGATGACCTGTATGACCACTCTAGAGTTCTTGGCCTAGCGGAAATGATGAACTATGTCGGTGTCATCAATGGCGACCCAGCAGTCATCAGCAAAATCCTGGCCAGTCAGGCCCACCACAAAAAAATCGATGGCCACGCACCCGATCTCTCCGGCGCCGATCTCAACGCCTATATCGCCGCCGGCGTCTATTCCGATCACGAGTGCAGCACCTGCCAGGATGCGCTGGAAAAGCTGCAGCTCGGCCAGTTCATCATGATACGGGAGGGCACCGCCGCCCAGAATCTGCGGGCACTCCTGCCGCTGCTCAATCAGCAGTACTACTCCCGGTGCATGTTTGCCACCGATGATAAACACCCCCTGGATCTTTTGCAGGGCGGCCACATCGATTATATCATCAGGGAAGCCATTGCCTGCGGCGTTGATCCCATCATTGCCATCAAGGTGGCCAGCCATCAGGCAGCCCGCTATTTCCTGATGAACAACAAAGGCGCCATCGCCCCCGGCTACCTGGCCGACCTGGTGGTCTTCGATAACTTCCGTCACTTCAATATCCAGGAGGTGTATAAGCGCGGCCGCTGCGTCTTTGCGGATGGCGAGGTTCTACCCTTTGACGCGCCCGCGGTGGAGCCCAGCCTTTCCCGCCGCGCGCACGAGACCTTCCGCATTGCGCCGGTCACGCCGCAGCAGCTGGCCGCCGGAGATCTGCCGGTCATCGGCATCGTCCCGGGCGAAATCATCACCCAGAACCTTGGCCGGGCGGCTGCCCCCGATCCCACCCATGATATCCTAAAGATCGCCGTAGCGGAGCGCCACCATGGCACCGGGCACATTGGCCTGGGATACATTAAAGGTTACGGCCTGCGGCAGGGCGCTGTGGCCACCAGCTTTGCCCACGATTCCCATAATATCATCGCCGTGGGCGCCGATGACGCCGACCTGGCCTTTGCCATCAACCGCATTGCCGAAATGCAGGGCGGCACCGTAGTCGTGCACGAGGGCAAGGTCATCGCTGAGCTGCCGCTGCCGGTGGCTGGCCTAATGAGTGACGCCCCGCTGGAGGAGGTAAACGACCTGCTGGAGCAGGCCAAGGCCGCCGCCCACCGCATGGGTGTTTCCCCGGGCATCGATCCCTTTATGACCCTCTCCTTTATGAGCCTGCCGGTCATTCCCGCCCTCAAGATCACCACCCACGGGGTCTTTGATGTGGAACAGTGGAAATACATCTGATTTTTCTTGCAGAGCCGTGTCCTTCCCCCCTGTGGGGCGGGCACGGCTTTTCCATTTAGGGCTTTTTGCAGGGGGCATGGTGGGCGCTCGCACCCTATCTCGCCTCCATTTGTGTACCTCCTCCAAAAACAAATGCCAATCCCCTGTAAACATTGTCTTTCCTTTCGCCCTTTTATGTGCTAAAATATTGCATTATAAGGAGCGTTCCACCGATACGGTCGGGCCAGCCCTTCCGGGCAGCCCTCCCCCGCTCCGGTACGCCCCTGCCAAATCTCTGCAAAAGGAGTGACAGTGTGTGAATTTTTCCGTCAATAGCCCCATTCTGTTCGTGCTGGCCGGGATCATCATTCTGGCCGTGCTGCTGCAGTCGGTCTTTTTCCTGGTGCGTGCCATCCGCCGCAGCAAGGAGATCGGCATGGACCAGCAAAAGCTGCGCAAGACCATGGTCACCGCCGGCGTTTTCACCATCGCCCCGGCCGTCGCCATCGTCATCAGCGTCATCACCCTCTCCAAGGACCTCGGCCTGCCGCTGCCCTGGCTGCGCCTTTCGGTGGTCGGCTCCCTCTCCTACGAGACCATTGCCGCCACCAACGCCGAAAGCGCCATGGGCCTCACCTTCGGGCAGGTTTCCGCCCTTACCGCTTCCCAGTATGTCACCATCGCCTGGGTCATGACCATCAGCATCATGCTGGGCATCTGGCTGGTACCGCTCATCGGTAAAAAGCTGCAGGGCGGCATGACCAAAATAGAAAACCGTGATAAGCGCTGGGGCGATATTCTCTCCTCCGCCCTGTTCATCGGTATGATCGCCGCTTTCCTCGGCTATGTGTTCTGCGATTTCGGCACCATCTTCCACGGCGATCCCTCCGGCCTTATCCCGGTATGCGTCATGATCGTTTCCGCCATCATTATGGCGCTGTGCGGCCTTATCATGAAAAAAACCGGCTGGCATTGGGTGGGCGATTACGCCCTGCCGATGAGTCTTATTCTCGGCATGGCCTCCGCTATTCCCATTACCGGCTGGCTGTCCTAAGGGAAAGGAGGATCACACCATGAAAAAAGCAAATATGACTTATATGGATTCCGTCCATCACTACGGCCGCGTCTGGAACCTTTCGATGATGGTTCTGCTGCTGATGTTCCCCGCCGCCGTCTCTATCATCTTCCACGCCCCTGCCGATGGCAAGGGCCTCCTGATGGGCCTCATCGCCACCGCCCCCATGTACTGGGCGGTCGGATTTATTGAAACGCTGACCTATGTGCCCATGCTGGGCGCAGGCGGCAGCTACCTCTCCTTCGTCACCGGCAATATCAGTAATCTCAAGCTCCCCTGTGCCCTCAACGCCCTGGAGCAGGCCGATGTGAAAGCCAACAGCGAGGAAGGCGAGATCGTTTCCACCGTGGCCATTGCCGTTTCCAGCATCGTCACCACCGTTATCATCATTTTGGGCGTCATTCTCATCATCCCGCTCACCCCGGTGCTGGAAAGCCCCGCCCTGGCCCCCGCCTTCGCGCAAATCCTGCCCGCCCTGTTCGGCGGCCTGGGTGTGGTGTTCATCTCAAAGAACGCCAAGCTCTCCATCGCCCCCATCTGCCTGATGCTGGTTCTCTTCATCTTCGTTCCTGCCCTCAATTCCAGCACCGTCGGCATTATGGTGCCGGTCAGCGTGCTGTTCACCGTGGGGGTGGCCCGCATCCTGTATAAAAAGGGGATCCTGTGATCCCATAAAATACTGCAAGGAGGTTTTCTGTCATGATCGTTCTGTATATCATATTGGCCGTTCTCGTCCTGCTGCTGGCTGTGGTGCTGCTGCGCACCGCGGCGTTCCACCCCAAGGCCGAAGCCTTCAGGACCTATGCCCCCGTTGAGTTTGACCGCGAAGCCGCTGTAACCAATCTTCAGCGGCTCACCCGCTGCCGCACCGTCAGCTACACCGATGCCTCCAAGGAGGACCCGGCGGAATTCGAAAAGCTCATCGCCCTGCTGCCGGAATTATATCCCCATGTTTATGAAAAATGCACCCTCACCCGCCTGCCGGACCGCGGCCTGCTGTTCTACTGGGCGGGCAAGGCCCACGATGAGGCTTCGGTGATGATGGCGCACTTTGATGTTGTCCCGGTGGAGGAGGAGAACTGGAAAAAGCCCCCCTTCGAGGGCATCATTGAGGACGGCGTGCTGTGGGGACGCGGCACCCTGGATACCAAGGTCACCTTTAACGGCGTGCTGACTGCCGCCGATCATCTCATTGCCGAAGGCTTCCAGCCGGAGCAGGATGTTTACTTCGCTTTCTCCGGTCAGGAGGAGATCAACGGCCCCGGCGCCGTCAATATCGTCCACTGGTTCCAGGAGCACAATATCAATATCCAGCTGGTGGTGGATGAAGGCGGCGCGGTGGTCGAGGATGTTTTCCCCGGCGTCAAGCAGCCCTGCGCGCTCATCGGCATTGCCGAAAAGGGCATGATGAACCTGGAATACAGCGTTTCCTCCGCCGGCGGTCACGCCTCCGCGCCCAAGCCCCACACCCCCGTGGGAGTACTGGCGGATGCCTGCTGCAAGGTGGAAAATCACCCCTTCCCCATGCACATCACCGCCCCGGCCGCCAAGATGTTTGATACCCTCGGCCGCCACTCCACCTTCCTTTACCGCATGATCTTCGCCAACCTGTGGCTGTTCGGCGGTATTCTGGATAACCTGTGCAAAAAGCAGGGCGGCGAATTGAACGCCCTGATGCGCACCACCGTCGCCTTTACCCAGATGCAGGGCAGCAAGGCCAGCAATGTCATCCCGCCCAGCGCCTCCATGGTCAGCAACATGCGGCTTAATCCCGCCGATACCATGGATAGCGCCATGGAATACATCCGCGGGGTCATCGGCAATGACGCCGTCAAGCTCCGCTGCGTCGAAGGCATGAACCCCAGTCCCATCAGTGAGACCGACTGCCCCGCGTGGGATAAGGTCGCTTCCGCCGTGGCAGGCACATGGCAAGGCTCCCTTGTCTCCCCGTACTTGATGGTACAGTGCAGCGACAGCCGCCATTACGGTCCTGTCAGCAACCATGTTTACCGCTTCTCCGCCATGGATCTCACCGCCGAGGAGCGCAGCACCATCCACGGCAACAATGAGCGCATCCGCACCGAGGTCATCGGCCGTGCGGTGGAGTTCTACATCCGCCTGATGAGCCAGTGCTGAACCCATAGCGCCATAAAATCACCCCCGACCCTGCGGCCGGGGGTTTTTTCCATGCTTTTATTTATTTTGCGGTAGAAGCAGAGTAGTATATCACACCGACCCCTGCTACCCATGTATCGCCGCTGTCGCTGCACTCACCAAGCTTTTCCCCCTGCTTTACCGTATCGCCGGGCTTCAGTGTCACATTTTTCAGGTGTCCGTACAGGATCGCGCTGCCGTCCTCATGCCGGATCAATACCGGCTGCCTGCCCATAAGACCGATCCATCGCTCCTTGTACTCCGGCGGAGTCTGTTCCACCACGCCGTCCCGCATGGCCACCGCCGCAGTCCCGGCCGGCGCTTCAAAAAGGCGGTAGGTAGGACAGCTTGTCCCTATTACTCCTTGGGTCATTGTCCCGTTTTTCGCCGGAGCAATGTATGCGCTGTCCTCTGTCCATTCCACGGTCTCCATCGGCAGAATGGGGGTATCGTATGCGTTGCGGCCTACCGTAAAGCCCGTCACGGTTCCGTCCCGGGCGGTCTTCAGCGTTATATCCTCCTCCCGCACCAGACTGAACTCAATGCCGAAAACTCCCGAAGAACCGTTTCCGAAATTTCCGCTGTCTCCCGTTGTACCCAGCTGCGTATAAGGCATCACTTCATCGCCTGCCTGCACATAAAGCTCCTCGCAATGGGCATATACCGCATACAGTCCGTCTTCCTGCCGTATCAGGATGCACCGGCCCATTCCCTGGTTCCAGCCCTTCTCCGCAGTATATACGACCGTTCCAGCCTGCAGTGCGGTAAACGGGGTCCCTTTCTGTCGGCTGTAGAATGCCGTCACACCCCGAACCGGCTCCTCAAGTCTGTATCCGGCAAACGGCTCCCTGTAATAATATCGGTCAAATATCTCCTCAAAAGCCGGTTCGTCCTCCGCTGCGGGGGATTGCCGCAGCAGGTTGACTCCGCCGCAGTAGACCGCCTCGATCTCCTCCGGCGCTATGGCCCTGCAGAATATCATCTTCATTTCTGTTTTTCTTGCCGTTTGATTCCCGTCTCTGCTTCTCAACTCGACCTCCGTGCCGTCTTTCAAATACACAGCCCAGCCCAGCGACAGGTCCATCAGTCGGTCTACCGTAATCTCCATCGAGACCGGAGAGCATTTCACCGTTACGCCCTCCGCTGCATCCAGCCCCACACTCTCCACCGTCTGCGGGATATCAAAGCTGACCTCCCATTCGGCGTCATACTCCGGCACCCGCTGCCATCTTCCCGGCTGGATAAATTGCAGGTTCGGCAGCTCCTCCTCCGCCACATCATAATAAATCACATGATGGAAAATACCGCCAGACCCACCGACATTCTCCACACTCTCCCCTGTGCTGTCGCAAAGGACTCCATGGGGCGGGCTGTCCGGTTCAGTACAGTCCTCCCTGCTGCGTGAAAAAACATACAGCCTGCCATCTTCATAGTACGCCATATCAATGGTTTGTACCACTTCACCATCGGTGTTGCACACCTCATAGCTGCCCTCACCGTCACCTATCATCTGCGGGTAGTTTGAGATCCACTCGTCAAGATCGACCCCCTTGCGCACTGCGCTGTCACACAGCGCTTTCATATCCACCTTCGCAATAAAGGTATCTCCCGTCCGTTCCAGATGTCCCAGCCCGCTTACCCGCAGGTGGGCGGTGCTGTCCCGCATGGCGTCGTTCCAGTCCGCCACCAGATAGCCGCACAGAATATTGCTTTTTCCCTTGGGGGGCTGCGCCGAGAATATCACCCCGCCGCCTGCATCCACACTCGCCTCCCCGAAGTCCAGCCGGCCATCCACGGTGCTCCTCTCCCCGAAGATCGCCGCAGGCGCCTGCATCTCCCACAGCAGGTACAGCACCCGTTCATCCGCCAGCGCCTCCGTCACCGTAAAGGTGATGTCCCCGGCGTCCACCTGCACCGCCAGCGGCTCGGTGTTTTCCTCCACTCCCTTGGTCGGGGTACCCAGTATGTCTTTCCAGCCAAAGTATTTCCCCGCCGCCACCGCCGTAGCGGTCAGCAGCACCACAGCGGCCGCCAGAGGCAGTACCCGCCGCAGCCACAGCACCCTGTTTCCCTTGCGGGGAATGCTCACTTCCTCTATCATATCTGCCGGGACCTCGCCCAGCAGCTCCCACAGTTCCTTTCGCTTCATAGCGTGATCTCCTCCTTTTCCAGCTCGTTGCGCAGGTCGCGCCGCAGCCGCTCCAGTATGCTCCTGGCCCGCCGCGGGGAAATGCCGCTGTGTGCAGCCGCCGTTTTTACCGGCTCCGCCCACCAGTACCGCCGGAGGAACAGTATCCGTTCCTCCGGGGTCAGTCCCCGCAAAAAGCGCTCCAGCGCTGCCGCTATGGCCCTGCGCTCCCAATGCTGCTCCGGGGTGTCCCGGTCGGGCAGCATCTCGCCCAGCTCCTCCCAGATCAGCGTCATTTCTCCGCCGCCCCGTTTCAAGCGGTTCTGTTTTTGCAGCCGGTTCAGCGCCAAATTGCGGGTAATGCGTCCCAGATAAGCCGCCAAACTTCTCGGCTCCTCCGGCGGGATACTGTTCCATGCGCGGTGCCATGTATCGTTCACACATTCTTCGGCGTCCTGCCTGTTCCGCAGGATATTTCGGGCGATGGTGCCGCACAGGGCGCCGTACTGCCGCTCGGTTTCGGTTAAAGCTGTTTCGCTTCGTTCCCTGTACAGCCGCAGAATTTCCTCGTCCTTCATGCTCCTGCCTCCTTTCGTTTGGGTTGAAGTACTTCACCCTTATTGACCGCGTTTTTTCTCCCCCGGCCGGCTCTTTTCAGAGTCTTTCTATCCGCGCACCACGGTGGGCGCCCCTCCGCTTTTGTCGTGCTGACCCTGACGGGCAGCCCTCCCCGCTGCGGCGCGCCCGCCTTCCCACTGTCCCCATCTTTCGGGTTATTAAAAAAGCCCGCCAAGCGGCAGGCTTTCTTTCTTCTCAATAAAACTTCAGTAAATTGGTGTAATGCTCCGGCAGCACAATACCCTCGGTGGTGTGCACCCGCATTCCATCGCGGAACACCAGCATAGTGGGCAGGTCCTTCACATGGAAGCGCTCCCCCAGCGCGATATCATCGGTCACATTGATGCGGCACACCTTCACATCGTATTGCTCCGCCTCCATCAAAAATTTCTGATAGACCGGCTCCATGGCCGCCGCAAAGGGGCTGAACCCCGCCGTAAAGTACAGGTAGGTCTTGCCCTCCCGGGTGATGCTATCCACATTTTTGCTGTTTATCTCCACCATCTGCATGGTCAGTCACTCCTTTTCGCTGTGAATTCCGTCCCTATTTTACCACGATTCTGCCCAAAAGAAAACCTTTTCCCGGCGAATTTCGCTCATTTGCTTGCATTCCTACCCAAAACAATGTAACATAGAAGTACCAAGAAACTTCTTTTAGGAGGTCTGTCACATGGGCAAGTTTGTTATGAAGGAAACCAAAAACGGCGGCGTTAAGTTCGACCTGAAAGCCGGCAACGGCGAAGTCATTGCCACCTCCGAGGCATATTCCGGCGATGCCGCCTGCAAAAAGGGCATCGAGAGCGTGCGTAAAAATGCCGTAGAAGCCAAGCTGGAAGACCAGACCGTTGAGGGCTTCGAGACCGTCACCAACCCCAAGTTTGAGGTTTACACCGATAAAGCCGGTGAGTTCCGCTTCCGCCTCAAGGCCCGCAATGGCGAGATCATCGCCACCTCCGAGGGCTACAAGGCCAAGGCCAGCTGCCTCAATGGCATTGAGAGCGTCCGCAAGAACGCCCCTGACGCCCCCATTGTAGTAGCCGAATAATTATTTCCCCGCGCCAAAAGAGCGACCCGTCACAGGGTCGCTTTTTCTGTCTCCTGGCCGGTTTGCGCGGCCCGCAAGCTTACGGCCCGCAGGGCACCCCGGCTTCGCCGGGGTTTGGCGGCCTTCGGCCGCCCACGGCCGCCTGCGGCGGCCGGCCCTGCGGGCCTCCTCCCCCCACCGGGGTTCCTCCCCCATCCCACCAAAAAGCGGCCCCTCCCGGAGCCGCTTTTCTTTTATTCTCTGTTAAATTCCGTCAGCCGCAGGCCCTCGTTGCGCTCCAGCGCCCACTGGATGTTCCACTCACTCGCAAAGAGCAGCAGGTTGTTGCCCTTCAGGTCCTGCACCCACTTGGTGTCACTGGTCAGCGTCATGGTCTTGGGATCGGCGTCGCGGCTTGCGATCCACCGGATATACCCATAGGGCAGGTCGCTGCGGCGGATCGCCACACCGTACTCGTTCTTCAGCCGGTATTCCAGCACCTCAAACTGCAGCACACCTACCACACCCACGATCACACGCTCCATGCCGCCGCCCGGCTCGGTAAAGATCTGGATGGCGCCCTCCTGCGCGATCTGGGTAATGCCCTTCACGAATTGCTTGCGCTTCAGGGTATCCACCTGCTCTATCGCCGCAAAGTGCTCCGGCGCAAAGGTGGGAATTCCCTCGAACTGCACCTTCATCTTGGGGTCGCACACCGTATCCCCGATGGAGAAAATGCCGGGGTCGAACACCCCGATGATATCGCCGGCATACGCCTCCTCTATGATCTCGCGGTTTTCCGCCATCATCTGCTGCGGCTGCGCCAGCTTGATGCGCTTGCCCTCCTGCACATGCAGGTACTCGGTCTCCTTCTGGAACTTTCCGGAGCAGATCCGCATAAAGGCAATGCGGTCGCGGTGGTTCTTGTTCATATTCGCCTGGATCTTGAACACAAAGGCAGAAAAGCCCTCGTCAAAGGGATCCACCACACCATCGGCGGTCTTGCGGGGCAGTGGGGGCGTCGTCATCTTCAGGAAGTTTTCGAGGAAGGTTTCCACGCCAAAGTTGGTCAGCGCCGAGCCGAAGAACACCGGGCTGAGTTTGCCGTGCCGCACCTTCTCCAGGTCAAATTCATAGCTCGCGCCGTCCAAAAGCTCTATGTCATCTACCAGCGCCTGCCGCTGATACGGCCCCAGCAGCTCATCCAGCCGCGCAGTATCGGTAATGTCGCACTCGATGGTCGCCAGCTTATTCTGCCCGTTGTGGAATTCATTAAAGGCCAGAATTTCCCGCCGGTCGCGGTCAAATACGCCCTTAAAATCCACGCCACAGCCAATGGGCCAGTTCACCGGGTAGGTGCCAATGCCAAATTCCTTCTCCAGCTCCTCCAGCAGGTCAAAGGGATTGCGCGCCTCACGATCCAGCTTATTGATAAAGGTAAAGATGGGGATATCCCGCATGGCGCACACCTTAAAGAGCTTGCGGGTCTGCGGCTCGATGCCCTTCGCGGCGTCGATCACCATCACGGCGCTGTCCGCCGCCATCAGGGTGCGGTAGGTATCTTCACTAAAGTCCTGGTGTCCCGGGGTATCCAGAATATTGATGCAATACCCCTGGTACTCAAACTGCATTACCGAACTGGTGACCGAAATACCGCGCTGCTTTTCGATCTCCATCCAGTCGGAAACCGCATGGCGCGCGGTTTTCTTCCCCTTTACCGAACCCGCCAGCTGAATCGCCCCGCCGTACAGCAGGAATTTCTCGGTCAGTGTGGTCTTACCGGCATCCGGGTGGGAGATAATGGCGAAGGTCCTCCGCCGGCTGATTTCCTCTTTCAAACTTGCCACAGTGTTTCGTCCTTCCTTTGGCACTTATTTTCTGCCGCTTTTCCACCGCGGCGCAAATCACAAGCATATATTTTACCACATTTCCTGCCCTATTACAAGGCAGAAGCCCGTTTATTCCGTACTTTTTCGGTACATCCAGCTGGGGGTGTCCTCTCCCTCGCCCATGGCATCACACAGGTACTCCCACCCATACCGCTCATAAAAACAGATATGGTCGGTCAGCAGGTACAGCATTTTTGTCCCCCGCTCCTCCATGCTCTCCCGGTACGCCTCCAGCGGGATTCCCCACTTTTGGTGGAACCACGCCGCCGCTTTTTCCAGCCACTCGGCCCGCTCATCTATGTAGATCAGTTCATATCCCATTTTTCTCGGTCTTCTTTCCGCCTGCCGCAGACCCACCGGCTCCGCCGCACACCCGCCTTCGCGGGCGTACCCCGGCGCCCCAACGGGACGCCGGGAGGCCGGGCTTTGCCCGGCAGCGGCTCCGCCGCCTGCCCCTGCACCTACCTTTATTTTACGGTATGCCCAGTTTGCCGACCGCCATTTTTACACAAAATAAAAATTCACATCCCATGCTGGCAGGCAGGGGTAATGCCGCACATATACCTTATATTCCGGCTGAATAGCCAGCACCTCCAGCGGCAGCCGCCACAGATCCTCGCTGCGGTGGTACCCCGCGATTAGGAGCTTCGGCCGGTGCCGCCGCAGCGTCTTGGCCATGCCCGCTATCGCCTCTGCCTCCATCCCCTCCACATCCATGTTGATGAGACTCACCGTCTGCCCGCACAGGATGTTATCCACACTGTCCAGCTCGGTCATGGCGCCGCCCGCCGCCAGGTGGGAGCCACGCCCAGCCCCACCCGCGAAGGGCAGCCGCGCGTACCGGCTGTACGCCCCCAGCCGGTACAGAATGCAATCATGCAGCCCCGCCGTATTCCGTTCCAGCTTCGCAAAGGTCACAGGATCCGGCTCCAGCGCCGTGATGCGCCGCCACTCCCCCGCATACCCTATAAATTCCGCTATGGTATCCCCGGTGTAGGCCCCCAGGTCCATGTAGTGCTCCTCTTTTCCCGGCCGCAGGATGCTCTCCCACGCCTCCCTTGGCTCACTTTCGCACCCGCGCAGCAGTTTAATATCACCGGTCAATTTATATTCCACCACATCCCGCAGCACCTTCCGGGAGTGATCATCCGCCAGCAGTCCGTATACCCGCCCCAGCTCTTCCCGGTGGGCTTTCGCGTATTCCCGGGTAAAGATCTCCTCCCCCGCCACCGGCACATCCGGGGCATACAGCTCCTGCTCCCCGGCCAGCTTCTCTATCTGCGCCATGACCTCCGGCCGGTGGGTGCCAAAGCACACCAGCACCACCATCTCGCCGTACCGTTCCCTGGCCGACCGGTAGTCGGTCACCGGGCAGCCCATAAATTCCTGCCCCCGGGTAAAGCCCTCGCTCGCGAACACCCCCGCTATGGGGATCTCCCGCTTCTTCAGTTCGGCGGCTATCTTCTCCGCCCCGTCCCCCATCCCATACAGCAGGATGGGCTTCCCCGTCGCCTTCAGTTTTTCCCACATTGTCCTTCCCCACTCCCTGCAAAATCCAGATTTGGGGGTCGCGCGCGCGTTACACGCGCGTACGCGCTCGCTGCGCTCGCGCGCCTTCCGCGCCCTGCGGGCGCGGGCGCGGCCCCCCTCCCCACCGGAATTCTCCTCCCATTTTACCACATTCCCCGGCCGGCCGCAAACCGCCGTTCACAAAAAATTTGCAATTTCATTTATATAAATCGCTTGACAGTTTTCATATTTCGGTTTACAATAAGCTTGCAAACCGAAAAAGGAGGTGAACCGGCGGCATGAAAAAGAATGTCTATTCCCTCGTCCTCTCGGAGGATGTGGTGCATGAGATCGATAAGCTGGCCTACCAGCGCGGCACCAACCGCAGCAATATGGTCAACCAGATCTTGGCCGAATACGCCAGTCTTATCACCCCGGAAAAGCGCATGAGTCACCTCCTTGCGGAGGTCCGCCGCCATTTCGAATCCGCCGCGGGCTTCCAGCTGCCGGAGGCCGCCTCCGCCGGTATGATGAATCTCCGGACGGCCCTGCGCTACAAGTACAATCCCACCGTCCGTTACAGTCTGGAGCTTTCCCGGGATAACCAATCCATCGGCACCCTCCGGGTCTCGCTGCGGACGCAGAATACCCAGCTCATCATGGCCATGGTCAATTTTTACGGCCTGTGGGATACCGTGGAAACGGTTTTCCTAGGACGGCAGCAAAGCCTGGTGGATGGCGAACGCTATCTCCGGGTTTTGATGCTGCAAAGCCCCACCCCCCAAAGCCTGCTGCTGGGCAGCGAAGCTCTCGGCGAGCTCATCGCCGATTATATTTCCACCTTCGATGCAGCCCTCAAGCTGTATTTTTCGGAACCGGAGCCGGATTCCCGCGAAACAAAAGCGAAGATCGAACGGCTGTACCGGGAATACTTTGAGCGGCGGAATGTCGCCGTATAAAACAAGCAAATTCACCATGTGAGGAGGATGTTTTATGAACCTCAACCAATTCACCCAAAAAAGTGTAGAAGCCGTGCAGGCCGCCCAGCAGATGGCCTCTGCCCGGCAGAATCAGCAGATTGAGCAGGAGCACCTGCTGCTTGCCCTGCTGGAGCAGAAAGAGGGGCTCATCCCCCAGCTGATGCAGAAGGCCGGTGTGGAACCCGCCGCCCTGCGGCAGAAGCTTACCGCCGCGGTGGAGCGTCTGCCCCAGGTTTCCGGCAGCGGCGCCGGGCAGATGTACCTCTCCCGCGACCTGGAGCAGGCCCTGAACGAGGCCGAAAAGATCGCCCGTGAGATGCACGATGGGTACACCTCCGTCGAGCACCTGATGCTCGGACTCTTTGAGAAAACCGATGATACCCTGCGCTCCCTGTTCCGGGAAGCGGGGCTCACCAAGGAAAAATTTATGGCGGCGCTGCGGCAGGTGCGGGGCAACCGTACCGTCACCAGCGATACCCCGGAAGAAACCTACGATGTGCTGAAAAAATACGGCCGCGACCTGACCGAGGCTGCACGCGCCCAGAAGCTCGATCCCGTCATCGGGCGGGATGAGGAGATCCGCAATGTCATCCGCATCCTTTCCCGCAAGAGCAAGAACAACCCCTGCCTTATCGGCGAGCCCGGCGTAGGTAAAACCGCCATTGCCGAAGGGCTGGCCCTGCGGATCGTGGCCGGGGATGTGCCGGAAAACCTGAAGGATAAGACCCTGTTCTCGCTGGATATGGGCTCCTTGGTGGCCGGCGCCAAATTCCGCGGCGAATTTGAGGAGCGTCTCAAAGCCGTGCTGAACGAGGTGCAGCAGAGCGAGGGCAAGATCATCCTCTTCATCGATGAGCTGCATACCATCGTCGGTGCCGGCAAGACCGACGGCGCCATGGATGCCGGCAACCTGTTAAAGCCCATGCTGGCCCGCGGCGAGCTGCACTGCATCGGCGCCACCACCCTGAACGAGTATCGCAAGTACATCGAGAAGGATGCCGCCCTGGAACGCCGTTTCCAGCCCGTTATGGTAGCCGAGCCCACCGTGGAGGATACCATTGCCATTCTGCGTGGTTTGAAGGAGCGGTATGAGGTGTACCACGGCGTGAAAATTCAGGACGCCGCCCTCATCGCCGCCGCTACCCTTTCCAACCGCTACATCACCGACCGTTTCCTGCCGGATAAGGCCATTGACCTGGTGGATGAGGCCTGCGCTCTCATCAAGACCGAGATGAATTCGATGCCCACCGAAATGGATGAGCTGCGGCACCGCATCATGCAGCTGGAAATTGAGGAAGCCGCCATGAAGAAGGAGACCGACAAGCTGACCCAGGCGCACCTGGCGGAGGTGCAAAAGGAGCTGGCCGAGCTGCGGGAGCAGTTTAACGGCATGAAGGCCCGCTGGGAGAACGAGAAGCAGTCCATCGGCAAGGTGCAGAACCTGCGGCAGGAGATCGAGAAGATCAATGCCGAGATAGAGATGGCGCAGAACCGCTACGACCTCAATAAGGCCGCCGAGCTGAAATACGGCAAACTGCCCCAGCTGCAAAAGGAGCTGGAGGAGGCCGAAAAGACAAGCGAGACCGAGGAGAAAGAGGACACCCTGCTGCGTGACAAGGTCACCGAGGAGGAGATCTCCCGCATTGTGGCCCGCTGGACCGGTATCCCGGTGGCCAAGCTGATGGAGGGCGAGCGGGAAAAGCTCCTGCACCTGGAGGATATCCTGCACCGCCGTGTTATTGGCCAGGATGAAGCCGTGACCAAGGTTTCCGATGCCATTCTGCGCAGCCGGGCCGGTATTCGGGATCCCAAGCGGCCCATCGGTTCGTTCCTGTTCCTGGGGCCCACCGGCGTGGGCAAGACCGAGCTGGCCAAGGCCCTAGCCGAGGCGCTCTTTGACGATGAGCACAACATTGTCCGGATCGATATGAGTGAGTACATGGAGAAGTACTCGGTCAGCCGCCTGATCGGCGCGCCTCCCGGATATGTGGGCTACGAGGAGGGCGGTCAGCTGACCGAAGCGGTTCGCCGCCGTCCCTACTCCGTTGTACTGTTTGATGAGGTGGAAAAGGCGCATCCCGATGTGTTCAATGTGCTGCTGCAGGTACTGGATGACGGCCGGATCACCGACAGTCAGGGCCGCACCGTGGACTTTAAGAACACCATCATCATCCTGACCTCCAACCTGGGCTCCGACCTCATTCTGGAGGGCATCGGCGAAAACGGCGAGATCAGCGAGGAGGCCCGCGACGGCGTGACCCAGCTGCTGCGCCGCAGCTTCCGTCCGGAGTTCCTGAACCGGCTGGATGAGATCGTCTTCTACAAGCCCCTCACCAAGGAAAACATCCGCGGCATTGTGGATCTGCTGGTGGCAGACCTGCAGAAGCGGATGGCCCAGCGGCAGCTGACCGTCACCCTGACCGATGCCGCCAAGGATTATTTGATCGCCAAGGGCTATGACCCCATTTACGGTGCGCGGCCGCTCAAGCGGCTGCTCCAGACCGAGGTGGAGACACTGCTGGCCCGGTGGATCATTGCTGAGGATCCCGCCCCCGAGACTGCCATTACGGTGGACTACGACGGCGAAAAGCTGGTGGCGATGTAACAAAAATGGATAGCGGCTGCCCCGGGCGGCCGGAGAGATCGAGGTACGGCAAGGAGCGGCGGAAGGAAGGCTCTTGCCCGGCAAAGACGGGCTGATGCCTTGCGACGCCAGCGACACCGCCGGAACCGATCTATCCGGTTGCCGGGGCGGCCGCGAAAAGATAAAACAAGAAGCAAAGGAGCCTGTGACCATGAGAACGAAGCAGTTCAAAGCCGAAAGCAAAAAGCTGCTGGATATGATGATCAATTCCATTTACACCCACAAGGAGATCTTCCTGCGGGAGCTTATCAGCAATGCCAGCGATGCCATTGATAAGCTGTATTTCCGCTCGCTGACCGATGACAGCATTCCCCTTTCCCGCGGCGACTACAAGATCGCCCTGGCGGTGGATAAGGAAAACCGGCTGCTTTCCATCACCGATAACGGATGCGGCATGACCGCCGAGGAGCTGGAAAAGAACCTGGGCACCATCGCCAAGAGCGGCAGTCTGGACTTTAAGCGGGAAAACGAGACCGGCGAGGATGTGGAAGTCATCGGGCAGTTCGGCGTGGGATTCTATTCCGCCTTTATGGTAGCGGACCATGTAACGGTAGAAAGCCGCGCCTGGGGCGAGGAAACCGGCAGCCGGTGGGAATCCAGCGGCACCGAAGGCTACACCATAGAGCCCTGCGAAATGGACTGGAGGGGCACCCGCGTCACCCTGCACTTGAAGGACGACACCGAGGACGAGAAATACAGCGAATTCCTGGAGGAATACCGCCTTTCCGAGCTGGTGAAGAAATATTCCGACTATATCCGCTACCCCATCACCCTGCTGATGCCGCAGTACCGCCCCAAGGCCGTGCCGGAGGGCGAGGAAGCCCCCGAAAAGCCGGAGTATGAAACGGTGTGGGAAGAAACCACTCTAAACAGCATGATCCCGCTGTGGCGCAAGCAAAAGAGCGAAGTAAAGCCGGAAGAGTACAATGACTTCTATAAGAACAAATTCTACGACTATGAAGACCCGGCGGTGGTGATCCATACCCGGACGGAGGGCAACGCCACCTTTAACGCCCTGCTGTTTATCCCCAGCCATGCCCCGATGAACTACTACTCCACCAGCTATGAGAAGGGCTTGCAGCTTTATTCCCGCGGCGTGCTTATTATGGAAAAGTGTGCCGACCTGCTGCCGGACTATTTCAGCTTTGTGCGGGGCCTGGTAGACAGCGAGGATCTTTCCCTGAACATCAGCCGGGAGATGCTGCAGCATGACCGGCAGCTGCAGCTCATTGAACGGGCGCTGGAGCGGCGCATTAAAGGCGAGCTGGAGAAGCTACTGGAAAACGACCGTGAGAAATATGAGGCGCTGTGGAAGGAATTTGGCACGCAGCTGACCTACGGCCTGTGCATGGACTACGGCATGCACAAGGACACTCTGCAGGATCTGCAGCTGTTCTATTCCTCCACCGAAAAGAAGCTGACGACCCTGAAGGAATATGTGGGCCGTATGAAGGAGGGCCAGGAGGCCATCTACTACGGCTGCGGCCGCACGGTAGAGGCAATAGACGCTCTGCCGCAGGCCGACCAGATAAAAGAAGCCGGCTACGAGATGCTGTATATGACCGGGCAGGTGGATGAATTTGCCATCAAGACGCTGCAGGAGTATGACGGCAAGAAGTTCCTTAATATCCGCACCGATGAGATCGATCTTTCCACCGATGAGCAGAAGAAGGCGCTGGCCGAGGAAAATGAGGCGGCTGCTGGTCTCTTTACGGCGATGAAGGAGGCGCTGGGCGAAAAGGTACATGCCGTGCGCTTTACCGACAAGCTGAAATCCCACCCGGTATGTCTTTCCACCGAGGGCGGGCTTTCGATGGAGATGGAGCAGACGCTGAACGCCATGCCGGGGCGGGAGAATCGCTTTAAGGCGGATGTGGTGCTGGAATTGAACCCCAACCATCCGGTAACGGCCAAGCTGAAGGAATACGCCGTGACCGACAAGGAAAAGCTGGCAGACTACGCAAAGCTGCTGTATGCCGAGGGATGTCTCATCGGCGGCGTGCCGATAGAGGAGCCGGCCGAGCTGTGCCGGCTAATCACCGGGCTGATGGAGCAGTAAGGCGAGGCTGAAAAGCCTGCGGAGCGCAAAGCGGCCCCGCAGGGGCCGCGGCGAAGCCGCGGGGACGGCCGGCAGGCCGTCACGGCGCGAAGCGCCGCCCTGCGGGGCCGTATCCTGCGGCGGGCAGGAATCGGCGAGGAAGCGAAAAGGAGGCTGGGCCCATGCAGATCACGATACGAGGATATGAAAGCCGGGACCTGCCGCTGATGGTAGCCATCTGGAATGAGGTAGTGGAGGACGGGATTGCCTTCCCGCAGGAGGAGCTGCTGACCGAGGAAAGCGGCAGAGAGTTTTTTGCCGGGCAGAGCTGGTGCGGTGTGGCGGAGGACGAAGCCGGAAAGGTACTGGGGCTTTACATTCTGCACCCTAACAATGTGGGGCGCTGCGGGCACATTTGCAACGCGAGCTACGCGGTAAGTAAAAAGGCCCGTGGGCTGCACATTGGCGAAAAGCTGGTGCTGGACTGCCTGAAGGAGGGCAAAAAGCATGGCTTTGGGGTACTGCAGTTTAATGCCGTAGTAGCCACCAACCTGCACGCCCGGCACCTCTACGAGCGGCTGGGCTTTATCCAGCTGGGTACCATTCCCAAGGGCTTCCGGATGAAGGACGGGCACTATGAGGATATCTGTCCCTACTACAAAGAGCTGTAAAAGAAAAGGCTGCTCCCTGCGCGGGGGCGGCTTTTTGCGGTTTGGGGAGGAACTGGCGACAGAGACCAAGGCGGCGCAGCCGGGCGGGGCCCAGCCCCCCCCCGCGGCGCCGCGCCGGCCCCCAGAAC
>ERZ1673738.1148-NODE-1148-length-41787-cov-6.218777_pt1 | contig 41787 bp, 69 predicted proteins | sample MGYA00580198_ERZ1673738 | MGnify/ENA primary metagenome ERZ1673738 (study PRJEB41218, sample SAMN15661784) | gut metagenome | host: Homo sapiens | place: Canada: London | collected 2015-08-20/2019-03-30 | study: EMG produced TPA metagenomics assembly of...
AAAATGTATCGTACACAGACAGGGAAGTGGAATTATCAAGTTAAGAGGTATCACCAATCAGTGCAAGGCTAGATTTTTGGTATCGTATTCCGGCAACATTCAGATACCTACAGGCGGTACAGTTGGAGCTATATCGCTTGCCATTGCAGTAGACGGAGAGCCTTTACAGTCAACACGAATGATAGTTACTCCGGCAGCAGTACAAAATTTATTTAACGTTTCGGCTCAGGCATACGTTGATGTACCTTGTGGCTGTTGCAGTACCGTAGCCGTGCAGAATACGTCCACGCAGGCTATCGAGGTTCAGAACAGTAATTTGATTGCAGTAAGGGAGGCTTGATATTATGCATAAGTTTGCGAAACAGATTATGGATTGCGTGAAAGCCCACGTTGACGGCATTGGAATTGAGAATTTTGAGGGACAAAACCTTGATGATCTCAAGGATTGGACAGAGATTGCAAAGAATATCGTATGCTTTGACAAGGACTATAACATTGTTGAAGCAATGAAAAAGTCTGAAGATGAAGAAATAATGCGTATGGTGGAAGAATTTGGGGATTATCCGGGAAGAAGATACTATAATGAGTACCGGTACTCAAACGGCAGATTCGCACCGAAAGGGCGTGGAACACGCAGAGGATATGTAGAACCGCCATATTATCATCAGATGCCGGAAGATTACCACGAATGGGAGAGAATGCCGGAATACGACCGAATGAGAGACCTTGACAGAATGAGTATGGGAAAGATGTATTATTCAGAGCCTATGAGCGGAAATAATGGCATGAGTACCGGTACTCACGATGCAAGAGAGGGCAGAGCCGGTATGAGTCGGAGAAGTTACATGGAGACAAAGGAAATGCATAACGGAAATTCACCGGAAGATAAGGACGCAAAGATGAAAGAACTCGAAAAGTACATGAAATCTCTTTCGGAAGATGTGACCGAACTGTTTTCCGGTATGTCCCCAGAAGAGAAACAGTTAACCAAGACAAAGCTGACTACGCTTGTCACGAAAATGTAATAGAGAGGGCATTTTGCCCTCTTTGTTTGCGAGGTGGTAAATTGTTCACAATAAACAACGAAATGTGGAATTTGGTCAAAGTATCGCGTTACAGCGATATGCTACAGAGAAGTGATGGAAGCAGAACGGTAGGAATGACCGACAGGGACACGAAAACGATATATCTTGCGGATGATCTACGCGGAAGATTCCTTGACCGTGTGTTATGCCACGAATTGTGTCATGCGTTCTGTCTTTCGTATAATGTATACATGGATATTGACACAGAGGAAATTTTAGCAGACTTCTTGGCTACATACGGAAGAGAAGTATTTGAAATAGCAGACAGACTATTGATTGAACTTATGGAGGTTGCATAATGGATAAAATTTCAGAACTCTTACAGTACGTGCACCGGACGAATCCGGAAATGACTAGGGAAAGGCTGATAGAAGAGTTAAGCAAAAGCGACTATGCGGCGCGGTCTTTGATTTTTACGAAAGAAAACATCGTTTCGCTAGGGCAAAAATAAATCCGGCGGTTTGAATCGCCGCCGGAATTGTGTCAGACTTTCGGAATGTAAGAACCTTTCATTATTTCTATAGCGAGTTTCGCGCCTTCCGTCATGTAAAAATCATTATTCTTTGCACAGCAACTAAAAAGCAGTTCCTCGAACTCTGAATATAAATTTTCACTTAATAACCCTTTTAGCTTCTCTGTTAAGGGTGAGAAGTATTCAACAAAGGCATTTCCGGTTTCATCGTCAAGCTGACTTGAACATACAATTTTAATAAATTCATCCATTTTAGTAGTCTCCTTCTTCTGTTAATAAATAGTTGATATATCCTGTCGCAAGTCTGGCAAGGCTTTTACTGCCATCCAACAAATCCAATTTGTACTCTGGTCTATAGCCAAACCTCTGCACATAGAACTTTTCTTCAAGTTCTAAGTCGTAAATGTCAGATAGCTCCACGAGAATCTTGTGATATAAAAATTTTCTCGTCCACCCAAACTGTTCCATGATAATTTTTAATTTCCAATTATTTTTTCTGAACCACGCTCCGCGTGATGCGCCCAATTGCTGTTTTGAAATGTAACAATCTGCAAATAGGTCATCTTTTTTCGGCAATGCCACCTGTGGTTTCTTTATGGCTTTCTCCATGTCGGCAAAACGTTTCACGTATCGGGCAGTAAATACGATGCCTTTTTCTCCGTTGAATTTGTTCGCAAGAAAATCACATCCTAACTTGGTTACTTTGTAGCACTTGTTTTCTTTTCCGGATTCATCTTTGTAGGTAGATGGAATGAAATAATCACTCGCACCTAAATTGTGGTGAGTCAAAATTTCAATGATTCCTTCAGTATGTTTTCCCTTTACATCCTGTCCTTCCAATTTTCTTAAAACTCTGTCGTGACGCATTCCCATCATTTCTGCAATCTCTAAAGTGGTGATGGTTTGTTCTATTTGGTTCATGCTTATTCTCCTTTCTGAAAAACAACATTATGTTTGTTTTGAACAACCTCATAGTTGTATTATAAACAACAGTTTATTTGTTGTCAACAATATTTTAGTTGATTTATTGTTTTATTTGTTGTATTCTGTTTCTTGTATAAGAAAGGAGGCGTATGATGTTTACCAAATTATTAAGATTAACATTGGTTGAAAAAGAAATGACAGCTAAAGAGTTAGCCACAAAGATAGGGACAACTCAACAGAACCTATCAGCAAAAATGAAACGTGACAACTTTTCAGAAAAGGAAATGCGGCAGATTGCGGATGCATTGGGGCTTGATTTAGAAATTGTAATGAAAGAGAAGAAATAAGAAAACCCGCCTAACTGGCGGGTTTTTGATGAAAGAAAATTTTTCCAGCGCCCCAAAAAATATTTCGTAATTTTTTTGTACCCCCCTGGGGTAGCGTTTTTGGGGTCAAGATTCCATTTTCGCGGTTTTCCAAAAACGTGTAACAAACGTGCAATTATCTGCGATATCCCGCAAATAACACAAATACACTATATGTTATGCCATATATAGATAATGCACCGATGATATTTGATAATATCACAGATCACAGGCAAACGCCAGAAGACGCTTGCCCGACTATAGTTACAATCTAGCATAGACCGCATTTTACCACTTGTCAAGATAGTTTTTCCCATCGTACCGACTGTAAGTTTGTGTTATGCGTTCCGGCTTTTGCGTGATCTGCAGCCAATCTCCGCCACGTTGGGCGGTTATTTTGATTTTTGCAGACTCCACCCATTCCACGCCCTCAAATTTGGAATAGCCGCACATTTTGCCGGATTCCACAGGATAGCCAAGAGCATCCACCCGGCGCATGATTTCCCTTTTGCCGATATACTCATATTTCCCCATCTTTCACACCTCCTTATATTGTGTTTATTTGTCAATTTGCGCATGGAAACCGATTTCCATGTAGCCCGCGCTCCCGGAATCGAACCGGAACGGATGCACCAAGCACGCGAAAAAGGCGGAATGGTACCGCCGGTAGTGATCCGGCGTGCATTCTCTGCGGCGGTTGGTTAATAAATAAATATGGCGGTATAAAATCCGCGGCATTCTGTTACATGATTTTTACATAGCTTTTTAATATCACTTATAGCCGCGTATGTCTCTTTCGGCGGGTACTGTCCTTCATAGTCTGTGATTATACGCAATGCCGGAACGTTTTCACCGGATCCGTTGCGGTTGTAAACCGTGATAAATTCTGCATTATATCCAGATGCAGACAACTTTTTCTGTAATCTTTTCAGCTTTTCCATGACAATAATTCCTCCATATTCTAAAATTTCCCGAGTATTCCGGGTAAAGGCAAGCCGGGGAATCGAACCCCGGTAAACGCCGCCGCTTGCCTAACTTGCTAAAATCTGCCGTGCTGTATTAAATACATAGAGCCGGTTGTGGCTGTGGCGTTTAAAATCTCCATTTTCAGCAATCACACGCCCACTATTTGGATATTTGAGGCTTACAACGGTCAAATACTTGTTTAGCAGTTCATCCGGGCATTTTAGGCATTCTATAGCGTTTTCTATGGTGCTTTTCTTGCTATTGCAATAAATTCCCTCAATGCGTACCCCTTTTTCTTTTTCCAGCTTGTCAAACTCTTTCAACAATTCTGCTTTTGTCATATAATCAACCATCCTTTCATTATGCGCCCTGTCTCATCAGTGCAGGTGGGGCAGTTCCTACAGACCGCCGGGTGGCGGTTTCGACTTAAATAATTTCTAAATATCCTAAGATTTCAACATCTGATGGAATGCAAAAGAACATTACGCCAGATGGCTCATATTCCGGAACATAGGAAGCATGATAGCTTTTTCCATTGTCGCCGATTGCTAAATATTCCCCGGCTATATGCTTCTTTGCGATTTCCTCAAAGCTTATTAAATCCTCTGTATTTATCTTTCTTTCTGCAACTGTCATATAGTTTCCTTTCTGGTCTGCCATCATCAGAGCCGGGCAACCATCCCGCGGCTGACGCTCCAAAATCGGAGCGTTTCGGCTATGCTATGCAGATTTCAAATACATCGCCTTGGACGTGTTCAAAATCGACTTTTTCAAAAATCCCGATGCCGTAAAAGTCGGCTGTGAGTTCCCCGAAGTGGTTATACTCAAACGCGATTCCGTTCTTTTTCAGTTCGTTGATCGCGTCACCGTTCTTTGTTGTTTCCCATGTAAAACGCATTCCCGTCTTTCTCATGTTTAAGCCCTCCCTATAAAATTTCCGAAATCTGTAAAATCTGTGCTTCGCTCAAATGGTCAATAACAACATTCCCGTTTACGTCACTCAATTCGTATTCATCCGGGAGAGTGGTAAAACCGTCAAACTGGTTCGAAATATAAAACCCTTTTCTTTCTAATAATGTTTCTGCCGCTTTCATATTTTTCATGTTGTAACCTCGCTTTCGTGTTTCATTTGATACTTGTATTATAGTAAATATAAGGCACTTATGCAATATGCGAAATAAACAAAATTAGGCACTTATAATATCAATGGAATTGTGAATAATACATAAGGCACTTATTTATAAAACATTTATAGGATTACTATAATATAGAAAGAAAAATAATCCTTGCTATAATAAGGCACTTATGCTATATTTAAAGTACATATATAAAAGCAGGGAGGAAAACAAATGGCAGAATATACAGAAAAACAGACCGAACAAAGGCGGCAAGCAGTAGCTAAGTATACAAAAACAGTAGACCGTGTTAATTGCCTGTTGCCAGCCGGGACAAAAGAACGGATCAAGAAAGTAAGCGGAAAAAGTATAAACGCCTTTATAAAAGAGGCGGTGTTGATCCAGTTAGAGCAGTTGGAGAGATTAAAATAAAATATAAGGCACTTTTTGAAAAATATCACTTGACATTATAAGGCACTCATGATATTATAATGACAGATCAAGAAAACAGAGCAAAGGCGAAAGCCAGGAAAGGGGAACATGCCATGAAAAGAAACGAGTTCAAGAAGATCATAAAAATCAGAAGCGAATGGCAATTTACAGGAGATAATTATAAGTTGCCAAGCGGTGAGCCGATTTCCGTATATGTTAGAAAATTGGTCGAATCGCAGATGAATGTTGATAGCTTGGCAATATTGAAAAATGGGGATTTGTCTTTTGCGACCGGAGGAAAGTGGAACGACATAACAAAAGCGTTTGAAAGTTATGTACTAATGCCAGCGTTTCAGGAAAATGAGACTTGCGAGTTTGACGAAATGGAAAAACGTATTGACGCCTTGGTTTACGAGCTGGTACAGAAGCAATAAGAACGTAATTGAATATTTTCAAACAAAGGGTAGCTTTTCCGGCTGCCTTTTCTTTTTTGCCATGTCCAAAATCAACAACGCATCCGGGTATATCTTACAAAATCTCCGAAAAATCGTAAACAAACTATAAAACTTTTCTTAAATTTTTATAAACAAGGATAGTTGTATTAGGTTCTTGACAAGTCCGAAAATGATAGAATAGTATCAGTTTTTACAAAAAATCGTCTGACAATCGTCTGACATAACACGACACAATCGTCTGACGTCGCTTTTTCAGAACTATGTTTCTCTTTCTCTATCTTTTTCTTAATCTTTTTTGATTAATAATAATACACTGTATTTAAAGCCTATAGGTTGTAGAGTAAGTGTATATCCGCATACGCGCGCGGCGTAAGTATATAATACCACCGTAAAAAATTAAGGCTTGACTTTAACCACGGAAATAGTGTATACCAAAAGCAGAGAAATAAAACGGATTGGAGGTGTGAATATATGCAGGATGTAAAGAGTGTAGAGAATGTAGATCTTACAACCCTTATAGTGGATCTAGGTACAGTACAGATATACACATCAACTGTGCAAGACTTAATAGATCAGGCTTGTATAGAATTTCACATCGAAGATCTGTTAAAAGCAGGGCAAAGACAGTGGAAAGCTGTTATGCAGTATGTTGGTATGCATCTATTCCCGGATACTAAAGTATTAAAGGACAAGAGTTTAAGTCCTCTTAACAACGGAACTATACCGACTAACTGTAACAGATATGACAGAGAGGTATTATATAAGCTTTGTGATTATTATATATATATCTCCAATGTGTATAGCAAGCTAGTAAGTACAGTAGCATTTAGTTATTTTTGTAATATACCAACTACAACGCTTGACTTGTGGAAAGATGAGGAATCAAGTTCGTTGGCTTTTAAGATTTGGCAAAAATTGCAACGATCACGCAAGGATTGTATACTAGATCGTGCGTATGACTCCAATAGCCCCGTAGGCACTATGTTCGTGGGTAATAACGAGTTCGGCATGAATCAGCCCGGCATTGGCGATAATGCCACCCAGCGCAAGGCAATCACAGCGCAGGAGCTGCCAAGACTGGACGAGAAAAAGAGCCAAGAATTGCACGCAATTGATACACAATTCACAGATGCAGCGGTAAATAATACGGTTTAAATTGTTTGTGATTATTCTACAATTCACAAATGCAGTAATATCAAGGGTTGTAGCGTTTTAACTATTCGCCAACTATTCGGAAAAGTTAGGTTTTGCGAATAGTTGCAAGGGTATGACATGAATTGTATTAAAACAATTTGATTTTCACACAATGACAACAAAACGAAATGGAAAATATTTTAGATTCCCATGTTTGCAAGAAAAGGATGGGGAGGGGGTCTGACAGAAAGACCACAGGGCGGCTACTAAGTCCCTTAAATACCTCGAAAAATAAAAAGCCACTTACAACAACACCCATTGACTTTTCACAGAAATTAGCTTAATATAAACATAAACAATTCACTTTCACGTTGCGAATCGCAACTACATTTCCAAAAAAATTTTAAAAAACAAAAAGCATAGTAAGAGGTGAAAACATATGTTAGTACCTGCGATACTATACAGAGACCAGATTGAAAGAGAGTTTCAAAAGCTTTACTACACGAAAGACATGTTGTTTGAAACCGGATGTCTAGGACAATGGACTCCGGAAATATCAGATAATCCAGATGATGGAAGATTCGATTTTGCAATCGTGAGCAACAATAAGTTGATAGGGTATCTTTCATACCAAGTTGATTACTATGTATCCAAGGCTTACAATTTTGGGTTGATGTCTTTTGACCGCGGAAATCCTGTTGTCGGGAAAGACGTGTTTGAGAAGCTAGAAGAGCTTACATCAACTTTACATCGGGTTGAGTGGCGTATGATCGGTGGCAATCCGGCAGAACGCAGTTATGATAAATTCTGCGAGAAACATAGCGGAAATAAACACGTTCTGAAAGACAGCGTTAGAGATGCTACAGGCAATTATCGTGATGATGTTATTTACGAAATTGTGAACTCGGATTGAAAGGCTGCGTCAAAGGTCAAAGTTGTAAATCCAAACGAAGGGCGGAGGGTGATGTGTAATGGCAGAGTGTAAAGAATGTTGGGAACAGAAACAGGAAAAACGGAAATGAATGAAACATTGATGAAAACCGAGTATTCCACGGCTTTTGATAAAAAGCGCAAAGGTTTGATTGAGCAGTCGTATTACAAATACGGACCGGCAAGAATGAACTTTTCCACAGGGAATGTGGATGCAATCGAAAGTTTGAAAATGTGCCTTGCCAAGTTTGAAGAGACCGGGAATCTTGAATATCTGTGTGATGTTGCAAACTATGCTATGTTCCGGTTCATGTTTCCACAGCAGGGCGAGTATTTCGAACATACGGACTCTGATTCATCTGCCGGGATCTTCGGTATGAGTGTAAATGAAATGGAACGATTCAAACAGGAACACAGCTTTGAGGATGGGGGGATATTGATATGATTTTAAATATAATCGCTACGGCGATAGATGCCCTTGTAATACTTGGACTTATGGGAGGACAGGTAAAGCAGACAGACAATTCAAACGCAATTGGGTATTTGCTTTCATACGCGATTTTTGCAATGAATATTATGGTCATTTGGAAATGATGGGCTATCGCCAAACGGTAAGGCACAGGATTTTGATTCCTGCATTCCGGGTTCGAATCCCGGCAGCCTAATTGGTTACATGCTGACGTTTCATGTAGCCACGTATGTTTTTCATATGTACTTGAACCCTTGGTTGAGTGATTCAAGCATTTGGGTTCCTCCTTTCGCCACTAGGACGATTCTGTTAAGTACGGTGCGAGACCGTCCGGTGGTATTCTATCATGCATCTATCCCACGGTGCATGAGCCATGAAATTAGGTGGTGGCGGAATAGGTAGACGCGCAGATGGAAGAGACAGGACAAAGATTAAAAACTCATGGTTGAAGTCCTATGGGTTCGATTCCCTCCAATGTGAACAGTGCACGGTTTATGTGAGGTTCAAATCCTCACCCACCTACTCGGTCAAATTATGCTGTCTGCTTGCAGGCGGTCTATGTTTTGGCTGAAATACGATGCTTGTCTATTGCTCTGCAATAATTTAATTCGGAGTAGAACCATGGAAATAGGCTTGCATGGTAACATTGAGTTGCCGGTGAAAAGCTGTAAACCGGAATCGTGTAACGCATAGCACGTAAAATATATTGCTAACCGTCTGATGACGGTTATGGGGATTTAATTCAGTGGCAGAAGACACGGCTTATATCCGGGTTGTCGCGGGTTCGATTCCTGCAATCCCCACAGGTGATGTTGCCAGTACGCCCCTAGTGTGTTTATTACAGAAATGCAGGTGCTAATCAATATACCGGTTAAACTTAGCACAGGTAACTGGATTGAGCGGTTGTCATTCAAAAGATGGCGGTAACCGCTGACTAAAAGAACCTTGCACTTAGTGTAGTGTGGAGCAAGGAAAAACGGAAACTACACGACATGGCTTGTTAGCTGAGATGGATTAGCGACAGACTGAAAATCTGTATAGGGCGGCTCGATACCGCCACAAGCCATTGAGCGGTGTTAGTAGCACCGCGCCATTCTGAAGCGCAAGGAATGGTTCGGGTGTGGAACTTCCATGTCCGGCGCGTGCAGATATAATCCTAACTGGTAAGGAAACTGTTTGCTAAACAGTCAGTAGCCGGAAACGGTGTTTCGGTTCGAGTCCGAATATCTGCGTTTATCCTTATCTCCACTTAGTCGGGTGCTACTGCAATAGTTCCGGTCGATGGGAGACTTATGGATGGTAGCGGCATAATTGGTAACAGAAAACCCTTCCGTGATTAGAAATTGCAGATTTGAAAGCGGTTGGCATGGTTTGAACTGACAGGGTTCGATTCCCTGTGTCGCTATTTGATGATAAAAACATTGCGGAATGTTTATATCAAACGAAAGATACGGAATCTCGCGAGGATTCCGATTTTTGCTATGATTGGGGTACAAAATATGACAAACTGCGTGAATTGTGGCGCACCAATCGAAACAGATAAAAAGGTGTGCCCTTATTGCAAAACTCCATATGATGTAAGCGGATTCAAGGCTGAAATAGGGGAAATGTTCGGAGAAATCACGATTTGTGGGAAAACAAGCAGAGTATATCTAGAAAATGTAGAACGCAAGCAGTTATTAAACAGCGAACCATATTTTGATACAGATGGCATTTTGCATCGTGAGATTCCAAAAGAAATAAGAAAATTTACTTTGATTGGGGTGTGAATTATGACAAGTTGCTTAAATTGCGGAATGCTAATACTTGGCTCCGAAGTTGATAGGTGTCCTTATTGCAAATACCTATTTACACAGATTCCGGCAAGGAACGTTCCAGAGAGTCAGCCGGATAAGGTAGAAACGGCAATATTTGAAAACGTGGTATTTAATAAATGGGAGGGGCGTAAGAATGTGTGATTTTTGTCGTAACAAAAAGAAAATCATTGATTGTAAAGGAAATTTAGTCCTTTTTGGAGCTGAAAATAACATGATTTTCGACAATAGCGATGGAAAAGAGGTTGCAGGAGCCGTAAAAATTAATTTTTGCCCTATGTGCGGTAGAAAGTTGGTGTGATATGTGTGAATTTTGCGAGAAAAAATTTCCTATCATAACACATTATGGCAAATTTAAGATTGATAAGTTGTCAAATAAGCCTGTAATTACATGCGACTTGAATAAATGTCCGCCCTTTGCGGTGTGTAGTAGTAAAGATATGAATGTTGAAATGGTAATGAAAATAGCTTATTGCCCTATCTGCGGCAGAAAGTTGGTGGAATAGTGACTAAACCGATATACACATATACTTCGATTCACATAAAAGAGGCGTTTCAATTTGAGCAGTTACTTGAAAATATTTTTAAGGGAATGAACGTTTCATATAAGAGAAAAAGTGAGTATATGGAATTTGAAACCGATAAATTCACTTTGATATGCGCGCCTTTGTTTTTAAGCAATTGCTTGCCATACAAGTGGTGCTCATGCCTTATCATTGACCTTGACTATTCAAAACTTCCGTTTGCAGCATATGACAAGGCAGATTATGCGACAGAGAACATTTTGCATGAAATACATCCAGACACAGAAGTTATTGACAAAAACGATTTTATGAAAATTATCAAGAAAATGTACGAGGCATAAAAGTGAAACCATTAGAAGAAATATTTTTTAGAGCTTGCGTGAATGAACAGAAAAGAAAATTGCATTCAAGCAATCGAGAATTGAGCATAAGAACTATTGGAAATATTTTTGAAAGGCTTGGATTTTCGTACAAGCAGTTAATGTATTATGTAAGAAAGTGGTGTGACAAGGGATTTTATGATTACGGAGTAACACTTGACTTGGGATGGTTTGAATTTGACAAACTGACCGGAAAATATAAGCGGATTTATGATTCTATGACAAGTACGGACGGATGGGAAGATGGGGAGTTGGCAAATTATATTGTCAGAAATTCTTTTAAGCGAGATAGAATAACACCACTTGATATTCTATATATGTACGGATTGGTTTGAAAGGTGGTGGAATGATGAAGCAGGAAAAAGAAATTTTATGCACATGTATTAATCATGAAAATTGTCCATTAGACCCGGTTAGTTGCGGATGTTCAATAGAAACTACGACTTTTGAAGATGCTTGTATGGGTAAAAGAACATTCATTCCGGGAATCGAATGTGATAAGTGAGGGATTTTATGAAACATCAAAAAGAATTGCGCACTTGCGACAGGTGCGGTGCAGAAATAAAAGTAAAACCAATAAGTGAATTTGAATTTATGCCGATTGGTGATTATTTTACTTCAAGTCCAATTTTTGAAGATGGCAACGTAAGGGGAGAAATCAAAGAGATTCATTCAAACATATTATTTCCGTTTGGTCGTACGTATGATTTATGCCCTAAGTGCAGGAAAGATTTTGAGGAGTTTATGAGAAATGGAGCATGAAAGAAAATGGTGTACTTGCGATAGATGCGGCGCAGAAATTAAAAAAGGAATACTGTGCGGAAATTCCATTACAAAGAATGGTATTTTAAATGCCACATACGACTTGTGTTATAAATGTATGGAAGATTTTGAGAGGTTTATGAGAAATGACTGTTAATATGGGAACAAAAACCTATGAAATGAGCCGCAAACAGGCAAAGGCTATCCTTGGAACGGCTAAGAAACTTGCAAATTGCAACATATACGGCATTGAAAAAGGTAATGTGGTGATTATGCTGAATGAAAAATATGAGGACGATATGAGACTTAAAAAAGCCGTAGGGGAGTATAAGAAGAAAGGGTTCAAGGTGCATTGGAAATGAAAACACTAGTTGATTTTATCAAAAATTTGAAATCTTTTTATCGGTTTTATAAAGATTATAAATATAACGGCGCTGAATGTGAGTTTATTATCGAGAATTATAAAGAAGTTTTATGTAGCCGAACAAAAACTATGAGCAAGCCGACATATTATGCAAATTCCGTTATTGGAGAGATGGATAGGTGGTATGAAGATTCTTGGAAATCTATGTATAAATGCGAACCATTTGAGCCGGAAGAAGAAAAAATTATGATAAAATCCGATGGCAAAACCGCACAAGTGTTTATTGACGGCAAAAAAGTAAGCTGCACGGACATGGAGTTGTATTTTATCGCTCATGCAAAGCAAAGTCCAATGATTAAAATTGATGCACGATGGCATAAAACGGATGAAAACGGAAACATGATTCTGAATGAGGATAGAACCGCCGTATTAACAGAGGGCATTAAAATAAATTGTTAGGAGTGTTTGAAAATGAAAATAATGGTATTGTTTGCGATAACAGGAGCCGCATTTTTGTTCTTGGGTGTATATCTTCTAATTGACTATATAATAACAGGACAAAGACTTAAACTAAATCAAAAGGCTTGGGATCAATACAGTGCAAATATGGATTTTGATAGAAAGGTTGATGAGTATTTGCCTTGGTGTATAGAACAAAAGATGAAAAACGGATGGCATAATTATTATTTTCCAAAATTTTAAGGAGAAAAGTTATGAAAATATCAGAAATGAACAATTGTATTGAAGAAATGCGAAAATGCTACAATTTTAAAGATGATGAAACAGAAATTAGACTTGCAAATGTGATAAGCCATGATGACAAATGTGTTTGTGTTAGTACAAGAGATGAAAATGGGACAACAATTGAAATGACAAGGTATGTAGATAAATTAGTAAATGTTTAGTTGCTGATTATCAGCGGAAAGGAATTATTATGAAGAAGAAAATTTTAGCAATTGCATTAGGATTGACATTGTGCTTAGGAATGACCGGATGCGCATCGTGGGACAGATTTGTGGTAGACATGAAAAGCGATGCAAACGGTGGCATGCAAAGAACCATTACTGTATACACGGCAGATGGTAAAGAACTTGCAACATATAAAGGCAAGATTGACCTTAGCACAGACGATGGTGGATATGTTAAGTTTGACCTCAATGGCAAGAGATATATCTACTACAACTGCTTTGTAGAAAGCATTGCGGATATAAAATAAATAACAATTCAGACGAAGAAAATAGTCTTTAAATAATTTCCAAAACACTAAGAGGTGCGTACAATATTGGTGTGCTAAGAATAGCTTTTACTACTGACTACGCATATTACCGGCTACAGATTGATTGTAGTCGCTAACCTAAAACAGTTATAGGCAGAGGTCAAGGCACTTCTGCTTTTGCGGAGGTGCTTTTTATTTGGCTTCAAAGCAGTTAATCAATGCAGTAAATGGATATGAAAATTACATAAAGAAAAACGGAATAGATGAACAGGTAATTAATGCCTATGTAGATGCTTGTAGCGTAGCCATAAACGGAGAGAAAGATATTGAGTATGGATTACAACTTACAGAAAGGGCAAAAGACATTATAGAGCGTTTCTGCAAGGATAAAACAGGCGGTACGATTTGGGATTTGGAAAAATACGCATTCGACCACAAAACCGCATATGATCTGATAAACAAAAAATATGAGATTTTGTTACTCGAAGCCCAAAACAAAATAGTTGACAGCTATTTTCAGTACATAGAGAAAAAGCGTGAGCCTAAAGACCGATTTTATATGCCACGTAGGAAACAACTAATCAAAATCGGACTTGTGGACGCATTACAAGGCATGATTGATGATAAATACGACATATTGTGTGTGAGTCTAGTGCCAGGAGCTGGAAAGAGTACGATTGAGAAATTTTTTCATTCGGCAGTTGCTGGTTGGTTTCCAAAAGACTACAGCCTATTTTATTCGCACAGTGGCGATATTACACGAATGTACTATGATGGGGTATACGACATTGTTACCAATGATGATGATTATGCATGGCATGACATTTTCCCTAATCTATCAGTTACAAGCACGAATGCCAAAATGGAGCAATTTAATATTGGCAAATACAAACCTTTTCCGTCTGTACAGTGTACTTCTGTAGGAAGTAAGAATGCTGGTAAAGTCCGCGCAAGTAAATTTTTGCTAGTTGATGATATGATAGGTGGAATTGAGGAAGCCTTAAATCCTACAATACTTGATAAATTATGGAATAAATACGCAGTAGACGCAAGACAGCGTAAGACACAAGATACAGACGGAAAGCCGTGTAAAGAGATACATATTGCCACTCGTTGGAGCGTACATGATGTTATCGGACGTATTCAAAATATGTATATTGGAGATCCGAGAGTCAAAACAATATCGGTTCCTGATGTAGACCCAGTGACAGGGGAAAGTAATTTTGATTATGAGTATGGCGGTTTTACGAAAGAGTTTTTTGCCGACCAACAATTACTCATGGACGAAATCTCTTACCGATGTTTGTATAAACAGGAGCCTATTGAACGTGAGGGATTACTATTCCCGGATGATAAAATCCGCAGATACCTCAATCTGCCACACGGAGAACCAGAAATTGTTACAGCTCAATGTGATACTAAAGGCAAGGGAACAGACTATTTTGTTATGCCTGTGCTTCAAAAATATGGGGACGACTATTACTGCGTTGATTGCGTGTGCGATAATACGGCAGACTATGAAATGCAGTATGAAAATGCGTCAAACATATTGGTCAACAATCAGGTACAAGAGTGTGAGTTTGAACGTAATGCCGGTGGTGACAGAGTGGCTATGGAAGTTAATAAGCGAGTTGAAAATAAAGGATGGATATGCAACATCACTGATGTACCGACAGAGACAAATAAGGAAGCACGTATTTTTCAGTGTTCTAACTGGATTTTACAACATATTATTTTCAAAGATCAATCACTTTATAAGCCTAATGAGCCATATGGAGTGATGATGTCATTATTAAAGCAATATTCGGTATCGGGCAAGAAACAATTAGATGATGTGCCGGATGTTTTCTCAAACTTTGCGTTAAGAATTACAAAAGGAAACAGGATAAAGAAGACAGTAATAATATCAAGTCCGATATAAGAGGAGGGTTTGTATGACAACCAAGGATTATTTGAACCAAATAAGCAGACTCAATAGAATGATAAATAATAAGCTGTCAGAGATATCACAGCTTAGAGAACTTTCCCACAGCATATCGGAGGTAAAAAATGAAGAAAGAGTAATGTCGTCATCTGACCCAGATAAAATAGGCTCTACATACGCCAAAATTGACGAAATGGAGCATAATCTTGATAACATGATAGATGAATACATTGAAAAAAAAGACTTGATTATAGGGCAAATAGACGGCATAGAGAATGAAGATTGCTATAATATTTTGTTTTCAAGATATATCGAAAAGAAAACTTTTGAAGTCATCGCTACAGAAATGAAATACTCATGGAGGCAAATTATCAGACTTCACGGAAAGGCTCTTAAAGCATTTGAAGAAAAATATGGTAACACGTATTTAAAGATGTCATAGAATGTCATATTGCTCCAATGATATACTGTATTTGTAAGAAGTTACAAAGATGTTTTTCATAAACACATTCTTCATCAAAAGCACCGTTGCTTAATTGTGGCGGTGCTTTTTGTTATGCAACGAGGTAAAAATATGAATTTTTATATGAATAAAGATAAATCAATCATGTGCCCGAACTGTCATAAGTTTTTAACTAAAGCAGACAGCAAAGACCCACGAACGCATAAACTGTCCTGTAAGCACTGTCGCAAGTGGATTTGGTATGTACCTAACAATGATGACGATTTTCAGATTAAGGAAATACCGGACAGAAGAAGTTCGAACGGCATGAGATTTTATTAGAGGTGTAGGCAATGCAGGCAGGAAGAATTGTCATATATACAGGCGCAAAAGAAATAACGTCTGACAATATAATACCAATTTTGCGTGAAGCAATTTTGGAACATGATATCAATTCTAATAGAATACAGTTTCTTCTTGATTATGACGCAGGAATACAGCCAATAGTTAGGAAGAATCCAAAGACTTACAGACCAGACATTGACTGTAAGTGTTGTGATAATGTGGCTAATGAAGTCACGGAGTTTAATTTAGGTTTTAAGTGGGGAAATCCTATAACGTTAGTTCAAAATGGCGACAATGAGGATTCTAACCTTACAAAAGCTATAGCGGAATTAAACAGTTGCTACGAATCACAGAACGCAAGACAGAAGCAGCAGAAACTTGCAAGATATGTTGAAATCGGTGGTGTTGGATATGTCCTCATTGATGTAAATACAGAATACGAGGATGGGGAAAGCTATTTCACATATAATGTATTAGACCCAAGAACAACATTTGTTGTAAGGTCAACCGCCTACAGCGACAAGAGAGTTGTTCTTGCTGGGACATATATAAAAGATAAACACAGCGGTACCAGGTATTACACTTGTTTTACCAAAGATACGAGATATGAAATTACCGACGGAATAAAAATCACTAACGGAAAAAATAAAGGGAAAACAAAATGGGGGTTTTTGGAGAGAAGCGGAGAAGAAAACCCACTGCATAAAATTCCTATCATTGAATACACAAGGTCATTTGATAGAATGGGCTGTTTTGAACGGCAAATATCTGAAATGGATAACTTAAACCTACTCATTTCAGATTTTACAAATGATGTCGAACAGAATACACAGGCAGTATGGCATACAAATGATGTTGATTTCCCAGTTGAACAAGAAACAACAGTTGATAAAGATGGAACGCAACGCATTACTGAAAAAGTAAGGAAACCAAAATCTGGAGAATGGATGCAGACCTACACATCAGCAGATGGCAAAACTCCAATAGTTGAGCCACTTGCAATTAATTACGATTACACAGGTATGCTTAATAATATCCAATCAAGGCGGCAGATAATCTTGCAGAAATGCAATGTACCACAACGAAATGATAACAGTGGTGGTAGTACAGGAGTTGCAATGTCAGACGCAACAGGTTGGTCACAGGCTGAGACAGCGGCAGCAAAACAGCAATTAATTACTGATGGCTGCAAAATGGAAGAAATAAAAGTTGTTCTTGCGGCTATTAAGTTTTCAAACAATGTTAGCAGAAGTAACCCATTACTTAAATTAAGGGCAAGAGATGTAAAGCCTAACATTAAGCGACAAAAAACTTATGAAATGTCAACCAAGGTTAATGCCATGGCAACATTGATAAGCCACGGATTTAGCCTTAAAGATACAGTTGATGCAATTCCATTCTTTGATGACCCTAACGATGTTGTAGCGAGAAGCGGAGAGATGGTTAAGGCATATCAAGACAGTATAATCAACAAAGGCACGCAGAACCAAGCGGAGGGTGGAGATGGAGAACAGCCACCTAATAAAGACCGCACAATGCAAGACTTATCAGACCAGACAGAAAATAGTCCGGTTATAGATAAGAGCAGAACAGATAAATAATTGATATTGAGCCACAAGGTAGAAAATGCCTTGTGGCTTTTTATATGCCCTAGAGAAAGGGCAATACAAATATCGCAAGAAAGTTGAGAGAACAACAAAAAACGCAGAAAGCAGAGGTAAAAAAAATATGGCAGATGTAATTAACGCAACAACAGAACCAACAACTGACAATGAACCACAGAACGAAGAGCATACACCTAGCGTAGAAGAACTTATGGCACAGCTCGCTAGTGAAAGAGCTGAAAAAGAGAAGTATAAGAACGCTTCCGATAAAGCCAGTTCAGAAGCAGCTAAGTATAAGAAAGAACTTCGCTCGAAGCAGACAGCAGAAGAACAGGAAGCGGAAGCAAAAGCGGAAGCTGAAAAATTGCAGGCTGAAAAGTTCGAGAACATGAGCAAAGAACTTAATCATATGAAAGCTGTCAATGCTTATCAGAAAGTTATAGGTGATGGAAAGGATATTGATTCTTTGATTGAGGCGGTTACAGATGCAGACCATAGCCTTATAGCAACTGTAATTGCTAATGAAGTGCAAAGACAGGTTAAAGAAGCAAAGGCAGAGTGGCTTAAATCAAGACCGGCTATTAATGCAGGCGGTGGAGAAGAAAGCACGATAACACAGGAACAGTTTAACAAGATGAATTACCACGAAAGAGTGGAGTTCAAAAATAAGAATCCAGAACTTTATAAAAAGTTCACAGAGTAGAAAACGGAGGTAAAGAAACTATGCCACAGACTAAGTTAGAAAATTTAGTAGACCCACAAGTAATGGCTGATATGGTATCAGCTAAGTTACCAAAGAAAATTAAGTTTTCGCCTATTGCAAGAGTTGATACAACACTTGTAGGCAGACCGGGAAGCACAATCGTTGTGCCAAAGTATGCTTATATTGGTGACGCAGAAGATGTAGCAGAAGGTGTTGCTATGGGTACAACAGTACTTACAACATCTACAACAGAAGCAAAGGTTAAGAAAGCAGGTAAGGCTGTAGAGCTTACAGATGAATCAGTATTATCTGGTTATGGCGACCCACTTGGTACAGCTATCAATCAGATTGCTATGTCAATCGCTGCAAAAGTTGATAATGACAGCTATGACGCACTTTGCACAGCACCTATTGATTACGATGGAACATCAGCACCTATCAGCTATTCAGCAGTTGTAGCGGCTAATAGCAAATTTGATGATGAATCTGATTCATCACTTACAAAGATATTATTCATTAACCCAGCACAGGAAGCAACATTACTTAATGACGATGATTTCAAGAGCAATGACAAGTACCCACTTAATGTAATTATGAATGGAACTATCGGTTCTATTGCAGGAGCGCAGGTTGTTAAGTCTAAAAAAGTTAAGCTGGTTAAGTATGAGCTTGATGATTCAACAGGAACAATCAATGTTGTAGCTGATACAACAAGTGAGGATGCAACGAATGTTCACCTTGACACAGCACTTGCACATACGCTTAAGCCAAAGGGCAAAGAAATTAAGGTAGGTAGCAAGTTAAAGTCTGTTACAACAGAGTTCTACGCTTGCCCTATTGTTATCGTGTCAGCAGATGACCCTAACGAGGACGCAGGTGCAGATGGCGCATCAGAGGAAGAGAATGCACTTACAATCTATATGAAGAGAAGCGTTGAGATTGAATCAGACAGAGATATTCTTGCAAAGACAACTGTTATCTCTGGTGATGAACACTATACAGCAGTCTTAAGCAATGATTCAAAGGTTGTTCTTGCTAAGTTTGGAAAGTAAGAGGTGTTTATATGTTATTAAGACGACATAAAATCAACGCCGCAAAGCAGAGCGAAGAAGTAACAGCAGATAATGTAAGACAAGAAGCTGTTTATGGAGATGAGCTTAAGTATGAGGAAGAGCAGGACAAGTTCCCTGCTCAACCTACAAGCGACTACACAAAGACAGATATTAAGCGTATGTCAACAGCGGACTTGCAGACACTTGCCTTAGAACAAGGTATTGAGAACGCAATGGAGCTTACAGGAGCAGAACTTAAAGAACTGTTAATTGAGAAATTAGGGTTATAGGAGCTGAAATTATGGAATACACCACATTAGAGCAAGTTAAAATCAGACTTAAACAATTTCATATTGATACAGTCACAAATGATGATGAAACAACATCTGATGTGGTAGTGTTCGATAACAAAGAAGATAATCCGGTAATCGAACAGCTTATTAAACAGGCTGCAGAAGATGTAAAGGCAAAGAGAAATTATCCAGACAGCTACACAGATGAAATGATAGCTGAAGACTTAAAGAAACACCAAAGTGTCATTGTCAATCTGGCTGTCTATGACCATTCACAGTCTGGTGAAGAATTTATGGAAAGTTTTAGCGAGAATGGTGTGAGCAGAGCTTGGAGAGACAGAGAAAAGCTATTTGTCGGGGTATTTCCATTTGCTAAAGTTTTATAAAGAAGATTGAGCGTGACCATTATGGTTGCAGGCGGCGCACATTAAGCGGTGGTGGGCAGTGCGTCAAAAGGAGATTCAAATGAAAAGTATTTTGATTCAAACTTATCTTGTAGTGCTTCCGATAGTGCTTGGATATATAGTTTGGCTTCTTAAACAGCAAAAGAAAAGCAGGGATGCGAACAGTAAAGGAACAATGCTCCTTTTGCGCGTCCAACTTATTGAATACCATGCAAAGTACACCAGAATCGGAGAAATACCATCATATGCCTATCAAAACTTCTGTGAGATGTATGATGCGTACCATGCGCTAGGTGGAAATGGAATGGTTACGAAAATGAAACATGAGATTGAAGAGATTCATATAGGGAAAGGAGATAAGAGCCATGAGGAATTGGAAGGATTGGACTAAGAAAGCCGGAATCCGAGCAATCAAGACTGTTGCACAGGCGGCGGTTGCCGGAATTGGAACGGCGGCATTTATGGGCGCGGTGGATTGGAAATATGTTCTTTCTGCATCAGTCCTTGCCGGAGTGTTATCACTTCTGACAAGTGTTGCCGGAATCCCGGAGGAAAACACCAATGCTTGACATTAACAAGCAGGAAATGAAGTATTCTCAATCCGGTCAGAGGGTATTCATCCCACAAACTGACGAAAATGGAGATATTGTCTATGAAGGGTACAAGGATTCCGATGGAAACTTTGTACCTTATTTAGATTCCGAAGGCAACAAGATTCCAAAAGGCGAGGAAGTTGAAGGGTTTTCAGAACCTACGACATTCCAAGCCAATATCAGCAATAAGCTGTCGGAAGCCCTTGTGAAAGAATTTGGAATTGATGATAGTACATCATACTGTCAGCTTGTCACGGATAAAGGATATTTGCCACTGAAAGCCGGTGATGTGGTGTGGAAACGTTCGGAAGTCAAGCACACTGATGATGGACTTGTGGATTCAGAAACCGCAGATTACATCGTAAAAGGTGTTGCTGATGAAGGATTGACCACGGATTTGTTCCTTCTTCGGAAGAATATTAAGTAGGTGATTGCATGAAAAAGAAACCTATTTCAATGACACTATCCACTAAGTCCATACAAGACACTATAAAGAAATTAGAGCAGTACCGCGATAGTTTACAGGCTAAATGCGATTTACTTGTTTCTAGGCTTGCACAGGAAGGTCAGACGGTGGCAATAAAACAAATATCGAAATCTCCAATCGGAAACACGATAACGGTAAGGGTAGATAAAGCACCACAGTTAATGACCTCAAACGCGATTCTGATTGCAACCGGAAAAACGGTAACGTCAGAAGATAGAGAACCGTTCTATACTTTGTTGGCGGTAGAGTTTGGAGCCGGTATTTTTTATAACTCCAAAGAGAACCCGAAAGCACCGGAACTTGGATTCGGTGTCGGAACGTATCCGGGACAAATACACGCTTTTGAAGATGGTTGGTACTATTGGGACGATAAGACCGAAACATGGCGTTATACCCACGGTATCAAAGCCACAATGCCAATGTATAATGCGGAACAACAGATTATTCAACAGTATGTAAAGATTGCAAGGGAGGTATTCGGTGGAAAATGAGTTAAATAGTTGGGCACTTGATTTTGAAGATACCTTATGTTCCCTTTTGAAATCGTACATGGAAAGCAAGGTAAGAGGAATTAAGGTGACGCAAGATGAAGAATCGGGCGGCACCGCAACATTCCCGACACTTTTAGTCAGACAAATCGGTGGCACAGAAGCCGGAAGGACTAATGAAGCAAAGACAATCAACGCAATTCGCCCAACATTTCAAATCACAATTACAAACAAAGGTTCAAGAAAGGCAACTAAGGACACCGCAGCATATGCGGTGTCTTTTTTTAAACAACAAATGTTTGAGGTATCAAATGTAATTCAAACAATTTCCAAGCAAGTGCGAACGGTTACATTCCGCGCAACTCGCGTAATTGGAAACATTGAGCATTTAGATCAGCTATAAGCAGAAAGGAAGTAGAAAATATGGCATCAACAAGTTATAAAACGCGTGTCATTGTAAAAGAGCACACGGAAAAACAGGCCGATTTTGCAGGAACATACAATCTTTTGGTTGCGGCTAAGTCAGTTCCAAGCCCTGCATCACCGCCAAACACAGTTGAGTCAACCACGATGGAAGATGACCAGCAGACTTTTGAAAAAGGTATTAAGACTTCTGATTCAAGAGAAATCACAGGAAACCTTGAAAAAGAATATCTTTCAAAGGTGGATGGATATGGAGATAAAAAACTTGATATTATCCATCTGTACGGAACGGACGGCATTGGCGGTGTAGCGAAGTACGCATATGTAGGAACTGCAACAGCAACACCTAACGATGTAGGTGGAAACGATGAAATCCTTGAAATGACGGTAACAGTTATTCCAAGCACGGCATCAGAGCTTGTTACAGATAAGCTGAAAGTCGTTGATAACAACGATGGAACATTCACTGTAACAGTGGTGGGGTAAAAAGCCTATCGGACGAGCAATCGACCGCACCGGTAGGCGAGGATGAACGGTCGATAGCAGAACTTGAAGCAATGAGATAAGCAACAATGGGGCGGTGGCAACACTGCCCCTTGCCAATATAGGGCAGAAAGGCAAGGTAAAACATGAAGGTTAAATTAGGTGGAAAAGAATATACAATTCAGTTTGCAACAAGACCATCGTTAAAATCACATATCTTACAGGATATTATGAAGACACAGGACATGGAAGATATTTCCTCTATGGAAGATATTCTTCTTGAAACACTTCCTAAGGCGCTTCTTGTGGGATTGCAGATGCATCACAATGAAGAATTTGGATATGATTACAAAACAAACGAAGGCTACGATGAGCAGCTTGAGAAGGTGTCCGACATTCTCTATGATGCGATTGACACAAACGAGATTAACTGCATGGATTTATTCTATGATATGCAGGAGGAAATGGTGACAAACGGTTTTTTAGCGCAGATGATGGAGTCGTTGGAGAGAGCGCAGGAGCAGGAGAAAGAGAAGAAAAAGACCCCATCCAAAGCGAAAGCCAAGAATTAACATGGGAATATTACGTTGCGGAAATCCGTCCGTTTTACCTTATGGTAACGAAAGGCTACGGATTTTCCATTGATGATATAGATATGATGAATCCAGAGTTGCTTAAGCCTTATGTGGATGCATATAAGGCAGAATGGAAGCAACGCGACATGGAAATGTATATGTGGTTTGGCAGATATGCAACGTCAGCACTTGTTACAGCAATAGACGCGACATTCGGCAAGGGTAATAGTAAGTACGTGAAAGAAACTTGCTATGATTCCATCGAAAAGCATAATACGGACGATCCCGATGCAGAGATACGAGAAATGCTTAAAGCGGAAGAAGCATGGGCGGCTGAATCAAGGAAATCACATTTACCAAAGCCAAAGATAGTTTAAGAAAAGAGGTATTGCTATGGCAGTAATTATCGGAAGTGCGCGGCACGATGAACACGGCAACTGCTATTCTGGTGGAAAAGCCGGTGACCAGACCGGACAGGAAGTGTCTACACAGAAGTTTTATAACCATTCTAAAGGATGGTACGTGCTAAGGGCGAAGGACGATAGGGTTGCGGAGAAGTTAGCCGAAGCTATGAAGATTGCGTGTGGCAATAACAATATCGGCTACGATCAATCGGAACGCTACGGAGTCATTAAGCATGGCATTAACACAAAGGTCAAGACGGAATGCGACTGCTCATCACTTGTTCGTGCTTGTATTATCTATGCATCCGGCAAGGATGTGGGAGATTTCAATACATCAAATGAACGGTCGGTAATTCTGAAATCCGGCTTATTTAAAGATGTAGGCTCTTATAAACAGGGAGACACACTTTACAACGGAGATATTCTTGTGACACGCACAAAAGGTCATACAGTAATTGTTGTAGGGGGTGCGAAGAAAAGCAAGGGTAAGTATTATCAGAAGTATACCGGAAATTCCGGTTCAATCGTAGAAGCATTAAAAGCGGTTGGGGAAGATGATGTGTCGAAAGAACATCGTGCGGAAATCGCAAAAAAGAACGGATTTTCCAATTTTAAGTTTACATCAGAGGAAAATTCAAAAATGCTTTCTCTTCTGAAAAAGGGAAAACTGAAAAAGTAATTCAAGGGCGGTAGGGGTCAAATCCTACCGTCTTTTTAACCGGCTATCAATGTGGAAGATAGCCGCTAACCTAAAAAAGTTATAGGAAGTTGGTGGATAAATGGAATTAGAGTCTCTTGAAATAAAAATTCAAGCACAGGCACAACGGGCAAGCGGCCAGATAGATGCGCTTGTGACAAGACTTGGGAGATTATCTTCCGCGCTTTCTGGACTTAGTACCGGAAATCTGAATAGTCTTTCCACAGGGGTAAACCGACTTGCAGGGGCAATGACGGCAATGCGTGGAATTGACACACGGACTTTTTCCGCAGTCGCAAGAAACGTAAGCAAATTAGGCTCTATCAACAGCAAACAGATTAATGCCGCGGCTGGTTCTATGCGTCAGATTTCTAATGCATTAAAAGGGATTTCTGGAATGTCAGCATCTGTTAAGGGTCTGACAGACCTTGCATCTGCAATCAAACAGCTTGGCTATACAAGCTCAACAAAGGCAATTGAAAATATCCCGAAACTTGCTACGGCAATGAGACAGCTTATGTCCGAACTGTCGAAAGCCCCTAGTGTAAGCCGGAATATTATTGACATGACAAATGCATTGGCAAAATTATCGCGTACCGGTGGAGCGGCAGGAACAGCGGCAAAAAGCATCACAAGCTCATTTAGCGGATTTAGTTCAAGTGCTTCTGCGGTTACCAAGAAGTCGTTCTCCCTTGCGTCTGCAATCGGAAAAGTGTATGCAACGTACTGGGCTTTATTTCGCGGATTTAGGCTACTTGGAGATGCCATTGACATATCATCCTCACTGACAGAGGTTGAGAACGTTGTAAGGCAGACATTCGGGCAGTATGAAAGCCTAATTAACAATTTCGCAAAAACATCCATTGAAAAATTTGGCATGTCTGAATTGTCCGCGAAACAGTTTGCAAGCCGTTTCCAAGCCATGGGAACTGCCCTTGATATTCCACAGGGGAAAATGGCAAAAATGTCTATCCGGCTGACAGAATTAGCCGGAGATATGGCTTCATTCTACGATGTGAGTCAAGAAGATATTGCCAAGAGTCTGCAATCTGTATTTTCCGGTACTACGGCACCTATGCGGCGTTATGGTATCGACTTGACGCAGGCAACATTAAAGGAATGGGCGTTAAAGCAAGGACTTGATGCAAACGTTTCCTCAATGACACAGGCTGAAAAAGCTATGTTGAGGTATCAATATGTGCTTGCACATACAACCAATATCACCGGGGACTTTGCACGTACAGCAGATACGTGGCATAACCAGATAACCATGCTTAGAGAGAACTTCAAAGCACTTGGAGCGGTTGTTGGTGGTGGTTTAATCAATGCATTTAAGCCATTTATCAAGGTACTTAATTCAGTTCTGCAAAAGGTTATTTCCTTCGCAGAGATGGTAACAAATGCTTTAGGTTCTATCTTCGGATGGAAGTATGAAGCAAGCAAAGGGGCAGGAATCAGCGGTCTTGCTGATGATATTGGAAGCGCATCTGACGGCATGGACGATTTAAGTAATGCCGCAGGAAGCGCAGGGAAAAACACAGGTGGTATCGCAAAAAATGCCAAGAAAGCAAAAAAGGAAATCCAACAGGCAACTCGTGCATTTGATGAATTAAAGGTTATTTCAAAACAAAGTAAAGATAATACTTCCGGTTCCGGGAATAAAGGTTCTGGTTCTGGATCTGGTTCAGGTGCTGGTGGCGGCACCGGTGCTGATGGTGGATTAGTTCAGACGGACACCATCTTTAAGAAATTCAAAAGCAAAATCAAAGACCTTGAACAGTTGGGAGAGTCTATTTCCGGTGCGTTAATTAACGCAATGAAAAAAATTAAATGGGAAAAAGTGTATGCAAAAGCTGAAGGTTTTGGAAGGGGATTAGCCAAATTCCTTAACGGACTATTTAAAGGGCAAAAAGGAACAACGCTTTTCGGAGAAACCGGAAAACTGATCGCAAATTCATTAAACACGGTGCTTCATGGATTGGATTCGTTTGGAACGACATTTAATTGGAAGCAATTTGGAAATTCAATCGCAGACGGAATAAACAAGTTTTTCCAAAACTTTGACTTTGCATTATTGGCTAAAACGCTTAATTCGTGGGCGCAGGGCGCGTTTGATACAGTTACGACAGCATTAAGTAAAATTTCATGGAAGGATGTATGGAACGGAGCAAAGGAGTTTTTAAGCAACCTAGATGTAAAAACAGTTGGAATCATAATCGGTGCGCTGACAATCAAAAAAATTCTTGGATTACATCTTGCAAAAACCGCACTTGATATAATCGGAACTTCCATTTCAAAAGCAATAGCTGGTTCACTTGCATCAAGGCTTGGCGTTGAAATTGCGGCAAATGAGGGAATCTCGGCAGTATTGTCTACCGCTTTGTCAAAAAAAATAGGTGGGGCGTTTGCTACACTTGGAACAACTGTTTCAGCTGGTGTCAAAGCTTTATTCGGTAGCGGTGCGGCAGAGAGCGCACTTTCTTTTATCAGCCCGGTAGCAAAAGCTATAACCGGGATTGGCTCTGTTGCGATTGGCGCATTTACTGCAATATCAAACTTTGTGACCATGTTAAAGAACGGATTCAGTTGGCTTAATGAAGCACTTATGCTTGTCGGAGTTACGATTACGGCAGTCGGAGCGGTTATTTTAGGGGTAGCGGCAGCACCTGCAGCGATTACCGCAGGAATAGTAGCCGGTGTTGCAACGGCGGCTGTAGTAGTCAAGGATCATTGGAAAGAAATAAAAGGAATTTTCTCAAAAGCAGGAGATTGGTTTAATACTAATGTGATTAAGCCAATAAGCGGTTTTTTTAAGGGATTATGGGAATCTGTTTCCGGTTTTTTCTCTTCTTTATGGAAAGATATATCCGGTGTATGGAAAACAGTTTCTGGATGGTTCAATACTAATGTTATAACTCCTATTGTTTCATTTTTCCAAGGATTTTCGAAAAGAGTTGGTCAAATCTTTGAAGGATTGTGGATCATTGTCAAGGCTGTATGGATTGTTGTTTCTGATTGGTTTAAATCAAAGGTAATAGAGCCAATAAAGAAGAATTTTGAATTATTGAAATCGGCAGTATCAACTGCATTCAAGGTTCTATGGACAACTGTAAAATCGGTATGGGCGGTGGTTTCCGGTTGGTTTAAGGAGCATGTTACAACACCTATCAAGAATGCTTTTAGCTCAGCAAAAGAATCTATTCAGAAAGCTTTTAGCGCGGCAAAGACAGCGGTAACCGGGGCGTGGAATAGTGTTTCTAGTTGGTTTAAAGAACATGTAACCACCCCGATAAAAAATGCTTTCTCGAAGATGAAAGAAAGTGTAGCTGAAATATTCAGCAAATTATGGAATAGCGTGAAAAGTGGTGTTGCCGGGGCAATGAACACCGTAATTTCAAGAATTGAAACAGCAATAAATTCATTGATCGGTGGAGTGAATACCGTTTTGAGAGGGTTCAACAGTGTTGTTTCTGCGGCGGCTAAAGTAGCAAAGGTAAAGTGGAGCGGAGTCGATCTTGTGCCGAAAGTGAGCCTACCTAAAGTAAAGGCTTATGCAACGGGCGGTTTTATGGATAAATATAGCATAGCAACAGTTGGAGAAAATGGACTTCCGGAAATTATGGGAACAGTCGGAGGTAAGCCAGCGGTCGCAGGAAGCCAAGAAATTACCGGAATCAAAGATGCTATCAATTCAACATCTGCGCAAGAGGTTTCCTTACTGCGACAACAAAATCAGTTATTACAAGCTATTTTACAGAAAAATTTCGGAATTACTACAAACGACATAGGAAAAGCTGCAAGGGATTATGGTAGAGAACATTACAATCGAACCGGAGACAATGTATATGTTTTTTAGTGACTTCTATAATAGAACGTGATATAATTCTAAATAAATCATATCACAAGAAAGGAGTCATTATGAGAAACACAAAAAAATTATTAGTAGCGATGGGATTGGCATTTGCCGTTTTGATTTCGGCTATGCCAATCCAAAATGCAGATGGGGAACAGATTGTTGCACAGGCGGCAACTATCAAATTAAGCAGAAAGACTCTTAATTTAAAAATTGGAGAATCCGCAACATTAAAGATAAGCGGAATGAGGAAAACTGCTAAATGGAGTAGTGGCAATAAATATGTTGCTTCTGTAAACAAGTCTGGAAAGGTTCTGGCGGTTGGGGAAGGAACAACGTACGTAAAGGCAAAAATTGCAAAGAAAACGCTTTCTTGCAAAGTTACCGTCACTTCTTCCTTTAATGCGAACAAGGTAAAGAAAAACATCTCAATTGAATACCAAGATAGTGGTCATGGAGTTGTTGCTATCTTGAAAAACAACAACAAGGTAAATGTTGATCTGGACGCAAAACTTGTATACTACAAAAACGGTAAAATGCTGGATAGCAAAAGCGATTGTAACAGAGCTTTTGAATCTGGTAAGGAATGTGTTCTTTATTTTGACGCACCGAGCGATTCTGATTATAACGATGTTTCTTATGATAACTATAAAATGTCGTTGAGTGTTGATGAAGCAACAAATGCTGTTTGTGATGTTCGCAATATAATGGTTCAATCGGACATTGGAGCAGATAATGTTACGGTTGAAGCTACAAACGATTCCGGAAAAGATTTTTCATTTGTGAAAATTTCTTGCTTAATGTATGATGCATCTGGCAACTTGATCAAATATGATTATCATTATGCAGAATGTGAAAAGAATGGAGACACCGATTATTTCTCGTTTAGTTTTCCGTACGATTCAAATTACGATACGATCTATCCGAGCAGTTATAAGATATATGTTGATGAAGCATATACATATACTTGGTTACAATAAAAATTGAAAGATAAATGATACTTAAGCCGTGGAAACACGGCTTATTTTAATTCCAAAATCGGATTGACACAAAATCAAAAATAGTCTATCCTTATTACTAAGGAAACAACCTTATCCGTGAAGATGCGGATTACTTACTTGAACGCCATACTGTACGAAAGAGGAAACCAATGTGATTTCACAAGTGGCTTCCTCTTTTTTATTCAGATAAAAATGTATGGAGGTAGACACGAATGAAAAAATCACAACTTATGCTTAAGATTCAAAACGGCATTGAGGTATTTGAGAATCCAATATTCGGACAGATCAGAATGGCCATGGTCGATGATGAACCATGGTTTGTTGGAAAGGATATATGCGAAGTATTCGGAGATACGAATTACAGAAGAAGCCTTTCAAATATTGATGATTCTGATAGGGGTGTGTCACAAAACGACGCCCTTATAAACGAAAGAAAAGAAAAACTTCATAAGTTCAAACGTTGGGTAACATCCGAGGTTCTTCCTACAATTCGTAAAACAGGTGGGTATGTAAATAATGATGAATTATTTATTTCTACTTACCTGCCATATGCAGATGAAAACACTAAACTGATATTTTCACAGACATTAAAAACTGTTAGAGAGCAGAATGAAACCATTAAAAGACAGCAGAAAGAAATCATCCATAAGGAAGATGTTATTATCGGACTCGTTGATGATATTGACTTGGCAACCAAGAGACAGCGGATAACGCAGATTGTCCGTTTCGGCGCCGATGGAAAGTATCAAGAACGCTATTCGTTGCTTTATGGAGAATTTGAAAGGAAATATCACTGCAACCTTAAATCAAGGATGGAAGGGTGCGCACTCAAGCCAAAAGTAAGAAACAAGATGGATTATATCGACAGGGAAATGGGAATGATTCCGCAGTTGTACGAAATCGCTTGCAAACTTTTTGAAAACGATGTAGAAAAGCTGAAATCTGAATGGGAATCAGTAGTAGCTTAAAATTTAATCAAATGGATAGCATCTACCAAAACGGTAGGTGCTATTTTTATACCCATTTTTAGGAGGTAAACGATGGGATATGGCGGATATTTAGTAAAGTTTGGCAATTATACCATACCAAACAATTTAATAAAGCAGGACACGTTTAGTTCCTATGTAAACATGCAGGATAAAGACCCTTGGACGGATGAAAACGGATATGAGCATCGTGATGCCGTGGAACTGAAAGCCCTAAAGGTTGAGTTTGAAACCAAAGCCATGCTGACCGAAAAGCAGTTTGATGATTTTTGGAAGAACATAGAAAAGAACTATACCAAGGCAAAGGAGCGCGGTGGCTATATCACGGCATATGTGCCGGAAAAACGCGGATATGTGACACAGTACGGATATATCGCTGACATTCAGCCTACGTTCTATTCTGTGGCACATGGGAAGATTAAGTACGACCCAATCAAATTTTCGTTTGTAGGTGGTGTATATGATAAATAGCAATTTGAAAGAAAAGTATTGGGATTCCTCGACAGATAAGCAGATGGTCATATCTGTTGTTGGAACGAACCAGAAGATAGACAATTCGATGCTTGAAATCGGTACGTTTGCGCTTGAAGAAAGTCTTTGTTCGGAGTCTGAATTAAAGTTTGGAGCGTGCGAAGCGAATTGCGTAAAATTTACAGCGCGGAACACCGCAGGAAACATTATTGGAAAGACAATCTCTATCGAAGAAACAATTGACGGAGATAGCGAAAATCCGATGCCATACGGAGTTTTTAAGGTGGCATCCGATGTTCCTACGGCTGACCGTACAAAACGGCAGATTACGGCATATGACGCGATGTACGACATTATCAATACGGATGTAAAATCTTGGTATGCAGGACTTAGCTTTCCAATGACACTTAAGCAGTTCCGCGATAGCTTCTTTGCACATCTTGGAATTGCGCAAGTTGAAACAAGCCTTGTCAATGATTCCATGACGGTCAATAAGACGATTGTAGCCACACAGACGGACGATTCAAGCGTAGTCACAGAAGAGTCTGCTATCAGTGGAAAAACCGTTGTAACGGCAATCTGTGAGATTAACGGATGCTTTGGTAATATCAACCGAGAGGGCAAGTTTGAGTATGTCTTTCTGAAAGCAATCACAAGCGCACTTTATCCGGCAGAAGATTTATTTCCATCTGACAATTTATTTCCGTCTGACGCAAATACAGAGTCCATGACCGGACACTATATCACGTTTGATTATGAGGACTTCCAAAGCAAGGCAATCACACAGCTTGAAATCAAGACAAGTGAAGATAATGCCGGTGCTATTGTTGGAACTGCCGGAAACAACTATTCGATTACAGGAAACTTTCTTGTATCAGACAAGACCGGAGCGGAACTTGAACAGATTGCAAATAACCTATTGCCTATTATGGCACAGGCGGCATACACACCGATTAAAAGTTGCACCTGTGTCGGAAATCCATGTCTGACACTTGGGGAACCAATCCGATTCAATACCACGAGAGAGATTGTTGAAACGTATCTATTGCAACGCACTTTAACCGGAGTACAAAGCAAGAGAGATTCAATCTCGGCACAGGGCACGCAGACACACTCTGCAAAGGTTAATTCTATCAGAGATACGATTGAAAGCGTGGAAAGACGTACCGGAAAGTTAGAGAGGAACGCAGACCATCTTCAATCCACGTATGAGGATTTAGAGGAACAGACAAATACCAAGTTTGAGCAGACCGCAAAAAGCATTTCTGCAGAAGTCAACCGCGCACAAAAAGCAGAGGGACAATTAGACGCATCATTGGAATTGAAACTTGGAAGAGATGAAAACGACCAAGTCGTTTCGATGATTAATGCAAGTGCCGACCAGATTACGCTTAGTGGAAACAGACTCATAGTCAACAGCAATAACTTCCAGCTTGATGGCGATGGCCGAGTGTCAATCGTTGATTCATTGAACTTTATTGCAACGTCACAAGGAGATGACCTTGTAATTATTGGGCTTGACGGAAAAGGTAGACCTATGCTGCAAAACATACGCATTGACCTAAACTCCGTAACAGATCAAAATGGGGAAGCCATAGGGGATCATGCAAGTACGGCTGATCATGCGACAACCGCAGACTCTGCAACAACTGCAGAAAGTGCAAGGCAGTGTATAATGGCATCAACCGCGCATTATTTGCAAGGTATTGGACTATCCGATTATGTACGAATTTCAGACAACGGAAATTTAATTCCAAGCTCTAGTTCTGTGTACTGTGGAACTAACCCCAATCCATTTGCCGGAGGGTATTCTTCCGGTGGTTGGAAAACAACGTCTGACCGTAGAAAGAAAAAAGATTTCCGGAAACTGTTAGAGGATGATCGGTTTGAGAGATTTTTTGAGTTGCTACAACCGATGGAATATTGGCTCATAGAAAATGACGAGAAAATGCACATGGGATTTGTTGCACAGGATGTCGAACAGGCAATGACGGATTGTGACATATCTGAAAATGAGTTTTACGGACTGGAACATGCGGTATTCTCCGAAAAAGATTTTGAATCTAATGAGGAATGGGAAAAATTCTTAAAACAGAATGGTGGAGCAAATGATATGTATACATTGTGCTACCAAGAATTTATTGCTTTAAATACTGCCATGATACAGAAATTGCAGAACAGATGTAGTGATTTTGAACAAAGATTATCAGCGTTAGAAAGGAGTGTGAGCCATGCAGAAAATATATAGCCGCATCAATTGGGAGAATCTTCCCAGCGAAAAAACAGCGGTAAATGAATCTAATCTTAACAAGATGGACTTGGCAATTGACAATCTGGATGATCGTGTGGTTGCTATGGATGCGTCTAAGGTTGATTTGGCAAAGGCAAATGAGCTTGTGAAAGAAATTCTGTGGGATGAATCCAAGGGAACGATCACTGTTGTGAAAATGAACGGTTCCAAAGCAGTCATTGATACTAAGTTGGAAAAGCTGGCCGTAAACTTTACATATGATCCGCAGTCGCAGCAGTTGATTATCACGCTGGACGATGGCACAACGCAGAATGTTGATTTGTCCGCTCTGATCACGCAGTATGAATTTATAGATAGCAATACCATTGCATTTGAAATTAGCAGTGACGGTAAGGTGTCCGCAATCGTGAAAGAGGGAAGTATCCAAGAAAAGCATCTGCGCCCAGATTATCTTGCAGATATTAAAGTGGAATCTGCCAAGGCGGTAGCATCTGCCAAAAGCGCAGGGGTGTCCGAAACCAACGCGGCAAAATCTGCCACAGATGCCAAGGACAGCGCAGACCGAGCGCAGGGAATCGAAAACGAGATTAACAAGAAACTCACAATGACAGAATTTGATGTGAATGAGGATGGGGAGTTGATTTACACGGACAATGCGGCATATAACTTTACCGTTGATAATAACGGAAATTTGAATTGGGAGGTGGCTTAATATGGCAGTGGCAGGTAGAGTAGCAATCGTGCCTAAAGGCGAGTGGAGCGCAGATGCTACATATAAGAGATTGGATGCAGTAACTTATAATAACACATTGTATTTTGCGAAAAAAGAAGTTCCGGTAGGAACGGCAACAAGCAATACGGAATATTGGTCTAAGTCTATCGTGGGCGGTGCTAGTGCGATTGCAACAACAGAGGATGCCGGAGTTGTAAAGCCGGACGGAAAAAGCATGAGCGTAGATGAGAGTGGAACGCTTAGCATTAACTTGGATGGAACCACAATTACATTAGATGAAGCGAAAAACGTCATAAAGTTGGCAGATACCTTAAAGGATGCCATCAATGGAGCGTTTCCGGCGGCGAATGTGGCGAATAATCAGATCACTACAGTGGAAGGCTTCGCACTTGATGCACGGCAGGCGAACCCGAATATTGATGGATCACTTGCAAAGCAGATAAGTGATTTAAACGGCAGTTTAAATAATAAAATTGGTAGAATTATATACCCTGTTTCTGGTAATGGTATAACTATCCAATATAGAGGCGTTGCGTTTATTGTTATCAAACAAGACGGAATATTAGGCGCAGCAATATATTTTATCAATTCTACGACCTATCTTTTTCAATACACAAAAATTAGTGACACTCTTAAAGGTGATAACAGTATTAGCTTTTCATCTACTAGTCTCGAAAATACGACCTTTAAAGTTACGTGGAATGGATTAAACCTCAAAACTTGTTTAATACCACTATATTAGTTGTTTAAACTGCCGTTTAAATAAGTTTAGTAACTCGTAAATTTACACATAGAAAGGAATAAAAATTATGGACAAAATTATTTTTAAAAACAAAACAGAGTTCGAGATTGCTGAAGGAGCGAGTCTCGGCAATATTCAGATTCAGTCGAAAGACTTTGACGGAATCAAGACAATCACAGATGCCTTTTCATCGGAGAATATCTCAAAGGTCACATTTACACACAATGATCAGACTTCTGGAGAGTATGAGAATCTTATGTATGAAGGATTCTCATATATGCCGAACATGGGAGAGGATGGCGCAGAGGATGGTACATACACTGTGACCGTAAGTCTTCGCACAAAGACGGAGATGGAGAAAGCAATTGATGAGCTTAAAGCAGGGCATGAAGCAAATGCAGAAGCAATCGAAGAACTGGCAAGCATTGCCGCAGAAAGTGAGGTGTAGGATATGGTTAAATTCTACGTGAGACGTATTCTGGTAGACAAGAAAATGACGATTGATGAAGTGCCGATGCGTTGGTGCGCAAAAGTGCAAGAAGAGATCGAGAAACAGCTTTCCGCTTCTCTTCAATGACATTTCTTGTCGGAATTTGCGACCGAAAAATGTTGAAATCATGCATATTACAGTGATACTATGGACTTGTCCGAAAGGACACTTCAAGTTCTGGCATGGGTGGGGCTTGGCATGGCTCCGCCCATAATTGGGAATTGACTATAATATCTGTATCGCTACATAGGGCACACGATTGGGGGTTTTAGGTTGGGAAAAGAATACTACAAAAATGAAATCATTGAATTGATTGAAAAATGCGACAATTTGCATTGGTTAAAAACCATATATGCATACATAAGCAACTTATTAAAATAGGAAAAGAGCCAAGGGTCTGCGCATTGCCCTTGGCTCTTTTTTACTTTTTGTCTGAAATCATATCTACTAAATTTTCTAAGGCTGTCCAATCGCTTTCGCTTAATTTGCACAGTGCAGAAACAAGTCGATACTTAAAGTTTTCATCACCTAATCTTTGGATTTCTCCAAGCATTGCTGAAATCTGTTCGTCTTTTGATAATTCAACAAACATTTCTCCGTTTCCGGTGCGAAGCCAATCTTGATTTACATTAAATTTTTCACATATATCAAAAATTGTTCTTTCAGACGGTTTTTTTGTTCCTGTTTCAATTTGCGCTATAAAATTTCTCGAAAGACCAATTTTTGAGGAAAACTCTTCTTGTGTCAATCCTAATCGACTTCTTAATTCTTTGATTCTTTCATTCACTATTTATCCTCCTTTCATATATACTATATAACAAAAATGTCCCCTAGTCAACAAAAAAGTATTGACAAAATGTTTCTTGGGGACTATACCTTGTTTACAAGGTCAACAAAACCTTAAAATTAAAGGAAAGAGGTGAGAACATGAAAGAGATTAAATCAGCAAATGACATAATTGTTGTTCCGGTTTCCTATTTTAATGGAATGGAAAAGGAATTGCAGAAGATTCTAAACAAAGTGGATATTCACGATATGGATGTCATGGAACAGGTTCTCCATATGCGGAAGTGGCTGAAAACCAAAACCGTATATGAAGAAACAAAGAGATTATACCCTAATCTCCGTTTGGAAAATATTCATTTGCTTTTACCACAAGAAGAGAGTGACGAAAGGGGGTTAGAATATGGAACACAAACCACAAAAAATTGAAATCAAGCCGAGAAGAGAGGGAGAACCACCGTCAAGCATTCATCTTTTTGTAGATGGACATGAAATCAAAGGAATTAGAAAACTTGATTTTTCTGTAGAACCAAACGGTCTTCCGCATTTGGTGCTTGATTTACAGGCATTTAATTTGACTGTTGATGCCGTTTGCTTGATATATCAGGAAAAAATCGGGGCAATTAATCTACAGATTGCAGACGAAGAAATTCCCCGAACGTGAGATTTTAAGTCCGGGGAATAATGGTTACATCTTTTCGCCAACAAAAATATTGTTTGATGAAAGGACAGAGCAACTTGATTGACTGCAAATATTGCCGTCACGCTTATATTTGCAATCGTAAGTACCACAGTATTCTTCTGACGATTCAGTAGTTTTGCTTTCAATAACATTGACCTTAACTTGATAATCAGAACGCTGTTGCTCACAATAACCATTTATGATTCTTTGTTTCAAAAGATTTTCACCTCCCTTATTTGATGATAAGGGGATTATACCACAGAAAGGAGTGAAAATATGGATAATTTGGTACACATTGGAAATGCAGATATTTCCATCAAAGAGTACAAAGGCAAGAGAGTTGTCACATTCAAGGACATTGACATAGTTCATGAAAGACCAGACTGAACAGCAAGACACAGATTCGCTGAAAACAAGAAACATTTTGTTGAGGGCGAAGATTATTTCGTTTTGAAGCCGTCAGACCTTGAAAATACTGAATTGGACGGATTTCGTCCAGTAGGAATTGATGCCGTGAGTCCAAGAGGAACAGCACTCATTACCGAACAGGGCTATCTAATGTTGGTCAAGTCGTTCACGGATGATTTGGCATGGGAAGTGCAAAGAAAATTAGTTTCTTCCTATTTCAATGTACATCAAAGTGTCAACGATCAGTTATCTCCAGAATTGCAAGCATTGCAAGGACTTCTTAATCAAATGGTTCAAAAAGAACTTGCTGACAAGGAGAGAGACAGGCAGATTGCCAAGGCGCAGGACACAGCGCAGAAAGCCATTGAGACAACTGAACATATCAAAGAAGCGGTGAAGCCGGTATTTGATAATTGGAGAAATGAAATCAATGCAAAATTTAATCGGATTCAGAGAAATGCAGATTGTCAGTTCAACGTATTGAGGACTGAAATGTATTCAGAACTTGAACACCGTGCCGGATGCGACTTGAATAGAAGAATCAGAAATAGACGTGAGCGCATGGCAGAAAGCGGATGCACGAAAACAGAAATCAGTGCATTGAACAAAATGGACATTATTGAGGATGATAAGAAATTGCGTGAAATATTTTCGAAAATCGTAGCAGAGTACGAAATCAGATATTGCGCATGAAAGGAAGTGATTGAATGAGCGAAAAGGAAAAACGTGTTGTTGAAAAACTTCGTGATGCCATTCCGAATATGACAGATTTTCAGAAAGGATATGTTCTTGGAATGGTAGAGAGTTCTGCTTCGAAACATAGTGAGCAGGAAGAAGAACGCGATAAAAGGAGAGAGCATGAATGAAAAAAGTAATCCAATTCATCATAGGTGCGGTTGCAATGGAATATTCCTTAGTTGCCGCGTGCTATATGGATAGTGAGGACACAGCCGGGAATATGGCGGCTATTAAATTTGTAGCCGGGGCAGTAATTGCGGCAATCATGTATTACTGGTCAGAAGTAGACCGAAAGAGAGCTGAACTTGACAAGCGAATTAAGAGAAATCGCAGAATGAGAGAGGATGCATGGTAGGCGTTGTGTATATAAGTGGCACGAGATGTTCCACGAAAGAAAAGCGTATGCTTGCCGAACTTTTGGCAGGGAAACGAAAGAAACAGAATGATAAAGAGAATTTTAAAAAGGTTCTCGGAAGAGAAATGGAAAGGAGAAGCAAATGGAAAATAAAATAACACTGATCGGTGATGTTGTATCAGCACCAAGGGAAAGCCATAAATCAAGCGGTAAGATTTTTTATAAATTTTTTATCGGAGTTGAAAGAAGAAGCGGTGTCGCAGATATACTTCCGGTACTGTTTAGTGAAGAAATCAGCGATGCAGGAATCAGCGGAACGGTATGTGTCGAGGGAAAGATAATTACCCGGCACGTAAAAACAGGGTCTGGGAAAGCCATTCTTATGTATGTTATGGCGGATACAATCACAAAACCAGATGATGATAGCCCTTTGAATGAAGTAAGCCTTGATGGAATTATCGAGGAAAAGCAGCTTAGAGAAACACCACTTGGTCGTAAAATCTGTGATGTGAAACTCAAAACCTTAAGAGAAAATGGAAAAGAGGATTTAATTACTTGCATTACATGGGGAAAGTGTGCAGAGTATACGGACTCACTTGCTTTAGGTGATAAGGTAAGCACATACGGCAGATTACAGAGCCGGAGATATCAGAAAACGTGTAAAGATGGTCGCGTTGTGGAAAAAGTCACATATGAGTTGTCAATAAAAGGAATCGTGGGGGTGTAGAATAATGCGAATGATTTTGAAATCGTTACATATGGAGAATTTCAAAGGTATTAAGAGCCTTGATGTGAATTTCTCAAATAAGACAAGTATTAAAGGGCAGAATGCAGTAGGAAAGACAACGATCTTTGATGCATTTACATGGCTTCTTTTTAACAAGAACAGCGCAGGAGAAGAAAAATTCAATGTCAGACCATTGGATAAGGACGGACACCGAATTGATAACGTGGAAATCAAGGTTGTGGGAGTTATTGACATTGATGGGAAAGAAGTAGAACTTTCCAAGGTTCAGGAGCAGAATTGGGTTAAGAAACGTGGAACTAATACGGTATCATTGCAGGGAAATCCAAATTCTTATGAGATTGACGGTTACCCAAAGAGCGAAGCTGAATTTAAGGCTTATGTTTCCGGCTTGGCGCAGAGTGGGGAAATGTTTAAGGTGCTGACCAATCCGCAGTATTTTTCTTCTCTGAAATGGGAAGAGCAGAGAGACATTCTTATGAAACTCGTTGCAAATGTTTCAGATGTGGAACTTGCGCAGACAGATGCCAAATACGCGCCTTTGCTTGACGAATTGGAAAAAGCACCGTCTACAGACGATATTCGTGCCAAGTTTTCCAAGGCTTTGAGCGAATGGAAGAAGAAACAGGCTGAAATCCCGGTGCGTATTGATGAAGCCGAGAAATCAAAGGTTGATGTAGATGTGGCAGAGCAGGAGTTGTTAAAAGCCGATTTAGAGAGAAAGATTGAAGCGCTTGAAGATTTAATCGGGAAATCTGATGTTCGGATTGATGAAATGCGCAGCGAGGAAATGCATTGTCAGTTTGAAATGTCCGCTATCGCGCAGACCATGAATAACGAACTTTCAAGCAAGAAACGTGAGATCGAAAATCATAAATACGACCACGAACGGAAGTTAGAGGATGTTCGTTCATCAATCAGAAAGGCGCAGGATTCCATTGAAAGTAATAAGAAATCAATTTCTGAACAGACTATTAAGAAATCTGACCTTGTGAAAAAATACAAAGAGGAAAAGGGAAAGAAATTTGACGATTCCAAGTGGGTATTTGACGAATCCACAACGGTTTGTTCGTTATGCGGACAAAGATTGCAGGAAGATAAAATAGAGTCTCTAAGAGCCGATTTTTCGCAGAGAAAGGCAGATGCAATCGAGATATTTAATGAAGAACACGCGAAAACGCTTGCCATGATTGTTGATGATGGAAATGCGTGTGCTGAAATGATTAAGAATCTGACCAAGAATAACAAGGAATTGGAAAACACAATCAACACCTTGAAACTGCATGAAACAGAAGAAATTGACATTATCAAAGGATTTGATGAACAGATTTCTAAGATTCCGTCTTGCGCTGATTATACGCAAAATGCGGAATATGTCAAGTTAAAGGCTAAACAGGATAAATTGCTTGCTGATATTGCAGAGTTAGAATCCAAGGGCGCAGATAAGGTGGCTGATTATGCAAAAGCTGATATAGCAAAATTAAAGAGCCAGCTTGATGAAGCAAATAAGATTATCGCACAGGCGGCTAACAACGTTATGATTGATGATCGCATCGAAACACTTAGAGACGAGCAGAAAGAAATCGGGCAGAAAGTTGCCGATCAAGAACAGATGCTTTATCTCTTGGAAGAGTTCATTCGTTTCAAACTGAATAAGGTTTCTGAATCCATTAATAGTCATTTTAAGACAGTAAACTTCAAGCTATTTGAAATGCAGTTAAATGGCGGCATGAAAGATTGTTGTGAGTGTACCGTGAATGGAGTCGGATATTCAGATTTGAATAATGGTCACAAGATTTTAGCCGGACTTGACATTATTCGTTCATTGAGCGAGTTATACGGTGTGAGCGTGCCTATTTTTGTTGATAACGCAGAATCGCTGAATGAGTTCAATGTGCCGGATATGGATGCACAGTTAATTCTTCTGACAGTATCAGAGGACAAACAGTTGAAAGTGGAGGGTATGTAGAATGTCAAGAATAGGGACAAAAAATAACATCATACAGCCTGATGCGCGGTGTATGTCATGCAAGCGTTGGAAGAGTGCAAGTAAGAGAGGATTCTTTGGTTTTGCGGAACCCGGACATTGTTCTCTTCCGTATTGTGAGAGAGACGCAAAAAAATAAAGGAAAGAGAGGTTACAGATAAATGCAGTATATCAAAGCGAAATTTCCAAACAGCACAAGAAGCTATGTGTATCGTACCGAGGATAATGTAAAAGCCGGTGACACGGTTGTAAATGCCAAAGGTGCAAAGCTGACTGTTACGGATGAATCGGTGAATATGAAGTGGGTAGAAACCTACGGTGCTGATAAGATGGCGGTTGTGAAGAAATATGAAGCGCCGGAAAAACAGTACATTGTCGAGCGTGAGTTTGAACACGCAGACTACAAATGTGTTGTCATATTTGGAAGTATCGGGCACAGATGCGGTTATGTCGGCATTCCAAAGAATCATCCGTTATACGGAAAGGATTACAGTGGTTACCTTGAAATCAAGAAAGCCGATGTCGGGGAAAGAGAAGTAAGCGGAATTTTTCCTTTGCTTGGTGCTTGCCTGGATGAAGATGAAAGAATCCGAATTGAAGCATATTTTCAGTGTCACGGTGGCATTACATATGCAGGCGGTGGAGAGCATTCAAGTTATCCAATCGAGAGTGATTTGTGGTGGTTCGGATTTGATTGCGGTCATGCAGGAGATAGACCGGATTACGAGTATGCAATCAAGCAGTTTCCGAAACGCAGGGATGGACTTGAAAGAATTTTAGATATTCAAAATCAGTGTCATTATGATGGCGATGTTATTCGCACCGAAGAATACGTTGCGGAAGAGTGCAAGAAGTTAGTGGAGCAGTTAAAAGAATTTGAAGAAAGCGAGGAATAGATATGGTTATCAAAACAAAGAGATTTTATGTAAACAGTAAGTCATGCAAGGTGGAACTTAAAAAAGAGGGTGCTGATTACCTTGTGGTAGTTGACGGCAATGTGTATGCAAAGACTCCGAACGAATTGCATGCGGTGCAGAAATTTAATGAGATTTAAGAAAGCGAGGAATAGATATGATTAAATCAGATTTTGGAACAATAGAAGTAGACGGAAGAGAGCCGGTTATCATGGCTGAATTTGAAACTCTTTTAGTAGTATTAAGGAGAGTTCTTGGAGAGGAGAAATACAACCTTGTTTTACAGAGAGTAAGTGAAGAGGAGCTGTCCGAGGATGGTAAAGA
>ERZ1673738.1150-NODE-1150-length-41684-cov-5.963175_pt1 | contig 41684 bp, 32 predicted proteins | sample MGYA00580198_ERZ1673738 | MGnify/ENA primary metagenome ERZ1673738 (study PRJEB41218, sample SAMN15661784) | gut metagenome | host: Homo sapiens | place: Canada: London | collected 2015-08-20/2019-03-30 | study: EMG produced TPA metagenomics assembly of...
CCATGGCTGTAAACGGACGCGGATGGCCGACATGAAGACCGGCAGCGGAGGGGTCTGGGAACTCGATCAGGCCGTAAAACTTTGGCTTTTTGTCCCCAGTGACGGCGGCATAGGGCTTCTCCTGCTCCCATTTTTCCTGCCATTTCTTCTCAATGGCTGCAAAATCGTATTTCATAACAAGCTCCTTTGTCTCGTAATTTTTTTCATGATAAAACGCCCCTGACCATACGGTCAGGGGCGTAAAATACGCGGTACCACCCTGATTCAGCTGTTTTTTCAAGCAGCCCTCAAGCGGCCTTTAACGCGGCCATGCGTCCGTCCTTACTGCCTTCGGGGCGGCGGCTCAGGGGTGAGAGACGTCCGGTTGATTTTCCCGGCTCACACCAGCCGCCGGGTCCCTGAAAAAAATCGCGCGGGGCATTCCCCTTCTCTGCCTTTTACCGGGTCATTGTACGTTTTTTTGCGCCGTTTGTCAAGCGTTTTCGCCCAAAACGGCAGCCAGATTCACCTGATGTCCGTCCTGCCAGAGGCGTTCGAGGTCATAGAACTTTCTGGCCTCAGCCGTAAAGACATGCACGACAAGGCTGCCGAAGTCCATGAGCACCCACGTGCCGCCGCGATGGCCCTCTCGGGAGAGCATCGGCTCGCCCGCCTCGTCCATCGCCTCTTCGACCGCGTCGCAGAGCGTCTTGACGTGGGTGGAGCTGGTGGCGGTGCAGATGAGAAAATAGTCGGCGAGGGTCGAAATGTCGGTGATGCCGATGAGGCGGATGTCCTCACCCATTTTGGCGTCGAGCGCCTTTGCCGCAAGCGCGGCCACTTCTTTTGCACTGAGCATGGTTTTTATGTTCCTTTCTGATCTGTATCGGGTTCCTCCCAGACCGTACCGTCCGGGAAGGGGTCTTCTGTAGGCTCGGATGCGCCGGGTTCCTGCGGATCTTCTGGATCTCCCGGCTCTTCCGGGGCATCCTGCGGTTCGTCCGTCTGCTCCGGTTCCTCCGGCGCTTCCGGCTCCGGGTCAGGGGCTTTCTGATACGCATACGCCTGTTCGGGCGTGACGACATTCAGCGTGCCGGCGGCGATCGGCGCGTCATAGGGATTGAAGCAGGCGTTGACTGTTTCCAGCAGCCGGCCGGCGTAGAGGGGATAATAGGCCGCGCCGTTGATCATCGCGCCCTCGCCCTCTGCGGTGCAGCACTGCATGGAATCAAAATCGCAGGCCAGCAGCTCCTTGCCGAACCAGACCATATTGCCGGTTGTGAGGCTCGTGGTGACATATTCGGCAAAAATGTCTGCAAACTCCCCGATTTTTGTCAGGCTGCTGACGGACAGGCACTGCTTTGCCAGCGCCTTCAAAAACTGCTGCTGTACCTGCGTGCGCTGGATATCCTGCGTGGCGTAGCCCTTGCGGAAGCGGACAAGCTCCATAGCCTTTTCGCCGTCCAGATGCTGCGGCCCCTTCTTCAGGTGGATATACAGATCCTGCGACGCATCCTCATAGTCCATGTCCTGCGGCACGTCAAAGTCGACGCCGCCGACAAGGTCAACGGTCTTCTTGAACGCCTCCAGATCGACGAGCACATAGCCGTCGACCGGAAAGCCGAGCAGGCTGTGCAGGCGCGAGGCAAGCCGTTCCATGCCGTCCGCACCGCCGCCCGCGTAAACCGAGTTGATCTTCATAAGTCCCCCGCCCCCGGTCGCGACCGGGGTATCGCGCGGGATAGACAGAAGCGCGACCGTGTGCGTGTTCGCATCCAGATGGGCGACGATGATGGTGTCGGTGCGGTAGCCATCGCCGTCGGTGCCGCAGATGAGAATGTTATACACGCCGTCGCGCAGCGCCTTGGGCTGCTCGGTGGGCACGTCCTCCTCCGGCTGCTGCTCCGGCTCAAGCTCCTGCGGTGTGACTGGAACGGCGGACGGCTCCGGCGCTTCTTCCTCGGCGGGAGGCTCCGGCTCGGAGAGCGCCGGACGCTCCACCGGCTTCACCAGCAGCTTCCACGCCGCAAACGCGCTTCCGGCGACTGCCAGCACGATCACCGCCGCGATCAGCGCCGTGCGTGTACCGCGCGACAGCGCGGACTTTTTTGTATGCGCCGCACGGCGGCGATTGCCAAATAGCTTCATTCAGGGTTCCTTTCGGGTTTGGATGAGCCAGTCTCTGGCCGCAAGGGAATCGGCGCAGGCGGGCTGGCCTTTTTTTGCAAGCTGCTCCAGCGTCATATCGATGCCGAGCAGCACGCCCTCGTCCAGATCGCGCCAGACAGCCTCCCGCAGGCGGTCAACGCCCGGAAAATCGCGGTTCGGCTCCATATAATCCGCAATGTAGATGATTTTTTCCAGCAGGGTCATCTGCGCTCTGCCGGTCGTATGATAGTCGATGGCGGAGACGACGGCATTGTTCTCACCGAAAATACGTGCGGCAGCCGCCGCGCCGGTCTTGGCGTGGAGCAGCTTCGCCTGCGCGTATTCGAATGGCGATACCGGCAGCTTCCAATGATCGACCAGCTTTTGCTGCTGCGCAGGAGAGAGCGCCTTGGTGATATCGTGCAGGATCCCGGCGCGGGCAGCATCCGTCTCGTCCGCGCCGTATTTTCTTGCCAGCAGCACGGCGGTATCGGACACGCCCTGCGCGTGGGCGCGGCGCTTTTCCTTGTGAAGAGACAGGCTGACGCGGCGCAGCGCTTCAAACGGCAGCGCGTGATACTCTCTGCCCACGCCGTAGAGCTTCTCCCGCCCGATCATGGCCAGCACGTCCGGGTGCAGGACCTCGTCCGCAATGCCGAAAAACAGGAGCCGACGGGCCTCGGTCGACGAAATTTCCAGGCAGTCGTTCTGCAGAACGATGGGCCGGACGCCGAATACGGCCTCCATTTTTTCCTGCTGGGCCAGCAGCTGCGCAGAAAGCGCTGCATCGGCACGCACGCGGGCCATGCAGACGGGCACGGCCAGCGCTGCAATGGCCTCCGGCTCGCGCCACTGGAAAAAGGACAGGAACATATCGGTTCCCATCAGCAGATACAGCTCATCCTGCGGATAGCTTTCCCGCAGTTCGCGCAGCGTATCCACGGTATAGCTCGGGCCGGGCCGGTCAAGCTCGATGCGGCTGACCTCCATGCCGGTTTCTCCAGCTATGGCAAGCTGCGTGAGCGCGAAGCGCGTTTCGCCGTCCGGCGAGCCTTCGGCCACGGCCTTGTGCGGCGGGATGGCTGCGGGGATCAAGAGAATTTTGTCCAGTCCCAGCAGCTGCCGCGTCTTGCGCGCGGCGAAAATATGCCCCAGATGCGGCGGATTGAAGCTGCCGCCGTAAATGCCGATCCTTGCCATGCTGCGCCCCTCCCCTGTCGGTGTTCTTTTTTACTGCTCTTCCTTCTGCTGGCGGCTGCGCTCGATGGCGGCGGAGACTGCCTTATCGTGGAAGTACTGCTTGCGCTGCTTCCGCTGCTGCTCGGCTGCCTGCTTGCGGGCGCGAAGCCCGGCCTTGACGGGGTTATAGTTGCCGGAGACTTTTTTGGCCGACTTTTTCGCGGCAGCCTTTTTCTTCTCCTGCTCCACCTTTTCGGACTTGCGCCAGATCACGAATTTCGTGCCGACGCAGGCGACGCCCTCGGCGCCAAGCGCCTCGCAGATGGCGTCAGAGGCTTCGCGGGCCGTGAGTCCGGAGGTTTCGAGCACGCGGCCCTTGACCAGCTCGTGGCTGTCAAGCAGGACGACAGCCTCGTCCAGCAGCGTGTCGGAAATACCGCCCTTGCCGACGATGAGCGTCACGTCCAGCGGATTGGCCTGCGCGCGAAGCTCGGCGCGTTCCTTACTTGTCATCATGTTCAAATTCCTCCCGATAGATTCTGCAAAATGCCTGAAGCGCCCGCGCACGGTGGGAAATGGCGTTTTTCTCCTCAGACGCAAGCTCGGCATAGGTCTTTTCAAGCTCCGGCAGGTAAAATACCGGGTCGTAGCCGAAGCCGCCCGTGCCCTTGGGCGCGAACAGAATTTGTCCGGGGCATTCGCCGCGCGCGACGATCCTCCGGCCGTCCGGCCAGAGGCAGGTAATGACGCAGACGAATTTCGCCGTGCGCCGCTCCGCCGGAACGTCCTTCAGATTTTCAAGCAGATAGGCAATGCGCTCCGCGTCGGAGCTTTTATGGCCGTAGCGGGCGGAGTACACGCCCGGCGCGCCGTCCAGCGCGTCCACCATGAGGCCGGAATCATCGGCCAGAACGGGCATACCGCTGGCCTTCATGACGGCCTCCGCCTTCAAAAGCGAGTTTTCTTCAAACGTCGTGCCCGTCTCATCGACGTCCACGTGCAGCCCGTATTCCGATTCCAGCGCGATCTCAAAGCCGAGCTGGGACAAAATCGCGGAAAGCTCGACCAGCTTGTGCTGGTTCTGGCTGGCTAAGATCACCTTCATATCAGCGCCTCCGCAAAACTCTTCGCGTCGAAGGGCATGAGATCGTCGATCTGCTCGCCGACGCCGATGAACTTGACCGGGATATGCAGCGCTTGCGCGACCGCAATGACCACGCCGCCCTTGGCCGTGCCGTCCAGCTTCGTGAGAACCATGCCGGTAACGCCCGCACATTCCTGGAACTGCCTGGCCTGAAGCAGGCCGTTCTGGCCGGTCGTGCCGTCGAGGACGAGCAGGACCTCCTTGCTGGCGCCGGGAAGCTCACGGTCAAGAATGCGGGAGATCTTATTTAATTCGTTCATGAGGTTCTGCTTGTTGTGCAGGCGGCCTGCGGTGTCGCAGATGATGACGTCGCTGCCGCGCGCTCTTGCCGCCGCGATGGCGTCAAAAACGACGGAGGCGGGGTCCGCGCCCTCGTGCTGGCGGATGATGTCGCAGTGCGCACGCTCCGACCAGATTTCAAGCTGATCGGCTGCCGCAGCGCGGAACGTGTCGCCCGCGCACAGCAGGACCTTCTTGCCCTGATCGTGCAGCTGGTGGGCAAGCTTGCCGATGGTGGTCGTCTTGCCGACGCCGTTGACGCCGATGACGAGAATGACCGACGGCTTTGTATCCAGCTTCAGGGCCGGATCGCCGACGTTCAGCATATCGGCGAGAATGCCGCGCAGGGCAAGCTTGGCCTCGTCGACGGTCTTGATGCGCTGCTCCTTCGCGGTCTGGCGCAGACGATCCATAACGGCCTCCGTCGTGTCCATACCGAGGTCAGAGACAATGAGGCTTTCCTCAAGATCGTCATAGAACTCGTCGTCCAGCTCACTGGCGGTAAAGACGCTGCTGATGGAACTGGCCGTCTTGCTCAGTCCCTGCTTGAGTTTTTCAAAAAATCCCATGTATTTGATATCCTTTCTGGATGATATTCCGGGTATTTGCGCAGTACCCTGTAGAGGCCGATGCCCACATCGCCCCGCTGGAAAGCTACAAATCTACTGCGTTTTTATCAGTTCGTAACCCCCAGCTGTTTTGCCAGCTCGTCGAGGCTCAGGCGGAGGATCTTGGACACGCCCTGCTCCTGCATGGTGACGCCGTAGAGTACGTCGGCGGCCTCCATGGTGCCGCGGCGGTGGGTGATGACGATGAACTGGGTCCTGTCGCTGAGCGTGTGCAGATAATTTGCAAAACGCTCGACGTTGCGGTCGTCCAGCGCGGCATCGATCTCGTCGAGCATACAGAACGGTGTGGGGCGTACCTTTAAGATGGCAAAATAGAGCGCGATGGCCACAAACGCCTTTTCGCCGCCGGAGAGAAGCGTGATGGTCTTGACCTGCTTTCCGGGCGGCTGGACGCGGATCTCAATGCCGCATTCGAGCGGCGCGGACTTGTCCTCCAGTATGAGCGAGGCTTTTCCTCCGCCAAACATTTCTTCGAACGTTTTGCCGAAATATTCATCAATACGGGCAAATTCCCGGACAAAAATTTCGGTCATTTCCGTCGTGATGGAGGCGACGATGTTTTCAAGCTCGGACTTCGCGTGCTGCACGTCGTCGCGCTGGGCGGTCAGATATTCATAGCGCTCGGACACGCGGGCGTATTCGTCGATCGCGCCGAGATTCGGCGTGCCGAGGGCAGAAATTTTCCGGCGCACCTCGGTAATGCGCTTGTTGGCTGCCGTGAGATTTTCAATCTCGACAGTTTCCTTTTCTGCCGTGCCGGGGGTCAGCTCGTAGGAATCCCAGAGCTTATCGACGATCTGCTTTTCCTCAAGCTCGCTCGTGGCCTTTTTCTGTTCGAGACGGGCTGTTTCGCGTTCGAGCTGCAAAATGGACTGGTTTTTCTCCTGCGCCTGCTTTTCGGTCTGGCTGCGGCGGGCCTCGATCTGGGCACGCTCGTCAACGGCCTCCTTCAGTGTCTGCCGGGCCAAATCAAGCTGTGTGCCGGAGGCCGTCAGGCCGTCCTCCTTCTCCTGAATCTGCCCTTCGAGCGCTGAGATCTGTAATTCGTATTCGTGGATCAGCCCTGTTTTCTGCGTCACGTCGCCCTGCATGGCCTCGCTGAGCGCCTGCAGCTGGGCGATGGTGTTCTCGGAGGCTGCGCGCGCCGTCTCGATGGAGGCCGCGTCCATGCGCAGGGCGGTGATCTGGTCCGTGAGCTGCTGCTGCTGCTCGGTCAGGGCGGTCTGCCTGCCGGTCAGCTCCGTCTCCCGCGCGTGCAGCGCGTCCTGCGCGGCAGTCTGCTGCTGCAGCTGGGCCTTGAGTGCCTGCAGCTTTCCCTCCTCGCCGCCGGTGCGGCTGGTCAGGTGGGCAAGCTCCTTTTCGATGTTTTCCAGATTTTCCGTGACCGCAGCGGCCAGAAGCTGCACCTGCTTGTGTTCCTCCGTGCGGCGCAGCACCTCGTCTTCCGCCTCGCGGAGCTGGCTGCGGACGGCAGTAAGCTCAAATTCGGTCTTCGCGGCGGAGGAAGCGGCCTCGGCCGTCTGCGCCTTGAGCGATTCAAGGCTTTGCGCGAGTGCGTTCCGTTCCTCGGCCAGCTTTGCAAGCGTGTTCGCGCGCGTCAGAACGCCCGCGCTCTTTGCGGCAGAGCCGCCGGTCATACTGCCGCCCGCGTTCATGACCTGCCCGTCGAGCGTGACAATGCGCACGCGGCTGCCGCAGGCACGCGCCATGCGCACGGCGTTATCCAGCGTGTCGCAGATCACGGTGCGGCCAAGGGCGTTTTCAATCACGGCGCGGTACCGCTCGTCGCATGAGACGAGGCCGGAGGCGACGGAGATAAAGCCCGGCTGGCGCTGGCAGACGGTATCCTGCAGGCTTTGCGGCTTGATCGCGGTGAGCGGAAGGAAGGTCGCGCGGCCGCCGTCGCGGCGCTTGAGCATCTGGATGGCGGTCTTGCCGTCCTCCTCGGAGGAGACGACAATGTTCTGCATGGCGGCGCCGAGCGCCGTCTCGATGGCGGTGGTATAGCGGTCTTCCACGCGGATGAGCTTGGAAACCGGGCCGTGGATGCCGCGAAGCTTTCCGGCTGCCGCGTCCTGCATGACAAGGCGGACGGCCTTGGAAAAGCCCTCGTATTCGCGCTCCATCTCACGGAGCATACGGATCTTCGAATCAAGCGTATCGAGCTGGACGCCGGCGGCGTTCAGCTGCCTTTGCAGGCCGTCGCGCTTGTCCTGACGCGCTTTCAGGCGAAGCTCATAGCCCGCGATGGTATTTTTCGCGCTCTGCGCGTCGTCCTGCGCCTGTTCAAGACTTTTTTTGCAGGCGAGCTGCTGCGCCGCGATCTGCTCCTGCCGGGCCTTTGCGGCAGTCCGGTCCTCCTCCAGCGTCTGTCTGCGGGCAAGGACCTCCTCCATGGAGGCCTCCATGGAGGCGATCTGCGCAGTCACGGAGGCGCTCTGCGACTGCAAAAGCGCCTGCTGGGCACGGAGGGAAACGAGCTGCTGTCCGGCTTCGCCGGTCTGCTCTGCGAGAGCCTGCGCCTCCTGCTGAACGGCGGCAAGGGAGTCATTTGCAGCGGCCAGCGCGCGGGTATTTTCTTCGATCTTCTGCCGCTCGGCCTCGATCTGGCCCGCAATGCCGCCGCTTCGCGTCTGCTGATCCTGCAGCTCCTGCCGGATGCGGTCGATGTTCGTCTGGTGGTGCTGGATCTCCGCGCGCAGGAGCGTAATTTCGTTCTGTGCCTGCTGGCGTTCGGCCTCCATCTGGCTGATGTGCTCGCGCTGCTGGTCGAGCTGAAGCGTCTGGTGGTTGTATTGCAGGCTGAGCTGCTCGGCCTTGCTGTAGAGCGCGGTCAGCTCGTCGTGCGCCTGTTCGAGGATGAAAGCGGCGGAGGCGTAATCCGTCTCGGCCTTGCGGGCGCTTTCGGCGATTTTTTTGAGATTTTCCAGCCAGACCGTGACCTCAAGACCCTTGAGCTCGGTGCGGAAGGTCAGATATTTCTGCGCCTTCTCCGCCTGCTCCCGCAGCGGGCCGACCTGAAGCTCCAGCTCGGAGATCTTATCGCCGATGCGCAGCAGATTGTCCTCGGTGTTGGCTAGACGGCGCTCTGTTTCCTCCTTGCGGTGGCGGAATTTGGAGATGCCTGCGGCCTCTTCAAAAATTTCACGCCGGTCGGTCGACTTGAGCGCAAGGATCTCGTCAATGCGGCCCTGTCCGATGTTGGAATAGCCCTCGCGGCCAAGGCCGGTGTCCATGAACAGCTCGTTGATGTCCTTGAGGCGGGCAAGCTGCTTATTTATATAGTATTCGCTCTCACCGGAGCGGAAATAGCGGCGGGTGATCATGACCTCGGGCGTCTCAATGCGAAGGCTGGCGTCGGAATTGTCAAGCACGAGCGTCGCCTCGGCGTAGCCGACGGCGGGGCGCTTGGCCGTGCCGCCGAAGATCACGTCCTCCATCTTCGCACCGCGCAGCGCGCGGGTGCTCTGCTCGCCAAGCACCCAGCTGATGGCGTCGGAAATATTCGATTTTCCGCTGCCGTTCGGCCCGACGATGGCGGTGCAGTCGCTGCCGAACTGCAAAAGCGTCCTGTCCGGGAAGGACTTGAAGCCCTGGATCTCCAATGATTTCAGATACACGCGGATACCTCTCCAATTTATTCTATCTTGGTATTTTACCATTTTTCCATAGGAAATGCAATCCCGGAATCGCTTTTTGGCAAACAGCGCGGATCTGTACGCACCTGAGCGTCCCTTTGTGTCAAAGGGACGCCTTGGGCTCCGGTGTATCAAAGAAAAACCGGCAGCGCCGTTACAGGCGCTGCCGGGGGATCGTTTGAGGTTATGAGAACAGATAATGCTTGACCAGCTCCTGAAGCAGCTCGTCACGGTCGAGCTTGCAGATCAGGCTGCGGGCATTGTTGTAGTTGGTAATGTAGGTAGGATCCTCGGACAGGAGATAACCGACTATCTGATTGATGGGGTTATACCCTTTTTCGCTGAGGGCGCCATATACGGCGGTCAGAATGCTCTTCATTTCCTCACTGCTGTCTTCCGGTACCACAAACTTGATGGTATTGTCATTCACGACGGTCAGCCTCCTTCTCTTGAGCTTGTGCCACTATCATAATATATTGTGTCCGGTTTGTAAATGCGTCCAACATTTCATTTGTGTTACATTTTGCCCGAAAGCACAAGATTTAGACAAAAAGCGGCAAAAAGCGTATGCGGAGGCAGACGGCGCTTATTCGTAGATCGGATGCTTTCTGACAAGCTCCGCCACGGCGGCAAGCACGGCTTCGCGGTTGGCTTCATAGTCCGTCGCGATCTTGTCGATGCAGTCGGCCACGACCGGCATATCCTCCGGCGTAAAGCCGCGCGTGGTGCACGCGGGCGTACCGATGCGCACGCCGCTGGTGACGCCGGGCTTCTGCGGGTCGTTCGGGATGGCGTTTTTGTTGACGGTGATGTGCACCTCGTCAAGCTTTGTCTGCAGCTCCTTGCCGGTGATGTTCTTTTTCCGCAGATCGGCAAGCATCAGATGGTTGTCTGTGCCGCCGGTCACGAGATCGAAGCCATGTGCCAGCAGCGCTTCTGCCAGCGCCTTTGCGTTTTTTACAACGTTTTCCGCATAGGCTCTGAATTCCGGCTGCGCCGCCTCGCGCAGGCAGATGGCCTTGCCCGCAATCACGTGCATCAGCGGCCCGCCCTGCGTGCCGGGGAAGACGGCGCTGTTGAGCTTTTTGGCGAATTCCTCGTCGCGCGAGAGGATCATGCCGCCGCGCGGGCCGCGCAGCGTCTTATGCGTGGTGGTCGTGACGACGTCGGCATAGGGAACGGGGCTCATATGCTGCCCGCCTGCGACAAGACCCGCGATATGCGCCATGTCGACCATGAGCAGCGCGCCGTTTTTGTGCGCGATCTCGGCAAATGCCTTAAAATCAATGGCTCTGGGATAGGCGGACGCACCGGCCACAAGCAGCTTCGGCCGGTACCGGCGAACCATGTCCTCGACCTGATCATAGTCGATGCGGCCCGTCTCCGGGTCCACGCCGTAGCTGATGCTGTGATAGTATTTGCCAGAGAGATTGACGCGGGCGCCGTGCGTCAGATGGCCGCCGCTGGCAAGATCCATGCCCATGAGCGTATCGCCCGGCTGCAAGAGCGCGGCATAGACCTCCAGATTGGCCTGCGCGCCGGAGTGCGGCTGCACATTTGCATAGGCCGCGCCGAACAGCTTTTTCGCGCGCTCGATCGCGATCGTCTCCAGCACATCCACATAATCGCAGCCGCCGTAATAGCGCTTGCCGGGGTAACCCTCGGCGTATTTGTTCGTCAGAACGGAGCCCATGGCTGCAATGACGGCGGGAGAGGCGATGTTCTCCGACGCGATCAATTCAATGTTCTGCTTCTGGCGCTGAAATTCGTTTTCGATGCAGGCCGCGACCTCGGGGTCCTGCGTCTGCAGATAGTTCATACTGGTTTCGAGTACGTTTGCCATGACGATGTATCTCCTTATACAACGATAAAAATGAGCAGGCCGTCTCCGGTCTGCTCATTGTGGTGCCGTATTACAAAAGCTGTAGCTGCGGCTCTGTCCTTTTGCCTGAGAGATTCGGCTTGCGCCTTGCACCTTCGGCACTCAATTCAATGAGTTCTCCAGAGATTCCTTCTGTTCTCAGTCCGCATACGCGTTCTGAGGACGATCAACGGATGTCCTGTATTTGATTGACGGCGTTATTATACACACCTCGCATACAAATGTCAACAGGATGTACGCAGAAATTTCATTCCGACACCTTCGGCAGCTTTGCGATGCTTGCGGCAAGCTGCTCGTCGGTCGGGATAATATCGGTCATTTCATGATCGTTGAACTTCTGATACGCAACGAGATCGAAGTAGCCAGTGCCGGTCAGTCCGAAGACAATGGTCTTCTCCTCCCCTGTTTCCTTGCACTTAAGCGCTTCGTCGATGGCGGCGCGGATGGCGTGGCTGGATTCCGGCGCGGGGAGAATGCCCTCGGTGCGGGCGAAATACTCCGCTGCTTCAAATACACTCGTCTGCTCGACGCTGCGGGCCTCCATCAGGCCGTCGTGGTACAGCTGCGAGAGGATCGGGCTCATGCCGTGGTAGCGCAGGCCGCCCGCGTGGTTGGCCGACGGGATGAAGCCGCTGCCAAGCGTGTACATTTTTGCCAGCGGGCAGACCATGCCGGTATCGCAGAAGTCATAGGCAAACACGCCGCGCGTAAAGCTGGGGCAGGAGGCAGGTTCGACGGCGATGATGCGGTAATCCTTTTCGCCGCGCAGCTTTTCGCCCATAAACGGAGCGATCAGACCGCCGAGGTTCGAGCCGCCGCCGGCGCAGCCGATGATGATATCGGGCGTAATGCCGTATTTATCGAGCGCGATCTTCGTTTCCAGACCGATGACCGACTGATGGAGCAGGACCTGATTCAGAACGCTGCCGAGCACATAGCGGTAGCTGGGCGTGGTCGTGGCGACCTCGACGGCCTCGCTGATAGCGCAGCCGAGAGAACCGGTCGTGTCGGGGTCCTTCGCGAGAATGGCGCGGCCGACATTCGTGGTGTTCGATGGGCTGGGCGTGACGCTTGCGCCATAGGTGCGCATGACCTCGCGGCGGAAGGGCTTCTGCTCATACGAGCACTTGACCATGAAGACCTTCAGGTCAAGGCCCAGATACGCGCAGGCCATGGAAAGGGCCGTGCCCCACTGACCGGCGCCTGTCTCGGTCGTAACGCCCTTGAGTCCCTGCTTTTTGGCGTAATACGCCTGCGCGATGGCAGAGTTCAGCTTGTGGCTGCCGGAGGTATTGTTGCCCTCGAATTTGTAATAGATCTTCGCTGGGGTTCCAAGCTTTTCCTCGAGGCAGTACGCGCGCACCAGCGGCGACGGACGGTACATCTTGTAGAAATCACGGATCTCCTGCGGGATGGGGATATACGGCGTGTCGTTGTCCAGCTCCTGCTCGATCAGCTCGTCACAGAAAACGGGGCGCAGATCGTCAAAGCCCATGGGCTTGCCGGTGCCAGGGTTCACGAGAGGCGCGGGCTTATTCTTCATGTCCGCGCGGACATTGTACCAATTCTGGGGCATCTCAGACTCAGACAGATAGATCTTGTAAGGAATGTTTTCGGTTTTCATAGTTGTTTCTCCTTTCGCGTTTTGGCTTTCTCCGGGAAAAGGGAAACAAAAAAGACCTTCATCCACAGAGAAAACCGGTTATCGGTTTGATCTCTTGGGACAAAAGTCTGAAAAACTTCTGCGGTGCCACCCAAATTGACAATTGCTTGTCCGCTCATGACGCGCCTGCACGCATCCTCCCCTGTAACGGTGGGACTCCGTCAGCGCCTACTTGCCTTCGCGCTCAGCCTGCCCTCCGCAGTCCATTCGGCAAACGTCTTTCTGCTGCACTCGCACCACCCGGCAGCTCTCTGGGAGAAATCCTGTCTGCTTACTCGTCTGCATCAACGGTTTCATCTTGGCTCGGATTATACAGCGGCCAAACCGGTTTGTCAAGTGTTTTTTTCGGTAAAGCAAAAAAAATTTTCGGGCCGCAGGACGCTTGCAAAGACCGTGCGGATGTGATATAAAGGTGATAATCTGCAAAAAATGAGGTAATTTCCATGAAAAACTCCTGCAGCCGGACGATCCTTGGCTGCTATGTCGGCTATATCGTGCAGGCCATCGTCAATAACTTTGTTCCGCTGCTGTTCGTCATGTTCGAGCGGACGTACCAGATCCCGCTTTCGAAAATCACGCTGCTCATCACGATCAATTTCTGCATTCAGCTCGGCATTGATCTGCTCTCGGCGTGGTTTCTGGACCGCATCGGCTACCGCGCGGCTATTTTGCTGTCGCATATCGCCTCGGCTGCCGGTCTCGTGCTGCTGACCATTCTTCCGGATGCGCTGCCGGATGCGTTTACGGGGCTTCTGATCGCCGTCGTGATCTACGCCGTCGGCGGCGGGCTGCTGGAGGTCATTGTCAGCCCGGTGATGGAATCCTGCCCCACGCAGAATAAGGAACAGCACATGAGCCTGCTCCATTCGTTCTATTGCTGGGGACATATGGGCGTTGTACTGCTGTCGACGGCATTTTTCGCGCTGTTCGGAATTGGAAACTGGAAGCTCCTTGCGCTTTTGTGGGCGCTTGTTCCGGTCATAAACGCGGTCTTCTTCGGGGGTGCGCCGCTCTATCCGATGCAGGCCGAGGGTGCGCAGGCGCTATCGCTGCGCACCCTCGTCAAAAGCCGTGTATTCTGGCTCTTTATGGTGATGATGCTCTGCGCAGGCGCGTCGGAACAGGCCGTGAGCCAGTGGTCGTCCGCCTTTGCCGAGCAGGGACTGGGCGTATCGAAGACCGTGGGCGATCTGGCAGGGCCGATGGCGTTCGCGGCCATGATGGGCGTTTCCCGGCTGATTTTCGGGAAATACGGCGAAAAACTGAACTTAAACCGCTATATGGCTGTCTGCGCGGCGCTGTGCGTCGGGGCGTATCTGTGCATCGTGTTTGTGCCGTCTCCGGTTCTGAGCCTGCTTGGCTGCGCCGTGTGCGGCTTCTCGGTCGGCATTTTCTGGCCCGGAACGTTCAGCCGCGCATCCGCCTCCATCCGGGGAGGCGGAACGCAGATGTTCGCGCTGCTGGCGCTGGCGGGTGATCTTGGCTGCGCAGGAGGCCCGACGCTTGCGGGCCTCGTCTCGGACGCCTGCGGCGGAGCTCTCCGCGCAGGCATCCTCGCCGCCATCATTTTCCCGCTTCTGATGCTGCTCTGTATGCTTCTGGTGCGGAAGCAGCGCGGCGCTTAAATCAGATCCAGAAAATCCTCCAGCATCCGGGTCAGCTCCTTCCGGGTCAGCTCGTCGGCAACATGGAGTTTCCCGTCCTTTTCTGTGAGAAGGTCGGCGGCATAGGCCCAGCGGACGGCGTCCGCCGCGTCCTCACTGATCTCGTCTGCGTCTTCAAACTGCGTCAGATCGACCTCCTGCCCGGCTTCGGTGTCCAGACCGAGCTGGCGGGCCATCTGGTAAAGCGTTTTTGCCGCCTCCTGTTTTGTGATGGGCGCGTCGGGGTCATAGGTCAGCAGCGCGGCCTCCGCGCTCTGCGGCTCCGCCTGCGTCCAGCGGGCAGAAAGCGTCGTATCGCCGGTCAGATGCAGCGGCGCTTCCGCGTCGACGCAGTCCCCTTCTTCGGTGTACCAGCCGTCAAACGTCATGTTTTCACGCTCCGGAGCCTGCACATTCAGTTCGTGCAGGCTTTTTCCCTGCTCTGCTTCCAGCGTGACAGGTTCGCTTCCTTCGCCGGGATCGAGCGTCAGCGTATAAACGGCCTCCTGAAGCGTCAGCTCGGTGAAGCCGTTTTCACGTGCGGCGCTGATGGTCAGAGTAAGATCGTCGCTTGTAAAGTTCTCCGAGAAATCATCTGCGTAGCCGGTCAGGATCGTCTGCTCCGCCGCTCCGCTGACGCCGATGTGCGCCTGCTTGTCAAGGCCCAGATTGCCGATCTTGAGTGCAGCAGTTTCATCCAGCCAGAGGTTATCCTGCGCGTCCTGCGCGCGGTTGCCGGTGATGCTGGTCGTGCCGCTCAGCTCGAGCGTACCGGCGCAGTACACGCCGCCGCCCAGGATCTGCTTTTCGGAGGCCTTCATTTCGCCCGTCAGGCGGTTGCCCGCGATGACGCAGCTGTCCAGCACGGCGGAGGCGTGCTCCGCAACGACAACACCTGCGCCATAGCGGCCCACGTTGTCGATGATGTTCACGTTTGTCAGATAAAGCTCGTTATAATCGCCCACGCTGATCGCGCCTGCTGTTGCGCCGGTGATCCGGCCACCGGCAAGCGCGTTCTTTTCGCTTGCCGCGATATAGGCCTCCTGCCAGGCATAGCTGCCGTCGTCAAAGACAAGCGCGCCGTCTTCGTCGACGTAATAATTGCTGGAGCTGTCCGCTCCGTTGCAGTCGGTGATGGTAAGGACGGACGGCTCCGCGTCCTTATCGCTCACGGCGACGAAGATGATGCAGCCCTCAGCGCCGTCCGCCAGACGGAGCGTGTGGCCGTTCAGGCAGAGCGTGACCTGCGCGCCGTTTTTGGGCACGCAGAGCGGCTCTTCAAGAGCCAGATCATCCGTCAGATAATAGCAGCCGGATTCCAGCTTTCCGCCGGTCACGGTCAGCGGCGCAAAGGACGGCTCTTCGCAGCTGTCCTCGCGGTTTGCGGCGTGGATGTGGTTCTGTTCGCCGTCCTCCGCGGGTGCTTCTTCCGCCTCGGAAGCGGTATCCGCTTCTTCGGCGGGAGCGGCGGGTTCCTCCGCCGGAGTATCCTCTTCGGCGGGTTCCTCTGCGGCAGGCTCGGCAGCCGCCTCTTCCCCGGCGGCCTCATCCGCCTTCTGCGCGTCCGCCGCGACAGCGCAGACGCTCCAAACAGCCAGCACCAGCGCAAGCACTAGCAGCAGACTGATCCATCTCTTTTGCATTTCGGTTCCTCCTCATATTGCGGAGCAGATTATGTATACCGAAAGAGTAGCATATTTTTCTTGCTTTTTCAACGTTTTTCTCATGTTTTAAGCAAATATTAACCTTTTTCCGCGTGAATCACAACATATAGTGCTGATTTTGTATCCGTGCACAGCATCTGGGTCAAGGAAATCTTCAGAATTCTTCATGCTTCGCCGTCTTGCAAAGCCGGAAGCCGTCTGATAGTATAGAGTCAGAAAAAAGGAGGGCCTGCCTATGCGTCGGGGAACGAAAAAGTGCATCCTGCTGCTGCTTGCGATCCTGCTGCTCTGTCTTCTCGCCTGGCGGCTGACGCCGCACACGTTCGAGGAGATAACGGCTTCTGATCAGAATGCGATCACCAGCCTCGCCGGAGCCGCGACATTCCTCGGGGTTCGGTATGGCAGAGCGTACACGGAAAGCTATGCGCTGCAGAACGTTTTGCCGGAGGACACGGCGTTTGAAGGCATTCTTATGCTTCTGAACTCGACCCGCTATCAAGAGGATTTCCGCAATCTCCTGCCGTGGCCCATCGAGGCGGTCAGCGCGGGCAGAGCCTTTGACGGGCGAAGCGTCTCGCTTATGCTGGTCTGGGGGCCATCCGAAGACGAGTGCTGCAGTCTTAGCCTTTCCGGCAGGCAGATCGTCGTCAGCAGACCGCACCACGACGGCTTCCTGATCTATCATCCGACAGACCCCAAGCTTCTGAATTGGCTCGCCATCTATCTGGCAAACAACGGCGAAAAGGGCTGAACATACATCCGGAGGCTCCCCTTGTCAGGACATGACAGGGGGAGCCTTTTCGAGGGTGCTATCGGAAAAACACGCGCACGCTCAGTGCGGCCATGCAGAAGCCGGTCAGGTCGGCGATCAGGGCTGCCGGGAGCGCATAGCGCGTTTTTTTGACGCCTGCCGCGCCAAAATAGACGCTGATGGTGTAGAACGTCGTTTCGGTCGAACCGAGCATGACCGCTGCCGTCCGGCCGATCTGGGAATCGACCCCGTATTCCCGCATCAGATCTGTCCCGACGGCCAGCGCCGCGCTGCCGCTGAGAGGCCGGATAAGTACCAGCGGCGCGACCTCCGGCGGGATGCCAAGCAGGCGGAAGACCGGCGCGAAAACGGGCGTGAGCAGCGCAAAAAAGCCGCTCTCCCGCAGCATCGTCACCGCCGTCAGCATCAGCACCAGCGTGGGGGTCAGCGAGAGCATCAGCCGCAGCCCGTCCTGTGCACCGGTCAGCATTCCGCCGTAAACATCCTGCTTTTTTGCGATCCCTGCCGCACCCGCCAGCAGCAAAAGCGCAGGCAGCAGCAGCTCCGTCAGGTTCTCCAGCATCGCTTCAGGCCCTTTGCCGCCAGAATCCCAGCTCCGACCGAGCAGGCCGACGCTAGCCACACGGCAGGCAGGATATCGAACGCGTGCGCCGCGCCGAGCTGCGCGCGGACGGCGGCGACCGTCGACGGGATCAGCTGCAAAGACGCCGTATTCATCACGACCAGCAGGCACAGCTCATCCGACGCTCCCCCGCCGCCGGACAGCGCCTGCATCCGCTGCGCCGTCCGGATGCCGAGCGGCGTCGCCGCGTTGCCCAACCCCAGCAGATTCGCGCTCAGATTGCCGCACAGGTTCCAGAAGCCCTCGGAGTCTTTTGCGCATACCGGAAACAGCCGCCGCAGCATAGGCCGCAGCGCCGTACACAGCCCTTCAGTCAGTCCCGCACGCTCCATCGCCTGCGACAGCCCCGACCAGAGGCAGACCGGCCCGGCCAGCGTCAGCGCCAGCTCCAGTCCCGCCCGTGCGCCGCTCAGTCCGTCCATGCCGGACGAAAACGGCATTCCTGTCAGCAGATCAGATACAAACGCAAGCAAAATCAGTCCAAACCAGAGAAAATTCAACAACATATTTCGCTCTCCGACAAGAAAAAGATTTTTTGTTCAAAATTTGTACATAATTGGATGGTAGAATAAAGCTGCTTGAGGGAGCTCTGTCCGGTGTCCATGCAGCATCTGACAGCTAGATCCATAGTGCATGGTAAAGATTGAAGGGGGTTATTCACAATGAAATCCACAGGTATCGTCAGAAAGGTCGACGAGCTCGGCAGAATCGTTCTGCCCATCGAACTGCGCCGCACGCTCGACATCGCAGAGAAGGACGCTATCGAAATCTATGTCGATGGCGAATCCATTATTCTCAAGAAGTATGAGCCGACCTGCATCTTCTGCGGCGACGGCAGAAATGTCGAAAACTACAGAGGCAAGAACATCTGCGCGAACTGCATGAAGGAGCTCAGATCCGGCAAATAAGTTCGGCACAAAAAAGAGGCTGTCTCAGGATGACAAAGTGTCATCCGGGACAGCCTCATTTTTTGTTTTTCAGCGCTCGAGCCAGGTGAGAACGTCCTGATAGACCTCGTCCTTGTTGCGCTCGTTGAGCATTTCATGGCGGCCCTCGGGATAGAGCTTGATGGTGATGTCCTTCATGCCGCTGCGCTTGAACGCGTCGATGCATTTGAGAACGCCCTTTGCCATGCCGCCGACGGGATCCTTGCAGCCGGAGATGAACATAATGGGCAGCTGCTTGTTCATCTTATCCAGATTTTCCTGCTGCTCGTTCATGCCGACACCTGTAAGAAGGTCGCGCGCGAGGCCAACCGTCGCGTCGAAGCCGCAGAGGGGGTCTGCGTCATAGGCGGCGACAACGGCGTCGTCTGAGCAGATCCACGCATTGGGCGAGGTCACGGGGCCGAAGGCCCTGTTATAGCTGCCGAACATGAGCTTTGTGACGAGCGCGCTGGTGTTTTTCTCGCCGATGCGGGCCTCTTCGAGCTTGCAGACGAGCTTGCCCATGCGCACCTTCATGGGGTCCTCCCAGCCGGTGCCGGAAATGACGGCCTTGTCCACGGCGTCGGGGTAGGTATAGAGATAGGTGCGCAGCAGGAAAGAGCCCATGCTGTGGCCGAGAATATAATAGGGCAGATCCGGGTACTGCGCGGAAATTTCGTCGTGCAGGCGCTTTTCATCCTCGACCGCAGACAGCCAGCCGCCGGAGAAATAGCCTCTGAGGCCGTTTTCCGCGGAGCCGCCGTGGCCCATGTGATCGTCGGCAGCGACGACATAACCATGCTGCGTCAGAAATTTCGCAAACGCGTCATAGCGTCCGATATGCTCGGCGATGCCGTGAATGAGCTGGACGACGGCCTTCGGCTCCCCTTCCGGCTTCCAGAGCGCGCAGTGCAGGCGGCCTGCGCCGCAGGAATCGAGATAGAATTCTTCCATAAAAGTGGTGCTCCTTTCAAAAGTCCGGTTTATGGTACATATAATCTGCTAGAATGGCGTCAGAAAAACATGGGAGGATATTTCTGATGCGTTCTGATTCTGTGATTGAGCTGTCCCGATATCAAAAGCATTCCCCGGAGGCGGCTGCCCCATCCGTGTATGGCAGGCGGCTGCGTGCGCGCAGGCGGCGCATCCGGTGCGCTGCTGCGGTGATCGAAGCGGCGGTAACGGTTTGCATCGGGGCGGGATTTCTGGTCTGCCTTGGGCTGGTATTCAGTATGCTGTGATCGGCACAATTTCACCGTCTGGCCGGATGAGGTGTTCCAGGCACGGTTCAGCGCCGCCGTAGCGGGAGGCGAGGCTGCGTCCGTCCGCGCCGAGCATACCGATGAGCACCAGATCGCCTGGGCGAAGCTCCGGCAGGAGGCGGCGCATGACCGGACCGTCCTGCGTACCGACGGTCAGCAGCTGCACCAGCGTCCGCCGTCCGGCGGCATATGGAACGTACACCGGATGGTATGCGCCGCTTTTGACCAGGCGCGGACACTGCGCCGGATCGACATCCAGCACGGCAAGCGGAGCAGGCCCCGGCTTGACAGCCCGTACCCGCGTGACCAGCGTTCCGCAGGCTGCGGCGAGGAACCGTCCGGGACTCATTTGCAGCGAGAGGCCGCGCAGCGCTTCCGGAAGGGCCTGTATCTGCGTCAGGATGGCTTTGGCGCACGCATCCGGCTCCGGACCGGAAAAGCCGGGCCGGTAGCTGACGCCAAAACCGCCGCCAAGGTCAATTGCATCTGCCACGGCGCCGGTTTTCTCATACAGCGTCTGTGCCAGCGCGGCAAGCTGGGCGGAGATAGCGGGATAGAAGTCCTCGTCCATGCACAGCTCGCCCAGCCGCATACCGAGGCCAAGCCAGCCTACGCCGCCTGCGCGCAGGCATTCCGCCGTGCGCAGGAGCGCTTCGCGTTCCATCCCGGCATAGCAGGCCGGGACGCCCGTCACAGGCTTCGCGCCGAAGCGGAGCTGGCCCTGCTGCCGCAGGAGCAGAATTACGGCCTCCGGCATTGCTTCGGGCAGCAGCTCGGCTCCGTCCAGCACGAAAACTGCGCCGAGCGTATGCGCAGCTTTCTCCGCTTCCGCGCTGCGGATCGACGGCTCGTAGGCGATTTTCCTGCCATGGAAGCCGCACCGGGCGGCAAGCTCCAGCTCCGCAAGGCTCCTGCAAAGCACGCCGCAGCCGCAGCTGCGCAGAATTTGCAGAACCGTGGGATTCGGATTCATGCGGATGGGAAAGCGCGGCAAGAATCCGTTGCAGTCGGAAAATGCACGGAAAAGAGCCTGCGCTGCCTGCACGAGACTCTTTTCATCGTATAAAAACAGGGGCGTCACGGCGGTTTTCAAAAACCGCGCGAGCGTTTTTGAAGGAAGAACACACTGCGCATTGAGATTCGTCTGCACATGAATTCACTTCTCTCTGCGGTTATTTTCATAGAGGATCGAAAGCCCCTTCAGAAGAAGGTCACGGTCGTATTCGATTCTGCGGCGGCACATTGGAAGGACAAAGCGCGCAATGCCGCCTGTTGCAACGACAGTCACGCCGCCGCCGAGTTCTTCCTCCATCCGGTCGATCATGCCGTCAACCATACAGGCGGAGCCGAGCATCACACCGCTGCGCATGGCATCGACGGTGTTTTTGCCGATGGCCTTTTTCGGGCTTTCCAGACTGATGGCAGGCAGCTGCGCCGTGCGCGTGGAGAGCGACTCGGCGGAGAGCTTCGGGCCGGGGCTGATGCAGCCGCCGACGTAGGTGCCGTTTTTATCAATGGCGGTCATGGTCGTGGCCGTGCCCATGTCGACGATGATGAGGGGCGGTTTAAAACGGCTAAGTGCGGCGACAGCGGCGACGATCAGATCACTGCCGATCTGAGCCGGGTTCTCCATCTGGATATTGAGTCCCGTTTTGATGCCCGGGCCGACGATCATCGGCGTTTTGCCGGTCAGCTTACGCACGGCAGTCTTGCAGGAATTGAGAACCGGCGGTACGACAGACGAGATAATGACGCCCTCGACGCTCTTCGGATCAATCTCATAAAGATTCAAAAGATTTTTGAGTTCCACGCAGTACTGGTCGGAGGTCTTGAGCAGGTCGGTCGCCATGCGGGCCTCGACGAGAATGCGGTCGTGCTCCATACAGCCGAGCACGATGTTGGTATTGCCGATATCGATTGCTAAAATCATAAATATCACTCCGTATCCGTTTCCAGACGGCAGGAAAACGCGCCGTCCTTGATCTCGACCACGGCGTATCCGCTGTGGCCGAAGCGCCCGGCCGTGCCGGGGTTCAGGAGCGTGATGCCGCCGCGCTCCTCCAGGTGCTGGATGTGGGTATGGCCGAAGAGCGCAAGCCGCGCGCCCGCGTCCTTCGCCGCGCCCGCAAGCGCGGTCAGATCGCGCTTGACGCCGTAGAGATGGCCGTGGGTCACAAAAATGCGCACGCCGTCAAGCTCCAGCGTCAGGCTCTGCGGAACCGCCGGGGCATAGTCGCAGTTGCCGGGCACATAATAGAAATCCGGTTCCTGACAGGCGAAGGACAGATCCTCCGCATCGGTCAGATGGTCGCCCAGATGCACAACCGCGTCCGGGTGTTCTTTTTCTATGGCGTCGTACGCGAAGCCGAGGCTCCGGTGCGTATCCGACAAAATCAGAAGCTTCATATCGTTCACTTTCATGCGCGGGGCGCATATGATAAGGAAGAATCGGGTTGAGTAACCGATTGCATCTGCGGTTACTTAAGAACGGAGGGGGTAGCTGGATGGAACATTCGTTTTCCCCGGAGCAGCTCCGGCGCGTATTGGGGTCTGCGGAGGGACGGCAGCTGCTGGCGCTGCTGGCGTCCGGCGGCGGAGAGCGGCTGCGTCAGGCCGCTGACGCGGCAAAGCAGGGCGACCACGCACGGGCGATGGAGCTTCTGCGGCCTGTCCTGAACACAGAGCAGGCACAGGCGCTGTTGAGGAAGCTCAATGGATGAGCTGGAGCGCGCGCTGCGCGCCGTATTGGATGATCCCGCGCAGCTGCAGGAGCTGCGGGAGCTGGCCGGATCGATGGGCTTTTCCGTGCCGCAGGCGCAGCCGGAGCGCGCGCCCGTGCCGGACCCCCCGGAATCGGAGCCGAAGCCGGTGCAGGCCGTTTTTCAGCAGCAGCCGCTGCCGGAGCCTGCCGCCGCAATGCTGCGGCAGGCGGGAAAAATGGACAAAAGGCAGGAAGCGCTGCTGCTGGCGCTGAAGCCTTTTCTGCGCAAGGAGCGGCAGGAAAAGATTGACCGGGCGCTGCATGCGGCGCGGCTGGCAAGTCTTGCGAGTCTGGCTCTGAAAAACCGGGGCAGAGGTCCCGGAGCAAAGGAGACGCCATGATGTATAACCGCTACATACCGGACGCCGCAGGCGTCTATCATCCGACACGCGTCGGCGCGGAGCCGCAGGCGGCTGCGCCCGCTCCGCCTCCGGAGCCTGTGTGCGTGCCGCCTGCTCCGCCGCCTCCTGCCCCGCCCTGTACGGCGGAGCATGGCGGATTTCTGTCGCGGCTGCTGCCGCGCAGCATTGATACGGGGGATCTTCTGATGCTGCTGATCCTGCTGCTGCTCGTCGTGGACGGCGAGGAGGAGGATCAGCTGTCGGTCATTTTAACGGCGGCAGCATTTTTGCTGTCGTAAGGTTTTTCTGAGGAAATGAATGCTGCTTCGATTTCTGTAGCAATTCTGTTGACCGGATTGTAGGGGCCGATGCCCACATCGGCCCCTACGGAATTTACGACATCGCCGGAGATACCCGTAAAATCGGTGCATTCTGCCGGGCCGATGTGGGCATCGGCCCCTACAGTTAAATGGGCAGGTGCCTACGGATTCGCATTGGATTTCCGCTTCTCGCTGCTGCCTGCCGCAACCTCTCAGGCGCTGCGCGCCAGCTCCCCTTGAAAGGGGAGCCTCGGGGTGCCGCTTACTCTTGGAACGGGACAGTTCCGTCCGGGAGGGTGAAGACGTCTTCAAACGTCTCGTCTCCGGCGGCCAAAATCTCGAGTCCGGTCTGGATGGCGTCATAAATCGTTTCGCCGCCGGATTTGAGGATGCTTTCGGTCAGAAGGCCGTAGCTGAGGCTGATCCAGCACTCGCGGCGGACAGTCCCCTCCTCCGAGGCGGCGAAGATCTGCTGGCCGGAATCATAGCGGTCGTCGGTGATGAATTCGCCGTCGGTGATGGAGGCGGGCGGCATGGCTCCGACCTGTTCATAGGTCGGGATACCGATCAGCTCGTCCATCGTCACGTCCTGGGAGGCCGCAAGCGTGCGTACCGTTTCATCCCCGGCGTACCAGACATAGAGCGTCTCGCCGTCGGTCAGGATATGCTTTTCCCCGCTGGCGGTCGTCAGGACAGCGCACACGCGCGTGTCCGCGACCCAGAGCTCGGCGGATGTCTCGGATACAGCGCCGTTCATCTGGCGGGTGATGGTATAGGTCTGATGGTAATACTGCGGGCGGCGCAGGCTGCGCACGATGCTCTGCACGTTTTCGCGCGTGACCTCAAGCAGCGCAGGCTCATTTTCGTCGGGCTGAAGCTCCGGCTGGGTGCTCTGCGCCGCGTCCGGCAGGACGATGGCGTCGCGCTTGTTCTGCTGCATATTGCCGACAAACAGCGCGCCGATCACGACGATCACAGCCAGCGTCGCAAGAATGAACATCAGCAGCGTCCGCCTGTTTTTCTGGTTCTGCTCCGTCGTCCGTCACCGTCCTTTCGTTTTGCGTTCAATCAGGCGTTAAAATCGGCGGGCTTTTCCGCTGCGCGGCCAAAGTGCCACAAAATCGCCTGCACGACGCGTTCGCTTGCATGGCCGTCGCCGTAGGGGTTGACGGCCTTCGCCATACGCGCATACGCGGCGGGATCGTCCAGCAGCTCGCCTGCGAGCCGCACGATCTCGTCCTTTTCCACACCCGCGAGCTTTGCCGTTCCGGCGGCGATGGCCTCCGGGCGTTCTGTTTCGCGGCGCATGACGAGGACAGGCTTGCCGAGGGCAGGCGCTTCCTCCTGCAAGCCGCCGGAGTCAGTCATGACCACATAGCAGCGGGCAATGAGATTGTGCATTTCCTCCACGTCGACCGGATCGATGAGGTGAATGCGGTCGTGGCCGCCCAGAATCGGGAAAACGCATTCGCGCACGACGGGACTCAGGTGGACGGGATAGACGACCTCCACATCGGGGTGCGTCTGCACGATCTCCAGAATGGCGTGCATGATGGCCTCCATGGGCTTGCCGTAATTCTCCCGCCGGTGGCAGGTAACGGCGATGATCCGGTGGTTCCGGAAATCCAGCTCGTTCAGAAGCGCCGTCGGGAAGACGAAATCGGGCTTCACGGTGTACTGCATGGCGTCGATGGCCGTGTTGCCGGTGATGAAGATATCGCCCATGATGGCCTCACGGCGGAGATTATCCGCGTTGGCCTTTGTCGGGGAAAAATGCAGATCGGCGATATCGCCGACGAGGGTGCGGTTCATCTCCTCCGGGAAGGGGGAGTATTTGTCCCAGGTACGCAGGCCGGCCTCGACGTGGCCGACCTTGACCTGATGGTAAAACGCGGCAAGCGCGCCTGCGAATGTCGTGGACGTATCGCCGTGGACGAGGACAAGATCGGGTTTGACGGTATCCAGAACGCTGTCCATGCCGAGAAGCGTCTTTGTGGTGATGGTGGAAAGCGTCTGGCGCTTTTCCATGATATGCAGGTCATAATCACCCGTCAGCTGAAAGATCTCCATGACGGAATCGAGCATTTCCCGGTGCTGGCCGGTCAGGCAGACGATGCTTTCGATCTGCTCGCTGGCCTGCAGCGCCTTGACAAGCGGCGCCATTTTGATGGCCTCCGGCCTTGTGCCGAAGACGGACATAACTTTCAGCTTATTCATGCGGTTCCTCCTGTTTTTCTTCCGGCTCGTCCTCCGACCGATCGTTCTTCGCGAAGATCAGCTTGAAGCCGATGGCGCTGACGATGAAGATCGCGGCAATGAGAATCAGCGCCTTGAGTTCGCCCGAGGACGTCAGCAGCACGGCGGCCAGCCCTAAAATGCCGGTCAGCATATAGGCGATGGCGACGGCCTGCTTCTGCGAGAAGCCCATGTCGATGAGGCGGTGATGGAAATGGCCGCGGTCGGCCTTCATCGGGTTCTGTCCGTGGGCAATGCGGCGCAGGAAGGCAAAGCTGATATCAAAGATCGGGATGCCGAGGATGAGGAACGGCACAGCGAAGGAAATGATGGCGTACATCTTGAACAGGCCCGTGATGGAAAGCGTGGCAAGGATATAGCCGAGGAAGGTCGAGCCGGTGTCGCCCATGAAAATCTTTGCGGGGTTCATATTATACGGAATAAAGCCGAGGCACGCGCCGAAGAGCGCGCAGAGGATGACGGCGATGTTGACCTCCTTCACCATGAGCGCCACGACGATCAGGGATGCTGTCGAGATGGCGGACACGCCGACGGCGAGGCCGTCGAGGCCGTCGATGAAATTGACGGCGTTGGTGATGGCGACGATCCAGATGATCGTGACGGGGATGGACAGCCAGCCGAGATTGAGATAGGTCGCCTCGGAGAAGACGTTGGGGTTGGAGACGAACTGGATCGTGCAGCCGTGCCAGACGGCGACGCCCGCGGCGGCGATCTGGACAAACAGCTTCGGCAGCGCCTTGAGCGCCATGATATCGTCCAGAACGCCGAGAATGACGATCATGATGGAGCCGAGCAGAATGCCCTGCATCTGCCGGTCGATGTCCGCAAAGACGAGAACCGACAGTAAAAACGCCAGAAAGATCGCCAGACCGCCCATGCGGGGAATGGGAACCTTGTGCATACGGCGGTTATCCTTGGGCACGTCGATCGCACCGACCTTGCAGGCCAGCGCCTTGACCATCGGCGTGGACGCGAACGACACAGCAGCAGCGACAAGCATCGCCAGCAGCATATAAACGACTTGTTTTGTTGTCATAATGATTGATTAACCTTGTTGAGGCCGACACTCTGCTCATGTAGGGGCCGATGCCCACATCGCCCCGGCAGAATATGGCCGTTTTTACGGAAATCTACGGCAAATTCGCAGCTTCCCACCGGGCCGATGTGGGCATCGGCCCCTACAGGGAAGCAGCAGACTTCATGCGTTACCGCGCGACGAAGCCGACTTTTTTGTAGACCTTGCGGAGGGTCTTGTTGGCGAGATAAGATGCGCGCTCAGCGCCCTCCTTGTAGATGCTTTCCAGATACGCCTTATCGCCAAGCATCTGCTCGGTTTTTTCGCGGATGGGACGGACAAGCTCGACAACGGCTTCGCCGACGGCGGGCTTGAAGACGCCGTAGCCCTGATCCGCAAACTCGGCCTCGGCCTGCTCGATGGTCTTGCCGGTGGCGGCGCAGTAAATCGTAAGAAGATTGGAGATGCCGGGCTTATTGTCCTTGTCAAAACGGACAGCCGTCTCGCAGTCGGTCACGGCGCGCTTGAATTTACGCATGATATCCTCCGGCTTGTCCATGAGGAACACGCAGCCGTCGGGGTCGGACTTGGACATTTTGTTGTCCGGGTTGCCGAGGCTCATGATGCGCGCGCCCATCTTGGGGATGAACGCCTCGGGGAGCTTGAAGGTATCGGGGAAGGAATTGTTGAAGCGCGCGCCGATGTCACGGCAGAGCTCGACGTGCTGGCGCTGATCCTCGCCGACAGGGACAAGGTCGGTCTGGTAGAGCAGGATATCGGCGGCCATGAGTACGGGATAGGTAAAGAGGCCTGCGGTGATATTATCTGCGTGCTGCTGCGATTTCATTTTGAACTGCGTCATGCGCGACAGCTCACCGAACTGCGTATAGCAGCCAAGCACCCAGGAAAGCTCCGCGTGCTGCGGCACGTGGGACTGAATGAACATGATGTTCTTCTGCGGGTCGAGTCCGCAGGCGATATACTGCGCGAGCTGCTCCAGACTTCTGCGGCGCAGATCAGCCGGGACCTGCCGGACGGTAATGGCATGCATATCGACGATACAATAGACGCACTCATATTCGTCCTGCAAAGCGACCCAGTTTTTGATCGCCCCCATATACGAGCCGAGCGTCAGATCGCCGCTGGGCTGGATGCCGGAAAAGATACGTTTTTTTTCGTCCATGATACGTCCTTCTTTCTATTCGATAGATGCGCATATCATAGCACAAACCATCGGAATGCGCAATCAATGATTGACTGTTTCTGAAAAAAACTATATAATAACCATACTTTTATATTGGAGGAACACGCATCATGGATTTTTTTGAGCAGATGGAAGCGCGCATCCCGCACGGCGAGGTCCGCACCCGCTTTGCTCCGAGCCCCACGGGCTATATGCACGTCGGCAACCTGCGCACCGCGCTCTATACATGGCTGATTGCCCGCCGCCACCACGGCAAGTTCATTCTCCGCATTGAGGACACCGATCAGGGCCGTCTGGTCGAGGGCGCGGTCGACGTGATCTACAAGACAATGGCCGAATGCGGCCTGACGCACGACGAAGGGCCGGACGTCGGCGGGCCGGTCGGGCCGTATGTGCAGTCCGAGCGGCGCGACCTGTTCGGCAAATACGCGAAGCTGCTGTGCGAAAAGGGCGGCGCATATTACTGCTTCTGCCAGAAAGGCGACGAGGAAGACGCCGGAAGCGAGACGGGCGAAATCAAAAAGCACGTCTGCGCCTGCCGCGATCTGCCGCTGGACGAGGCAAAGAAGCGCGTGGAGGCGGGCGAACCGTTCGTCATCCGCCAGCGCATCCCGCATGAGGGCACGACGACGTTCCACGACGCGTCCTTCGGTGATATTACGGTAGAAAACAAGGAGCTGGAGGATCAGGTGCTGCTGAAATCCGACGGCCTGCCGACGTACAACTTTGCAAACGTCGTCGACGACCATCTGATGGGCATTACGCACGTCGTACGCGGCAGCGAATATCTGTCCTCCGCACCGAAATACAATCTGCTGTACGAAGCCTTTGGCTGGGAGATCCCGACATATGTCCACTGCTCCCCTGTCATGCGCGACGCGCAGCACAAGATGTCCAAGCGCCACGGCGACCCAAGCTATGAGGATCTGATCCGCGAGGGCTATCTGACCGAGGCTGTGCTGAACTATGTGGCGCTGCTGGGCTGGAGCCCGAAGGGCGAAAACGCGGAGCGCGAATTCTACACGCTTTCGGAGCTGGCCGAGATTTTTGATATCTCCGGCATTTCGAAGTCCCCTGCCGTGTTCGATATCAACAAGCTGCGCTGGATGAACGCGGAATATATGAAAAAGCTCAGCCCCGAGGCATTTTTCGCCAAGGCCGAGCCGGTTCTGAAAACAGTCATTACGAATCCCGCGATTGATCTGAAGGCCGTCGCCGCGCTGGTGCAGCCGCGCTGCGAAATTCTGTCCGATCTGCCGGAGCGTGTGGACTTTATCGACAGACTGCCGGAATACTCCACGGAGCTGTATGTCCACAAGAAGTCCAAGACGACGCTGGAGAACAGCCTCTCCTCCCTGCGTGAGATTCTTCCGGTGCTGGAATCGCTGGAGGTCTGGACGAACGAAGGTCTGTATGAAGCGCTCGTCGCGCTAGCGGCGAAGCTCGAGCTCAAGAACTCCGTCGTGCTCTGGCCGCTGCGCGTAGCCGTATCCGGCAAGGCCTCGACCCCCGGCGGCGCTACAGAGCTGTGCGCGCTGCTTGGAAAAGAGGAATCCATTGCGCGTGTAAAGGCAGGCATTGCACTGCTGGAGAAATCATAAAAAATAAAACGCCCGTATCGAAGCCACCTTCCCTTGCGTTCAAGGAAGGGCTTTGATGCGGGCATTTTGTAGGGGCTGATGCCGGTCACAGCCGTTCGCGACGAAGGAGCGTTACGGATGTGGGTCTGCCGCTTGCCGGTACACATCGGCCCGTTGGGAAGCTGCGAATTCGCCGGAGATTTCATAAAAATCAGTGCATCCTGCGGGCGGACAGAGTCGTCCGCCCCTACGGGATACGTGAGAAAATGAAGTTTCGCTGTAGGGGCCAACAACTCTGTCGGCCCAGTGGGAAGTTACGGATTTGCCGAAGACTTCCGTAAAAACGGTGCATTCTGCCGGGTCGATGTGGGCATCGACCCCTACGCTGGCGCGGTGACGCCTTTATTCTGCTTATTTCGTTTATGATACCCGCAGTCGCAGTAGGGGCCGCCGGAGGCGAGGGTGTATTCGCGCACGAAGTCGGATGCGCCGCCGGCGTCGCTCATGGTGTAGCCCAGACGGCACATGGCGGGCGTGAGGTCCTTCCGGAACGAACCGGCGAACAGCGTCCACATCCCCATAGGCATTCCGGCATATTTCATAGTGTTGTCTCCCCTTCCGCAAATTCCAGCCGGACGATCTGCATCCGCATCATGCCGTCGCCGACTTTTGCAAGAAACCGATAAAAGCCGGGAACCGACGGGTCATCCAGACTCTGATAGCCCAGCATATAGCCCCGGCTCGACGCACGCAGACGCGGCGACCAGACGGAAAGCTCCTTTTTTGCGTCGGAAACGGCGAAATACGCACCGACATCCTGAATTTCGGCGGTTTTGATCCACGTTTTGAGCATCAGGCGCACTGCTTTCTGATTCGCCGCGTCGAAGACGAGCCTGCCGCCAGGGAACGCGTCGGCCATGGCCTGCACAAGCGCCCGCACCTGCTCCGTCAGGAAATAGTAGAACACACCGGCGGCGAAGAAGACCGCGCCGCCCGACGCGTCGATGCGGCGGAACCAAGTGGTGTTGTTCAGGTCGCAGGCGATGTTTTCCTCACGCTCTCCGGCAGGCAGGAGCGCGTCGCGCACGGCGATCACGCCGGGAAAATCGAGGTTATAGATCCTGCAGGAGCCGTTGTCGCAGCTGCGGCCCGTGTCGTCCAGTCCGCAGCCGAGGTTGACGACCGCCGCGTTCGGATGTTCGCGCAGATAGTCCCGCACCTCCCATGCAAGGTCGTTCTGGCGCATGGCGACCTCCAGAAAGCCGAACTGCTGCATGAGGCTCTTTGATTTTTGGGACAGGAGTGAAAAATCGTAATCGATCTGATCGATCAGGCGCAGGGCTGTCTCGTCGCGGTAAAGGTTCGGATACAGCTCCGAGCACATTTTCCGCCCGTAGAGCGGAATGACGAGCGTTTCCTGCACGGTATTCTTCTCAATATGGTATTTCATAGCTTCCTCCGTATCAGTTAGCTGCATCTAACCGTTGTGCTGTCAAAACACCGCCGGGGCGGTTTTCTTTATTTTGACACAGCTTTCGGCTTTTTTCAAGAGGGTGGGACAAATGCGGTATATTTTTTTCAAACCGCTTGCAAATCACGCCCATATCGTGTATAGTAGCAGACGGAAAAGCACAAGATTTTGCTTTTTCTAACAATTTGATATTGCCATCCGATGTACAGTAACCGAAGCATGCCGCCGGGCAGGCTTCGGCGCAAGAGAAAGGGAAAACCACTCGACCGGAGCTGTGCGCACAAGACCGTTCCGAAGCAGCGAAAGCTGTCTGGACGAAAGTCAGTCATTGCGGAAGCGATTCCGTGAGAAGACAGGAAACGGGCGCGGAAACAGAGGTTCTGTTTCCAGAGTGCAAGTCAGAAGAACTGCTGTCTGCGCCGCATTCGCGGCGGAAAGGATGAATGCGTGGGACGAGCTCTGCCTGTAGCATTCGGAACAGGTGCGCCGTTTTTCCTCACAGGAAAAGCAGCGTATTTTGTTTCTTTGGAGATCCGCCCGCCATTTTGTCAAAATGGCGGGCTTTCGTTTCTCCCAAAGCCGTCTGCGCCCCCTGTTTCCGCTCCTATTTAATAAGGAGCTTGCGATAGATATTTTGATTCTGGAGGAAAAATGTATGAAGAAACGAATTCTGAGCCTGCTGCTCGTGCTCGTGATGCTGCTGAGCCTGCTGCCTGCAGGCGTTCTGGCAGCAGAGGGCGATGTCAGCGTCACACTGTCCGGTATGCACGACGCACAGGTCAAGTCCCTGAAGCTGTATACCTACATGGGCGGCGTGAAGGGCGCGGACGATCTGCTGGCTGAAAAGACAGCCGCAGACGGCGCGTATACCATCGACCTTGCGCCCGGCGCTTACTGGGTTGACGGCTATGACGCGAACAATGACCGCAACGGCGGCGTGGTGATCGACGTCAGCAGCGACAGCAGCAGCTTCAAGCTGCAGCGGATGTATCAGATCTCCGTCAACCCCAGTGCATGGGTTAAGGACACAGACTATACTCTTTCGCTGCGCGTAACCGACGCCTCCGGTGCAGAGCGTAAGGCGGAGTTTGGCTCGGCCATAAATTGGGGCAAGACCTACACAAGCTGCCTGTTTGTCGTTGGTGATACAGTCAGCGTGACAGCCACGCCGAACGCGGAAACGCATCCGAACTACAACCCGGCTACCGCTTCCAAGACCCCGACGATGAACGACAGCCTCAGCCTGACCTGCAAGGAATTCGTCACGGTCACGGTCACCGCACCGGAGGGCTCGACCATCGACGCCGGTACGCTCGCAAAATACTATGTGTTCAGCTTCCTTGAGCCGTTCGCGCGTTCCGTCGAGGACGGCACGGCCACGTTCCATCTCGACAAGAACACGGATTACTTCTACCGTGTCCGCCATCCGCAGGGTGCAACATACTGGAACTACGTCAGACTGAGCGCCGACGCAGCGTACACGGTCACGGAAGAGGATCTCGGCCTGACCGGTGATTTCAGCAAGAGCACGATCTATCATTTTGAAAACAACGTCTACGACCGTGCAGGCATTTACCTGAACATCAACACCAAGGGCTATAAAAACATGGCCGTTGGCGATACGTTTGAACTCAACTCCTTCCGCAACTGGTTCGCGATCGAAAGCTTTATGAACGCCAAGGTCGCACTGCCGGAGATGCACTATCAGGTCATCGATGTGAACGGCAATGCCAGCGACGTCGTGACCATCACGCCGAACGCGCTGAACAGCAACGTCGCTGTGATGGAGGCCAAGCACGAGGGCACGGCAATCGTGCTCGTAACCTATGACGCAATGACCCATATGGCTGGCCAGACCAGCACGGCCTCACATCGCTTCTCCGCCATCTGGCCGGAGTTGACGGGCGTGTTTGTCGTGAATGTCGGCGCGGACGGCAGCGCCATCCAGACCAATATGAATCTTGACCGCATGGATGCGGTCATCGAGAAGGATGAGGCGCGGCAGCTCGATGCGGAGCATGACATTCTGTTCTACACTGGAACAGAGGGTGCAAGTTACAGCTTCAAGCCCGAAGCGGGCTGCACCGTGAGCGTCCTGCGCCCCACCGTGACCGCTGCGTCTATGACGTATTCCGGCGGCTTCACAAACACTGGCGTCACAACCGCTGAAGACGGCACTGTGACCGTCAGCGGTCTGATCACCGGCCGCAATATCATCAAGGTCACGAAGGGCGGCCTTTCGACCTATCAGGTCGTGACGGCACGCGGCGTGAGCTACAAGTTTGTCAACGCGGAGGGCACGGAGCTGACGCAGGAAGAGCTGGCTGCCATCAAGCCGGGCGATTCCGTCACGATCCAGTTCTCCAACCTGATCAGCCCCAAGGAAAAGCTTTCCGGCGCGTATAACTTCAACTTCTCCCTGTATATGCAGGGCCCGGACGGCACCTTCTTCAAGAGTGATCCCGGCGGAAACTTCGGCGTTTATGACTTCAGCGGCAACCCTGAGCGGCAGAAGCTGACTGTCACCATCCCGAAGTTCTGGGCTGAGGAGACCTACACGCTGAGCGGCGCGATCAAGCAGGCGGGCTGGCCCGGCGTTCCGACGCACCGCGGCATCACCTATGCTGTGGGCACGAATCCCGGCTTCGACGCGCCCAAGACGGCAGGCATTCTCAGCCGTCTGCCGGAGATCACGATCCCGGTCGTAAAGCTTGACTTCCTGACCGGCAAGCTGATTTTCCAGGATCAGAATGGCACATCCATTGACCGCAAGAACCTGACCGTCACGCTGGCGGACAGCACAGGCAACGGCATTGCGGTTGCGGAAGACGGCACGTTCAAGGCTTATGCCGAGGAATACTTCTACACCGTTTCCGGTGCTGGCGTTGAATACGCCACTGGCAGCGTCACCATGAAGGAGGAAGGCCCCAACGAATTCACCATCACCCTGCAGGCAACCGCAGCGGGCGCATGGGACGGCAAGACGCAGACCGAACCGCAGACCGACGAAAACGGCGTTTACCAGATCGGCACCGGCGCGGAGCTGGCATGGTTCGTCGCGAAGAGCAAGGACGCGGACGTTTCCGGCGTTCTGACGGCCGATATCAACCTCGGCAAATACGCATGGCTGAACATCTCCTCCAGCAAGAAGGTCGTGCTTGACGGCGCAAGCTTTGAGATCACCGGCCTGAACGCCACGGCTGGCCTGTTTGCGCAGATCGGCTCGAATTCCTACATCCATGATCTGACCATCCGCGGCGCAGTTTCCGGCAAGGGCAGCGCAGGCGCGATCGTCGGCTATGCCAGCGGCACTGCTCCGAAAATCGCGAACTGCTTCAACTACGCAGTCATCACCTCTACCGGCAACAACGTCGGCGGTCTTGTGGGATACACCTATCAGAACGCCGTGATCGAGAACTGCGTGAACTTCGGCGCTGTCACCGGCGGCAGCAGCGTCGGCGGCATTATTGGCGGCACAGTCAGCAACGGCTCGACCATCACCGGCTGCTATAACACCGCAGAAATTTCCGCGACCGGCAGCAAGGCCGGCGGCATCATCGGCGGCACCAGCAGCGAAATGACTGTTACAAGCTGCTACAACACCGGCAAGATCTCCGGCACGGCCTCCGGCGGCATCGCAGGCGAGGTCAAGGGCAATGTGAACTGGAGCGGCACTGTGCAGGGGAAAATCACCATCTCCAGCTGCTACTCCACCGGCGAAGCGGGCAGCGCCGTATTCGGCACGGTTGACACTGCTTCCTCCGAGATCTCCAAGTGCTATTATCTGAACACGCTGAACGCGGACGCGAACGCAGAAGCGCTGAACGAAGCTGACCTCAAGGACGCCGACCTGTCCGATGCGTTCGGCCCGGTCTGCGGCGGCTATCCCGCGCTCAGATGGCAGAGCGATGTGACCTTCCACGAAGCAGCTGGCGAGGGCACAGTCACGGCTCCGCTGTGCACTGTGAAGGGCTACACCAGCTACTCCTGCAGCAAGTGCGGCAAAAGCTACCGCACGGCTTATACCGCACCGCTCGGCCACGACTTCTGCGAGGATCTGGACGGCAGCGACAACAGCTGTGTCCTGACGGCTCCCACCTGCACGCAGCCGGGCAAGATCGTCCGTACCTGCCGCAGAGACGGCTGCTCAGAAACGAAGGAAGACATCGTTCCCGCCAAGGGCCATACGCCCAAGGACGGCACCGAGCAGGTCTTCACCGGCTATAAGACCTACGAATGCGCCGTCTGCGGCGAAACCTACACGGTCTGGGACGACGACCGCCTCGGCCACGTCTCCTACCCCGAGCAGACTGTCACCTCTATCAGCGTTTCCGACAACGGCAATTACCCCTGGGTCTACAATGCCGATCTGGACCGCTTTGAAAGCAGCAACCAGAATCAGGACAAGACCAGCTCCACGACCTCGTTTGCCTTTACGCTGAGCGCACCCACCGTTCTGCGCTTCGGCTACGGCGTTTCCTCGGAAAACAGCTATGACAAACTGACCATCACGCTCGCAGAAGACGGCGGCAGCACGGAAACGCTGGCCGACGCTGTCAGCGGTGAGAAGAGCGGCAGCATCAAAAAGCAGCTCGGAGCCGGCAGCTACACACTGACGCTGTCCTATGTGAAGGACGACGCCTCCAAGGGCGGCTCGGATATGGCGTATGTCAGCGTTCTGACGCTGGCCGGCATGGCCCGCGTGATCGTGGAGAACACCACTTTCCCGAAGGCGGAGGGCGCTGTCTGGGAAGGCACGCTGGCCGACACCTGGATCGAGCTGACTGGCGAATCGACCATGATGGGCTGCGTTGTGGAAGCACTGGATGGCCACACCGTCGTCGGCGCGGAAAGCAACTACATCTCCTCCATTGACAACTTGAAGGCGTTTGACGGCGGTACCATGTCCGGCTGGATGGGCACACTCAACGACTGGTTCACAAACTTTGGCTTTGGTGAATTTACCGTTGCAAAGGGCACGCTCTGCGCGGGCGACGAGATCCGCATCATGTACACCCGTACCGTTGAGGATCTTGGCGGCAGCTGGAACAATTCCGACACCCGCCTCAAAGCGCTCACATTCAGCACCGGTAAGCTGGCGCCCAAGTTCAGCGGCGACACCTTCACCTACACCCTGACTGTGCCGGAAGGCACGACCTCGCTGCTCGTCACACCGACGGCGGCAAACAAGAACTATCAGGTCCGCGCCTATCTCGGCACGCAGGCTACGGGCCGCGAATATTCCCGCACGTCCCTGATCCCCATCGCAAATGGCAGCGTCATCACCGTCGTCTGTGCAGACGACAGCTGGCCCACCATGAATAAAACGAGCGACGGCAAGCGCACTTACACCATCAACGTGGTGTTCGGCACAGCTCAGTCCTCTGACGCGGGTGTTGCGTCCGTCAAGGTCGCAGGCGTTGAGGCAGCAGCCGGTACGGCTGAAAACAGCTACTCCGTAACGCTCCCGGCTGGCACGGAGGTCACGGCAGACAGCTTCGAGATCACACTTTCCGACAGCAAGGCCACGCTTACCGGCCCGGCCAAGGGTGAGGACGGCGTCTGGACGTTTACTGTGACCGCTGAGGACGGCACTGCCGCGACCTACTCCGTCACGGTCACGGTGAAAGAGGCCAAGACGATCCACGCGACCATTTCCATGCAGGCAGAAAATATGTTTATCATGGTTCCGACCCGCGTGGAAGTCTCCAGCGATCTCGCCGAACGCTATGGCTACGCTGATGATGTCACAGACGGCGTTTCCGCGCTGGACGTGCTCGTGAAGTACCACGAGCTCACCTTCGGTGAGGACTTCACGAAGGACAGCAAGAGCGATTATCTCGTCGTCAGCAACGGCACGATCACCACGGTCAACGGAGAAAAAACCTCCGCGTTCAGTTTCGCGGTCAACGGCGAGTTCCCCTGCGACAAGAACGGCGAATACAACACGCAGTACGGCTACACCGGCTACACCATCAGCCAGACCCCCGTTGCGGAGGACGGCACCGTTGAGTTCTTCTTCTATCAGGACACCAGTATGTACATGGACTACTATACGTGGTTCACGGATACGGACGGAAACCGTCTGGATACCTTTACGGTTCAGGCCGGAACCGACTTCACGCTCGGTATGGACGGCTATATGTACGCCTACGGCGGCGGTCTGAAGCCCGAGGACCGTGTAACGCACGGTGCGGCGCTCGATCCTGAGGACATCCAGATCTGCACAGTCGGCGAAGACGGCACGCTCACGCCGGTCGAGGGCAAGGTCATCGGCGAAAATGGGCAGGTCACGCTCTCGTTTGCCGCCGCAGGCAGCTATGTTCTGTCCGCAATGGGCAACGAGTTCACCAACATTTTCTCCCCGTGGCTCCCCGTCACGGTCACAGCGGCCCCGAAGTCCAGCAATGCGGATGTCAACAGCGTCACTGTCGCGGGCGTTGAGGCCACTGCTGGCGAGAACAACACCTACACTGTTACCCTCCCCTACGGCACGGACGTTACAGCGGGCAGCTTCGTGATTGTCACGAGCGACGCAGGCGCGACTGTCGGCGCTCTGACGAATGAAGGCAATGTCTGGACGTTCACCGTCACCGCTGAGGATGGCGTGACCTCCAAGACCTACACCGTCACCGTTTCGTTCACCGAAGCCCCGAAGTCCAATGACGCGGGTGTCAGCAGCATCACCGTTGCGGGTTTCAAGGCTGTGGCCGGTGCGAACAACAGCTACACCGTCACGGTTCCCTATGGCACGGTCGTCAAGACCGGCAGCTTCGTGATCGTCACGAGGCATCCGCGCGCGGCTGTCAGCGCTCTGACAAACACCAGAAATATCTGGAGCTTCACCGTCACCGCTGAGGACGGCGTGACCACCGCAGTCTACACCGTCACGGTCAATACCGCCGCGCTTCCGGAGCCGATCACTCCGGGTGTCGACAATAAGAAGCCCGCTTCGAAGCCCGAGGTCAAGCTTCCGTTCACCGACGTTTCCACGTCCGACTGGTTCTATGACGACGTTGCGTTCGTATACGAAAACGGCCTGTTCTCCGGCACGGACAGCAGAAGCTTCAGCCCGAACGCGTCCATGACGCGCGCCATGCTCGTCACGGTTCTCTACCGGCTCGAGGGCGAACCCACCGTCACAGGCAGAAGCAGCTTTACCGATGTGCGTTCCGGCGCGTATTACGAAAAGGCTGTCATCTGGGCAGCCGCCAACGGCATCGTCACCGGCACGGACAGCACCTCCTTCTCCCCCGACGCCAAGGTCACGCGCGAGCAGCTTGCCGCGATCCTGTACCGCTATGCGCAGTACAGGAAGCTGGACACCGATGCGAGCGCAAAGCTGAACAGCTTCACCGACGCGGACAGCGTTTCCGCCTATGCCAGCGAGGCGCTCGGCTGGGCTGTCTCGGAGGGCCTGATCAACGGTGCTTCCGGCAAGCTCATGCCGAAGGGCGACGCGACCAGAGCACAGGTCGCCGCGATCCTCCACCGGCTCGTGAAAAATGTACTGAACTGACCTCATAATCCCAATTTGCAGCACAGGACTGCCCCCCTTTTTGGGGGGGCAGCCCTGCGTGCTGTATTTCAGAGCATATCTGAAAGCCGGTAAACCAGACCGGCAGCAGCTGTTGCGCCACTGGACAGATTACCGGTTTTCAGATATACTTGAAATGATACAACACATATGGAGTTGAATTGCGTGAACGTCTGGAAAACAAATAAAAAGGCCGCCGTCTGGGCGGTGCTGGCGCTGGTGCTGACGGCTGCGCTGCTGACCGGGTGCGGAGCGCCGCAGGCCGGGCCGAGCTATCACTGCACCGTCTCCATTTCCTGTGCATCGATTCTGGAGCACATGGAGCTTTGCAGCGAGGAAAAGCGGGAGCTGGTGCCGGAGGACGGCTGGCTGCTGGAGTCTGTAGAGGTCAGCTTTCAGGAGGACCAGAGCGCTTTTGACGTTTTGCAGCAGGTCTGCCGGGAGAATAAACTCCATCTGGAATTTTCCACGACGCCGGTTTACAACTCGGCTTACATTGAGGGCATCGGGAACCTCTATGAATTTGACTGCGGGGCGGAATCCGGCTGGATGTACGCGGTGAACGGCTGGTTCCCGAATTACGGATGCAGCCAGTATGCGCTGCAGGACGGAGACACGGTCACGTGGGTTTATACTTGTGAGCTGGGCAGGGACGTCGGCAGCGGCGGCTGGACAGAGGGCGAATGAGAAACAAAGACGCTTTTTCGGGATATCATCCCGTGATCAATTTTCTATATTACGCACTGGTGCTGCTGTTTTCGATGTGCCTGATGCACCCGGTCTATCTGGCGGTTTCTCTGACGGGGGCGCTGGCCTACGATATTCATCTGAAAGGCCGGAAAGCGGTGCGGTTTGCCGTCATGGGGCTTCTCCCTATGGCGGCGCTTGCCGCGCTTCTGAACCCGGCGTTTAACCATGAGGGCGCGACGATTCTGACGTATCTGCCCTCCGGGAATCCGCTGACGCTCGAATCCATGCTCTATGGTGTGTCGGCAGCGGTCATGCTGGCAAGCGTCGTATTGTGGTTTTCCAGCTACAACGAGGTTATGACTTCGGACAAGTTTGTGTATTTATTTGGACGCGTGATTCCGGCGCTGTCGCTTGTTTTGTCCATGGCCCTGCGGTTCATTCCGAAGTTCAGGGCGCAGATGCAGACGGTTTCGGAGGCGCAGGCTTGTATCGGACGCGATACGAAAAACGGAAGCGTATTCCGCCGCGTTGGGAACGCCGTCAAAATCTTCTCAATCATGGTCACATGGTCGCTCGAAAATGCCATTGAAACGGCGGACTCCATGCGCTCACGCGGCTATGGCCTGCCGGGGCGCACGGCATTTTCGATCTATCGTTTTGACGACCGGGACAAGGCCGCGCTTGCGTGGCTGGTTTTCTGCGGGGCGTATCTCATTTCCGGCTGGATGGCGGGTGGAACGTATTTCCGGTATTATCCGACCATAAAAGCTACCGCATGGACGCCGATGACGGTCAGTTTTATGCTCGTCTATCTTGCGCTGGTGCTGACGCCGGTGATTCTCGACCGAAGGGAGGACAGGCTGTGGAACTCTTTGCAATCAAACATCTGAATTTTGCGTATCCAGAACAGGCAAAGAACGCGATCTCCGATTTCTCGCTGTCCGTCCGGCCGGGAGAATTTCTGGTGGTCTGCGGTCCGTCCGGTTGCGGGAAATCGACGCTGCTGCGGCAGTTAAAAACCGTCCTTGCGCCGCACGGACGAAGGGGCGGTCAAATCCTGTTTGACGGAAAGAATCTTGATGAACTTTCCCAGCGCGAACAGGCTGAAAAAATCGGCTTTGTGCAGCAAAGCCCGGAGAATCAGATCGTCACGGATAAGGTCTGGCACGAGCTGGCGTTCGGGTTGGAATCGCTCGGCTATGACACACCGACGATCCGCCGCAGAGTGGCAGAAATGGCGTCATTTTTCGGCATCCAGACATGGTTTTATAAGTCTGTTACAGAACTGTCCGGCGGACAGAAGCAGCTTCTGAATCTTGCGTCTGTGATGTTGCTTCAACCGAAGGTGCTGATTCTCGACGAGCCAACAAGTCAGCTTGACCCGATTGCAGCGTCGGACTTTTTGGCAACGCTCGGCAAGATCAACCGGGAGCTTGGCACGACAATTATTCTGACCGAGCATCGCTTGGAAGAAGCGTTTTCCTTCGCGTCGCGCGTGGCGGTCATGGACGGCGGCAGACTGCTTTGCAGCGGAACGCCTGCCGAGGTGGGCGCGGAATTAAAATCCAGCGGGAACGCGATGTTTTTGGCCATGCCGGCCGCCATGCGGATATGGGCAGCGACGGATTCCAAGGCAGTTTGCCCCATTTCTGTCTGTGACGGGCGAAACTGGCTGCTGGAATATGCAAAAACGCACGAGTTGAAGCCGATTCCGGAAGAAAATAAAAACGCGCCGGACACGGAAACCGTTGTCTCGGCGCGGGAAATCTGGTTCAAATACGATAAGGACTTGCCCGATGTGGTCAAGGGTTTATCCTTGGAACTGCACAAAGGTGAATTTCTGGCCCTGCTCGGCGGCAACGGCACGGGCAAGACCACCACGCTCAAGCTGCTGGCAAGTCTGAAAAAGCCGTATCGCGGGGAACTGAACATCACCGGCAGCGTCGGAATGCTGCCGCAGAATCCGCAGACGCTGTTTGTAAAAGCCACGGTGCGCGAGGACTTATTGGAGATCATACCAAAATCCGAACGGAAACCTGAGCGTCTCGCACAGGTCGTTTCGCTCTGCAAGCTGGCGGAGCTGCTTGACCGCCATCCCTACGATCTTTCGGGCGGCGAACAGCAGCGCGCGGCGCTGGCGAAAATCCTGCTTCTGAATCCGGACATTCTACTCCTTGACGAACCGACGAAGGGACTTGATGCGGAGTTCAAGCAGACGTTTGGGCAGATTCTGCGGACGCTGCGAGCGTCCGGCGTGGCGATTCTGATGGTCAGCCATGATATCGAATTCTGCGCGAAGTATGCCGAACGCTGCGCCCTGTTTTTTGACGGCAATATCGTCACCGAGGCTGCGCCGCGCACGTTTTTCAGCGGCAACAGCTTTTATACGACCTCCGCGAACCGCATTGCACGCGACGTGCTGCCGGAAGCCGTTACACCCGAAGACGTGATCGCCGCCTGCGGCGGAGCGGTCGCGCCGGAACCGGCGCTGCCGGAGTATCAGCGTATTCCGCCTGCACCGGAGAAGGAAGCGCAGGTTCTGAAAAAGCTCCCGGTCTGGCGCAAGGCGCTTGCCGCCGTATCCGGTATCGTGTCGCTGGTGCTGATGATCCAGGCCATCGGCGTGACCGATCTGACAAAGCTTGTGGACGCAGGCGGACTGACAGGTCTTGCGGGCAGCCAGATGAGGCTCTACGGCATTCTGCTTCTCTCGCTGCTCGTGTTTGCGCTGTCCATTGGCCGAAAAGCCGACCGCCCGGATTATCTCATCCAGACGCCCGTGGAAAAGCGGAAGCTGAGGAACCGCACGATTTTTGCGACGGCTTTGATCCTCCTGCTCATTCCGCTGACGCTGTTCATCGGTGTGTACTGCTTCGGCGGGAAACGGTATTATTTCATTTCGCTGCTCATTCTGCTCGAATGTATGCTGCCGTTCTTCCTCATCTTCGAGGGGCGAAAGCCGCAGGCACGGGAGCTGGTGCTGATTGCCGTGCTCGTTGCACTGAATGTGGCAGGCCGCGCCGCGTTCTTCATGCTGCCGGAATTCAAACCGGTCGTGGCGATGACGATCCTGGCGGGT
>ERZ1673738.1153-NODE-1153-length-41560-cov-24.846862_pt1 | contig 41560 bp, 31 predicted proteins | sample MGYA00580198_ERZ1673738 | MGnify/ENA primary metagenome ERZ1673738 (study PRJEB41218, sample SAMN15661784) | gut metagenome | host: Homo sapiens | place: Canada: London | collected 2015-08-20/2019-03-30 | study: EMG produced TPA metagenomics assembly of...
GTATATCAAAACTCAAAAAGAGAATCAACACTAAATTAACCCCGGATGACAAAAATTATACAGACTGTTTAAGGATGATATTTATCTTATTGGAACTGTCGCTTAGTTTAGAAAAGTGATATGTTTCATTTTATAAAACAGGAGCAGCCAAATAACAGCTCCTGTTTTTTTGTGGTGCGTCATATGTAATTTAAAAATTTATGACAGGAAAGTAAACAACAGGAGTATACCCTGTATTGCTTAAAGTAATATCCGTCAGGCTGTAACTGCATGGATCTTGTTCATGATCGGATGTGTTGCATGAATTACTAAGTTTTATACCGCTGATATGCTCTCCCTGTACGGTGCTTGATATGAGAGGTGTAGTATTATAATCTGCGTGGTATGTTATGTTAAGCTTACGATAACTGTTTAATACCATATTAAAGTTCATTCCGATGAGTTTAAGCTCCGATTGGGAGGGAATAAACCAGTCTCCGGCATTAGTGCCGGCTGTTTTATATTCCAGAACATCCGTATAAGGATTCTCCCTCAAATTGGAGGTAATTTCTTTAACTCTATTACTGGCAGCATAAAACACGCTTCGAATCTGATTTAAGTCATTAAGTTGAAGCTGTTTAGCCCGGCTCTGAATATCGTCTTCCGAACAGCCGATGCAGCTTCTTCGGGCTTCATCCAAATAAGTGTCCAAACCGTTTTGTATGGCAGCGGTCAATGGCGCAATAAAGTCATCGAGTTCGGCAGTTATCTCTGTTGTATAGTTTGATAGAGACAGGGCCAGCTTTTGGGTATTTTTTTTGCCGTCCTCATCTGTTTTAAGTTTGTTATAAGGTAAATACAAAGTAAAGCTCATCGGCAGTTTTTGCGTGAGAGTATGACCCGAAGCACTGGCAGGGGTAAAATAAAACATTTTCTGTAAGTAATCGCCCGTATATAGCACAGATCCTTTTGACGATAAGGCCAACGCCAGTTTTTGATTAGAATCAAAGACAATTCCAATCGGCGTCTTGCCTGTTACCGGGTTGGATGACGTTGTCATGTCCGAAAACAAAATGTCGCCGATGGCAATCTGTGCCATATATTTTTTTGAGCAAAAAACTTTGGTGTCGTCGAAGGGACAGCGTAAAATATCCAATCCCGCGCACATTGCCGCAGTTTTGTTGTATCCGAGATTTTCGCAGGAAGGCGGGGTGACACAGGTCTGAGCGAGAGTTTGAGACGTAAGCGCCGCTGCGGCGAATACCGCTGCAAGCAAAAGAGTCGGTAGTCTATTCATTACAGGTCTCCTTATTTAATCCAGCATTTAAGCGCACCGTTGCACCAATAGCTTTCAAGATTCCAGCTTTCGGCGGGACAGACGGTTGGTTCTTTTTTACATTCTTTATATTTGACGACGTCACCGCTCTGACAGACCGCTGAGCCGGCAACCGCCCCGTACTGACAGTCGAAATAACCGTCACAGGGATTGACAGTCGTTTTATAACGGATTCCGAAGCAACTGTCGCACCGGGATGTTTCAATATAGCCTGGCTTAATTTCGGTTTCTTCAAATCCGTCGCATTTGTTACAGCAGGTGCCGTAGGTATTGTCATATTTGCAGCGTCCGCCGTCTTCCAATTGCCATCCGTCGGGACAAGTTTGGGTATATCCTAGGCAGGCTTCCGGAATGTTGATAATGCAATCGGCGTATTTTCCGCCGCAGGAAGCGCCTGAGGGATAAGAGGGAGGCTTGCAGTTGGATGCATCGTATTGATAGCGGTCAGAACAAGAGCATCCTTTGTAGCAGGTAAGCTCCGGTGTGGGGTGAACGACGGTTCCGTTTTGTTGCGGCGGGCAGGATGCGGCAAGTCCGTAGTTAGCGCAGCTGGCATATTTGCCTCCGTTTATAAGCTCGTCATCGTTGGTTCGGTTTCCGTAGCCGTATCCGCCGATACGGCCGATATAATCGGGCATCCAGTAGACACCGGCGGTTTTAACGGTAGAAGGAGAGGCAAACGACGAAGGTGATAATGACATTGGTGTGAAATGCGGGTTATCGGCGAAGGCTTCGGATAGTGAAAACAAAACGGCGAAAAAAGACATCGCCTGAAGAGAACCAAAATGTTTCATAATCGTCATCCTTGCCAAAATTAAAGACCTTTAGTCGTCTGCTTCTGTTATTATAATAATAAATTTATACAAATAAGTAAACAATTAATTAACCCAGGATGACAAAAAACACCCCGTTTTTACTAAACGGGGTGTCGGGCAACGGTTTGGTTATTATTTGATTTTGATTAAGCCGTGCTTCTTTTTGCCTTGCGACAGTTTAATCTGCCCGTCAACGACATCAGCGGCACAGCAGCGGTAATTTTCGTCACAAACCGGTTTGTCGTTAAGTTTTAGGCCGCCTTGTTTAATCAACCGGCGGGCTTCGCCCTTGCTGGCGCAAAAACCGATTTGTACAAAGGCGTCCAAAACGCACAGTCCGTCGGCACAATCGACTTCCAGACAGGGGAGGTCGCCGCCGGCAATGCCTTGTTCAAATGTCTGAATGGCGGTTTCCTGTGCTTTTCGGGCTTCTTCTTCGCCGCGGCAGATTTTGGTAGCCTCAAAGGCCAAAATCTTTTTGGCCTCGTTAATTTCTTGGTCTTTCAAAGCTTCCAGACGGCGGACTTCATCAATCGGCAAATCCGTAAAAATACGCAGGCATTTGCCCACTTCGGCGTCTCCGATATTGCGAAAATATTGGTAGTAGTCATATGCCGGAAGTTTCTCTTCGTTAATCCATACGGCATTGCCCTCTGATTTGCCCATTTTTTTGCCGGCAGAGTCGGTGATAATCGGACTGGTGAAGCCGAACAGTTCCACATCGTATTTGCGGCGTCCGAGTTCGGTACCGGAGGTAATGTTTCCCCATTGGTCGGAACCGGCGATTTGTGCCCGGCAGCCGTATTTTTTGTAGAGTTCGATAAAATCGTATCCCTGCAGCAGCATATAGTTAAATTCCAAAAACGACATCGGCTGCTCGCGTTCCAGACGAGACTTGACGCTGTCCATGGTCAGCATCCGGTTGACGGTATAATAGGTTCCGATATCGCGCAGAAAAGAGAGGTAATTGATGTCTTTGAACCAATCCCAGTTGTCAACCATTTCGGCGTCCGTGGCTCCGGTGCCGAATTTAAGAAATTTTGAAAAAGATTTTTTCAATCCTGCAACATTGTGCGCCAATGTCTCTTCATCCAGAAACGGGCGCAGCTTGTCTTTGCCGGAAGGGTCGCCGATGCGTGCGGTGGCGCCGCCGACCAGCGTCAACGGTTTGTGTCCGCATTTCTGAAACCAGCGCATCATCATCAGCGGCACGATATGGCCGACATGAAGACTGTCGCCTGTCGGATCTGAGCCCAAATAGCCGACAGCAGGCTTTCCGGAAGTTTCGCATTGGTAGAGGTAGGTGTCAAAACCATCCTCGTTAGTGCATTGGTTGTAGAAACCCCTTTCCAGCATGATGTTCATAAACTGTGACTTAAATTGGCTCATTTTTCCTTTCCTTTTCAATTTTATAACCAAATTTTAACTTGGCTATATTAGCATATAAAAATAACAATGCAACAAAGGAGTGACTTTTTTATCATGGATTCCATCAAAACGCAGCGGGCTTTGGGCTTAATGAGCAGTTCTTCTCTGGAGGGAGTAAATGTCGCTGTGATTTCAACCGATGGCATAGACGTCTATGATTTTGGCCCTTCTTTTAAAGTCCCTTACGACGATGCCTTGCGCGAACGGCTGCGTTCGCTGCTCGGTAAACGTCCCGACGGCGAGGCGGCGGAGGAAATCGCTGCGGCGGAACGCGAACTGACTGCGTTTAACGCCGAAATCGTCCGAGACGTTATTTCTGCTTACGATGAAAATATTGATGTTATTGGTTTTCACGGCCTGACGCTGCTTCATCAGCCTGCCGAGCATTATACCTGCCAGATTGGTGACGGAGATATGTTGGCAGAGCTGACCGGAATAAAGGTTGTCAACCGTTTTCGCAACACGGATGTTGCCGCCGGCGGGCAGGGGGCGCCGCTTTCGCCGGTTTATCACGCCGCTTTGGCTGCAAAATTTGAAAAACCGGTCTGTTTTGTAAATATCGGCGGAATTTCCAGCCTGACCTGGATTGGCAGTAACGGCGAACTTTTGGCTTTTGACACCGGTCCCGGCAATGCGGCCGTAGACGACTGGGTTTTAAAACACGGCGGCATGCATATGGATTATAATGGCAAATTGGCGATAACCGGAGCTATTGACGGCCATGTGCTGGCCAGCTTAATGCGCCATAAATATTTCGGGCTTTATCCGCCTAAGTCGGTAGACCGAAACCTTTTTCACGACAAGCTTGAACACCTTGAGGCCTTGTCTCTGGCTGACGGAGCTGCGACGGCAACGGCTTTTGTTGCCGAATCAATCGCCTATTCTCTGGCGATGTATGTGCCGGAAGCTCCCAAAGAAGTTATTATTTGCGGCGGCGGAGCCTGTAATCCGACACTATTGCGCTTTTTGCGCCAGCGCCTGGAACATATTGACGTTAAAACGGCGGAAGAGGCCGGTTGGAAAGGTAATGCGCTTGAACCGCAGGCTTTTGCCTTTATGGCCGTACGCCGGCTCAATATGCTTCCCGCCAGTTTTCCCGCCACTACCGGCGTGCCGGAACCGTTAATCTGCGGACAGATTCATGAACCCCCTGCCGCGATGTGAGATGTGAACCTTTTTTTGATAAAAAATTATTTAGATATAACCGTTGTTCAACACTTAAACGATTAGTTTTATGGAAAAAAAGTCGTCTTTGGGTCACGAGATACTGTGTATGTTGTTGACCGCAGCATTATTTTATTTGCTCATCTTCTGCAAAGTGAATGCGATGTGGTAGATGTGGGTTAATATATTGTGGTGTGCCGAAACTGCCCGTGATTTTTTTGAGAACCTCAACTCTCAAAATATCCGGGCAGTTTTTTGTGGACAAAAATTCCGAATTATGCTATCTTTCCAGTATTCCAAATGATTATTAATAAATTAAAATATAAAAAAGATGAAAAAGATTTATTATTTTTTGATGGCGGCATTTGTAGCAATAGCTTTGAGTGCCTGTGACAAAGATGCCGAAGTTTATGACCTTCTTCCGGATGACGAGACGGAAAACCCGGATAACGGAAACAACAACGGCAACAACAGCGACGGAGAGAATAACAGCGAAGACTATGATGTCTGGAGCAGTGTTTCTTTCAAGGTTGCTCCCGGAATCACCTTTGGCGGACGATACACCATCGTTCCCCAGAAAAAAGGTACTGACTATTACTTCTATATGCAGTCTCACGGAGAGACAATGAAAGACTATTTCATTGTTTTAACACAGGATTTGACTTCTGCGGACGGAAAACGCATTTATGAGGTGACAACGTCGGATAAAATTCCGGTCGATGCCTATTTTCCGTCGGATTATGCCGATGAAGTGTCAATCACCGAGAACAAGGCAACGGTTGTTTTTGTAATCGGTTCCGTCAAAGACAGCCAGACCATTGTTCTGAAAAACTAAACGTAAAAAACAACAGCCTCCGCGGACAAATTTCCGGGAGGCTGTTTTATTTTGAGACACTAGGTCAGACCGTCGGTAAGGTTGTTTTTTTCCACATGTTTAATCCGGGCAAAATAGTCGCCGACCACGCAGTTTCTTTCACGGTCTATTTCTACGATTAAAATCTGTTGGGCTTTGCTCAATTCGCAGAGAACGCGGTCATTAATGTAATCTATCAGGATGACTTCGTTGGGACGCCGGTAAAATGTCGCATGCCGTCCGCCGTCATAAAGCAGAAAAGGGCTTTGCGGCCGGCCTTGTCTGCCTTTAAGGGCAAACACCAGCATTCCTTTGTCGGTCGTTATAATTTCATAACTTTCCTCGTGTTCCACCGTAATAATTCCTTAATGAATGTTTTTCTTCATATCGGCGGCTTTTTTTGCGACCCACTTCAAGGCGTCTTGGGAAATCTCTTTTGATAAATCTTTAATCGGCGTGCCCAGACTGTTGGGAGCAAATTCATTGGCCATTTTTAACGCGCCGCCGAACATGCTGTCGGTTGCTTTCAGGCCGTATTTTGCCAGCGTTGCACTCATTCCGACGGCGGTAAGAGCGCTTTTGGTTGCGTATTTTGCTGCTTGGTTCATCGGTACCCTCCCTGCTTTTTACGGGTTAACTGAATTTAATATACCATTGTTAAAAGTTTTAAGCAAGTTTTTCTGTCTAATGATTTTTTTTTGCTCCAAAGAAGATTCGAAACCGCATTTGTTTTGTTTGCGGTTTGGAGGCGCACGGTCTTGTGTTTTTTTTCGTTGACAAAATAACCTTCTGTGCTATTTGTAGCTCAATAATTTGATATTTTTGTTCGCATTATTTGGTTCAGAGTGTTTTTTTCATTCTGTTATTTATCGGAAACTAATTTTTTCAAACTCATATAAATTGGGATTTAGTTAATCGTGAGATTGATTAAATGTGTTCCGGGTCTGATTTTGCGTTATTGCCTGAGCGGCAGTTTCTTATGGAGTAGTGGCGAGCGAAACATAATTTGCAGAATTCAGACTTAATCTCTGGCCCGCAGGGTGATACCTATTCCCTGTACAATCTGCAAGGTTTTACGCAGGGGCTGAAGTTTTTGACCGGCTGCGAAGTCCGTCAAAAACTTTCATTTGCAAATTCGAGTCTTTTAGAAGGCCTTATCCTTTTAAGGGATAAGGTCTTTCCTTTGTTTTAGCATTTTTGTTTATTGTTATTTTGATTTTTTGGTTGAGAGAGTCTCTGTGAAGAGCCTCTCTTTTTTTGTCCGGGCAATTAATGATTGAGACTTTGGACAAAACGTGCTAAGCTGTTCGTGTTCTTTTGGGTGAAAGGATTATTGATGAATACTTTGGAACAGGAACATTTTATTCAGGTTTGTAACTATTTTTTTACCGGTAAAAGACAGGTTCCGGCAAATGAACAACCCCGTATGGTTTTCGTTTTTTCTTCGCCCGGCGCCGGCAAATCCACGCGCATCAAGCCTCTGTTGCAAAAGAGCTTTGCCACTTCTCCCGTGTTGTTGGAAATTGATGAGCTGAAAGCTTTTATTCCCGACGGGGACAATATCGATAAAACGGCCGACGACTGGTTCTGCCGCATTGTTGACGGTGCGTTGGACCTGAAATACAACATAATAATATTTCGTCAGCGCAGTATGCTGCAGCTGAAGCAAACCCGTGATTATCTTAAAAAAGCCCGGCAAAACGGCTACCGAACGGAAGTCTGTATTTTGGCGCTGGACAAACAGCGAAGCCGTCTGGGAATGGTTCACCGCTATGAGTTTGCCCTTGAAAACTATCTTAAGAACCCTGCCGCCGATGATGTTCAGAATTATCCGCGCAAGCCTGATTTTATAAAACACGGCGTATTTTTTGCCGCTTTGCCGATTATTGTCCGGATGAGCGAAAAGTCCAAATATGTCGAGCGTATTGACGTTTACAGCCGTCAGGGGGAACATCTGGCTTTTCTTGATAAAAATTCAAACCTCAAAAGCGAACTCACCCCGTTGCAGGCCCTGCGGAAAGAACGCCGCCGTCCGTGGATTTATCTTGAACGCAACAAATATAACCGCCGCCGGCAGGAGGTTGAAGAAAAAATGAGGCAGCGCAAAGCCGGCCTTTGGGACAAGATGATGTTTCGCTGGATGACGTCGACGGCCAAAAGCCGGAAATAAAATTCTCTGCCGGCCGCAACAATCTTATAAATTACATTTGACTCGGGGATTTTCTTGTATTAAACTTCCTCCAGTTTTTATTGAAGAGTTTTAATATGGTGCAAAATTTTTACATATACATTCCTTCCGTTATTATCCCTTAGGGGATACACTTTTTTTGCACATAAAAACAGACCGTTCTTGCTAATTTAATATTTATAATCCGATTAATTTTAAGGTGTTTACTGATGACGAAACATTATGCAGACGTTAAGGCTAAGCCTGACTTCGTTGAAGTTGAAAAAGAAGTTCTCAGATTTTGGGAAGAAGACAAGACTTTTGAAAAATCCGTACGTAATCGTGACGGTGCCGCCGAGTTCGTATTCTATGACGGCCCTCCTTTTGCCAACGGCACGCCTCACTACGGCCATATAATGGTCTCTTATGTTAAGGACGTGGTCGCCCGCTTTCAAACCATGAACGGCAAAAAAGTCGAGCGTCGCCTTGGCTGGGACTGTCACGGCCTTCCTGCCGAAATGTCTGCCGAAAAACAGCTTGGCGTTTCCGGACGCAAGCAGATTGAGGAATTCGGAATTGAAAAGTTTAATGATTTTTGCCGTTCCGACGTTTTGAAGTATTCCGGAATTTGGGTCGATATGTTTAAGCGCATCGGCCGCTGGGTTGATTTCAGCCATGATTATAAAACCATGGACCTGCCTTTTATGGAAAGTGTCATTAACAACTTTAAGCAGTTGTGGGAAAAGGGCCTGGTTTATGAAGATTATCGCGTTCTGCCGTATTCCTGGGCTGCGGAAACGCCGTTGTCCAACTTTGAGGTCAATCAGGGATACCAGGACAAAACCGACAACGCCATCACGGTGATGTTCAAGCTGGAAAACGGAATGAACATTCTGGTTTGGACCACCACGCCGTGGACACTGCCCTCAAACCTGATGCTTGCTGTCGGCAAAGATATTGATTATTCGGTTATGCAGGAAGGCGACCAAAAATATATTATCGGTACGGCTTTGAAAGGACGTTACAAAAAGCAGCTTGAAAATGCGACCGAAGTTGCAACCCTGAAAGGTTCCGAGTTAGTAGGCCTTTCTTATGAGCCAATGTTCCCCTATTTTCAGCATCTGAAGGCCAAGGGCGCGTTTAAGGTACTGTCGGGAGAGTTCGTTTCTACCGAAGACGGTACCGGCATTGTTCATATTGCCCCCGGTTTTGGCCAGGACGACTTTGAAGCCTGCCGTGCCTGCGATGAGAATTTTCCGATTGTGTGTCCGGTTGATGAAGCCGGAAAGTTCACCGGCGAAGTTCCTGATTATCAGGGAAAACAGGTGTTCGAAACCAATGAGCCGATAATGCAGTGGCTGAAGGAAAAAGGTCTGCTCGTCAAAAAAGAACAGTACACCCACTCTTATCCTTTCTGCTGGCGCACCGATACGCCGCTGATTTATAAGGCAATGTCCAGCTGGTTTGTCAAAGTGACGGATTTCCGCGACGATATGGTAAAGAATAATCAGCAGATTAACTGGGTTCCCGAGCATATCAAAGACGGCCGTTTCGGCAAATGGCTGGAAGGTGCCCGCGACTGGTCGATTTCCCGTAACCGTTTTTGGGGAACGCCGATTCCGGTTTGGAAGTCGGATAATCCCAAGTTTCCGCGTGTCGATGTTTTCGGTTCAATCGCTGAAATCAAGGAAAAGACGGGTATAGAAGTGACCAATCTGCACAAGCCTTATATTGACGATGTTGTTTATCCCAATCCCGACGATCCGTCCGGCAAAACCATGATGCGCCGTGTCGGCGACGTTTTTGACTGCTGGTTCGAGTCGGGATCAATGCCTTATGCTCAGGTACACTATCCGTTTGATAACAAGGAGTGGTTCGAAAATCATTTCCCGGCTGACTTCATTGTCGAAGCGATGGACCAGACCCGCGGTTGGTTTTATACCTTGACCGTGCTGTCAACGGCGTTGCATAATAAGCCTGCGTTCAAAAACTGCATTTGTACCGGATTATTGATGGCTGAAGGCGGGCAAAAACTGTCCAAACGCCTGAAAAACTATCCGGATCCTAATGAAGTTCTGGACAACATCGGTTCGGATGCTTTGCGCTGGTTCCTGGTTTCTTCTCCGGTCTTAAAAGGCGGCAACCTTGCCGTCGACAAAGAGGGCAAGGAGATTGCCAAGGCAGCCCGTGTTGCGCAGATTCCTTTGTGGAACGCCTTTTATTTCTTCACGCTGTATGCCAATGCCGAGGGTTATAAAGCCAAGGAAATCAGTTCCTCTGCCGAGGCGATTGACAATTATATCCTTTCCAAACTCAAACGCTTGCGTGACGTCGTCAAACAAGGGCTGGAGAGCTATGACGTGTCTATGGCAACCGGTGAAGTAGCTTCCTTTATGGAAATCCTGAACAACTGGTATATCCGTCGCACCCGCGACCGTTTCTGGGAAGGGGACGCTCAGGCTTTTGACACGTTATATACCGTGTTGGTTAACGTTGCCAAAATCACGGCGCCGCTGATGCCTTTTGTAAGCGAATATATTTTCAAGAATCTCACTGGTGAAGAGTCTGTTCATTTAACGGATTATCCTGCGCTGGAGGCGATTAAGCCTGACGAAAATCTGGTTGAGGAAATGGACTTCCTGCAGGATTTATGCTCTGCCGGCAAGTTCATCCGCGAAGAGAAAAATCTCCGCAACCGTTTGCCGTTGGCCAGCCTGACGCTTATCGGACGTGAACTTGATGTGCCGTATCAGGAAATCGTAAAAGATGAACTGAATGTCAAAGAGGTCAAGTTTGACAATAATTTAAGCCGCTATGCCGACAAAAAGATTTACCTCTACACGCCGTTGCTGGGTAAGGCTTTGGGTAAAGATATGGGACCGGTAATGGGGGCTTATAAACAAGGACAATGGGAGCTCAATTCTGACGGCACTTTGAGTATTGCCGGCCAGACTCTGGGGCGGGATTTGTTCGAAGTCCGTTTGGAGATGAAAGACGGTGTTGCAGGCAAGGCGTTTGCCGACAATAAAGCGGTCGTCACTTTGGACACAGCCGTCACTGACGAACTCAAACGTGAAGGAATGGCGCGCGACTTTGTCCGCTTGGTTCAAACGTTGCGCAAGGATAAGGACTTTAACATTTCCGATCGTATCGAACTTTGCTATGCAACGGATAATTCCGAACTGGCGCTCGCTTTGCAAGAGAACAAAGACTACATTGCCGAGCAGGTTTTGGCGGTCAAGCTGACGGACGGCTGTACGGCCGGAACGTCGGCTGACATTGAAGGTGCTGCGGTTACGTTTGATGCCAAGGTCAGCAGTTCCAAAGTTGCCTGAGGCGATATCCCGAATACAAAAGAAGCCCGCTAAAATGCGGGCTTTTTTATGGCAATAAAAAACCCCGGATAAATCCACCGGGGTTCTTGTTGGAACTAAGTTAATATATTCCGGTTCCGTGACAAAGGACGCAATAACCAGGACCGCCACCGCCACACAGTCCGCGTTGCGGACACATCGACAACAGGGTTGAGATATTGTCATTGCATCTGGAGTTATAGTCTTTAATCGAGCTGACTAAACTGCTTCTCGTACCCGAACAGTTCAACATCATCGGATAGGAACCACAGTTCTTACAACCCGCATCACAGAAAGCAATGGAGTCGCTTGCCATCGAGTTGAAGTTTGAAACCTGAGATCTCAAAGCAGTTCCTTCGCTGATACAGGGGTCGGCTTTACATTTGTATTTTGTCGTACCGCAAGCCGTGCAGGAGTCTGCAATGCCGTACGTACAGCTTACAAAGTCGTAGCCGGAACACTTGCTTGAGAAAGAGCAAGCTTCGCACTTATAGCAGGTGCCGGAAGTCGCACCGCAGGAGCAGACTTTAGCGGTTGTGCCGGTCTGAGTCTGAGATGACGAACAGCTGGATGCCTGATATCCCGACGGGCAGCTGTAGCTGTGGGTATGCGCCGGGGCTTTGTAACAGGTTCCTGAAGCAGCACCGCAAGAACAGGTCTTGGACGTCGTTTGAGCCGAACTTCCCCAGGAATTGGTTGCCGAATATCCTGACGGACAGCTGTAGCTGTGGGTATGACCTTTACAGCACAGTCTGGTACCGCCGCAGCCGTCAGGGCAGGATTCCGTACCGTAGGTACAGCCTGTCTCGTTTGCTGCCGGTGTACAGGATTTACAGGACGTGCACTTTCCGCAGGAGTTGGTCGAAGCGCAACCGTAGTCACAGGACTTGGAACTGACGTTACAGTCCGGGTTACCCGCACAGGAAGTACAGATGCCGCAGGAGTTGCTGCTTGCACAACCGTAAGTACAAGAAACCGGGGTCGCGCTGCAGTCCGGGTTGGCTTTACAAGACGTGCATTTAGAGCAGGAGTTGTAAGACGCGCATCCGTAGCTGCAAGATTTGGAGGAAACGTCACAGTCGGGGTTGGACTTGCAGGAGGTACAACGGTTGCAGGAGTTGTATCCGGCACATCCGTAAGTACAGTCTTTAGAAGAAACCGTGCATTCGGGGCGAATGGTACAAGAATTATACTTTCCGCCGCAGGAAGTCCCACTGGGTTGGTTTTCTCCGGAGCAGTTGGAAGAATTATATTTGAACTCGGATTTGCAGGTACAGGCGTTGTACTTTCCGTCACAGGAGCCGCCGGAAACCGTATAGTTTCCAGAACAGTTAGAAGACGTATATTTGTATTCCGAAGGGCAATAACAAGACTTCTGACAGGTCATACCGGCAACGGGATGAACCACACCGGTAGATAACTTTGGCGAAGGACATTTTGTATAAAGATTGTAATGTTTCATACAATCAGAATCGTCTTTGACAATATCCCCGCCGCCGTCGTCAGCAGAACCGCGAGAGTCCTGACCGCCTTGCCAATCGGGAAGCCACCAGGTCTTGGCACTCGCATTGCTGTATGCCAAGAAGCATGCTGTTATTGCTAACAGCACCAATTTGAATGATTTGGACATGACCACACCACCTATTTTGATATAATTATACACACACACTTATATTATACATTAAATCCTGAATTTTTCAAATCATATTTGTTGGAATCCGTTTGCGGTTTTTTTGTTGTCATACAGAGGGTTGAAGCGAAGCTTTGTTTTTTTTGCAAACTTTCACATTTCTGTAACAATCGGATGGAGATAAATTTTTAACTTTTTTGCGCTATAATCCTTATAATTAAACAGTTTGCGTCTTTTTTCGAGAAAATCGTCAAACTTGACAAAAAGTTATTGAATCAATCTCTAAAATGTTGTATATTCTTAGCAACTGGAGATTTTGACTATAAAACGAGGAGTTAAATTTATGGCTATGGATCAGGAAACCGCTCGACTGATTTTATCAGGGGACTTGAGTGATATTTCGTTGTTTGACATTAAAGAGGCAGTTGCCGCTGCTGACGATGCCGCTTTGGAAAGCAAAGTGAATGCATATTTGGACAGCTTGCGTCAGGAGGCCTACAAACTTGAAATCACCGATGCTGTTGAACTCGCCAACGGCCTCAGGGATTATACAGCCTTAAATGCCCGGGAGCGTTCCGATGCGGAAAATGCCGTTTCTGCCCGTATTGCCGAAATTGTTAATGCTTCCAATGACCGGATTTGGGATATTGACGAATTTAATGTTGTCGGTCTGGCTACGGTAATTGCCGCCGATCGTAACGGTACGCCGCTTCAGGCCGGTGCCGAGCGGGATGTTGCCCATCTGGTAGATGCCAAAATCAATGCCCATGCCGAAAAACTGGCCTCCGGACAAGAGATTAACAATACTATATATGAGAAGAGCCTTAATTATCTCCTGACCCAAACGCCTCATTGCTCTGAAGAAACCAAAAGAAATCTCCGTCAGATTATGGAAAAAACAGCCGGGGTTGATAATGTTCCGGGTGGTTTGATGGTTCGCAACGAGCGGGCGCTGAGCTTTACCGACAATAATTTTGAACTTTTTGAACGCGATGAAAACGGCAAGGAAACAGATAAGGTTTCGGCTCAGTTCAAAAATCTGGAAAACATCATCAGCCGTATGACAATCACCCAAATGGGCGAAAAAGAGGTCGAAACGCTTGATGCCGAAGAAAAACGCGCTGCCGTAAACGCTCTGTTCCGGGCGTCAGTTTTGCGTGCGTCAAAGGCAACGATGATTGATCCGCAGTTTTTGTTTGAAAACAAGACGACGATTGCCCAACGTAAAAAATTCATTGAAAATGTAGAATTCGAGTTTACCAAATCTTTGTTGATTTCCAAGGTTGGCGAAAATATGGTCGAATTGACGGCCGGCGATTTTGAAAAGGATGCGGCCGGTCGCTATGCTCTGCGCGATACCGCAATTGACGGCCGGCTGGTTCCTCAGATGTCTGCCGACATTAAAGACGCGGCTTCTTTGTTGTATGGCAAAGGCGATATTCTTGTCGACAAGGATTTTCTGAGTGCTGACAGTGCCGCCGCACAGTTTGAATACGAACAACACAAAGGGATTCTGAAAGCCAAACTCGGCAATCTCTACCTTGGTTTGAGAAATTATAAAAAAGCTTATGAAAAAGTCCGTGAAACGGCAAAACGCGCTTTTGGCAAAGATAATCTTTACCGTCTGCTCAACAACAACGGTATGAGTATGCTTATCAGCACCGGTGTTACGGTTGGATCTCTGGCTGCTCTGACCGCGTCGGCTCCCGCTACCGGAACCGCAATCGCCGCGGCTGCCGTTTATGCCGGATGGAATTTTGCCAATGCCTCGGTTTCTCCGGTAATTGACCAACTGCGCGAACAACGTCGTCAGCATGAAAAAGAAATTGGTAAAAAACTTGGTTTTGCCGCCCGTTTGAAGTATAGCTACGGCAATGTCAAAAAGATTAAAGCCGCTTTCAAGGCTGTGAAAGAAAAAGACCTCAACTACAAGACAAAAGTCGGAACGACATTGGTTGTCGGAGCAGTGGGCGGAACCGTTATGGGCGGTGCCGGCAGCATTCTCGCCCGTTATGCAATGTCTCCGGCCATCAGCGGAACGGTTGCCGTCTTTGCGCACAGACGCGTTAAGGCTTCCAAAAAAGATTTGATAAAGAACCGCAGCGTTGCGGCTTATCAAAGGTATAAAAGCGCCAAACAGGCACGCACCAGCGCTAATGTCTCCGTAGCCGTTTCCGGTGCTTCCGCCGTGTTCTTCGGGGCACAGGCTGCACATAATCATGCCGAAGTCATCGGCGCAGTGGCCAAACTGGACAATACCGCCGACTGGAACAATATTCTGACTCAGGCGCAAACGTCTTCGCTTTCTGCAAAACTTGCCCATGAATTGGGAATGTCAAAACCCTGGTACAATCCGGCCGGCTGGTTCAACCGCAGTTATGACTTCTCATCGGTTGATTCTGAAAAATTGCAGGCCGCTTTGGGCAAGGTTGTCAAGGCTTCGGAAGCAGCATATCCTGCCGACCTTAAAAATGCTCTCCAGGCAGTGGAAGCAGCCCGCGCCGGAACTGAGTCTCCGGTTGCCGCTGAAACGATATTAAACGGCAAAGAGGAACGTATCAATGCTCTGAATGCGCAGGAATACGCTGCGGCCAGAAGCGGTGCAGCTCCGGAAAACCTTTACAACCAGATTAACGGTGAAAACTTCTCAATGACCACTTATCAAACGACAATCAGAGAGTCGTTTTTCACTACGCGCAACGGCAATACCGGATACGACGATTTGAATGTAAACGGCGTCAAGGTCAGAACCGCCAAAGAACTGATGACTCTTCTGGAAGCAAGTTCTAATGAAAATCATCTGGAAGGCAAACCCAGCGGTATGACAGCTGCGGATTATCTCTATCACCGCAATATGTTGAAAGAGTATATCGGCATTCGTGACAATCAGGACCTGTCCAATGAGTTGAACCGGGCCGGTGTAACGCAGGAACAGTGGAATGAGTTAATCAAAAACGGTACCGGTGACAAAGCCTTGGTCGACAAATTGTTTGCCACCAAACTCGGCGGTCACGCGGCTCGTTTGCTGATTGATTTGGATATTGAATGTAAAGAAGTTAACGATGTTCAAAAGGCAGTCATCCATCGCGGATTGGCAACCATTAATATGGACCCCAACGATGCGCATTCCGGTGGTAAAATCGGTTACTACAAAGGTGCAGACTCCATTGCTTTTGCCGATAATACCTATACCGGTGCCGGTGTTCACCGCCATCAGAGCATTGATTGCGACGGCGAACTGACGACCGTCTACCACAACGGCGGCGGTAAAGTCAAAGTGGAGGAAGTCGTTGAAGTAAAAGAAGATCCCGAAATCAAACCACAACCCGTTAAGCCGGTTGTGAAAGTAAAACCGGAAGAAGTTGAATACAGTGTTGCCGATAACGGGGCTAAACCGATGCACAAGGCTTATTACTTCCTGCCGGGTGAGTATGGCAAAGAAGTTGCCGAGGTCGGCCAGTTCAATGCTGACGGTACCGCAAATGTTGACGGTGCTTCGGCCTCTACAATCTGGGTCAAACCGAATGCCAAAGATCCTGACAAGCTTGATGTCTATAGTTTATTGGACGGCCAGGCTGTTAAGACTGAAACCATCAGCAAACGGAACATCTCTTATGTAAACGGTCTGGTTGCCAAGAATATTGATGATGACGGCAATGTTGCCAGCAAAAAGGCAACCCTGATTTTGAGCCCGTATGAGCCTGGTTACGGTGATATCGGCTCGACCAAAGTTACGGTTTCCAAACTGCCTGAAGGTATGGTCGATCGTTTTGAAGAAGCAGGTTTGGTTGATCGGAAGAATGCCGAAGTCAATACCTCTAATCCCATTGTTCAAAATATGCTGATGACCAATGATGGCAAGCTTCCCGCGGCTTCTCCGGAAGATGTTGCTGCTGCCGGTGAGCGTTTGGGACTCAGCAGAGGCAAGCTGATGAGTAAGTTTGAAAACGGCGTAACCAACTACAGAATGTTGACTGACGAAGGTGTTGTCCATGCTGTCGAAAGCAAGGGTGAGGACGGTAAACTTCATGTCAAAGTTACCGTACACGATCTCAATGACAGGCCAAGCGCCAACATTAGCCGGGAAAGCAGAGAAAAGGCCTTCCAGCAAATGAAAGAATCCATTAACAGCCATAAAAAAGCGCTTATGCAAAGTCAGCAAAAGACAAAGCAGTAACAAAAAGCCGGGATGTTTATCCCGGCTTTTTTCTGTTTTTTTTATCCGATATAACGACGGTCATAACGGGGATTCTTTCCGATTCGCGACATAATCTCGTAAGAGATTGTGCCGGCGTCCCGCCCCATGTCGTCAAGCGTATAAAAATCATCTGCCAGATATGCGGTGTCTCCGACTTCCAGATGCTCGATTCCGGTAACGTCGCAAATGATGTTGTCCATTGAAATCCTTCCGATGATTCTGGCTTCGTTAAGTCTGCCGCCAACCTTAAAGAAGACTTTGCCCACGTTGGACAGCGAGCGGGGAATGCCGTCGCCGTAACCAATCGAGATAATGGCGATTTTACGGTCGGTGTTGGCACGATAAGTTGCCGAATAACCGACAAATTCGCCTTTGCTCAGTTCTTCAATTTGTAAAACCGGAGCCTTGACCCGAACCACGTTCTTCATTTGGTTTTCACGATAGGGCGCCGTGTTGATGCCATACATCGCCGCTCCCAGACGAACGACGTCCTGCTGAAAGTCGCCTCCCAGAAATACGCCGTCGGAAGCCGACAATGAAGCCGGAAGTTTGGGAAAATAAGTTTCCTTGATGTGTTTGAAATTTTCCAACTGATGTGCGTTCATAAAATGGTCTTTTTCGTCGGCACAGGCCAGATGCGACATAACCATACCGAATTCCTTAATGTCTTCCGGGCTTAATGCCGCCAGCTCTTTTTCCCTGAATCCCAAGCGGTTCAGCCCGGTTTCCACATGGATGACCGGTTTGACGCCTTTAAGGCGGTTTTCTTTCCAAAAGGCAAACATCTCCGGACAGCTGATAACCGGAACCAACTGCGGCACCCGCTTAAATACCGGCAGACTGTCTTCGCCGATTCCCTGCAAAACATAAATTTTTGCCTCGGGGGCGGCATTCGCAACGATTTCCCCTTCCACTGCATGTGCTACAAAAAAGTTGCGGCAGTTAGCTTCCTGATACAAAACGTCTGCTACAACTCCCGCGTCAAGGCCGTAAGCATTGTCTTTGACAACGGCGGCGCTGGCGGATTTCGGCGCCAGTTTTTGCAGCATCTTGTAATTTTCTACTAAATTGTTTAAATCGATTTCCAATATTGGTCTTGTCAAAACGCTCATAATTACCTAAAATCCTAACAAATTCAATTACAGGTCATATTTAATATGCAATTTATCGACACCCATATCCATTTGCAAGATTATAAGACAAAAAGTGCACCGCAAATAATTGCCGGTGCACGGGCTGCCGGTGTCGAAAAATTTGTTTGTGCCGCTGTGACCGAGGAGGACTGGCCCGAGGTTGCCGCTTTGGCGGAGGCCTACCCCGAAGTGGTTGTTCCCGCATATGGCTTGCATCCCTGGTATGCCGGGCAGGCGCGTCCCGGTTGGGAAAAACGTCTGGAAGCTTATCTGCGGCGTTGCCCCGCAGCGCTGGTCGGAGAAGCCGGTCTTGACCGCCTGCATAATTCGGAAATTGAGCCGCAATTGTCAGTTTTTCGGGCTCAGGCCGAGCTTGCCCGTACTTTTAAACGTCCGTTGTTGGTGCATGCCGTCAAGGCGTGGGAATGGCTGCAAAAGGTTTGGACAGAGCTTCCGCCGCAGTTTGTTATGCACTCTTTTACCGGTCCGCAGGAGGTTGTGCCCAAGATTGTTTCTGCGGGCGGCTATGTCTCTTTTTCACAGTCGATATTAAAGAAAACAAACTGCGAAGACGTAGTCCGCGCCGTTCCGGCCGTTCGTCTGCTGCTCGAAAGCGACGGTCCTTATCAGGCGTTGGAGCGAAACCGGGAATCTGAGCCGGCGTTTCTGCCCTGCTTGGCAGAGAAACTGGCGACGGTCCGCGGAGAAAAACTGGAAGAATTTGTTAGTCAAACATATCAAAATGCGTTAGGATTTATCAATGTCTGCAACTGATCGTTTAACCCGTACCCGAATGCTTTTGGGAGATGAGGGGCTGTCCCGTTTGCAAAATGCCGCCGTTATGGTTGTCGGTCTCGGCGCGGTTGGCGGCTATGCTCTGGAGGCATTGGCCCGTTCCGGGATAGGACGCCTGGTTTTGGTTGATTTTGATGTCTTTGATGAGAGTAATATCAACCGTCAGATTTTGGCGCTGACTTCGACTGTCGGACAAAAGAAGACAGAGGTTGCCCGCCGCCGGGTGCTGGACATTAATCCCGACTGTATTGTCGAAACCAGAGATATGTTCGTCAATGCCTACACCTTGCCTCAGCTGCTGGACATTCCGGTTGACTTCGTGGTGGATGCCATTGATGCGCTTAATCCCAAATGCTGTCTGATGGAAGCGCTTTATGAACGCGGAATACCTTTTATTTCGTCAATGGGGGCGGCATTAAAAACCGATCCCTCGTTTATCAAATGCGGAACTTTGAGTGCCAGCAAAAACTGCGGCCTTGCCAAGTTTATCCGCAAACGGCTGCGCAAACGCGGCCTAGAAATCAGCAGAATCAACTGTGTTTATTCCGACGAGCAAGTCTGCCTGCCCGAAACGGCTTTGGCCTTTGACGGAGACGATGCTTCCGCCGGACGTGTCCGTCATACGCTGGGGTCTTTGCCGACCATCACCGCCATCTTTGGGCTGACGATAGCAAATTACGTCATCACCAGCCTCTCCGGCCATCGCCGCATTAATTGAAAGGACTTTTGCCAATGGATAAATCGCCCAAAGGAATGCGCCTCCATATAGCCCTGATGGGGCGGGTCAATTCCGGAAAATCAAGTTTTTTGAATTTGGTTGCCGGTCAGGATATTTCGATAACTTCAGCCGAGGAGGGAACCACCACCGACGTTGTTGAAAAAACACAGGAACTCTTGCCTGTAGGACCGGTCGTGTGGCTGGATACCGCCGGTTTTGGCGACAAAACCGCTTTGTCGGACGCCCGTCTGGCGAAAACCCGTACCGTTTTTGAACGCAGCGATGTCATTGTTTTGGTTTGCGAAGGCAACTGCATCGGCGAATATGAACAACAGATTTTGGACGAGGCGGCGGCACGGAAGCTGCCCGTAGTCAAAATTTTTAACAAAGCGGACATTCTGCCCTCCGACGGCGACGGCATTGCCGTAAACTCGACCGATGCAAACAGCCGTACCGAAGTGCTCAATCGCTTTAAGGCGGCTTTGCTGAAAGTCGTTCCCGAAGATTTTATTCATACGCCGCCGCTGCTGGGCGATTTGGCGCCGGCCGGAAGCACCGTCGTATTGATTGTGCCGATAGACCTTGAAGCGCCCAAAGGCCGCCTTATTCTGCCGCAGGTGCAGGCCATCCGCGACGGCCTCGACCATGGGCAGGTTGTGATGGTGGTCAGAGAAAGCGAATATGGTGCTGCTTTGGCTAATCTCAAACAACCGCCGGCGTTGGTGGTATGTGATTCTCAGGTCGTGGATTTTATGGTTGCCAATACGCCGTCAAACATTCCCTGCACCACGTTTTCGATTCTGATGGCACGGCTGAAAGGCGACATTGTCCGCCTGGTTGAAGGAGCGGCGGTACTGCGCCAGCTCTCCGACGGCGATAGGGTTCTGATAGCGGAATCCTGCACGCACCATGCTGTCGAGGACGATATCGGCCGGGTAAAGATTCCCCGTTGGCTGCGTGCCAAAAGCGGCAAAGAACTCGAAATCAATCATGTCGCCGGACACGATTTTCCGGCTGACCTTTCGGCTTACAGGGTTGTGGTCCAATGTGGCGGTTGTATGCAGAATCGGCGGGAAATCCTTTCCCGTATCAATCGTTGTGAACAGGTTGACGTGCCGGTTACCAATTACGGCGTCTGCATTTCCGAACTCAAAGGCGTTCTGGAACGGGTGCTCCAGCCGTTTCCCGAGGCATTGGAGGCCTACCGGCGCATAAAATAAAATTTCCGGCGCTTGACTTTTGTCTAAATAGTTCTAAATTGAAATAATCTTGGAACTATTAGTATTAACATTATTAAAATCTCAAAAAAGATGAAAAAAGATGAACATTTTGGCACCGCTTACGGTTTGCCTCAAGTAGATGTGACCGGCTTGGAGAGTTTTATCCCCGAAGATGAAATTTTCAGGCTTTTGGGTCAGCCCTGCAACGACAAGGGACATATTCGCGCAATTATTGAAAAATCGCTGGATATCAGCCGGGTTGCGCAGTGTTTGTGTCTTGAGCCGGAAGAAATGGCCGCGCTTTTAAATGTAACGGACCCCGAACTGATTGAAGAAATCGAAGAAGCCGCCCGCACGTTAAAGAAAAAGGTCTATGGCAATCGCATTGTTTTGTTTGCACCGTTGTATATCGGCAACGAGTGTATCAACAACTGCGAATACTGCGGTTTGCGCTGTTCCAACAAGGAAGTCGTCCGCGATACCTTGACGCCTTCGCGTCTGGAGCAGGAAATTCGCGCCTTGCAGTCTCTGGGGCATAAACGGTTGATAGAAGTATTTGGCGAACATCCGCGCTACAGCCCGGAATTCATCGCCGAAGTTGTCCGTCGGACCTATGGCGTCAAAGAGGGAAAAGGAGCCATCCGCCGCGTTAACATTAATGCTGCGCCGCTTGATGTTGAAGGTTTTAAGACCGTCAAGGCAGCGGGAATAGGAACTTACCAGATATTTATGGAAACCTATCACCGCGAAACCTATAAGGCGCGTCATCCCAGCGGCCCGAAGTCGAATTACCTCTGGCGCCTGTTCGCGTTTGATCGTGCGATGGAAGCCGGAATTGACGACGTAGGTATGGGAGCTTTAATCGGTCTTTATGACTATAAGTTTGAAGCTTTGGCAATGCTTTACCACACCAAACATCTTGAACAGAAGTTTGGCGTCGGTCCGCACACCATTTCTTTTCCGCGCATCGAACCTGCGATAGGCACTGATTTTTCCAATCATCCGCCGTATGCGCCGAGCGATCGCGAGTTTATGAAAATGATTGCGGTTATCCGCCTGAGCGTTCCGTACACGGGAATGATTCTGACGGCGAGAGAACCGGTCGCCTTGCGTAACGAAGCCATTGGCTACGGAATTTCGCAAATTGATGCCGGCTCTAACGTCGGTATCGGCGGATATTCTCTGAGCAAGGACGAAAGCGACAAACGGAGCCAGTTTTGCCTTAGCGACGACCGTCCTCTGGATGAAGTTGTCGGAGAGCTGTGCGAAGCCGGGTTTTTGCCTTCGTTTTGCACCGGCTGCTACCGCCTCGGCCGAACCGGCGAACATTTTATGGAAGTCGCCCGTCCGGGATTTGTCCAGCAGTTTTGCACGCCCAACGGCATTTTGACGTTGTTGGAATTTTTGCAGGACTACGCCAGCGAAACGACCCGGACTAAAGCGCTGCCGACGATTGAACGCGAAGTCCGCGACTATCCCGACAGCAGCCCGCTGAAAGCGAAGCTTTTGGAGCGTATGGAGCAGATAAGGCAGGGCAAGCGCGATTTGTTTTTCTGATAATCGTTCACCCTTTTTGCAATGCCGGCAGAACTTGTTTCTGTCGGCTTTGTTTTTGGGTGGAAGTTAAGGCTATTTAAGTGTAAAACTTTGTTTATTTTCTTGTCATAATCGCAGAAATCTTCTATTCTTTGTCCAAAGTTTGTGCAAAATACGGGAATCTAAAGAATGAAAATGATAAAACCCATAGTCAATTTATCGAAAGTGGCCGATAATTATGACACTTTTCTGCTAGGTTTTAACGGCGTCGTTACGGATGGCAACGGCCTGATTCCCAATGTTGCCGCAACGTTGAACAGCCTTCATAAAAACGGCAAAAAAGTCATTCTGCTCACCAATTCGGCTCAGCGGGTGGCGGCGATTGCCGGTTTTTTCCTCAAAAACGGCGTTTCCATGAATGTCTTTAGCTGCATTATGAGTGCCGGCGAAATCTTGCATTATAAGCTCAAGGTCCGCAGCGGAGACTTCGCCGCCGTCGGCAACAATTACTTTCACCTGGGCTCAGCGGCGGATGACGGCGTGTTCAGCGGTTTAGATTTTCAGCCCGTTGACCGGGTGGAAAATGCTCACTTCATCTATATGAATGAAGTTGCCGACGTTTCTGATACGCTCGAAGCTTATCTGCCGGTCTTGGAACACGCAGCTGCCTTGGGGCTGCCTTTTGTCTGTGCCGGCAATGACACTTCCAGTTTCAAAAACGGCAAAATCTGCCTGGCTCCCGGCGCCGTTGCCGAACAATATGCGGTAATGGGCGGCCGGATTATCACGCTGGGCAAACCGGACAGCGCTGTTTTCAACTATTGTCTTGACGGCAGCTCCGGCTCTGTTTTGGTTATCGGTGACAACCTTGCCACCGATATTAAGGGCGCTGAGTTGCTGAGTTTGGATTCGATGTTGGTGTCCAAAGGCGTACATGTAAACTTTCTGGGCGAAGGGTATATTCCCGATGTTGCCAAAACCCGCGAATTGTCCAATAATTTTGACGTTTCGCCCAACTACGTCATCTCCAATTTGCGGTGGTAGCCATGTTTTTACAGCGTCATCGTTATTCCGTTCTTTTTACGGCGGTTGTTTTGCTGGCTTGGATTATCAGCACGCCGCTGCCGCGTTTGGGCAAAATAAACCTTTACGGCTTTGATAACCCGCCCCGGATTGGCGAGGCGATAACATACCCGGAAACCGTCTCTTTTTTGCAGTTGTGGTCTGAGTTTATGCAAAAGGACATCAGCCGGTACGGGCTGTTGCAGATTTCCCTCACCAATACCATTCCCTCGGAAGGCTTTTCTCCGCAGCTGGTTCGCTGGCTGAAGAACGAGGGCTGGGACGCAGACCGTTTTTTCTATGTTGAACAGCGCCTTAAGGCTGCGGTTAAAACCGCTTATTTAAAAGAGAATTTAAAAAACAACCGGAACATTTTGCAGCATATGTCCAAACACGGACCGGATAAAATCAATTATGAAAATATGCTGGAAATCGTCGAAAGCCAGGAACAGCAGCTGAATGTGGAAAAAGTCCGTCCGGAAGAACTGATTTTGGTCAGTCAGGATTTATACACTATCAAAGACGTGCTCGACGGAAAAGTCGTTTATCCTCGGGAGAATTAGATTCGGGTTGTTTCACCGTCGGCTTGTGACCGCAAAAGTCTGTGTCCGTTCGGCATATTTCTTTCAAACAATCCCTGGGTTTGCTTAAACGTTGCTTGCGCCGCTGCCGCCGGCCAGTTCCGCAATTTCCAGCCATTCGCTTTCTTTGGCGTCTTTTTCTTCTTGCTTGGCACAGAGGTCTTTGGTCAGACGGTCAAATTTTTCGGGATTTTCGGTGTAAAGCGAACTGTCGCCGAGCTCGGCCTCTATGGCTGCGATTTCTTCTTCCAGTTTAGCCACTTCCTGAGGCAAAACCTCAAGCAGCCGCTGCTGCTTGTAACTGAGCTTGCGGCTGTTGCCGGCCGGTTTGGCGGCGGAGGGCTTGTCTTCTTTGTTTTTGTCGGCTTTTTTTGCAGTAGGCTTGGCCGCCGCGGCGTTTTCCTGTTGTCCCTTAATTTTTTCAAGCAGTTCGCTGTAACTTCCTGCGTGTTCGCTGACCGTTCCGTCACCTTTCATATAAATGACCGAAGTTACCACTCGGTCAAGAAAATCGCGGTCGTGGCTGACAATCAGAATAGTCCCCTGATAGTCGTCCAGCACTTCTTGCAGCAGGTCCAGCGTATCCATATCCAAATCGTTGGTCGGCTCGTCCAAAACCAGAAAGTTAGACGGCTGAGCCAGGGCAACCGCCAGCATCAGGCGGTTTTTCTCTCCGCCGGACAACGCCGCCACCGGACAATGCGCCTGATCCGGCTTGAATAAAAAGTCTTTAAGATACGCCACCACATGGCGATACTGCCCGTGTACCAAAATATGGTCGCCTTTGTCGCACAAGGTCTGCCAGAGCGTTTTTTTCGGGTCGAGCGTCAGCCTGTTTTGGTCAAAATAAGCCTCTTGCAGGTTTTTGCCGATGCGCACAAATCCGCTGTCCGGCTCCAATCGTTTGGTCAGAAGCTTGATGAGGGTGGTTTTGCCGGCGCCGTTAGGGCCGACAATGCCGATTTTGTTGCCTTTAATCACCCGGGTAGAAAAGTCTTTGACAATTTCGCGTTCGCCGAAACTCTTGCAAATATGCTTGGCCTCAATAACCAGCTTGGAGCGAAAATCGCCTTCTTCCACGTTGAGATTGATGCTGCCGGCCTGCTTAATCTGATTGCGCCGCTCGGCCCGCAGCTGTTGCAGTTTGCGCAGCCGTCCCATATTGCGTTTGCGGCGGGCAGTCACGCCTTTGTGCAGCCATTCGGTTTCTTCTTCGATTTTTTTGTTGAGGTTATGCTGCTCAATCAGCTCCTGATTGATAACCTGCTCCTGCCACTCTTCAAAAAACTTAAAGCCTTTGTTGTTGCAATGCATAACGCCGCGGTCAAGCCAGAAAGTCGTCTTTGAGGTATTGTTGAGAAACATCCTGTCGTGCGAAATCAGCATCACCGCACCGTTAAAGGTTTCGATGATTTTCTCAAGCTTTTCAATTGTCGGCAGGTCGAGATGGTTGGTCGGCTCGTCCAAAAGCAGAATGTCCGGTTCGGAAACCAGCGCCTGAGCCAAGGCGGCCTTGCGTTTTTCGCCGCCGGAAGCGCTTGCTACCGGTTGTTGTTCCAAAATGCCCAGCTGCCCGATAAGAATGTCGGCCTTGTACTCCAGCCCGTGTTCGTCGGCCGGCAGTCCGGCCAGCACCACGTCACGCAGGGTGGCAAACCCGCTGAAGTCGGGGTCTTGCGGCATATAGGCGACTTTGGTTCCCGGCTGAATGAAAATTTCTCCGCGGTCGGGTTCCAGTTTTCCGGCAATAACTTTCAGCAGGGTGGATTTTCCGCAGCCGTTGCGCCCCACCAGGCAGATTTTGTCTCCCCGGTTGATGTAGAATTCCACATTACGAAACAGTTGATTGTTGCCAAAGGCCAAACCGGCCGACTTTATCGTGTAAATTGGCGGCTCAAACATCTTATTCTCTTGTATTATAAATCTTCTTCCACCAGTTTAACGCCGGCCAGCTGCCATTCCAGCCCTTCGGCAGCCCACAGGAAAAAGTCGTTGATTTTGTCTTCCTTGATGCCGATGTTCATCCCGATGGTATAGATTGCGGCCATTTCTTCGTCGCTGAGCTCGTGGTTGGCCATCGCCAGCATAATCATTTCGCGGATGATGTAGCGTTTGAGCCGCATACTGGAAACCTGTTTCAGTTCCTTAATCAAATCGTCGGCTTTTTTTGCCGGCTTGATTTTTTTGACGGCCGCGGGGTCAAACCCGGCCTGCTCGGCCTGTTGACGCAGATATTCGTCATTGTCCGCGCATTTTCTCTCTTCCTTGCTTAATATATATATAAGTGCTTTAAGGTAAATTTCCTTTTCTTCGGTCGAAAGCGTCTTTTTAAAAGTAGTCATCTGGTTTCCTTGTTTTTTTTACTTGTTAATTACTTATACATAAAAAAATAAAGATTTGCAAAAAAAATAAAAACAATTATATAATGAGGGCGCAATTGAAGTTAATCTATACTAATACTAAGCGGGAAGGAGACTGCTATGCCCCTTAAAATTGAACTCAAACCACATGAAAGCATTATCATCGGCGAGTCATTGATTACCAATGACGGCGAGCGTACGCGTTTTTATATTGAGGGGAACGTTCCTATCCTGCGCGAAAAATTCATTCTCCGCGAAAAAGAAGCCAACACGCCCTGCAAGAGGGTCTACTTTGTAGTTCAGCAAATGTATCTCTCCCGCGGCGACGACAAATTGCAGGATATGTACCTTGAGTACGTCCGCGATTTGCAAAAAGCCGCGCCGAGCCTGATTCCCTATATTGCGCCGGTAACCGAAAACATCATTAATTCAGATTACTACAGCGCCATTAAAAACGCCGACAAACTGCTCAAAAAAGAGGAAGAATTGTTTGGCGAAACCTTGAAATCCTGCTCTTAATGCTTATAGCTTATTGTAAGATGTAAATAAAATACATTTTCCCGAGTCTTTTTTTCAAAATTGTTAATAATTTATTCATAAGCTCTGATGTAAATTGTTAACAGAGAAAAATGTTTGACAGGCTGATGTAAAGAAAGTGATGTGAATTTAGGCCTCTCAAGTCCCGGAAATCCGCCGTATTTTGAGAACTCCTTGTCATTAACTATTTATTTACAAATATGCGCTAGAACATACTATTATGAAAAAAAGGGTTTAAACGAACTAAAAAATATGATATTCTAAACTTGTATCGTCAGTAAGACGGTCACAAGTTATGTGTTCCATAGTATTGGAGAAAGAAAATGGCAGATATTTCACTTACAGCGAGCATGCGTACAAACCTGTTGTCCCTGCAGAACACTCAGAGTCTGATGGACACCACACAGGAACGCCTCTCGACCGGCTTGAAGGTTAACTCGGCAATCGACAACGCTTCAAGCTACTACACCGCCCAATCCTTAAACAACCGTGCAAGCGACTTAAGCGCATTGCTGGACAGCATGGGTCAGGGTATTCAAACAATTCAGGCAGCAAACGAGGGTATCGAAGCGATTACCAAATTCGTGGAGCAGGCTAAGGCTATTGCCAACTCCGCTCGCGACGCTGCATCTAAAACCGATGTTAAAACATTAAGCTCTAAGTTCTCGGGTACAGATGGTGTAACCAGCAATGACACCGCTTTGACTTTAGCTGTAAAGAAAGCTGATGGTACGAATTTAGATCAGAAACTGACGGATGCAATTCAGGCTGTCAACGATGCAATGGATACTAAGTTGGGTGATAAAAGTCTCGAAGATTATGTTAGCGCCGTTAAAACTGCTATTGAAGCCGGCGGCGAAGAGTTTGCCAAGATTGTCGACATTAAGGTTGATGACAAAACCGGCAAAATCACTTTTACCGCAAAGGCCGGTTATAACATTGAAGCTACCGGTGCCGGAGATTTGGCTGGTTTGGGTAAAGATCCTGACACCGGTGATCCCACCGATAAGGTAACGTCTACCGTTGCCGTAAATACCGATCGTCAGAAATATGCTTTGCAGTTTAATGAGATTCTGGAGCAGATTGACAACTTGGCTCAGGATTCCGGTTACAAAGGTATTAACCTGTTGCAGATGAACACCTTGACCGTTATCTTCAACGAAGACCGTTCTTCTCAGATTGAGGTTAAAGGTACGGATGCTTCTTCTGTAGGCTTGATGTTGGATGAGGCTGTCAACAACTGGCAGACCAACGAAGATATTGAGGCTTCCATTGCTCAGACCGAAGAAGCTATCAGCAGCCTGCGTATTATGGCCTCTGACTATGGTAACTACTACAGCATCGTGCAAAACCGCCAGAGCTTTACCAAGAGCTTGGTCAATGTGCTGACCGAGGGTGCCGATAACCTGACTTTGGCCGATATGAACGAAGAGTCTGCAAATATGCTGGCCCTGCAAACCAGACAGCAATTGGCAATCAACTCTTTGAGCCTGGCCTCTCAAGCCGCCCAAGGTGTGCTGCAGCTGTTCTAAGTTTCAGTATAAATGTTCAAAAGGCGGTAGCAGATACCGCCTTTTTTTATGCCTTTTCGGGTAGGATTAAAGAAAATAAGAATTATCTAATCTAAATAACTTTGTCTTTTTAAGCTTGCTCAAAGCTGTCTTTTATTGTATTATGACAAATGGACAAAATAGGGATGTGTCGTTATGGTTAAATATGATAAGGAACTGGCGGAAATTTTACAAGGCCGCGAACTGTCTGATCTTTCTGTTGACGAGGTCAACGCTATCCAAAAGCAGCAGGACGAAATAAGAATGCAAAAGCTTGATTCTTATTTGGCTGACGGTACCATAACGCAGTTTGACTACGACTATCTGCGTCCTTACTGCGAAAATACGATGGCTCCCTATAAGGAACTTTATGACGCCATTTGCCGTTCGCGCGGCCAAAAGCCCCGGGTCTATTATAAAAATATTGACACCGGAGAGGTCGACCGCGAAAATCTTTATCTCATCCAGCACATTGCGCCGTTCACCTCTATGGTTCTCGAGTTTCACGACGACAACGGCCAGCCGCTGTATGTCTCGCTGGGCAAGCTGAAGTCTGTTGAACGCATTATTGAAAAGATAGGCCCGAACAGTAATTATGCCCGCAAATATGAAGCCAAATGCCGGGAGGTTGTCAGGCGTTATCAGGGACATATCGACGATCCGCGTTGTCGTCAACAGTTGGCGGCTATTCCTCGTCCGGTCGAAAACGTTAACGACATTCTCCGCTGCACGACCATCTGCAACCGTTTCAAAGACGTTCGCGGCACGTTTATGCTTATGGAAAAAGATCCTTATGTCTTTGTAAACCCCTCTGAGATTAAGGATAAACATAAGGGTAATATTCTGCCTGTTAATCCCGAGCAGCGGCTGGCTTTCTCCGACAATCCGCGCAATCACCGTGATTTTAAGTTCATCGGACATCTGCCCGGCGGGTTTAAGGCCGAGTTTATGGCAATGACTGCCGTATACGAAAAATATTATAAAATGACGCATAAGAGCTATGAGGTTTACCGGACGCTTGAGACGGAAATCAACGGTTTTCCCGAACCGGAAAAAATGACCCGTGAACAGTATATTGCCAAAAAACAAAAAGAGCTCAAACTGTTTCAGATTCAGGAAGATATCCGCAAGGTCAGCGGCGCCGGATTCGAACAGGAAAATATTGAAGTTCTTAAAGACGTCCGCATTATGGAAGACCAGTTTCGTTATGAAGGTAAAGAGCCCCAAAAAGACGGCACTTATCCCGAATGCCGGGACTACATCCGCGAGAACTTTTACGTTCGGACCGTCCAGGCGCTCGACAGCAATACTTTCAGTTATGTCTCCGACCAGCTGTACGATGTGTTTGACCGCTATCTGCCGGAGATTAAAAGAAAATATCTCGCAGACATCCGCGATGTGGAAAATCGCTACAGTATGAAAGGGCTCGACGGTGCTCATCTTGACGCTCACTATCTTGCCGCCGACAGCGACGAGTATGAAGTTCTCCGCGCAATGGACGACGGCCACGTAAAACTGCCCCGCCGTTCGTTCAAGGCTTTTCCCGCCCGGGAAGAAGAGGCCGGAAGAATATATTTGAATCCCCAGTCTGTCGCTAAAGACAATAAAAAGGTTGCAAAATCCGCGGGCAACATTAATATGTTCACATATATCGCCACTCAGAACAAAAGATTAAAATATTAGGGAAAAATATGCTGAGATTATTACTTTTGCTGCTGCTTGCAGTCAGTTTTTCAGGAACGCCGGCGTTGGCCGGCAATGACGACGCCTTCATCTCTTTGTTCGACGGAACTCCCGAGGCGTCTAAACCGGAAAAGAAGACGGCCGAAGACGATGATGAGGACAGCATTTTCTCTTTCCTTAATTTCAAAAGCAAAAAAAAGGATGAGGCGCCCAAGCTGAATGTTGCCGACGAAAAACGCCTTTCGCCGCTTGAGCAGTCCGTTAAGCTGGCGGAAAAAGGCGATGTCAACGCCCAGTTGCTGTTGGGATATTCTTATCTTTACGGCGAAAACGGCGCCAAGGTGGACTATGATAAAGCTTTTGAGTATTATGCCAAGGCCGCGATGCAAAACGACAATGTCGGCCTCAACAATCTCGGCAGCCTTTACTATAGCGGCATCGGTATTGAGCGCAATACCGCCAAGGCGGCGATTTTGTTCGAAAAAGCGGCAAAACTCGGCAATGCCGAAGCCACCGTTAATCTGGCTTTCATTCTCATCACCGGCAACGGTGTGGTCAAAGATACCGCCCAGGCAATGGATATGTTTGAAAAAGGGGCTGAGCTGAATAACCCGACCGCCAAGTTTATGCTGGGTTATGCTTATTATACCGGCCGTCTCCGCGACCGCGATTATAAAAAGGCTGCTGTTTTGATGAAAACGGCTGCCGAAGCCAAGTTTGACGAAGCACAGTATATTTTGGCTCTGATGTATGTCAATGGTCTCGGATTACCCCAAAACTATGGCAATGCCGTTAAATATCTCAAATTGGCCGTCAGCCAGGGGCATGTTCCCGCCATGATGGCTTTGGGCGATATTCTGGCCCGCGGCGAAAAATATACCAAAGATTTATATACTGCCCATATTATGTTTAACCTGGCGGCAGTTCGCGGTGCGCCCACAGCTGCGGAAAAACGCGATGCTATTGAGTCGAAACTGAAGATTGACGAGGTTTTGCAGGCTCAGGCCGAAGCGGAGCGCTTCCATGAAAAGCCGTCTGATTTGACCAAATACGTTGATCAGACTTTTGGCACTGATGTCCGCAGTTATATTGATTCTGCCCGATAATTTTTTTAAGAAAAAGCCCTCCGTTCAAACAGGGCTTTTTTTGTTATTTGCGGTCAACGAGCTCGATGTTGACCTGTTTATTATAGAGCGCCAGCAGACGCTTGAAAAAGACAAAATAATACCCCTTGCCCCTTTCCAGCCGGTGCAAATAGCGGGCGGGTATTCTGGCGCTGTCGGTGGTTTGTTCAAAGCTCAAGCCACGCGCTAAGCGTTCTTCCCGCAGCATCAGGCCGACGCTGCCGCGGACGGTTTTGGGGTCAATGTTATCGATTATCATTTTTTTAGCTCCTTTTTGTCAGTTAAAAACAAAAACCGCCGTTTCTTAAAAAAGAAAAGGCGGTGGAGCTGAAAAACTGCATGTAATCAGTCAGCCTTATTCGTCGTATAAATACGCTTATGTCGGCCACTCCACCACAAGGTGGATTTTACATGAGATGTTTTTCAGACACCACGGTTCACCTCTGAACCGCAAGTCGAGTTTACTATGACCGGAGATAAATGCAATCAGAAAAATAACGTTGCGGGAAAAAAGCTTTTTTTATAAAAGAAACCCCGGATTGACCGGGGCTTCTTGAAATGAGGCGGATGTCTATTTGCCGTATTTTCTGGCCATAAACTGTTCCAGCCAGTGAATATTATATTGGCCGTCGATAAATTCGGCTTGAGATATAATATCCTGGTGCAGCGGAATAGTCGTTTTGACGCCTTCGATGACAAATTCTTCCAGCGCGCGCCGCAGTCTCATCAAGGCTGCATTGCGGGTTTTGCCGCTGACAATCAGTTTGGCAATCATACTGTCGTAAAACGGCGGAATGCTGTAGCCGGAATAAATTTCGGAGTCAACGCGAACGCCCAGGCCGCCCGGAGCGTGCCATTCGGTAATTTTACCGGGGCAGGGGGCGAAAGTTTCCGGATCTTCGGCGTTGATTCTGCATTCAATTGCGTGGCCGCTGAAAGTGACGTCGTCTTGGGTATATCCCAGAGCGGCACCGCTGGCAACGCGGATTTGCTCGCGAACGATGTCAATACCGGTAACGGCTTCGGTAATCGGATGCTCAACCTGCAAGCGGGTGTTCATTTCCATAAAATAGAAACGGCCGTCTTCAAACAAAAATTCCAGCGTTCCGGCGTTGGTGTATCCGATTTTCTCAATAGCCTTGCGGACGATTTCGCCGATTTCTTCCCGCTGCTGACGGTTTAGAGCCGGAGAAGGCGTTTCTTCAATGACTTTTTGGTTGTTGCGCTGGATGGAGCAGTCGCGCTCGCCCAAATGAACAACGTTGCCGTATTTGTCGGCCAGCACCTGCATTTCAATGTGGCGGGGTTTTTGCAGATATTTTTCCATATAAACCACGTCGCTGGTGAATGCCGCTTTAGCCTCGGCCTTGGCCATGGTGAAAGCCTCTTTCATCTCTTCGTCGTTAAAGGCGATTTTCATGCCTTTGCCGCCGCCGCCGGCCGTTGCTTTGACAATTACCGGGTAGCCGATTTTGTTGGCCCATTCAATGGCGTGTTCAACGCTTTCGAGTGCCGGAGAACCGGGCGTAATCGGCAGGCCGGCTTCTTCGGCGGCCTTGCGTGCGGTAATCTTGTCGCCCATCAGGCGCATTTGTGCCGAGGTCGGGCCGATAAAGGTTATGCCGTGTTCTTCAACCATCTCTGCAAAGTCCGCATTCTCGGACAAAAAGCCGAAACCGGGGTGGATTGCGTCTGCGCCGGTAATCAGGGCAGCGGAAATAATGGCTGACTTGTTTAAATAGGATTCCGTAGAACGGGCAGGCCCGATGCAGACGGCTTCGTCGGCCAGACGGACGTGCATAGCATTGGCATCGGCTTCCGAATGGACGGCCACGGTTTTTATACCCATTTCGCGACAGGCGCGATGGATACGCAATGCTACTTCGCCACGGTTGGCAATCAGTACTTTTTCAAACATTTTGTGTTCCTAAATTGTTTCCACTACTCAATGATAACCAGGGGTTCGCCGTATTCGACCGGATCGCCGCCTTCAACCAGAATCTTGGCGACCGTGCCGTTTTTGTGGGCTTTAACCGGGTTAAAGGTCTTCATGGCCTCAATCAGGCAAACGATGTCGCCTTCCTTAACGCTGTCGCCGACTTTAACGTAGTTCGGCGTATTGGGGTCGGCAGAAAGGTAAACGACGCCGACCATCGGAGATTTGACGGCGTTGGGGCTCTTGGAATAATCTTCAGCCTGACCTGCGGGAGCGCTGACGGCGGCAGGTGCCGGAAGCGGAGCGGCCGGAGCCGGAATCGGAGCGGGAGCAGCGGGCATCGGAGCCGGAACAAAAGTCGGAGCAGCTGCACCGCCGTTTTTGCTCAGGCTGATTCTGCAGCCTTCGTCTTCGTATTCCAATTCGGTCAAGTTGCTTTTATCAAGTATTTCAGCCAGCTTGCTGATGACTTTGGTGTCGATGGGATTAGACATAAGATTATTCTCTCTTTCTAGTTAATGTTAAATCGAACAAATTTCTGAGTCGTTGATACCCTGTTTTTGATAAAAAAACAACAAAAAACGTAATTTTTTGCAAATTATGCTCTGATTTGTGCTGAAATAATCAATTTTTTTCGTTTTTTTTGTATTTTTGCATTTTTCTGAAAATTCCGGTTGCGAATGTTAATCGAAACAACTTTTAAATGATTCCTGCGTTTCTTCATACTTTATATATAAGGGGCAAAATATGACGACGATGCGCCTCTCAAAAATTGGCACGCATTTTGCATAAATGTCAGAAGATTGAAATTTTTTATTAGAAGGCTTATGAAAATGGAAGTTAAAGATATCAATAATTCAGTAAATCCGCTCCTGTTTAATAAGAATGCCGCCGTGGCTGCTTCCGGCCAGGCGCTGGGTGCCGGGTTTGCCAGTCTCCTCGGTCAGACTTCTATGGTGATGGATATTTTGCCGGTTCGCCCGGAAGTTGACGTCAAGCCTGAGGTCAAAACTTCTTCGGTTGACAACCGGGATGTTGCTGCCGATGACAAAAAGGCTCCCGCTTCCAAAGCTGATGACAAGCAAAACGCCGCTTCGGCAGAAGACAAGAAAACGTCTAAGCCTTCTGATGACAAAAACGTTAAAGATAACGACAAGGCTTCTTCGTCGTCGGAAAACAAACCTGCAAACAAAAAGAATAAGGCCGCAAAAGCTGACGATTCTGCCGCTGTTCCGGCTTCTGCCGAGCAGCAGAATGTTCCCCAGGCGCCCGTAGCGGAAGAAGTTAATCCTGCCGCTGCCGAAGTCGTTGTCGCCGAAAACGTCGTGGCTGCAAATGTTGATGCCGCCGTTCCGGAAACCTTGCTGACAACGCCGGTTGTCGGGGTTGAAGAGGCTCCGCAGCAGATTACGGCTCCGGTTGTCGAAGCGCCGGCTCCCGTAATGGATGCCGCGCCGCTGCCGTCGGTTGAAGAAGTTATGCCAAATATGGATGTAACGGCGGTTATTGACGGCAAAGAGGTTAAGCTTTCCGACTTCGCCCTGACGGAGGCTCAGATAGCTTCTGCCGAGGTTGTTACAATGGTTAACGCCGAAACCGGTGAAACCGTACAGATGAGCGGTGTCGAGTTTTTGCAGCAATTGCGCAGCGCCGCTGCCGCCGCCCCGGAAGTTTCTGCTCCTGTGGCTGCTGAGGACGCTGCCGTTGTCGCTCCCGAAGGATTTGTAAAAAATACCGCAGCCGAAACGGTTGTTGCGGAAGCCGCCAAGCCTCTCGAGACGGTTGAGGTCGTTGAGGACAAAGGGGCCGACATTGCTGCCCCGCAGGTTAAGGCTCAGGCTAAACAGGCTGATAAGGCCGCCGCATACGTTGATGAAGGGCTTGCCGAACAGGCTGTCGTTCTGGATGAAAAATTAGGCGGCGAACAAAAGGTTAAGGTCGACATTCAGGTCAAAGAGGAAAAAATTGCCTACACCGCGCCGACAGATCTCGTTAAAGACAAAATTACGCTGAAAGAAGCTTTGCAGGCCGCCGCACAAGATGCCGACAGCGAGGTTTCTTTTGCAAAGCCGTCTCAGCTCGTTTCTTCTGACACCGCAGCGCAGCCTGTTGCCGCTAACGGTCAGAATGCGGCTAACGTCAAGGCAAACGTACAGACTGTGGCTCCCGTAATGACTGCCGCCGTCCAGGCTGATGCCGCCGATGCCGTCGTTTCTACTCCGTCTTCCGTTTCCGGCGTTTCAGAGGTCAGCTCTGCCGCCGTGTCTCATGCCGGTGCTTCCGGCAGCGAATTCGTCAATGCGGCCAAGGCGGAAGCAAATGCCAAAACTAATGACGCTTCTTTCCGTGACATTTATAAGGGAATGAGCAAAGAAGTCGTTGACCAGGTAAAAGTAAATATTACCAAATCCGCCGTTAAAGGCGTTGATAAAATCGACATTCAGTTAAAGCCTGAAGATTTAGGACACATTGAGGTAAAAATGCGTATTTCCAAGGATGGAAAATTGCAGGCTCACATTATCTCCAGCCGTCCTGAAACTATGGAGGTGCTTCAAAAAGAAATCCAGACTTTGGAAAAAGCATTTAACGATGCTGGTTTCCAAACCGATGAGGGCAGCCTGAGCTTTAGTTTCCGTGAAGGCGGACAGGCCGGCTACGAGCAGGAAAGAAATTCCGAGCTCCGCAGCTTCATCGGCAATGTATTTGAAAATGAAGCCAATGAAGAACTCGCCGGCAATGACAATATGTCGGAGTGGACCCCGGCCAAGGGGCTCAACATCCGAGTTTAGGATAGGGGAGAATTGCTATGGTAGATATCAGCTCAATCACAGGCACCGTCCAAAGCGGACAGGCTAAAACCAATGCCAGCAGCCAGACTTTGTCTGCTGATATGAATACTTTTTTAACGCTCCTGACCACTCAGTTGAAGTATCAGGACCCGTTAGATCCGATGGATACTGCGGAATTTACCAACCAGTTGGTACAATACTCCAGCGTTGAACAGGCCATCCAGACCAATACCAAACTGGACAACCTTTTGTCGCTGACGATTTCCAACCTTGGTGCTCAGGCAGTGTCATACATCGGCAAAACCGCTCAAGTACTGGGTGATGTAATGCCTTTAGAAGGGGGCAAAGCAAAAGCGGCTTATACCTTAAGCAAGGATGTAAGCTCTGTAACAATCACTGTTAAGGATATGAACGGCAAGGTCGTTTACTCCGAGACCGGCGAAACCACTTCCGGCACCCACGAATTTACCTGGGACGGCAAGGATTCTAACGGTAACCAGCTCGAAGACGGCGCTTATCAGATTGTCGTTTCGCCCAAGGTTCCCACCGGAGAAAGCTCCGCAACCGTCACCACGACGATTTTCGGTAAGGTTACCGGTGTGGCCAGCGACAGCAACGGTATTTATATCGGCCTCGGCAACGCTGTTACCGCAAACCTCGGCGATATCCTGACCATGCGCAACGACGACTACTTTGACAAAGTCGACACCGGCAACGGCGATAATAACGACGGCGAAGGCGGAGAAGTCGAAAGCGGCGATGGCGACGGTGAGACCGAAACCCCTCCGGCCGAAGAGGGTGACAACAACAATAATGAAACAGCTTCGGCCTAATTATTAAAGTTTTAGGAGAAATAAAATGAGTTTATTTGGTGCATTACAATCAGGAATTTCAGGCTTGGCAGCTCAGTCTACGGCTATGGGCGCTATCTCTGACAACATTTCCAATGTAAATACCATTGGTTATAAAAACAATTCGGTTGCTTTTCAAACCTTGGTAACAAAACAAACCTCCAGCAGTCACTATTCGCCCGGCGGTGTGCAGCCTGTATCCAAACAGGGCATTAACGCTCAGGGTTTGCTGGCGGCTAACTCTTCGTCCACGGCAATGGGTATCAGCGGCAACGGCTACTTTGTCGTAAACACCTCTGCCAACCCGGCTGAAGGCGATATGTGGGCATACACCCGTGCCGGCGACTTCGATATTGATAACCAGGGTTATCTCAAGAACACCAGCGGTTTCTACCTGCAAGGCTGGTCTCTGCTGCCTTGGGACGGCAACTCTAACGCCAATATCGTTGACGTCAACGGCGTAAAATATATGAAAGCTTATTACGACAGCAACGGCGACACGGTTTACATCAATGACAATATCGTTGATAACCGCAACCTGCGCCCGATTAACCTGTCCACCATCGGTGGTTCGGCAACCCCGACCCAGCAGATTAACTACGGTGCCAACCTGCCGGCTAACGACCCGGTTTATGATCCGTCGGTTCCCAGTGCCGGAGGCCGTCACAGCGTTAACGCTCTGATTTATGACAGCTTGGGCAACTCCAGCAATATGAGCCTGACTTATACCAAAGAGTCTTCCAACTCTTGGGGAATGTCGGCCAGCATTCCGAGCGGTGCCGCAACCGTAACCCTGTCCGGCAACTACGAAACTTTCGGCGACGAAAGCAACGACGTTTACTACGCAGCCGGCCAGCTTGAGTTTACCGATGTTCCTGCCGAGGGTTCTTACATCACCATCAAGGATGACACCACCGGCGAAACTTACAAATTTGTATTCACCAGCAATCCTGCTGGCGTGACTGATCCCGGCAGCCATGCCGTTGACATTTCCACCGGCATTGTTTCCGCCAGCGACTTCGCTCAGAAGTTTGCTGAACAAATCCAGGACGTTATGCCCGGCGCCAAACGTTTTACCGCCAGCGGCAACAGCATCCAGATTGTCCAGTCTCTGACCGGCGGCGCTTTGTCCATCGACTGCAGCAAGACTCTTGCCTGCGTCCAGTCTGCGGTTAACCCGGTACAAGAAACCGGTATCCCGACCGGCCAGTTCACCATTCCGGCAATCGACAATGATATTAAAAACGTCGGTTCGGTAACCTTTACTTCTGATAAGAAAGCAGATTATGTCGGCAAAAGCGTAACGGTTAACGGTAAAGACTATACGTTTACCGATGGTGCTGGCGGCGTAGACATTTCCGGCGCAACTTCTGCGGCAGAAATTGCCAGCGCTTTGGCCGATGCCATCCGCAAGGATATTGATGAGCCGGACAGAGTCTCTGCCAACGGTTCAACCCTTGAGTTTATCCCCTCGACCACCGGTCCGGATATGACGCTTGATTTTTCAAAGGTCGGCAACATTGTCGGTACGGCCCGCGACGGCGATTCCTGGGTTAATATGGCCGGTCAGGCAGTAACCATCAGAAACACCTTTAACACCAACAATACCGACGTTGAGCAGGGTTCTGTCGTTCCCTCTGTCCGTTTCAACCAGGACGGTACGCCCAAATACTTCTTTGTAAATGATTTGCAGATTGAATGGGCAAACGGTGCCGAGAATATGAACAACGGCTACAAACAGGGCACCTCAATCAGCCTGTCTATGGGTAACGTAGGCACCAACGACGGTTTAACCAGCTTGTCTGGTAACTTCACTACCAACTATATCAACCAGGACGGTGCAAAATTTGGTAGTTACGCCGGCGTAAGCATCGGCGAGGACGGTGTTGTCACCGCTCTGTATGATAACGGTGAAACCCGCCCGATTGCAATCCTGCCGTTAGCAACTTTTGCAAATGCCAACGGTATGAGCTCCTTAACCGGTAATGCCTGGATAGAAACCGACAGCTCCGGTCAGGCTCTGTTGAAAATGGCCGGTACCAACGGCGCCGGCACGGTTGCCTCCAGTGCTCTGGAACAGTCTACGGTAGACTTGGCAACTGAATTTTCAAATATGATTGTTACCCAGCGTGCTTATTCGGCTGCAACCAAGATTATTACGGCAGCAGACGAAATGCTGGATGAATTAACCAGACTGACTTAGGTTAATTCCTAGAAACGGAAACTCCTAAAACAAAAAAACCTGCGGAAGAAATCCCGCAGGTTTTTTGATGCCGTTTCGCACCGGATATAAAATGTTATTCCCCTGATTTGCAGTTTTTTTTCTTGGTGGCGGATTCCCTTGGTTTGTTAACTGTTCATTAACCAAAAATGTCTTGACTCCCCGATAATGAAAGTTTAGGCTCAACTACAGATACGGATTGAACTGTATTTAGTACCCAAGGGGTACGGAGCTGTCGAAAGCTCTTATACCATTCGGTGTTAGGATATAACATCGTCAAATTGTTATCTGTCTTTTATGATAACAATGAATATATCCCCGATTCATAGTAATATGGTCGGGGAGCTTTTAGCGTATGTCCAAGAACCATATTCTATCTAAACAGAACTTGGTTTAAAAGGCTAAAAGAGTCATTTAATGGTATATGATTTTCGAACTCTCCGACCACCTTTTGTGCAGGTGGTTTTTTGTTTATTAACGTTAGGACAAAAAAAGGAAGTTAAATCATATGAAGAATAAACTTTTATTTACAACAGCCTTGGTTGCCGCAGCTTTGACCGCTTCGGTATCTTATGCTGATGAGAACAAGGTCTATGAAGGCAATTACAGTAGCTCAGAAACTCGTGTTACTGATGCTGCGGGTGATTTCACCATCGGAAACGTCACTGCTTCAGGCGTATTCCAAGAAGGTCAAGATTATGTTCGCAACGGTATCTTTGGCAGCCTGGATGAGCAAGGATACAATCAGGGTAACGCTACTTTCACCGGTACGGCAAATATCACCAACGGCGGCGGTATCGAAGTTGGTAATGTAGAGGTATCTAAGGGTGCCGTCATTAACATCAGCGGTCAGAATGACTTGCTGCCGGGTACTGCTGACGATGATAGAAAGGATTACCACAAAGGTTCCATTCTCGCCGGTTATAATGGTATTGCCATCAACGGCGGAACCATTAACTTATCTGACGGCGGTATGCTGATTGCCGGTACAAAAGAGGCAACAGCTGATTTCCAGGTTAACAGCGGTACAATCAATGTCGACAACAGTTTCTTGGTTGCCGATGATGCCGGTACAATTGAATTCAATGGTGCTGAAGCAATTGCTGCGGCTGAAAAAGCGGCTCAAGAGGCTTTTGCTAAATCCTTGAATAAAATCAGCGCTTCCGACCTCGAGAGTGTTACTGATACTTTGGGAGGCCAGTATGGCAATGAAGATAATGTCGTTCAAGCCAAAATAGATGCTTATGTTGATAGCATCAAAACACAATTAGCTGGAGAGGGCTATGATCTGGATGGCACCAAGGCTCTTACCGCGTTAAAAAAGGCTACTGAACAGGGCGAGCAGCCTGAAAGTCTGGGCGCTTTGAAAAACGATGGTGACTTGAAAGCCTGGTTGGAAGCAAACAAGCTGACTGAAGAGAATTTTGAAAACGATAACGTTTATGGAACTCAATATAATGAGACTGACGAAGTCAAAAACGCTTTGGTCGATGCCTATAACAATGATGCTACTGAAGAGAAACCAACTTTAAGTTGGGATGATTTACACAAGGACGCTCAGAAAAAAGCTGAAGCCCAGATTGATGCCGCTAAGAATGCTGCCACACCGACTATTAATCTTACCGGTAACAACCGTCTGGTAGGTGCTGTTGATATGGAAGCTTCTGTAATGAATCTCAAAAATGGCACGACCACTGCTGATGGTGCAGTTACCCTTGGTAAAGATGCTGTCGCCAATATTGACGGCACTCTGAAAGCCGAGAAAGGTACTCAGTTAAATGACGGTGCGGTTGTTAATTTGACCGGTACAATGGATAGCAACGTCACGGTAGCGCAGAATGCTAACGTCAACGTTAATGGTTCTGAGGCAGTTATTAAAAACCTCGCCGGCGCTGGTACATTAAATATCAACGCTAATACGTCAGTGTCTACACTCTTTGGCTCAGCATCAGAGATTGGTACTTTGGCAGTAAAAGAGGGTTCAACCTTCATCCTCGACAGCTTAGAAGCGGTTAAGGGAGATGACGAAACGGGTACCGCAGCCAGAGGTGAAGTTAAGCTGGATGCAAAAACAATGGAAGTATCTGGTACCGCTATTGTCGCCGACAATAATACCAATACAATTGCAGCAACCACGGTTAAAGACGGCGGTATTTTGGATTTGGGATATAATACTTTCAGTTCTGACGTAACTATGAATGCCGGTTCAACCTTGAACGTCGGTGTTAAGAATGCTGAGGAAACCGAAACAGGCGCGTTGATCCATGGTAATATTGACGGAGATCTTAATGTAATAGCCCCCGCCGAAGGCGCAGCTAATGCTTCTATGAACCTGATTATTGCCGCCGATACCAAATTCGGTGAGGAGAGCAAAATTGATTTGGCCTCAGGTTCTGAAAATGGTTTAGGCAACCTCGTTGTTAACAACAACCTGCTCTATAACTTGGAGGGTGTAGATGACGAAGGTAAAATTACAGGAAATGAAATCACAGTAAGCAAGAAAGATTCCTCAGAAGTAGCCGCAGGGGTAGCAGCCAACGG
>ERZ1673738.1157-NODE-1157-length-41428-cov-8.697097_pt1 | contig 41428 bp, 32 predicted proteins | sample MGYA00580198_ERZ1673738 | MGnify/ENA primary metagenome ERZ1673738 (study PRJEB41218, sample SAMN15661784) | gut metagenome | host: Homo sapiens | place: Canada: London | collected 2015-08-20/2019-03-30 | study: EMG produced TPA metagenomics assembly of...
TGCAAGTTTCCGCCCACGGCGGAAATCTTGCGCAGTTACGCGGCTACTGCCGCGTTACTGCTTCATCTCGCACAGACTGCAAGTTTCCGCCCACGGCGGAAATCTTGCGCAGTTACGCGGCTACTGCCGCGTAACTGCACCGCAGCACTTTTTATACTTTTTCCCGCTGCCGCAGGGGCAGGGGTCGTTCGGGCCGACCTTGGGCGCCTTTTTCATCGGCAGCACCTTGACGGTCTTGGCGCCGCTGAGCCGGTTGGCGTTGGCGGCCGTCAGCACCTGCTTGCGCTCGATATCCTTTTTGGGGACGACGCGGAACAGGGTGCGCACCGTATCCTCGCGGATGCTGTCGATCATCTCGTCAAACATCGCGCTGCCCTCGAGCTTGTATTCGGTGACGGGGTTTTTCTGCGCGTAGGCGCGCAGGCCCACGCCGGACATCAGGTCGTCCATCGCATCGATGTGGTCGACCCATTTGCGGTCTACGTTTTCCAGCAGGACGATGCGCTCGACCTCGCGGAACACCTCGGGCGTGAACAGCTCCTCCTGCTTTTTATACAGCGCGTCGGCGCGCTCGAGCAGCATCCGGCGGATGTCCTCGGCGTTGATGCGGTTGAGTTCCTCCTGCGCGTAGCGGAAATCGTCCTCGCCGCAGAGGACGCCGTACAGGTAGCCGCGCAGACCGTCCAGATTCCACTCGTCGGGGATGTCCGACGACACATAGGTCGCTATCGCGCCGTCGATGAAGCCCTCGATCATATTGTGAATCTTTTCCCGCAGGTCGCCGCCCTCCAGCACCTCGCGGCGCTGGCGGTAAATCAGCTCGCGCTGCTGGTTGTTGACGTCGTCGAACTGAAGGACGTTTTTGCGGCGCTCGAAGTTGGTGCCCTCGATGCGCTTCTGAGCGTTTTCAATCGAGCTGGACAGGATGCCCGCCTTGATGGGCGTGTCGTCGTCCATCCCGAGCGTGTTGACCATCCCCACCAGCCGGTCGGAGCCGAACAGGCGCAGCAGGTCGTCCTCCAGCGAGAGGAAGAAGCGGCTTTCGCCCGGGTCGCCCTGCCGTCCGGCGCGGCCGCGGAGCTGGTTGTCGATGCGGCGGCTTTCGTGCCGCTCGGTGCCGAGGACGTACAGGCCGCCCGCCGCCTTGACCTTCTCGGCCTCGTCCTTGATCTGCGCGTCGAACTCGGCGACGAGCGCGCGGTAGTGCTCGCGCGCGGCGAGGATTTCCTCGTCGGTCGTCTCGTCGTAGCCGGCGGCCTCGAAAATCAGCGCTTCGTCGTAGCCCTCGGAGGCCATCCGCCCTTTGGCGAGGTAGTCGGCGTTGCCGCCGAGCTTGATGTCGGTGCCGCGGCCGGCCATATTCGTCGAGATGGTGATCGCGCCCAGCTTGCCGGCCTGCGCGATGATTTCGGCCTCCTTGTCGTGGAATTTGGCGTTGAGGACGTTGTGCTTGACGCCGCGCTTTGTCAGCAGCTTGGAAATCAGCTCGGACTTGTCGATGGACACCGTACCCACCAGCACCGGCTGCCCCTTTTCATGGCAGGCGATGATCTGCTCGATGATCGCGCGGTATTTGCCCTCGGCCGACTTGTAGACGAGGTCGTTGTGGTCGATGCGGATCATCGGCCGGTTGGTCGGCACCTCGACGACGTCGAGCGCATAGATCTCGCGGAACTCGTTCTCCTCAGTCAGCGCCGTGCCGGTCATGCCCGAGAGCTTTTTGTACAGACGGAAGTAGTTCTGGAAGGTGATGGTCGCCTGCGTCTTGTTCTCGCGCTCGATCTTCACGCCCTCCTTGGCCTCGATGGCCTGATGCAGCCCGTTGGAGTAGCGCCGCCCGAGCATGATGCGGCCGGTGAAGGAGTCGACGATGAGCACCTGCCCGTCCTTGACGACATAGTCGACGTCGCGCTGCATCACGCCGTGGGCGCGGATGGCGTTGTTGATGTGGTGCATATAGGCGCTGTTCTCCGCGTCGGCCAGATTTTCGAGCCCGAAGTAGGCCTCTGCCTTGCGGGTGCCCGCGGTCGTCAGCACGGCGTTGCGCGCCTTCTCGTCTACAATGTAGTCGGCGTCGGCGCCCATCTCCGCGTCGTCCTTCTTGGAATCGATCTCCTTGATGCGGAAGCATTTGAGCGTCCGCGCGAAGCGGTCGGCCTTCTCGTAGAGCGGGTCGCTCTCGTCGCCGGGGCCGGAGATGATCAGCGGGGTGCGCGCTTCGTCGATGAGGATCGAGTCGACCTCGTCGACGATGGCGAACGCGTGTCCGCGCTGCACCATGCGCTCTTTGTAGATGACCATATTGTCGCGCAGGTAGTCGAAGCCCATCTCGTTGTTGGTGCCGTAGGTGATGTCCGCGGCGTAGGCTTTTTTGCGCGCGGCGGAATCCAGCCCGTTGACGATCAGCCCGACCGACAGGCCGAGGAAGCGGTAGAGAATGCCCATCCACTCGCTCTGGTAGCGCGCCAGATAGTCGTTGACCGTGACGATGTGCACGCCTGCGCCGGTCAGCGCGTTCAGGTACGCGGGCAGGGTGGCGACGAGCGTCTTGCCCTCGCCGGTCTTCATCTCCGCGATGCGGCCCTGATGGATGACCACGCCGCCGATGAGCTGCACGCGGAACGGGCGCATGCCCAGCACGCGCTCGGACGCCTCCGCGACGACCGCGAACGCGTCGGGCAGGATGTCGTCTGTCGTTTCGCCCTTCGCCAGCCGGCCGCGCAGGACGTCGGTCTGCGCACGCAGCTCGGCGTCGCTCATCGCGGCGTATTTGCCGCCGAGGGCCTCGATCTTATCCGCGGTGGCTTCTATCTTTTTGACCTGACGGTCGCTGTATGTGCCGAAAACCTTGGTGAACAAAGACATCTTCTGTGCTCCTCATCTTCCAGTATTCAACGTAATTATGTGCCATTATACACCAACTGCGCGGAAAAAAACAGTCCTTTTTGTAAAAATGTTTGCAAATCCACAAAAGATATACTATAATGTATGTAAATCCCATTTGCTTTGAAAAAGGAAGACGCCGACGTGAGTCAAATCAACATCGTACTTTTCGAGCCGGAGATCCCCCAGAACACCGGCAACATCGCCCGCACCTGCGCCGTCACCGGCTGCACGCTCCACCTCATCGAGCCGCTCGGCTTCACGGTGACCGACAGCCGTCTCAAGCGCGCGGGGCTGGACTACTGGAAGCATCTCGACATCCGCTATTATCCGAACATAGACGCCTTTTTCGCTCAGAACGCCGACGGGCGCTGCTTCTTTTTCACCAAGAAGGCGCAGCGGCGCTTCACCGACGTGTCGTATGCGGGGACCTGCTATCTCGTCTTCGGCAAGGAGACCAAGGGGCTGCCCGAGCCGCTGCTGCGCGAGCGCGCGGACGACTGCGTGCGCATCCCGATGCGCGAGGGCGAACGCTGTCTGAATCTGTCGAATTCCGTCGCCGTCGGCGTGTATGAGGCGCTGCGGCAGCGCGGGTTCGCCGATCTGGTCTGAGAGGGGGCTTTTTATATGCAGACGACGACGGTCGCCGCCGTTTCCACCCCGCGCGGGAAGGGCGGCGTGGCGATGCTCCGCGTCAGCGGCCCGGACGCGCGCGCGGTGCTTGCGCGTGTGTTCCGCCCGCGCGGGGACGTCCCGCTCCGGCCGCGGACGGCGGTCTACGGGTCGTTTTATGACGACGGCGGCGTGTTCGACGACGGAATCGCCGTCTTTTACGCCTCGCCCGCGTCCTACACCGGCGAGGACACGGCTGAGCTTTGCTGCCACGGCGGGCTGCTCGTCACCGAGCGGCTGCTGGCGGCCGTGCTTGCGGCGGGCGCGCAGCCGGCGGGGCCGGGCGAGTTCACCCGCCGCGCGTTCCTCAACGGCAAGCTGACGCTGACGGAGGCCGAGGCTGTGGCCGGCATCATCGACGCGGCCAGCGCGCGGCGGCTGGAGATCGGCGTGCGGCAGGCGGGCGGGTCGCTTTCGCGCCGCATCGACGGGCTGTACGGCCGGCTGGTGACGCTGGCGGCCTCCCTGCGCGCGTACATCGATTATCCCGACGAGGACCTTGCCGACCTGTCGGAAGCCGAGACGGCGGTCGAGCTGTCGGCGGTCAGAGCCGAGCTGGACGCGCTGGCGGATTCCCACCGCTACGGCCGCGCGGTCAGCGAGGGCGTGCGGACGGTGCTCGTCGGGCGGACGAACACGGGCAAGAGCTCGCTGCTGAACCTGCTGCTCGGCTTTGAGCGGGCGCTTGTCTCGGATGAGGCGGGCACTACGCGCGACGTCGTCAGCGCGCCGGCGGTCGTCTGCGGTATTCCGCTGCTGCTGGCGGACACCGCCGGGCTACGCGCGGGCGCGGGCGAGGTCGAGCGGGCGGGCATCCGCAAGAGCATCGAGCAGCTTGAGCAGGCCGAGCTGGTGCTGGCGGTGTTCGACCTTTCGCAGCCGCTGACCGACGAGGATTACGCGCTGGCCGACCGCATTCGCGCGCTCGGCAAGGCGGCGCAGACGGTCGCGGTGTTCAACAAGCTGGATTTGGCGGCGCAGGCCGCGCCGCCCGCGCTGTTTGAAACGCAGGTCTGTCTCTCGGCGCGCACCGGTGCGGGGCGGGAGGCGCTCGAGAACGCCGTCGGCGCGCTCTACGGTGGGCTGGAGCCGGATATGGACAGCGTTGTCACCTCCGCGCGGCAGGCCGCCGCGCTTCGGCGCGCCTCCGAGGCGCTGGACGGCGCGCTGCGCGCGCTGGGCGACGGCGCGCCCGACGCGTCCGGCACCGAGCTGGACGCGGCCATCGCCGCGCTGGGCGAGCTGGACGGCCGGAGCGTGAGCGAGGCGGTGGTGGCGGAGATCTTCTCGCGCTTCTGCGTGGGAAAGTGACTGCGGGGGAGGGAGTGTCGGGGCGCTGCCCCGGACCCCGTTCAGGGAACTTTTTGAAAAAAGTTCCCTGAAAACCCTCAAAAACTTTTGGGCGAAAAGAGAGAAGCTATTTTGTGCGCAGAGGGTGCAAGTCGGTTTAAGGAGAAAACGGAAGGACAGGGCGGAGGGTATGCGCGCGGGAAATAAGCGGCGCGGCAGGACTCGGAAAGGCGATTTACGGCTGCCGGAGGGAGTGCCGGGGCGCTGCCCCGGACCCCGTTCAGGGAACTTTTTGAAAAAAGTTCCCTAAAAACCCTCAAAAACTTTTCGGCGGCGGGAGGCGGCGCTTTATGCGCGGGGCGATTGCAAAGGGCGGCTGCGCGTGGCGGAACGGGTGCTTTGGGCGGCGTTTTCGGCTGTCGTGCGGGCATCGGACGGGGCGGCTTTTACATAAAAATCGGAGGTAAGGCAAGTTGACATATTCTTATACGGCGGAAGCCTACGACGTCGCGGTCGTCGGCGCGGGACACGCGGGGCTGGAGGCGGCGCTGGCCAGCGCGCGGCTGGGGGCGAAAACGGCGCTGTTCACCCTGTCGCTCGATCTGGTGGGGAACATGCCCTGCAACCCGTCCATCGGGGGCAGCGGCAAGGGACACCTGGTCTTTGAGATCGACGCGCTGGGCGGCGAAATGGGGCGCGCGGCCGACAGCGTGATGCTGCAAAGCCGCATGCTCAACCTGTCGAAAGGGCCGGCGGTCCAATCGCTGCGCCAGCAGGCCGACCGGCGGGCCTATCAGGCGTATATGAAGCGCGCCGTCGAGCGGACGGCGAATCTGACGCTCGTGCAGTGCGAGATCACGGGCCTGCGCGTCGAGGGCGGACGCGTCTGCGGCGTGGAGAGCGCGTTCGGCACGTTCTTTCCGGCGCGTTCGGTCGTGCTGGCGACCGGCACGTCGCTGTCCGGCCGCATCATCGTCGGCGAGCATGCCTACGACGCAGGGCCGGACAACACCGTTCCCGCCCGCCGGCTGTCCGACAGCCTGCGCGCGTCGGGCGTGCGGCTGCTGCGCTTCAAGACCGGCACGCCGCCGCGCGTGCATGCCGACTCCATCGACTATTCCGTACTGGAGGAGCAGCGCGGGGACGAGCCGGCGCCGCTGTTTTCGTCGCGCGCGCCGGGGGTGAACCGCGCCGTCTGCCACATCGCCTACACGAACGAGAGGACGAAGGCGATCATTCTCGAAAACCTGTCGCGCTCGCCGCTGTTCGGCGGGCAGATCAAGGGGACGGGGCCGCGCTACTGTCCGAGCATCGAGGACAAGATCGTGCGCTTCCCCGACAAGGAGCGGCATCAGATTTTCATTGAGCCGATGGGCGCGGATACGAAGGAGATGTATTTGCAGGGGCTTTCCTCCTCGCTGCCGGAGGACGTTCAGAAGGCCGTCGTCCGCTCGATCCGCGGGCTGGAGCGCGCCGTGTTCATGCGCACGGCCTACGCAATCGAATACGACTGCTGCGACCCGACGCAGCTTCGGCCGACGCTCGCGTTCCGCGACATCGCGGGGCTGTACGGCGCCGGGCAGTTCAACGGCAGCTCGGGCTATGAGGAGGCGGCCGCGCAGGGGCTTGTCGCCGGCATCAACGCCGCGCATGCGGCGCTCGGGCGGGGCGAGTTCGTCCTCCTGCGCAGCGAGGCGTACATCGGCGCGCTCATCGACGACCTCGTCACGAAGGGTACGAACGAGCCCTACCGCATCATGACCTCGCGCAGCGAATACCGGCTGCTGCTGCGGCAGGACAACGCCGCAGCGCGCCTGACGCCGCGCGGCCGCGAGCTGGGGCTGATCGACGACGCGCGCTGGAACGCGTTCCTGACCGAGCAGGCTGCGGTGGAGGAAGAGATTGCCCGCCTGCGCGCCGAGACGCTGCCCGAAAGCGGCGCGCGCGACGCGCTGCTGGCGGCACACGGCTACGAGCCGGCCGCGGGCGGGATCCGCAAGGCCGAGCTGCTGCGCCGGCCGGGCATCACGCTGGCGGAGCTCTGCGCGCTGGAGGGGCGTGAGCCGCCCGACGCGTTCGTCGCCCGCCGCGCCGAGATCGAGATTAAGTACGAGGGCTATATCCAAAAGCAGCTTGCCGAGGTCGCGCGGCAGAGCGCCGCAGAGCGGCGGCGCATCCCGCCGGACATCGATTATACGCAGATTCGCGGCCTGCGCACCGAGGCGGTGCAGAAGCTGACCGCGCTGCGGCCGGAGACGGTCGGGCGCGCCTCGCGCGTGTCGGGCGTATCCCCTGCGGACATCGCCGTGCTGCTGCTGTATCTGAAGGGCTGAAGGGCGGCCGGCGGCATTTCCGGCTGTGAAAAATCCATTTGCTTTTGAAAGGAATTTTCCTATGAACGACATCGGACGGCAGACCGCCGCGATTTTGGCGGCGCATTATCCGGCGGACGACGCGCTGCTGCGGCGTGCGGCGGTCATCGCCGAGCGGCTGGCGGCGGTCAACCCGCATATGAATCTCACCGCGCTGACCGCGCCCGAGGAGATAGCGATGCTGCACATCTACGACTCGCTCGCGCTGCGGCTGGCGTGCGACTTCACGGGCCGGACGGTCGTGGACGTCGGCTGCGGCGGCGGGTTTCCCGCGCTGCCGGTCGCGGCGGCGCTGGCGCCCGGGCGCGTGACCGCGCTGGACGCGACGGCCAAGAAGCTGGCGTTTGTCGCGGAGACGGCGCAGGCGGCGGGGCTTACGAACGTCGACACGCTCTGCGGCCGCGCCGAGGAGCTGGGACGTCTGCCCGCGTACCGCGAGGGGTTCGACGTTGCCGTTTCGCGCGGGGTGGCGCGGCTGAACGTGCTGGCCGAGTGGTCGCTGCCGCTGGTCAGGCCGGGCGGTTTGTTCGTCGCGATGAAGGGGCCGCGCGGCGAGGAGGAGGCCGCCGAGGCGGCGAACGCCTTCGTGGCGCTCGGCGGCGGGAGCGTGCGCGTCATCCCCTACGAAATCCCCGTGTTCGGCCGCAGCCACCGGCTGATCGTCGTCGAAAAAAAGGCGGCCACGCCGGGTATGTATCCGCGCCCGAACGGGAAAATTATGAAAAAACCGCTGTAACACGGTTTCCCGAACGGCTGTGACGCGGGCTGCACGGCACTTCCCAGCGTTTACTGCGGGGCGGCGGGGAGGCGGACGGGGCGCCGCCCCGGACCCCGTTCAGGGAACTTTTTGAAAAAAGTTCCCTGAAAACCCTCAAAAACTTTTCGGAGGGAAGAAGCAAGTTAATTTGTGCGCAGAGGGCGCAGGACAGATGAAGAGACGAAAGCGGACGGATGGGCGGCGGAGGATATGCGCGCGGAGAACAGGCGGCGTGGCAGGACGCGGAGAAGCGGCTTGCGGCTGCCGGGGGAGTGCCGGGGCACCGCCCCGGGCCCCGTTCAGGGAACTTTTTGAAAAAAGTTCCCTGAAAACCCTCAAAAACTTTTGGGAGAGAAGAAGCAAGTTGTTTTGCGCGCAGAGGGCACAGGGCGGGTTGAGAGGCGAAGGCGGACGGACGGGCGAGAGGGTGTGTTGCGCGAGTAACCGGCGGTGCGGCAGGATGCGGGCAGGCGGCGGATGCAGGCTGGCGGGTGTGCGCGCCGGCGGCTGAAGGGGATGCGTCTGCGGCGGTTCTGCGGTGCTTGCCGCCGGTTCGGCGCTTCGGCGGACCGTTCGTCCCGTCAACCGAAGCGGAGGCAGAGCGGCGCGGCTGCATCGAACGCGGCGTTTGCGAAACGCCGTCCTGCCAGGGCAGGCGCGGCGCGTACGTTGCCGGCCTCGGCATTCCACGCGCCGGAGCATAGATTTTCAATACATTTTGGAAGAAAGGACGCTTCCGCAAAGCGGGAGCAGTGGATGGAACGATGTGCAGAGACAGAGACAGAGTCAGAGACAAAAACGGCTTGACTGAGGCCGAATTCCTCGCCCGCTACGACGCGGGCAAATATCCCCGCCCGTCGGTGACGGCCGACGTCGCCGCCTTTACGCATACGGACGGCCGCCCGCGCGTGCTGCTCGTCCGCCGGGGCGGTCATCCCTTCATCGGCACCTGGGCGCTGCCCGGCGGCTTCGTCGAGCCGGAGGAGACGGTCGAGACCGCCGCCCGCTGCGAGCTGTGGGAGGAAACGGGCATCGAAAACGCGCCCGTCCGCCAGATCGGGACCTATTCCGACCCGCACCGCGACCCGCGCACGCGCGTGATCACGGTCGCGTTCTATTCCTGCCTCGACGGCCTGCCCGCGCAGCCGAAGGCGGGGGACGACGCGGCCGAGGCCGGCTTTTTCACGGTCGACTGCACCCCGCGGCGGGAAAACGGCGGCGAATGGCTCGACTTTGTGCTGGAGGGCTGTGGGGAGACGCTGCGCTTTGCGGTGCGCGTCATCCCCGCGCCGGGCGGGTTCCCCGGCGACGTCGCCTACGAGCCGGACGGCTTCCGCGTGCTCGCCAGCGACCACGAAGCGCTGCTGGCGCGCGCCTTCGCGGAGGACGCGAAGCAGGGGTGAGGCCGCCGCGCCGTTCGTCTCCGACGCCGGAATACGCCGGCAAATGCGGTGCAAAACGGTATTTTTTCCGCGCCGCGGCTGTATGCTTTACGGACGGCGTTTCGGCGGGCTGTATGCCGTGCCGCCGCGCTGGCAGCCGCTTTTTTGTGTCCGGCGGGTTGGCAGAGCCATGTTTGCCGAAAAAATTTGCAAAAACGCTTGACAAAACGAAGAAAGGCGTATATACTGACTGTACTACAAGAAATAGTACAGTGCCGTGCGCGCCCTGCAAAGCGGCGCGGCGGTACAAAAAGAGGGGAGAAAACGAGATGCAGAGGAAGAGCTTTGCCGTGGATTACCGGCAGTTCCGGCTGTCCAAGCTGAACGACGAATCGTTTCGCCATCTCAAGCTGCTGCTGTTCTGGCCGATTTACGGATTTTTCTTCTATTTCGTCGAGAAACTTTACAGCCCTGTGCGCTACTATCCGATGCACTGTGCGCTGGACGACATGATCCCATTCTGCGAGCTGTTTTTGATTCCGTATTTGGCGTGGTTTCTGTGCATCGTCGGGATGCTGCTGTATACGATGCTGTACGACATCGGCGCGTTCAAGCGGTTTATGTACTTCATCATCCTTACATACTCGGTCACGATTGTGATTTATCTGATTTTCCCCACCTGCCAGCAGCTTCGTCCGGCGGCTTTTCCGCGCGACAACCTGCTCACGCAGATGGTCGGGAATTTTTACGCCTTCGACACCAACACCAATGTCTGCCCGTCCATCCATGTGCTCGGTGCGCTGGGCGTGATGTTCGCCGGATGGGACACCGAGCGGCTGCGGAAGCCGCTGTGGCGGTCCGTTTTCGCGGCGACGGCGCTGCTCATCTGCCTGTCGACGGTGTTCCTCAAGCAGCATTCGGTCATCGACGTGCTGGCGGCGCTGCCGCTGGCGCTGATCGCGTACGCCGTCTGCTACCGTCCGCATCGCCGCCACGCGCGGCGGGACACGCGTCCGGCTACGGCCGGCGCGGTCGGAAGCCCATTCAAAAACACGCGGAAATGACTGCGGACGCGGCTGTGCCGCGCCCGGCTGTGCGGCATCCTTCGGACGGCCTGTCGGGCGGAAACGGTGGGAGGACGGCGGTCTGTGCTTTTGCCTGCCGGAAAAGGATAAGAACAAATACAAAAAGCGGCGCCGTGAGAAACGGCGCCGCTTTCGTCTGCATATCAACCCTCGTTTTCAAACAAAACAAAAGCGGCTTGCTCCTTTCCCAAAAGTTTTTGAAGGTTTTCAGGGGACTTTTTTCAAAAAGTCCCCTGAACGGGGTGTGGGGCAGCGCCCCACATCGACACCGCCATTCCTCTGCGGCGGGACTGTTTCTCATGGCGCCGCTTTTGCTTGTCCCGTATCCGACGGCGGAGCCTCCGGCTCCGCACAGCCCGCGCGTCGGCCGCAGGCCGGCGCGCGGGCTGGCTCCGCCTTCGGGCGGGGTGCGCCCACGCGCCGCGCGGCCTGAAGGCTCGCACGCCGCACGGGCGGCGGGGGTCCCGCGCGGCGGGATTCCGTCTGCGGAGATGCGGCGCTTTTTGCCCGTTCTGTGCTTTCAGGGGGTTTCGGAGCCGGCTTTCGTTTCGGCTTTGGGTTTTGGCGCAACGGCGTCCGGCAGGCTTGGAAACACATAGACGCACCGCTTCGGACGCGTAACCCTGCTTCACGCGGCCGTCGCCGATGGAAAAGCCGATTTCATATGTGTTTCCGGCGACGGGAACGGACCGCACATGGCCGATGCAGGCGCCGTCCTTCCGCGGCACGGCGCAAGCCTGCGGGCCTTGGCTCGGGCGGGGCATGCGGCCGAATGCCCCACTGTGGCTGTGGCCGCTTCTTCGGCTTCGAACACCTCGTCCGGCAAATACCGCCGGTTGTCCGCGTCCGAAGATTGCAGAGGAACGGCCTGCGCCATATGCTTGGCAAAGGGCGTGATGCGCCATCTTTCGGTTTCGACTTGCATTGTCCTGCGCTTCCGCTGCATTTTCCTTTGCGTACAGTACACCTGTGAAATCCGTCCTTTGCAGGAGGGGCGGTGTTTTTTTGCGGACGGGCGTGCGGGGGCCTTTTTGCGCCGTTTTCGGCTTCGTGCGAGACTTCGAACGGCCGCGCGGCCGACTTGCGCTTTTATTTTGAAAAAACGCCGGCCGCCGCAGCCGTTTTTTCCCAAACGCGGCGCGCTGCGCGGCCGGATCGGCGGCGAAACGATTTTCCGGCCGTTTTCGCATAAAAAAACGCGCGCTGCGGGAAGCTAACCGTAAAAGCACGAATGCGAGGTTTTTGTTATGCAGTCTTTTCGCCGCGCGCTGTCGGTGTTCGCCGTCGGCGGTATGCTTTACTGCGCGTCCGAGCTGCTTTACCGCCGCCGCACGCATCCGTCGATGTTCGCCGCGGGCGGGCTGGCGCTGCTGACGGCCGACCGTGTGCGCCGTGTGCGCTGCCGGGGCGGCGCGGTCGTGCGCGTCTCGCTCTGCACGGGCGCGTTCACGTTCATCGAGCTGTGCATCGGCCTGCTCGTCAACCGCAGGGGCAGGACGCGCGTCTGGGACTATTCCCGAATGCCTCTGAATTACAAGGGGCAGATCTGCCTGCCCTTTACGCTTTTGTGGGCGGCGCTCTCCGGCCCCGCGATGGGCGTCTGCACGTTTTTGTGACGTGCGCGGCCGAGCCGGACCGAAAAAGGGGGTCCGCAGCTTTTGGAACAGCTTGATAAGGGAGCATTTCATCAGAAGAAAAGGGCGTAACACCCAAAGCGGGGTGCCACGCCCTTTTTCTTGTTTTTGCAAATTGCAAGGACGGTTTCCCTGTTTGTTATCGTAATGCCCTCACGGCCTGTTGCTTTCCGCCGGACTTTTCCGATTCGAGACTTTCCCAACAGCGCTTCCGTGCTGCAAAGAACGTTCGATACGGAAAAATTCACAGCGGCCGAGAGCCATTATGATTGCAGGATAACATAAGTTGTAGGCAGGACGCCTTCGCCGTGATATGGCAGCAGGAATTTGCGGTCGCACAGAATGGATACCGGTGCGGATATGGCGTCTTCGAACAGGCGAAGATATGCCATGTCCTTGGCAAGGCGTTTCAGATGTGACGGAATATGATTTTTCAAAATTTTGATCACTGTTTCCATCAGAGCTTCCGCCTCGCCGGCAATTCTTTCAGCCGTTTCCGAGAACATCTCTTTCAATATCTGATGCTGTACTTTGGTAAAGACGGGAGCGTTGACAAGCAGACCGTTTTCTCCGGAAATGACATAGCCCTTCCGCACCATATCGGCGGCGACCGCCAAATCGTTTTCGCTGAAATGCGTGGTATCGCGTTTGGCAATATCCAGAAACACATTCGTGACATTTTGTCGATTAAAGCAATAATGATGGACCATCTCGCCGTTGATCGGGAAATCCATGAATTGCACATAGTCTCCGTTATCATTCACGACATTTGAAATTCCGAAGCCAAACTGCGACTGCCAAGCCTTGGAGTCCCCTTTTTCGACGGCCCAGACAAAGCATTCGGTTCCAAATTTGTCTTTCGGATAGGTTATCTGTATTTTGTTTTGCAGGGTCTCGATAACTGCCTGATACAAAACGAAGCTAACCATCTGCCATGCAAACGAATTGCCGCCCATATCGGCGCCGTAAAAGGCAATATTGCGAATCGCTGTCTCTTGCTCTGCAATAGAATGCGTCAAAAGGTCCGCAATCCGATTGCGCAGCTCGGCCGTTTTCACATTGACTTCCTTTGAGAAATCATCCGTGAAAATAATGATATTCGTATAATACCGATTGCCGTCCTGTTTTAACAGGTCATGCTCACATAGCGCGGATAGCTGGTCTTCCATGTACGGGAGGGCTACGCCGATTTCCAGACTGATCTGCTCCGATGTCAGCTTATTGTTATAACAAGCCAATAAAATGTTTTGGGAGATTTTGCTGTCGCAGAGGTGATAATACCGATTTGCGCCATTGCCCCAGAACATAAGGGAAAGCGCTTTCGGAGCATAGCTTTGCTGACCGTAGGTGCGTTCCATATGCATACCTTCTTTCAGAATTTGTCGTGATTTGAAAAGCAGGTATTTTACCATGCTTTCGCTGATTTTGAGGTGAGCGGATATTTCCGAGCAAGACTTATTTTCAATGTAATACAAAACAACCGCTTTGCGATATTTTTTGGAAAGCAGAGACAATTCGCGGCGCAGCAGATACACCTCGGAATCCTCTTGGGGCAGCAATTCGGATTCATCCAAAAGGTTTTCTGTCAGCTCACAATCCTGTGCATTCCTCCTTTTACGCAGCCATTGCTTATACACATTGCCTGCGACCGCCCACATAAACCCGTAAAAAGCGTCAGGGCTTCGCACTCTTTCGGCAGATCTGTAAAGCTCCAAAAGAATGTCCTGCGCCAAGTCTTCCGCTTCAAACAAGTTTGGCGTGCGAGCGGCACAGTAAGAAAAGAGTGTTTTTGCAATCTTTTCTACTTTACCGTCCGGTTCATGTTTATCCACTTGTTCACCTCCCTGACGGATGGATTGCCGGCTTTCACTTATATAGTGGAACGAAAGCGATTTCGGTTAATTTTCGGACGAAAAATTTTAAGCTGGCAGGCAGTCCGCGTGACGCAGACGGCCTTTTTGTATACGGAGCACCGTTTCATAATTATTATAACGCGCAGCAGAAAAAGCATTGAGAAAAGGGTGATAAAATTTATAAAATATTGTTTTGAATCGGAGCTTTTGCGGGTGCGGTTTTGCGGCAAAATAGAAAAAGAGACAGCATATAAAGCATTTCAGCTTTTATGCTGTCTCTTGCCTTTGCCGACGCCCATAAGCTTTCATTTTTTATTTCTGTTTGTCAAACGACGTCCTTATGCGGCGTTCGCATTTGAAGCTTCCCCGAAGCTTTATTTCCGGCCGTGATGTCGGATCAGGCCGCAGAGCTTGGCAATTTCCATCACCAGCAGCGGCGCGAGGATCAGCCCGAGGCCGAGCAGGTAATACGGCCAGGGCAGCGTCACCAGACCGAACGCTATGCCGACCGGCGTGAACAGCACGAGCGCGACCAGCGCCGTAGAGGCAAGGGCGGCCCAGTTGAGCTTGTGGTTGGAGAACGGTCCGATGGCGAACAGCGAGCGGTCGCTGCGCATATTGTACGCCTGTACGACCTGCGACAGCGCCAGCACCATAAAGGCGAGCGTCTGTCCGCCCGCGAGCGTGCCGGTGGCTTTTTCGCCGGCGACAAAGCCGATGAGCGTCAGCAGGGCGAACAGGAAGCCCTGCAGGACGATGCGGACGCCGAGCCCGTGCGCGAACAAGCCCTCCGACTTCGGCTTGGGCTTTTTGTCCATCACGTCCGCCTCGACGGCTTCCATGCCCAGCGCGATGGCAGGCAGGCTGTCGGTCGCAAGGTTGATGAGCAGAAGCTGCATCGAAAGCAGCGGCGTCTTGCGCCAGAGCAGCATCGCGGCGAATACGGTGATGACCTCGCCGATGTTCGTGCCCAGCAGGAAGCCGACCACCTTGCGGATGTTGGCGTAGATGCCGCGCCCCTCGCGGACCGCGTCGACGATGGTGGCGAAGTTGTCGTCGGTCAGCGTCATATCGGCGGCGCCCTTGGCGACGTCGGTGCCGGTGATGCCCATCGCGCAGCCGATGTCGGCGGCCTTAAGGGCGGGGGCGTCGTTCACGCCGTCGCCGGTCATCGAGACGACCTGCCCCTTGCGCTGCCATGCCTTGACGATGCGAATTTTGTTCTCGGGCGACACGCGCGCATAGACGGCGATTTGTTCGACCGCCGCGTCGAGCTCGTCGTCGGTCATCGCGTCCAGCTCCGCGCCGGTGATGGCGCGGTCGCCGTCGGTGAGGATGCCCAGCTCGCGCGCGATGGCCGAGGCGGTGACCACATGGTCGCCGGTGATCATCACGGGCTTGATGCCCGCGCGGCGGCAGGTGGCCACGGCCGCCTTGGCCTCCGGACGCGGCGGGTCGATCATCCCCACCAGCCCGAGGAAGGTCAGGTCGGTTTCGAGCGTGTCGGGCGTCAGCGTGTCGGGCAGCGCGTCGATCTCCTTGCAGGCAACGGCCAGCACGCGCAGCGCCTCGCTGCCCAGCGAATCGTTGATTTCCTTCGCGCGCGCCAGATCGCCCGCGATGCAGCGGGGCGCAAGCTGGTCGAACGCGCCCTTGACGATGACGACCAGCCGGCCGTCGATGCGGTTGACGGTGGTCATCCGCTTGCGGTCGGAGTCGAACGGCAGCTCGGCCACGCGCGGACAGAGGCGGTTGAGCTCGTCCTTGGGCATGCCGCTGCGGTGCGCGGCGAGCACGATGGCGGTTTCGGTCGGGTCGCCGATGTGCTGCACCTCGTCGCCCTGAAAGGCGACCGTGCCGTCACAGCAGAGCGCGGCAAGGCGCAGCAGGCCGCGCAGGGCGTTGGAGCAGTCGTCGGTCACCTGCTCCGCCTCGGCCGCGCCGTCCGTGTACGCGCGGACGAGCGTCATTCGGTTCTGCGTGAGGGTGCCGGTTTTGTCCGAGCAGATGATGGAGGCGCTGCCCAGCGTCTCGACCGCGGGCAGGCGGCGGATGAGCGCGTTCTTCTTCACCATCCGCTGCACGCCGATGGAGAGGACGATCGTCACGATGGCGGGCAGTCCCTCGGGAATCGCGGAGACGGCCAGCGAGACCGCCGTCATAAAGATTTCCAGCACGTCGATGCCCGAAAGCAGTCCCACGACGAAAATGACGGCGCAGGCGAACAGCGCCACGATGCCCAGATACTTGCCGAGCTGCGCCAGCTTCTTCTGCAGCGGCGTCTGCCCCTCGTCCTCGCCTTCAAGCAGGCCGGCGATGCGGCCCATCTCGGTCTGCATCCCGGTTGCGGTGACGACGGCCGTCGCCGTGCCGTAGGTGATGCTGCACCCCGAGTACACCATATTCACGCGGTCGCCGAGCGGCGCTTTCTCGTCCACGGCGGCGTCGGCGTCCTTTTCTGCCGGAACCGACTCGCCGGTCAGCGCCGACTCCTCGCTTTTCAGGCTCGTGCTGCGCAGCAGCCGCGCGTCGGCGGGGACGAAGTCGCCCGCTTCCAGCTTCAGAATGTCGCCGGGCACCAGCAGCGAAGCGTCGATGACCTGCTCCCTGCCGTCGCGCAGCACGCGCGCATGCGGGGCGGACATGCTTTTGAGCGCGTCCAGCGCCTTTTCGGCCTTGCTTTCCTGCAGCATCCCCATCACCGCGTTGAGCACGACGATCAGCAGGATCAGCCCCGGCTCGAAAAACTCCATCGGGTCGTCGCCGGTGCAGGCGATGACGAACGAAACGGCCGCCGCCGCGAGCAGGATTAGGATCATCACGTCCTTGAACTGGTCCAGAAACCGCCGCAGGGTCGATTTCTTCTTTTTCTCGCGCAGCCGGTTCTCGCCGTGCTCCGCAAGCCGCGCGGCCGCCGTTTCGCCGGTCAGCCCTGTGTCGGGGTCGGCGCCGAGCGCGCGCAGGATTTCTTCCGTGCTTTCGTTGTGGTAAGCCAATACAATGCTCCTCCTTGTGTTTCTCTGCCGTAAGTATAAGATAGACGCTTCCGCGGGCGAAAACGGTCGAAACCGGTTCTGTCCGTGAAAAAACGGCACCGTCGGCTTCCCGTCCCGCCGCGCGGCATATGCGGCATAGCGGCATATAAAGAAAAAGGACGGGACCATCTGCCGGAATCTCGATGCAGATAAGTCTCGTCATTTCAGATGCGGCCATAAGGACGGCGTCTCCGTCCCCGGTGCTGTTGGCCTTCATCACACGCGCGCTTAAGCGGCGTTTCGCGCACGGTGTTGACTACTCCCTTATTTATACAGTATAGCATTATATTTCTATGGTTGCAAGAGATAAATATTTGCCAATATGTGAATAATTGGAAAACATCGGCGGTTTTCGTGCATTCGGCGGCGCGGAACGGGGTATCTGCGGCGACGGCGGAAGCTGTCCCTGCGCGGAGAGCAGTGTGCGGCGCGGGAAGGGGGTATTTGCGGGCCGGAGAGGGGGCGAGGTGCACGCCGGCCTGTTATCGCGGCGGCTTCCGCGCGGACAAGTCCTGTGAGCCGGACGGAGGAAGCGTTGGCGTATTGTGCGGCATGACGCAGCGTGTATGCAGCGGCGCTGTTCGGCATATCACCGTGGATAGGGCTGCGCGTTTCCTGACGGATGTACCCGTCTGTCTTTGGGAAACGACAAGGGTGTGCCGACGATTCGATTCGCGGATTCCCGGATCAGTATGAAGACGAAATGCAATTCGCTCTTTGCATTTGTTTCCGGTTGTACCGCCATACAGGCGTTGATGCTTCGGCGCCGGCTGGCGGCTTGAGCGGCTATCGTCACATACGCAGTATACGACGCGTTTGTTTCTTATATCCTTTTATAATTGTTCGTCTCGCGCCATCGCCTGCAGGCTGCGTCGAAAAGCTGTGTGACCCGCTTTGCACAGGCTTTCGGCCGTGGCGGTGTGTCCTCACAGGATAGCGCGGCGTGTACGAAGCCCGCACTTGACGGGCTTCGTCAGCAGCAACGCGGCATTACAACGCGTCAGCAGATGAACGCAAAAGGCATTCCCGATTGTGAACAGTCGGGAATGCCTTTTCGGATCTCAAATAATATCCGCAGTCTCTGAGGTAAGCTCGTTCCATAATTCGCGCACAAACCGAAAGAAGTGCGCTGCCGCTGCGCGGCAGGAAGGGCCATTGCCCCGACAGCGTTTCTTCCTGAGAACCGCTCCGCGGTTCTCATTCCCACTCGCTCCCGAAAACCACCTCTTAAACAATTCTGTATAGGTGATTTAGCAGGAGTTATCGTAGTTATCCGAAATATCCATAAAATATGGACTCTACAAACTTCTGTTGTCATTTTGTTGTCACGAAAATCAACCTACTTGGTTTATCCAATCACGGATATTGGTGCCGATTCTCTCTATATCTCTCCGTCCTAATTCTCCACTATGCATTATTACATTTCGGGAACGTTCTATTGTTTGAAAAATTTGCCTTGCCCAATCAATCGAAACAATATGTACTTCAAATAAGTCATAATTCTGACTCATTATAGAAGCTAAATCGCCAAATTCTGTATAATTAATCATTGAATCTCCACGAGGAGTATGCCAGCGTATTTTTTCTTCCTCTCGCTTTCTGCTTTCTGCTGTCTTTCTTATTTATCGGAAACACACTCTTCCCACCAATTTTCACCTTTGTGTTCCAATAAAACCTTTACTATAAATTGTCTGACAGTGTTCTCAAAAGCAGCAATAGCTGTATATACAGTAGCCATTAGTTTTGCGGCATTTACATTTTCATCATCAAGTAAATCTAACGATAAACACTCTACATAATCTTTTGATAGCATTTCAGAAGAAGAGTGTTTGCTAACTACTGGAGTTTGTTCTAATGCGATTTTTGTCAATTCGCCACGCATAACATAGGCATATAATCTATCGTCCATTATATCACCTACATTAAATGTTTTTTGAGACTCTGGAATATTGCATCATACACTGCCATATTTGTAGTTTCAGGCAAATGAATTTGGATGTTATAATGCAAATTCATTTTACTTGAAGTATTTGGCGTTGCTTCAACAAAGTGTTCTGTTTCCTTATTTGTAGTAGTTATAGCAGATGTAGGCGCTTCTTCTGTATTATTATTTGTTGATGGAACGGACATAGTCCAATCAGCAGCATCACATAGAGCTTTAAAAGTGTTTGCCATTAGAAGCAGGATATTGTCGCTTTTCTGCCCTTGGGTTAATGTTTTCAATTTGCCCTTAACTTCATCTGTAGATAATTTCTGAGCGTCTTTTCTTAATGCAAACAAATCTTCATATGCTTCTTGAATGCCTATGGCTAATACTTTTCCAGTTTCAGACTGATCTAAAAATTGATGATATCTTTGAGTAGGTACGCCGGTTTCATCAAGCAACCCCAAAGCTTTAAATACACCTATGTACAGTCTGTCGTTAGTGCTTTTAAATCCCAAATCTTCTAAAAATTTATTAGTGAATCTCTCGGGAGCTTTTGCACTCACAAGCGAGTTTATTATATTCTGCAAATTTTTTGTTGTTTGTAAATAAGCATTTGTAAGAGCCATTTTATAATATTTCCTTTCGACATTTATTTTCTCGGTCCTAAAAACTTGTCTCCGTTTAAATGAATCATATGATCGGGCATATCTGCAATCCAAACTTCTGTTTCCCAAGCAAGTACTTCCGAGAACTTCTTAAAAGTTTTAAAATCAAGGAAAGCAGTAACATAGATTTTCCCTGCTGTAACACCTTCAGTCATTTCCTCAATTTCTTTAATGCGTTTCGGCTCCATCGGTCCGACAGAAGTGACAGATTCAATAAAGTACAGCCAATTCTTATCCTTGGAGTAGAGGACGACATCGGGCATTTTATCGTGAAGCGTAATTGCAAATCCGAGTTCTTGCAGCTTTGCAACATTTTTTACCAAATCTTTTTCTGTAGTATCTCCTACATAAAGGCACTCGGAATTGGGAGCAAAGCGAGGAGCAAATTCTTCAATGATAGCTTTTTGAAGTTCGTTATGCTTACCGGGCGAAAATGTAAAGTCTTCACCGTTGATTTGAACTGGCATTTTTCTAATTGTGCGCTTAGATGCGTAGAGTTTAATAAGTGTTTCGTGAGATTTCAGAAATTTAATTTTTTCTGTTTCCCAATATGCTGTTCCATAGCTACGGATAAGAGAGAGCATTTCATCTGTTAGACGATAGCGGTAGTTAGGACTGTTGGTTGCTTTTCCGTTATCCTCAATAAATGCAGCATTTCTAAAGTGGTGCATAGCTTGCTTACGAAAAGTTTCACGGCTATTTTCTGCATATGTAACGCCATAGTTTTCTTTTGTGTATGCGATAACATCGTGAATACGAATCCAGTTGTTTTTAGCACTTGACCAGTTATCTTCTTCCTTTATATCTGCCATAGCCAATAGAACAAAACAGCATAAATCCGCCTGTTGTTTAACTGGCACTTGCAATTCTTTCAGTATTTCTCTTGCTTCCTCGACTTTGTTCATAAATGAAACTCCTTAAAATTTTATCGCAGCCCATTTCGGTCATATCTCGCAATTTTATCAACTCTTTGCCCAGCAATTCTATACTCTCCAAAGGCGGAACAGGCATAGAATTGATTTCCGTAGAATTGACCTGTGTAGAGCCGTTTAGTATTCTGTAATAACTATCGTACAGGGTGGAATTGAAAAGTACATACAACCCATAAACAATGCACTCCGACAAATCTTTCAAGCCGCCAATAAAGTTAATTTTATTTTGCGTACTGATTTTTGAATAATCTGGATATTTTCTTGCTAAATATACGCCGCACTGCAATCGGCGATGTTCTTCTTTTGCAGTAAATCTTTTTACAAACAGATAATTGGCATTTGGTTGTAACAATCCCGACTGATTTGTAACAATATACTCGTGTTCTTTGCCGATAGGAAATATGACCTTTCCATCTTGGATATGTTGTGAATAGAAAAGCGGAACAGCTTGTTCTTCTGCTATATCACGCAAAACTTCCCTATTTCTAAAGTCAACAGTTAAACCAGTTTTCATTTTTAATCCAATGCTCGGCAATGTGTTTGTCCATTTGTTAAGTTGCTCAAGTGTCATTACCTCTTGCTCATTCGTAACTAAATAAACATAGGTATCTTCTCCCGAAACAACAGTAGTATATGGTGCTTCAAAAGTCGTTTTTTCAGAAAAATCTCTATTACTTTGTGTTGTCGTAATGGTTACATTCGTTGGAATAGTTCTTGATTTTCTAACTTTAATTATTATTGTTTCTTGTAATACACTCTCGTTTTCAAACACTTTATCACGGCTGACAAACAAGTGAATATGTTCTAAAACACCATCGTTCAAAATCTTTTGGCGAAATTTTTTAAAATAGGCTCCCGATGTCCAAGAACGAGGAATGATATATACTAATTCGCCGTTGGAAATTAAATTAAACATTCCCATTGCTGCAAAAAGAAAATACAGATTAGGCGCACCATAACAAACATCAGGCATTGCCTTAGCTTCTGGAGCATCTTTGGATATTTTCATATACGGAGGGTTTCCGATCACCATATCGTATTTTAATGGATTCTCATCTGCACCGAGCATTTCATTATATTCAAACATCTGACTTAAGATATAGTTATCTTCTCGAATTTCATAGTCAAATCTTAGCGTGGAATGCTGACGAACCCATTGGAGATTCATTCTTAACAATTCAATAATTTGAGGATCATTTTCATAGCAAACCAAGTGGACGTATTGTATATGCGACATTATTTGTAATTTTTCGATTAGTGCAATCGACAATACGCCCGAACCAGCACCAGCATCAAGAATATCCAACTGTGTTTTATTTACAGGCACATCAAATAAATCAGCCATAAATATAGCAGTTTCTTTACTCGTAAAAAACTGACCATACTTTTTGCGCTGAGACTTCGGCATTTCACTAATATATTCATTTGTTGTTTGAATAGCAAAATCAAGCAGGTTCATTTTCAGTAAACTCCATTACATCACCAATATCACAAGCCAAGACATCACAAATTTTACACAAACTTTCTAATGATACAAATTCATTACGACTCATTTTGGCGAGAACATTAAAGCTAACTCCAGCCGTGTTTTTCAAATCAGTTCGATTCATCTTTTTATCAATAAGCAGTTTCCACAGTTTATCATAGCTAACAGTCATTTTTGCACTCCATTCATTAGGATTGCTTTTATTATATCACGCACTAAATAAAAAATCAAGTTTAGCTCATATTTTCGTGAGTAAATCTTTCGGATAAATAAGAATAGAAGGGCGGAATATGTTGTCAAGGGTAACATATGTCCGCCCTACTTTCATTAAGCCGTAATTAAATCTGCATTTACAATTTCCGTTGCACGATTACGGATACTGTTCATATGCTGTACCCAAAGCATTTGGTTTTCTGCTTTCAGCTTTTCCGTTACATTTTCTTTTTCGGAAAGTTCTTTTACCAGCCGACAGAAAAGATTTTCAGCCTGCTCGTCAATATCGACAAGGTAACTGTTCAGCTTACAAGAGGTCAAAAGATTAGCATAAAAGACACGCTTATGCTGTTTGATATACCGCAGGTGGCGCTGTCCCCAAATGCCGATTGGATTGGTTTCTTCTTCGGGAAGTGAAATGCAAGGGATAAAATAATCGCCTTGCTTTTCGTACCAAAGACCGTTCTTTTCATCATAAATTCGGTTTTCCATCGTGTGTTCCTACCTTTCGTTTTTATCATTTCTAAAGCGTGAGCCACGCTGTTTAGACTGCTTTTCTGACCTTGCTCTTTCGAGCAAATCGTCAATTTGCTTATTGCCGAATACCTTGCGGAGCAGAGAATAGTCCTTGTTTTGCTTTTTTAGCTCCTTATTTTCTGCGGACAACTTATCATTTACCTTGCTTAATTTCTCGTTTTCACGGTACAGATTTGCATTTGTAATATTCAAACGGTGGTAAGCGTCCCAACCCTCAAAACATCTTGCCAAAGCATTTTTAATATACGATTTAAGTTTCCGTACCAACGGCTCCGCCACCTTTGTCCGATAGCTTTTAGCAGACATTAAGCCTTGTGGTTCGGGCAACTGAAAATCGGGCGAGGTATCCAAAGTTTCTGAAACCGCCCTCAAATCATCAAGACCTTCATCATAATTTTTTATCTGCTCGGACAAAGCGTTTCGTTCTGCCTGCTTGGAAGCAATCGTATCTTCCAAAGCTATGAGTTCTTTTTCACGCTCCTGCTTTTTGTAATCAAGAACAGAGAGGTGTTTTTCGTGCGTTCCTTTTTGTTCCCATTCAATTCCGTAACGCTCCATCACAGCTGCAAGCTGTTCTTTTTCAGACTGCGCCCACATTGCCCACTCCGTTGCACCTCTGCCTTTACCGATGAAACCTTGCTTTGCAAGAGCTTGTTTCAGGGATACTCTTGTATCCAAGCCACGCTTACTTTCGGTAATATAAGGGACAAAATCAATGTGCAAATGGGGTGATTCTTCATCCAAATGCAGGTGTGCAGAGAATACTTTTAGCTGTGGATTTCGCTCTGCAAAGCCGTTGTAATATTCTTCCAAAACCTTTTGGGCGAGGTCCGCATATTCACCCTGCGAGTTCGTATTGTCCCAATTTCCTATCTGAACAATGACCTCGTGAAACGGTTTTTCTTGTCTGCCGGTGCGTATTTTTTCATAGTAGTTTTTTATTTCTCGGTCGGTTCGTGTCTGTTTCTCGTTGTAGCGTTTGAGGGCGTCATCGAACAATTCGTGATATACTTTCTTTATCGGCGTGTAACAATATTCAACATTATTTACTGTTCGGTCAGCGTCTACATTTTTAGCGGTAAAGGAACGCCTATTGTGATTGATTGAACCCTTACCGACCATAAAACTAATCGTTCTTTTCATAAAATCACATCCTTTCTTCGGTTAGTGGTTCTGTTACTCTTGTCAAGAGTAACGCAAAAGCACTTTTGACAGGCAAGCCTATCAAAAATGCAACCTGCCAGCAGGTTTTGCGCTCTCCGAGAGGCGAGGGCTGTCCTTTGAAAAGGACACCCTGCACCCCGTCTATAAACTCTTTATCCGTGACGGTGTGTGACGATGGTGACGGTATATTTGATACCGCACCCACTCTTAAAATCATCGTCACACCGTCACATATCGTCACGCTCTTTTATTAGACTGAACTTTACATTGCGTTCGCTACGACTGCGGCTACTCTCATAGAAAATATTGTATTCTTTAAGCAGTCGCCCGGCATTAACATTAAGTTTTCTTGTAAGAGCATTTGGCTGAATATCAATATTGAGAACGGTACAAAGTTCAGTGGGCGTTCCTGCCCACTCATTACTTCCCGAAGAAAACAATGCCGCTATTGTTTCAAGCAATGGTTCGGGCGGTTCTTTCCAAAGCTCCGTTTCCGTTCGCTCCAAATCCCACGCAAGCGTACTTTCGTTTCGTTTGAGATGAAGCCTTTGGTCTTGCTGATCTCTGCCCGAAACTTCAAGCGTTGCTGTGTTACCTGTACGCTTTTCTTTCTGAAGTAGGAAAGCTCCATCAGCCGCACCGAGCAATCCGTTCGTTTCCGAAATCATATCAAAGGTATCGTCTGCCTTTTGCTTTCGGGTGTGATGAACAAGCAGGAGCGTAATACCGTAGCTGTCTGCAAATTTTTTAAGCCTTGTGATAATTTCATAGTCATTTGCGTAGCTGTAATTGTCGCCGCCGATTTCACGAACCTTTTGCAAGGTGTCTATGATAATCAGCTTCGTGTCGGGGTGTTCCTGCATAAAGCGAGTGAGCTGTTCATCAAGTCCGTTTCCTAATTGACCTGCCGAAACAGAAAAGAATAGATTTTCTGCTCCGTCTGTTCCGAACATTCGGTACAATCTTTCCTGCAAGCGTCGATAATCATCTTCAAGGGCGAGATACAGTACCGTTCCTTTTCGGACGGTATAATTCCATAGTGGCGTCCCAGTACTGATGTGATAGGCAAGCTGTGCCATAAGGAAACTCTTGCCGAGCTTTGGTGCGCCGACAAAAAGATAAGTGCCGGGGTAGAGCAAGCCGTCGATTAACGGCGGTCTGCTCTGAAACACGGTATCGTACAACTCTGTCATTGACATCGTTTTGAGGTAGGAGGGGTCTAACATTTTTCTCAGTTCCCTTTGCATTTCCTCAAAACTATTGATATTTTCATCATTTTCGGTTATACTATTGTTACTACATTTTTGAAACGACTGCTCCGTATCTGCGCCAACAGATGCACAAGGGGCGGTCATTTCTTTTTTATTCGCCATTGTCGTCTTCTCCTTTCAATCCTCCGAGCGTTGCGGCGATTAGCTCAATCGTATAGAGCAATTCGTCGGAAACGTCCCCGTCGCCAGCTATACGCTGAAGCTCGGTTAAAATATCTGCCATTTGAGTTTTAAGAGCCTTATACACTCTCGGATTACCCTGCACAACTACATCACGCTCCATACAGCGACGGTAACAGTATTCCTGTTTAGATAAACCCGAAAGAGCAACAGCACGATTTAACTCTGCTTGTTCTTCGGGCGATACTCGAAACCCCACTGTGATGTTTCTGAAACGGTTGTGCCTATCTACATTTTTTGCTGACATATTAAATTGCTTCCTTTCTGAAATTATTAAGTTTATCCGCCATATCGTCTTGTGTGGACGGAAACAGATGTGCGTAGTTATAGGTGATGTCAATGCTCTCGTGTCCTACACGGTTTGCAATGGCGACTGCCGAATATCCCATATCAATCAAGAGCGATATATGGCTATGCCTTAAATCGTGAATACGAATACGCTTAACACCTGATTCATCAGCACCCCTCGACATTTCACGGTGCAGATAGCTTTTTGTTACCTCGAAAATTCTATCGTTCTTACCGACACCGTAAAGCTGCTTAAAATATTCCTGCATTTCCTCTATAAGAAACTGCGGCATCTTTATTGTACGATTGCTCTTTGCTGTCTTTGGGTCGGTAATTACATCACGCCTGCCAATACGCTGATACGATTTGTTTATTACTACCGTTCCACGCTCAAAATCAAAATCGGCGGGAGTTAATGCAAGCAATTCGCCCTCACGGACTCCGCACCAATAAAGCATTTCAAAAGCATAAAATGATATAGGCTTGTCCATAATCGCAAAGGAAAATTTCTGATATTCTTCCTGCGTCCAAAAGAGCATTTCTCTGCCTTTCGCCTTGCCCATATTTCCGACTTTTGCGGCGGGATTTTCCCTAAGCCCGTAGAATTTAACGGCGTGGTTGAAAATTGCGCTTAATTGATTGTGGAGCGTTTTAAGGTAAACAGGCGAGTACGGTTTACCTTGTTTATCGGTAGCCTTAATCATTTCATTTTGCCACGCTATAATATCTTTCGGGCGTATTTCACTGATTTTGCGCTGACCGAAATAAGGCAGAATTTTCGTCCTCATAATATGCTCTTTGGTGTGCCAAGTATTTTCTTTTATGCGGTTTTTCATATCAACCGTATAAATATCTACAAAACTCTCAAAGGTCATATCCAAATCTGCTTCAACCTTAATTTTCTGCTCTCGTTCCCAAGCAAGAGCTTCTCTTTTCGTCGAGAAGCCTCGCTTTGTTGTTTGGTGGACTTTACCTTGCCAATCGGTATAACGGTAATAGACCTTCCAAGTGTTTGTTTTTTCGTCTTTGTAAACTGACATTGTTTAATTCCTCTCTTTCTGTTTTTCGCCGTAGCAGGCCCTTTCTAAAAAATACTGTTTGTTTATTCGACCTGAAATCGTGATAAATCCCTGTGCTTTCAGCTCGTCATTAAGCTTTTGGACTATTTTATATGCGTAAGACTTGGAAACGCCCAACTCGTCCGCTACATCCTGAACTTTCATAAAAGTTGTACTCATTGCAATCCCTCCTTTCAGTTTGTATTTTTAGTGCCGTTCTACCCGATTGTAGTTCCTGCCCCAACTTCAGCGGCGTTTTCTCGCTCGCTTCCTTTTCGGAAGGTCTTGGCGGAGTATCCCAATCAGACGGTCATTCAATTTTGTATCAACCAAACGGAATGTGTTTAAGTTGGTAATTCATATTATACTAAGCGAATTTGCTATTGTCAAGTGGTTTGCGAAAAAATCTTAAATTTATTTGTTTTGGTTATCTTGACATATACTAACTCTATATGCTATACTATTGTTACGATAAGCGGAAAGGAGCTTAACACTATGGCAATCGGTGAAAGAATACGCTTTTTTAGAAATTTAAGGGGTATGACACAAAAATATCTCGGTATGCAGGTCGGCTTTCCTGAAAAGACTGCCGATATTCGTATGGCGCAGTATGAATCGGGTTCAAGAACGCCCAAAGCTGATTTAACAAACAATCTTGCAGAAGTATTTGGCATATCTGCTCAGGCTCTTACTGTTCCTGATATTGACAGCGACCTCGGACTGATACATACATTGTTTACGCTTGAAGACCTATATGGTATGAGAGCAGAGAGCGTAAACGGCGAAATACATTTATGCTTTGATGAAAACAAGCCGACAGCAAGCAAGTCTGCATTTGCAATGCTCGCCGCTTGGGCAGAGCAAGCCGAAAAATACAGAAACGGTGAAATCACCAAAGAACAGTATGACGAATGGCGTTATACCTATCCTAAATTCGATACCACACAAACTTGGGCTAAAGTACCGTCGCAGGAACTCAGCGACACAATGGTCGAAGCATTCAAGGACAAACTCAAAAAGATGTAATTGGGCAAAACAAAAAGAGCTAACAGACACAGAAATCTGTTAGCTCTTTATTTATGAATAATTTTCAGATGTTGTCAAAATGTTGTCACGAGGACATTTCGCCTTTCAAAAACCCAGTATCTATGCAGGTTTGCGGCGTTTTGACTACTATTCCCACTCAATGGTGGCGCAGGGCTTGGGGGTGAGGTCATAGAGTACGCGGTTGACGCCGGGGATCTCGGCGGTGATGCGAGCGGTGATGTGCTGCAGCAGCGCGAAGGGGACGTCCTCGACGGTGGCGGTCATCGCGTCGACGGTATTGACCGCGCGCAGGATGACGGGGTAGGCGTAGGTGCGGGCGCCGTCCTTCACGCCGACCGAACGGAAATCGGGTACGACGGTGAAATACTGCCAGACCTTATCCGCCAGCCCGTTCTTCGCAAATTCTTCGCGCAGGATGGCGTCCGACTCGCGCACGGCCTCCAGCCGGTCGCGGGTGATGGCGCCTAAGCAGCGCACGCCCAGTCCCGGTCCGGGGAAGGGCTGACGGAATACCATTTCGTCCGGCAGGCCGAGCGCCTTGCCGACGACGCGGACCTCGTCCTTGAACAGCAGCTTGAGCGGCTCTACGAGCGCGAAGCGCAGGTCCTCCGGCAGACCGCCGACGTTGTGGTGCGCCTTTACGCCGTCGCTCTCGAGGATGTCGGGGTAGATGGTGCCCTGTGCGAGAAACTCGATGTCCGACAGCTTGCGCGCTTCCTCCTCGAACACGCGGATGAACTCGGCGCCGATGATTTTGCGCTTGGCTTCGGGGTCGGACACGCCCGCCAGCTTGGACAGGAAGCGCTCCGACGCGTCGACGTACACCAGATTCGCGTCCATCCGATTGCGGAACACCTCGACCACCTGCTCCGGCTCGCCCTTGCGCAGCAGCCCGTGGTTGACGTGTACGCAGACGAGCTGCTTCCCGACGGCCTTGATCAGCAGCGCCGCGACGACCGACGAATCGACCCCGCCGGACAGCGCCAGCAGTACCCGTTTATCGCCCACCTGCGCGCGGATTTCCCGCACCTGCTCGTCGATGAACTGCGCCGCCAGCGCCTCCGTGGTGATGCGCGCCATCGTCTCCGGCCGTTTGTTGTTCTCCATAGATCCACACCTTACCCTTTCCTGTATGCGTATTGCTCTGTTTTTTTGTTTGCGTCTCAGAAGCCGATGCGGGCGTCGATGTACGCCTCCAGCGCCTCGATCGGGATGCGCTCCTGCGCCATCGTATCGCGGTCGCGCACGGTCACGCAGCCGTCGGTCTCGCTGTCGAAATCGTAGGTCACGCACAGCGGCGTGCCGATTTCGTCGAAGCGGCGGTAGCGCTTGCCGATGGAGCCGCTGTCGTCGTACTCGGTGAAGAAGCGCTTGGACAGCTTCTCGTACAGCGCCTGCGCGGGGCCGGCGAGCTTCTTGGACAGCGGCAGCACGGCCGCCTTCACCGGCGCGAGCGCGGGGTGGATGCGCAGCACGGTGCGGACGTCGCTCGCGCCGTCCTTCCCCAGCTCCTCCTCGTCATAGGCGTCGATGAGCAGCGCCAGCGTCACGCGGTCGGCGCCGAGCGACGGCTCGATGACGTAGGGGATGTACTTCGAGTTGTCCTCGGGGTCGAAGTAGCTCATATCCTGCCCGCTGTGCTCGGCGTGCGCCTTCAGGTCGAAATCGGTGCGGTCGGCCACGCCCCACAGCTCGCCCCAGCCGAACGGGAAGAGGAACTCGAAGTCGGTCGTTGCGTTGGAATAGTGGCTCAGCTCCTCCTTGTCGTGGTCGCGCAGACGCAGCGATTCCTCGCGCATACCGAGGTCGAGCAGGAATTTTTTGCAGAAATCCTTCCAGTACGCAAACCACTCCAGATCGGTGCCCGGCTTGCAGAAGAATTCCAGCTCCATCTGCTCGAACTCGCGCGTGCGGAAGGTGAAGTTGCCCGGCGTGATTTCGTTGCGGAAGGACTTGCCGATCTGCGCGATGCCGAAGGGCACCTTGCGGCGCGTGGTGCGCTGCACGTTCTTGAAGTTGACGAAGATGCCCTGCGCCGTCTCGGGGCGCAGATAGACCTCCGACTGGCTGTCCTCGGTCACGCCCTGAAAGGTCTTGAACATCATATTGAACTTGCGGATGGGCGTGAACTCGCTTTTGCCGCAGCCCGGGCAGGTCACGCCGTGGCCGGTGATGTATTCGTACAGCGCGTCGTTGCTCATTCCGTCGACCTTCATCTCGACGCCGTGCTTCTTGTTCCAGTCCTCGACGAGCGTGTCGGCGCGGTGGCGCATCCGGCAGTGCTTGCAGTCGATGAGCGGGTCGTTGAAGTTGACCACATGCCCGGACGCGACCCAGACCTCGGGGTTCATCAGGATGGCGCTGTCCAGCCCGACGTTGTACGGGCTTTCCTGCACGAAGCGCTTCCACCACGCGCGCTTGACGTTGTTCTTCAGCTCCACGCCGAGCGGGCCGTAGTCCCACGAATTCGCCAGCCCCCCGTAAATCTCGCTGCCGCTGTAGATAAAGCCTCTGCCCTTGCAGTAGGCGACGATTTTATCCATTGTCTTGCTCTGATTGTCCATCATAACCGCTCTCAAGCCCGCTTTCCTTATAATTTTATTATTTCCTTTTTATTGTATCAGCAACACGGCGGTTTTGTCAAGTGGCATTCCCGCCAAAGCGCCGCCGTTATTTGCGAATCATTTTGCTCATCTGCCGCTGCGCCATGACCAGCCCGTAGTACCGGCCGTGCCGCTGCATCAGCTCCTCGTGCGTGCCGGATTCCTCGATGCTGCCCTTTTCGAGCACGACCAGCCGCGTCGCGTTGCGCAGCGTGGACAGCCGGTGCGCGATGGCGATGGTCGTGCGCCCCTGCGTGAGCGAGTTGACGGCGTCCTGAATCAGCTTCTCGGTCTCGGTGTCCAGCGCGGCGGTCGCCTCGTCGAGAATGAGGATGCGCGGGTCGCGCAGCACCGCGCGCGCGATGGCGACGCGCTGCCGCTCGCCGCCCGAGAGCGTGTGGCCCTGCTCGCCGACGATGCTGTCGTAGGCGTCCGGCTGCTTCATCACGAACTGATGCGCGTTGGCCAGCCGCGACGCGCGCAGCACGTCCTCAAAGCCGCAGCCCGGGCGCGCGTAGGCGATGTTGGAGTAAATCGTCCCTTTGAACAGGTAGGTCTCCTGCAGCACGACGCCGATGCGGTCGCGCAGCGCATGCTGCGAATAGTCGCGGATGTCCCGCCCGTCGATGCGCAGCACGCCGCGGTTGACGTCGTACAGGCGCATAATGAGGTTGATCATCGTGCTCTTGCCCACGCCGCTGCGGCCGACGACGCCGATCATTTCGCCGTTCTCGATGCGCAGGCTGATGTTTTTGAGCACATATTCATAGTCGTTGTAGCCGAAGCTGACGTTGTCGAATTCGATGTTGCCGCAAATCTCGTCCTCGCACGCTTCGGGCAGGTCGCGGATGTCCGGCTCCTCGTCGAGCAGCTCGAAGATTTTGGCCATCGAGGTCATCGCGTGGGTCAGCCGGCGGGGGATGAACGCCGCCCAGCGGATGGGACCGTATAGCATCCCGACGTAGGTGAGGAACTGGCTGAGCGCGCCGAGCGTCATCTCGCCCTCGATGACCTTCGCGCCGACGAACAGCAGCACCGCGTACTCGCCGATGCCCATCAGGAAATTGGCAAGCGGCATCAGCAGGTTCCAGGTCGTCTCGTTCTTCTGCGAGATGTCCGCCACGCGCCGGGCGGCCTTGTCGAACCGCTCCTCCTCGCGCTTTTCGGTGCCGAACACCTTGACCACGCGGATGCCCGAGAACACGTCGTGCAGCAGCGTATTGACCGCGCTCTCCGACTGCCATTGCTTACGGTACAGCAGATTCATCCGCCGACGGCAGGCGTAAAAGATCAGCATCACCAGCGGCATCGGGATCAGGATCATCAGCGTCAGCACCCAGTCCATCGCGAACAGGACGCCGACGACGGAAACAAACAGCAGCAGCATTTGAATCAGATCAACCGTCGTGTCCACGACGAAATCGCGCATTACCTTCGTGTCGTTCGTGATGCGGGTGATCAGATCGCCCGCCGTGTGCCGCGTAATACCGGCCAGCGAAAGCTGCTGCACCTTGGCGTACACCGCCTCGCGCACGCGGACGACGATTTTGTTGCCGGTTTTGACCATCAGCACGCTGCGGATGATCGAGAACAGTGCGCTGGAAAAGAGTACGGCCGTGATGGCGGCGATGACTGCGAAGAAGCCGCTCGTCGGCGCGCCGGGCTTGTTGATGTAGTCGTCGATGAGGATGCGGTTGAGCACCGGCATCAGCACGTCGAGCGCGCTGACGGCGAAAAAGAGCAGCACGGCGACCAGCAGCGGCTTTAGGCTCGGCTTTGCAAACGGCCAGAGTCGGCGCAGCAGCTTTTTGCGGTCGACGCAGTGCGGGCAGACCGTGCCGCCTCCGCGCGGAAACGGCCTGCCGCACTTCGGACAGCGGGTGCGGGATACGCTCGGCTCGGCGGAGACCGTGCGGCCCTCGCTCAGCGCGCGCAGCAGCATCACCGCGTTCTGGAACGCGCGCGCGTGGCGCATATCGGTGCGCAGCAGCTCGGCGGCGGCGCCCTCCGACTCGTATTCGATGGACGCGCAGCCGACCGACTGCACATAGCGGAATTCCGCGCCGGCCGGCACGTCGAGCTTCTCCAGAGGCGAATCGGGCGACGGAGCGCAGTACAGCGCGCTTCCGGCGATTGCCGCGAGGCCGTCGGTGTATGCGTTGTCAAAGGTCAGGTTATAGGCGAAGACGAATACGGCTTCGGCGCCGGCCTCCTTCGAGACCCGCGCGGCGAAGGCCGCCTCCGCCGGCGTGTACGGTGTTTGCGACGTATCGGACATAGGGAAAAACACTTCCTTTCCTTCCCTGCTTCTGCCGCGGGTCTGTCAGAGGTACAGCTCGAGCTTGCGGTAGCTTTTGCTGTCGAGAGCGAGCACGTCGTCGATCTCGTAGCGGTTGCCGTCGACGTCGGTGAGCACGACGCGGCTTTCGGTGATTTTGGAAATGCTGCGGAAGGTGTCGTGTATCGCGAACGACAGCGGTCCGCGGTCGCTCTCGACCTCCCAGTAGGAGTAGCCGAACCGCTCCTTGAGCGAGTTGATCTTCGTGATGTGCGGCGCGAAGTACTTCCGCGCCAGCTCCGCGCGGATGATGGCGGCGCTCTCCTCGTCGAAATCGGAGATGCGGCGGATGATGCCGTACTCCTTCGAGTCCTTGTCGAGTACCGAGATGAATTCCTCGGGCAGCTCGTACGGGAACGCGCGGTGGAAGAACACGCGCCCTAAGTCCTGCCAGACGCGTTCGCCTTGCGCCTCCTGCTCCTTCAGGTCGTCGGCGGGCCCGTCGGCGGGCCGCTTCTCCAGAAACGCGTTCAGCCCCGCGAACCCGCCCTGCGTGCGGTAGAATTTTGCGTTTTCGGGCGTAAAATAGGTGATCTTGACAATGTCCAGAAAATCGTTTTTCATACGCTTTGCGCCTTCCTTTCTGAAAAACAAAAGCCGGCTGCGCGGTCGACCCGGAGGGGCTGCGCGCCTATTCCTCGATGCCGATGGTTTTGAGCGCCTCGGCCTGCATCTTGTACAGCTTGTAGTACACGCCCTTTTTCTCCAGCAGCTCGACGGCGGTGCCCGCTTCGGGCATTTTCCCGTTTTCGATGACGATGAGCCGATCGGCGTCGCGCAGGGTGGAGAGGCGGTGGGCGATGATGATGGTCGTGCGGTTCTCGGTCAGGCGGTTGAGCGCCGACTGAATCTGACGCTCGGTCTGCGTGTCCATCGCGGCCGTCGCCTCGTCGAGGATGAGGATGCTCGGGTCCTTGAGCACGGCGCGCGCGATGGAGATGCGCTGCCGCTCGCCGCCGGACAGGTCCTTGTGGCCGAAGCCGACCATCGTCTCGTAGCCGTCGGGGTATTTGATGATGAAATCGTGCGCCGACGCGATTTTGGCCGCGTTGACGACCTCCTCGTTGGTCGCGTCGGGGCGCGCGTAGCGGATGTTTTCCATAATCGTGCCACGGAACAGGTAGGTTTCCTGCGAGACGATGGCAATCATCCCGTGCAGCGCGGCGAAGGACAGCTCCCGCAGGTTGATGCCGTCGATGAGGACCTCGCCCGACTTCGGGTCGTACAGCCGCGTGAGCAGGTTGGCGATGGTGCTCTTGCCCGCGCCCGTGTGACCGACGATGCCCAGCGTGCTGCCCGCCGGCACGGTGAACGAAATGTCCTCGAGTACCTGCCGGTTCTCGACGTAGGAGAAGCAGACGCTGCGGAATTCCACGTCGCCGCGGACGTGCTCGGGCGTGACCGGATGCGCGCACTCGCGCACCTCGGGCACGGCGTCCCGAATCTCAAACAGGCGTTGGAGCGCGTTCAGGCACTCGGCCCACCAGTTGACGGCGTCCGCAAAGAACTCGATGGGGCCGTAAATCATATTGACATAGGCGATGAAGGCCATCAGCGTGCCGTAGCTCATCTCGCCCGTCGCCTGCATCACCTGCCAGCCGCCGACGCCCCAGACGACGACCGAGCCGATGCGCATCAGGAAGGTCATCGCGCGGAACACGGTGTTGCTCCGCACCCCGATGTCGGTGTCCGCCTGCGCGGACGCGACCGAGCGGCGCTCGAACCGCTCGCGCTCCTCGTTCTCTCGCGCGAAGCTCTTGACCACGCGCATGCCGTTGAGCACGTCGGAGATGAGGGAGTTGAACGAGCGCCGGCGCGAATAGGCCTTCGCGTGCAGCTTGTCGAACATCGCGAACGCCAGCTTGAAGCAGAGGAAGAACAGCGGCACCGTGATGAAGGTGTAGAGCGTGAGGAGCCAGTCGGTGGCGAACATGATGACCAGCACCACGATGAATTGCAGCGCATTGGTGACGAAGTAGGGGAACCCGTCGCAGAAGAACCAGTAAATCGTGGTCGCGTCGTTGTTGACCTGCGTCATCAGACCGCCGGTCTGGCGGTTGGAGAAGAAGGAGAGCGAAAGAGAGCTGATGGCGTTGAAGATCGTTTTCTTCAGGTCGTATACCAGCTCGGCGGCGACCTTGGCGGAAATAATGCAGTTGACCAGCGAGACGAGCAGCGAAACGATGCGCACGCCGACAATCAGCAGCACCATTTTCCCGATTTCGCCGTAGAAGCGCCCGCCCTCGGTAAGCACGTCGTCATAGAAGACGGTGTTGGATATGTACGGCGTCAGCACGCCGAGCGCGGTGATCATCACGAACGTGAACATCACCATCGCGATGTAGCCGCGGTAGCGGACGAACATCCCGCCCAGCCGCTTGACCAGCCGCACCTTGTCCATGCATTTCGGACAGACCTTCCGCTCGGGGTCGGGATAGCGCATTCCGCACTTGGGGCAATAATGGTTGGCTTCGGTTTCCTTGCGAAATTTTTCCTCGTCCACCTTCCCGTCGCGCAGCAGACTGCCGTAGGCGTCGCAGAGTACGTTCGCGTCGTGCCTGCAGGTGTTGGTGAAGCGGAACAGCTCGGTCTCGACGCCGTCGTATTTGCCGACGGCCAAGCCGCTGCTGACGAGCGTCTCCACATGCACCTCCGTCAGCTTTTCCTTTTCATATTCCGTATATTTCGACTCGGCGAAGGTCGTTTCACGGTCCCGCGCGTCGGCCAGCCGCAGCCGCGACGGCCTGCTGATGACGACGGAGCCTTCCAGCACGCACAGCCGGTCGGCGAACAGCGCGACGTAAACGTCCTTGAGCACCAGATCGCTGCCGAGGTCGGCGTGCATGGTCAGCAGCGCCGTCTTGACGTCGAGTCCGCGCTCGGCCAGCCGCTGCGCTGCCGCTTCCGGCAGCTCCTTGAGTACGATCATTGTTGCCTCCTCCTTTCACGAACGAGGTCGAACGCGGCGCGCGCAGCCGGCGGCGCCGCTCAAAAGCGATAAACGAAAAACTTTTTCTATTATACAATACTTTTTTGCAAATGTAAATCGTTTTATCAAAAAAATATGCGCGGATTGGGGCTTTTTACTTGAAAAACGCGCTTTCGTATGCTATAATGGAGTTAGTGTGTACCGCGCGAAGCGCGGTACACACTAACTCCCGAAAAACCGAAGCTTGCGCTTCGCTTTTTCGGCTGCTGCGGGATGCCGGAGGATAAGGCACAGACAGCGCCTATGCCGCGTGGGCGCGGCATACGTTAACTCCCGAAAAACCGAAGCTTGCGCTTCGCTTTTTCGGCTGCCGCGGGATGCCGGAGGAAATGGTACAGATAGTTCCTGTGCCGCGCGGGGCGCGGTACACACTAACTCCATTGCCGCGGGATGCCGGCGGATGAGGCGCAGACAGCGTCTATGCCGCGGGGCGCGCGGTACACACTAACTCCATTGCTGTGGGATGCCGGAGGATAAGGCGCGGATAGTCTTCTTGTGTGGAGAGCTTCCGTAGAAGCAGCCATCCGCAATACCCTTGCCGCGGCGTACCCGATGGGGCGCGGCGAGCGCTGACTCTTGCTGTGCCGACGTGCGCGGCGCGGACAGGCCGGCCTGCCGTATGCTGCGGAAACCGCGGGGCAGCCTTTTTACCGAACGGGCGCGGCCAGACGTCTCCGGCGCCGCTCTTCTGCTTATGGTCGGCGCGCCGTATGCCTATGCCGCGCGTTTTCCGGCGGGGACGCGGCCCGCTGCTTTTCCGGCGGCGGGAACGGGTGCCGTGCGGACGCGGTCCGGCTATCTTTTGATTTCAAGCGTTCAAGCAAGCGTAAATACAGACTCATATACGGACGGGCCGCACGGGCGGCGCGTTCGAAGCAAAACCGTGAACAGAAGCCCGTCCGCATTGCGGTGCGGCAGCGGCGTCTGTTTTGAGAAAGGTATGAAGAAACCGATGATTGATATTGCTGTACTCGGCCTCGGCACCGTCGGCAACGGCGTGTACGAGGTCATCGCGGGCAACGGCCCGCACATCGCGCGCAGCCTCGGCGGCGAAGCGCTCCGCATCAAGCGCGTGCTGGACCTGCGCACCTTTGACACGCACCCGCTGCGCGGCGTGGTGACGAACGACTTCGCCTGCATCCTCGGCGATCCCGACATCCGCGTGGTCGTGGAGACGATGGGTGGCCTGCATCCGGCGTACGAGTTTTCCAAGGCGGCGCTGGAGTCGGGCCGGAGCGTGGTGACCAGCAACAAGGCCGTCGTGGAGGAATACGGCCGCGAGCTGACCGAGACGGCGCGGCAGAATGGCGTGTATTATCTCTACGAGGCGGCGGTGGGCGGCGGCATCCCGCTCATTTCCACGCTGCACGGCTCCTTCGGAGCCAACGGCATCCGCCGGATCGCGGGCATCCTCAACGGCACGACCAATTACATTCTCACCCGCCTGCGCGTCGACGGGATGTCCTTCGACGACGCGCTGCGCATCGCGCAGGAGCGGGGCTATGCCGAAAAGGACCCGTCCGCCGACGTCGACGGGCTGGACACGGCGCGCAAGATCTGCATCCTCGCCTCGATCGTGTCGGGGAAAAGCGTCCGCCTGCGCGACTGCCGGGCCATCGAGGGCATCCGCGGCATCCTGCCGGCGCACACCGAGGCGGCGGCGCTGCTCGGCTATTCGGTCAAGCTGCTCGGCGTGTACGAAAACGGCGAGACGTATACCGCTCCCTGCCTTGTCCCGTTCGAGAGCCTACTGAGCGCGACCGAGGACGTGTTCAACGCCGTTTCGATCACCGGCACGGCGGTCGGCGAGGTGGTGCTCTACGGCCGCGGCGCGGGCGCGCTTCCGACGGCTTCGGCCATCGTCTCCGACGTCATCGAGGCCATCAACGGCACCTGTCCGCCCGTGTTCCGCGCCGAGTCGGACGAGCCGGACGCGAAGGCTGCGCCGGCGCGCCGGTTTGTCTATGCGGACGTCATCCCCGATGCAGTTCCCCGCGGCGCCATGCGCACGAGCGGCGGCGGCTGCGGCTTTATCGTCGGCGCGGACGCCGACACGAGCGTCTGGAGCTGTCTGCCGGGCTACTGCGAATACCGCGTGCTCGACCCGCTGGACGCGCCCGAAAACGCGTAAATCGAAAAAGTGGCTGTTTCTGCGCGAACCTTCGGCGGCGCGCGGCAGACGGGCCGTAATGACGATGAATACGTCATAAACGCCGACGCCGGCGGCTTCAAAGCCCTATCAAGCTCTATCTCTATAAGGGAATGATACCGCGCGGCCGAGAGCCTTTTGACCCCTCTGCCGGCCGCAGTCGATTCCAAGCGGCCGTTAAAGCGGTCGGGCGTTTTTGATAACTGGTGAAAAAGCGGATATGCCGTGTACTGCGGCATATCCGCTTTGCTGCGCAGGCGGGCTCTGTTCCTGCGCGGGCCGGACAGAGGGGCTGCTGCCCGTTGTTTTGGCGCGCAGGAAGCGGAGTGTTTTCACGCCCGAACGACCGCAGACGATAAGAGAGGGAGCAAACGGGTTATCCGTTTGCTCCCTGCTGCCTGTTGCCTATTGCGCATACAGACGCTGCGGTCAGGTGAAAGCGGCTGCCGATGCGGCTCTGCTCGGCTTATCCTTCCGCGTCGTATAAGAGCGCCGCCATCCGCGTGTTCTGCGCAGCATCGGCTCTGTGCCTGTGCGTCAATTCTTTCGGCTTTCCGTCTCTGCGGGAATCGATCTTTCCGTATGCCGAACAGGTTTTTGCTTTCGTCCGCGCCTTCGCCCGAAACGGCGGAAAGCCGGGGCTGCGTCCTTTTATCCGCTGTCCGCCGCTTTTTGTCGGGCGGCAACGGCGCGGGTTGCTGCAAAGCGGTTCTCCGCTTCTGCTTTGGCGGCGCGGAATCCTCTTGCTCGTATCCTTTGCTCGCCTACAAAGAGTCCGATTTCCGTATCGTTGAAATACAGCGGCGCTATTCCCCTATGCCGGTGCCGTGCATAGTCACATCGTCATACTCCAAACTATGCACCACCAGATAGGTATAGGTGTCTCCGCCCGAAACAATACTAACATAAAGCTCCTCGGTCTCCCACGTTGTTTTTAGTGAATCTTCTTCGCCGTTGAATCCGAAGTACGCATTAAAATAATTTACCAGTTCGCCAGCAAATTCTCCGTCTGCCGTATCCTCGAAAAACCAGTAAAATTCATACAATAATTTATTTTGACTAAGAGAAAAGTAGAAATGTGAAGTTAGAGCAATATAAAAGTTTCTTTCGTTTATTTTCATATTATCCAAAGCAACTTGAAGGGCTTCGACACGATCCGATCCATCGTAGGATACCGGTTCTTTTTCTTCGGTGTTGAATATTTCGCCAAATGGCAAAAGTTCAGCGCATTCTTTGAACGTCATTCTTATTGCTGAACTTACAAATCCGTTATTTGTGTTCGCTTGCTCGATTTCCACCTCATATCCCGATTTTTCCAGACGTTTCAAAAAATCCGCTTCGGAGCATCCGAACTGCAAACCAAACGGCAGCAAATTTTCTTCTGTGTTCCCACAGGAAGCGAGGGTGAATACAACAGCAATAACTGTAAGTATGGCTGCGAGCGTTCTCTTCATAATCGATTTCTCCTTCAACATAAATTTAATTACCAAATATAGTAATCCGTTAAAACTGCCATTTCTTCTTTTAAGGATTCGACGTCTCTTGTCCCGCATTTCATTACAAGCGTTCCGCCAAGGCCCTCTTTTAATTTTTCAAGCAGATCGCCATGTTCAGACCTTTTGCCGTAAATAAACCATCGGTCCGTAAAACTGCCGCCCTGCGGGATCACCTGAATGCAGAAATAAATGCTTTCGGTATTTCTGAAGCCGTAATTATAATAATCGTCAAGCTCGGCGCTGCCTATCAGAAAAAAGTATTCTCCCGCATAGGAATAGGGGTCGGCCCTGACGTCTTTCCAGGTGGGCAGCGTACCGAAAGCTCTTGTAGTAATCGTTTCCATTGCTGCGTTATATGCCTCTACGCACTTTGTCGGGTTACCTCCTTCTTCGGGCCGATAGACGTCCTCTCCGCTTTGGAAGCGATCGGCGCTTAAAAACGCGCCCAATGCTTCGTCCCCTTTATATATTGCGTTTCGTTCGGATACATAATTTACGGCGTAGTATCCTCTTCTTAAGGTGTTCGTCTTTTTTGTGCCGCCGGAGGTTTTACAGTTTATGAAAAAATCTGCAAAACCATTGTATTTATTTCCTCCTACGTTCTCCAATTGCAAGACATACTGCATACAGGACTCCAGAGAGCTGTCTGCGGCATATGAGAGCGTCCACCATAGGCACAGATCGTTGTCGTTAAAAAACAGCACCTTGTAATATTTGACTCCTTCGCCGTAATCGGCCTCGCATACCCACCATTTGGAACGGACGGCGGCTCTCATTGCTGTATCGTCTGCAAAAATCTGACTTGATTTGCCGGTTTGAGCCTGACAGGCGGTCAAAGCCATCATACAGCAAAGCAGGCACAGCAGAATCTTTTTCATCTTTCAAATTCCCCCTTGCAATAAAATTTTTTCAGCGCATGTTCATATACCTCTTTGCCGGTTTTGTTTTGCAAAGATTTCAGCGGTTTATTCCAAGAAACCGGAGATTGCGGATGTGAAGTGTAAACTGTTCTTTTGTCGTTTTTATATCTGCCGGAATACGCTTTTCCGGCAGATAGGGATGTAAACACAATCATTGTCGGCTCTAAAATATCTATCACGGCGTCAAGGACGGCGTCTGATTTCTGAACGCATTTATTCCACATTTCGTATGCGCTTTCCTTATTGCCCGTGCATAGCTTGCTGTCGTATTCCAAAGATTTCCAATACTTTTTGCCGCTCAGCAGGGAAGGCATTTGAAAGTAATTCATAAAGGAAAAGTATTGATAGCACTCGCGTTCTTCTTTAGACATACGGCTGCCTTCTTTAGACAGAACAATGCGGCAAAAGGGTTTCAACACATTCATAATGGTAGTGTTTCTGCCTATTCCGGCAAGGAAGTTTTTCACAACGGCACGCGTGTCTACCCAATTTTCACAGCCTTCAATCAAGTCTTCGCATGGCCGCAGAAACCAATCGTCTATAAAGTCATTTATGTGTACGCGCATATTGCTCTCGGTTTGGTTCAAATAATGACTTTCTGCGACATGCAAAATTTTATATTTTTCATATCTGTCGCCAATATAGGGGATTAGGTGCGGGTGAATTTGAAAAAAGTAGATTTTTTGTAATAGTGCGTCATAATTTGTCGGTTTCATAATGTACTCCTCCTTCTTCGCTTTCTCCTGATTTTCACACATATGGTAGAATCCGCACTATGCTGCGGGCGCAGTTGCCGCTGCTTCTGCTTTGCCGCCGTGTTTTTTCAAAAAGTTCACCTTTTGACAATGAATTGTCTCGGCTTCGGGTGGGTTTTCTAAATAAAAATCGAGTCCGCAATTGTAACATTTTATCGAAAAGTCTTGTTTTTTTTCGATGTATGTATAAAATGAAAATAACAAATGTATAGTGAAAGCCGCTCTCAAAAGGTGAACCTTTTGAGAGCGGCTATTGTTTATTATCATTATTATAAATATGGTATTTGTGCAGTCGGGCGGCGAAGGGCTGCTTTACGCATTGCGGATAAAGAGTGGTCGGCGCATTTGTACCCGCCGCCCGTCATACGCAGCTGTCTGCGGCCGGCTTGGGAGGGAAGGGGTTCGGTCTGTTTTTTTTAGGCTCCAGTAGTGCTTTTCGTTGGCGGA
>ERZ1673738.1165-NODE-1165-length-41228-cov-10.693367_pt1 | contig 41228 bp, 34 predicted proteins | sample MGYA00580198_ERZ1673738 | MGnify/ENA primary metagenome ERZ1673738 (study PRJEB41218, sample SAMN15661784) | gut metagenome | host: Homo sapiens | place: Canada: London | collected 2015-08-20/2019-03-30 | study: EMG produced TPA metagenomics assembly of...
AGTAGTCGTGGATGGGACTGTTTTCGATGTCGGAGCAGCAGTCGCTGCAATAGGGATCGTCATTGTCGTAAGGATACCAGCAGCTATCAAGGGAAATAAGGCTGCCGCAGCGGGTGCAGCGGGTGTAATTGCGGTCACAGCAGTCGGGGCAGATCGGGTCTCCGTGGTCGTTGGTCAGGCATTCACGCTGCCAGAACCGGGTGCCGCAGTCGACGCAGACCTCGGTCATTTCCTCCAGACAGTCCGGGCAAAGCAGGCGGTCATGGAACTCGATCAGGTTGTCAGCGGTACAGCCGCAGCGGGAGCAGGTGCGAATAGGTGTGGTCATAGCGAAATTCCTCCAAAATATAGAAATAGGCCCCCAGGAATTACCCGGAGGCCTTCATCAATATAGTATATATTCGGAGGGGTGGGGAGAATCGGATTTTATTCATCCTCTGCCATAGGCGTTGCATCTGCTATAGCCATCGTTTTTCGCGTTTTGAAGGGCTGTAGCAGGTAATACACTGCAATCCCCAACGATACCCATTGTGCCGTAGATAGGCCGAGAAAAATTCCACGGACCACATCACCGCGAAAGAATTCAATTGCAAAGCGGAACACCGCATAAGCCAGCAAGTATACTTTCAGAATATCCGTTTGGGGCCGCCTCTTTTCCACCACGAGCAGAACGGCAAAGAGAACAAATTCAAAAACTGCCTCAAATATTTGCACTGGAAGCCGGTCAAGCGTAAACATGCCAAAAAACGTTATCGGGGCAGGAAGCGGTATACCATAACAGCACCCAGCCATAAAGCAGCCGATCCGTCCAAATCCGTGGAATAGTGGGAATGCCGGTGTGACCATGTGATATATGCGGGTACGCAAATCCCGATCCTTCCGTGTATACAAGCTGATTGCCAGAATCACGCCTAGTAAGCCGCCGTAAAATACATAGCCGCTGCTCGGAATAAATAGCACTAGATTTTCAAGTGAAAAATTCTCCACAAGCCAGGGAATCTGTGTCAGCGCATACATGAGCTTGCTGCCGAGAACACATCCAATGATGCACACCACAACGATCTTCAGCAGTTGTGTAAACGCGATCTGAAACCGATCCAAGCGGAGGTAGGTAAATAGTAAGGCAGCAAAACCACCGACAAACGCTAAAACGCCATAAGACGGTAGTATTATTTGAATATATGGACACATTTTAATCAATTCCTATGCCTTGCTCGTATTTGCGCAATTCGCTGAATTGGTTATAGCCACCCTCGACGCAGCCGGTCTGACCTCCACCAACTCTCAGAATATGGCCTCCATTATCTGTATCGCCATAGAAGACAGAGGTTGTTGTTCCTGCGGCTCCCTTATTCTGAATGCAGCCGGAATAGCAGCTCTTCTCATCGGCTCCGCAGCCAAGGCAACTGGTGCCCAGATAGCGCACATCACATCCGCCGCCTTTACTGGAATGGTCATCGTCAGAAGACTCTTTGAAAGATACATATTTACAGGACTGCGCCCACAGACAGCTGTTACAGCCGCTATTGCAGCCTAAGCATCCACCGCAGCTTGGAACAGAGCAGCCCTCTGCGGTTCCACCCTCAAAGCTTACGCTGTTGCAATGAACAGTTTCACAGGAATTACCACCGCAGCCGGTCAGCGCAAACAAGGCAAGGCATGCTACGCCAATCATCACAAGAATAAATAGCTGCTCCAACTTTGATTTTTGATCCATCTTCTTCATTTCCATATCCCTTTCTCTCTCATGCAGCCTGATACAGCATCTTTTTATTGCTTCCCAGCGCATATAAGCAAATTTTTCAAGGTGTTCTCAGCAAATTCGTAAATAACCGCATTGGGATTTACACAAAAAGTCTTAAGAGTTTTTGTAGTATTTGTCTGTTCCCTTGGTGGCCAATTCCGCAACATGCAGGCCATCCTCGTCGGTATATTCGTTGACAACGCGCATGTAGTCCGGCTGGGATAGAACTTGGGCCAAGTACTGTCTTGCGTCGGTAATAATCAGAATATCAGGGTTGGACGATTTGATCGTCGCCAGATACGCATAGACATCCTGTTCAGATATTGGCCCTGTCGACTCCCCCAAAAGGCCTGCTCCATCGCAGCCCATATAGGCATCATCTGCCAGTACGTTCTTTTCGACAGTCTGAAAGCCATACTTGATGATCTCTTTGTAATTGATAGCAGCGTAGCTGTAATATACGAAACGGTCATAATACTGGTGCCCCTCACTACAGTAAGCGTTGACGATTTCCACGCTGTTAGAATAGGGACTGGCATGCCAATATACCTCATTTGCAGGATCATATGTATTGCGTTCTGATACGACTGTAATAGGAGATTGGCCAACCATGAGATCACTGTCCGGTATTTGCCATGCACCGTCCGCAAACGTGGCAGTCATATAGGCAGATACTTCGCCCGTGACGTGCTGCGCATCATCCCGATAGGTAAATGACGCATTCAGCTTGCAGACTTTGTCATCGGATGACATTCCTTCCACACTTGTTTCCTGCAAAGTGCCGTTGACCTCTGACATTACCATGCCCCAGGCAGCGGATGCAAATGAATCGTCGGGAAGCTTTATATCTGAATAAGAACCATTGTCCCCTTGGAATATGCGGGCAAGCACGAAACCTTGCCCCTCTACATATTCATAACTGGCAGTGAATACGCCGGTATATGTGGCGACAGAGGACTGTGCGGTCACAGAAATGCTGACCACATCCTCCTTCTCTTCATCTGTGAATCGCGCAAGGACAGAGACATCTGTTAAGTGGTAATCGCCGGGAGCAGCCGGTGCGACCATTCCCCAAAAGGCATCGCTTTGTTCCAGATCGTTTTTTATCGCTCCTTCAGACTTTAAGCCAGAAGAATAGAAAGTAGAGTCTCGGCCACATCCCGATAGTATAGTGAGGCCCAGAACGATTGCGATAAGTAGTCCCGTTTTCTTCATCTTCCGTATCCTCTCTTTTCATAGTCAGATCGCGTGTCAGCCTGCCTCTGCTAAAATAAAGGCAATACTGATGGCAATGGCCAGCAGCACGATCAACACCCATTTGGCGATTTTCTTAGGCTTCATCTCTTTGATGCGGGCTACATTTTCTTCCGGCGTTTCTTCGTCAAAGTTGAACTTCGAGATAGCAAAGGGAATTGCGGCCGAAATGATGTACCCCACATAGTAGCCCAGCGTCGCCCGCTGAAAGAAAGCCAGCACAATGGTCACAAAATACCGGGCGATCGCAAGAAACATGTATTTTACCAACTCCCAGACAATTCCCAAGAAAGCCCAAATGATATTGCCAATGAATCCGTAAGAGAATCCATCCACATAGTCATAAAAGGCGCCCACAAATATCTCGACAACCGCATGACCAAATACCAGCGCCCCATTTCGCAGTCCGTCTATATAACCCAAATGGTCAGAGACCTCTTCTGCCGGCATAACGAGATTGTAGCCAAAGAGCGGAACACTTTTTGCGGTAAGCGAAGGGGTGTATTTCAACCCGAATGCGATCGTAAGGCCAAGAATGGCAAGAAGCAGTACCGCACTGACAGAAGTTAGCTTTTTTGCTGTTTTCAACTCCTTGGCATTCTCATGCTGAAAGAGTGTTGATTGCAGCGAAGCCTTCAAATCAACTGGTAATTCCGCGTTATCTATGACCTTGCGGAGCGTTTCCGCATTTTTCTTGGCGTCTGGCGATGCGACCTGTCTGCTGAGCAGCTCATACTTCTTTTTTGCGGCAGCCGCCCGCTCACGTGTGGGGTATTCCATACCAAAGGCCGTCCGGTACGTCAGGTCGATCTCGTCCAGACGCCTGCCGATCTCCTTTAGATACGCGTCTTGCAGCGGGGCTGGATAGCCGACTTTGCAAATTCTGTCCTTCAGATCCAGCAGCGCGGTCTCGGCCTCAGGGCCTTCACCACATTGTGTCAAGCGAGCATATAGGATATTTGCGTGGCCGCGTACAGCCTTCGCCTCCTCAACCGTATCGCAAACGATCTCTGGTGTTCCCTCCAGTCGGGTGTCTACCGTTCGCGCTGTCAGCTCCGCTTTTTGCAGGCGGGTGTCAATACTCTTTTGGTATTCTGTGGCCACCCGCGTATGATACTGAGAAAGTTCTTCCTTTGCCAGTTCCAGCGAAGAGAGATCATCGTCCTTGACGGTATTCATGATGCCTTGGATCGCGTTGTACTCTTTGCGGGCTTCATCAGCCTCTTCGCGGCTGCGGCACAGCACACCATCCACAGTGCGGTATTGCTCGTCAAAGCGTTGGACTGCCTTCGTGATGACCTGCGTTTCTGGCAGCGGTTCAAAGTAAGACAGTTTCTTGCGGTAGGCAGTCACTTTTTCCTGTGCATCCAGCGCCCGCTGCTCTGTATCAAACGTCAACGATGCGGCAAACTTAGAAAGAAGAGATTTCTTCTCCTCGTCAAACGCATAAAGGCCAAAGTAATTTGCCAATCCGGAAAGTTGTCCGTCCTTATCACCATAATGCTGCAAAATATAGATGTACCACTGAGGCGAATAGGAATCCAGATCAAAGACATGCAGCAATGCTTCTTTTCGATCATCTTCCGTTGGAAGTCTTTCAATATTGGCAACAATGGCCTCAGCGGAACGGTGGTTCTCTTCAGACACAAGGCCAGCGGCGGGAATAGGATCGACTTCCAGCACATTAAGGCAATCTACCAACGCGAAGTGCAGGTTAAAGACGGATTTCCGCAGGCCAACCGTCAGTGTATTACAGGTTTTGGGGTCGTTATAGATCTTCGACAGCTTGAAACTGGACGCGATCGAGGAAATCGTTTTGCCAACAGCGTTGAACACCATATGACCCGCGCCAGTGACCAAGTTCAGCGCACTGGCGGTCACGGCGCCGGACAGGGCGCCAGCCAAACCGAAGCCGCCGCCTTGCCACCGTGCACGTCCCTCTCTGCGGGCCACACGGTAACGATCCAGCTCTTCTTCGTTCATCACCACTTCGGCATAGCGGTCATACACCTTATTGAAAGCCTCAGCACAAGGCTCAGCAAACACCTGATAGTGCTCTGCAAATGCCTGAATGTCGATATCGATCACATTGTAGCGGACCAAAGTATCGATGCAGTAGTCCAGCGCGGGAACAAGGCAGTTGTGAGTTTGTTCTCCCAATTTTTCAACAACCTTCTGGATGGAGCCGTCCTGCTTGTACAGCGTTTCATACTGCTCCGCCGCCTCGTTGGCAAGCTTGATAAAATCCAATCGAATGCGGTTGTACGCAGCCCGCTCCTCGGAAATACAAATTGGACAATCAAATATCCGAAATCTGGTATCAACAAGTTCTCCCATAATACCCACTCCTGAAACAAGAAGTTTTCTTCCTGTAATTATGATGCAATTCTTCCTGTTTGTCAATCGTTTTAGGAAGTAAAGTTCCTATATAAGGCTATATAGGAGGAAGCGTTATGCTTATTTTTGACTTTCACAAGATCGGCGGAAAACTGTTTAGTGCTCGAAAGCGGCTTGGGCTGACACAGATGGAGGTGGCGGAGTCCGCCGGGCTTTCTGATCGGGCTTATGCCGACATTGAACGTGGAACCGTAAATATGCGTATAGAGACAGTCCTACGAATCTGTCAGGCTCTCCAGATCAGTCCCAATGATATCCTGACGGAAGATGATAACGCACCGGAACTCCGGCAGAATGAGCTCCTGGAGCAGTTAGCACACTGCACACCAAAAGAACAGGAAACTGCGCTTTCTCTACTGGCGGTGTATCTTCGGTCTTTGAAGTGATAATGGAATAGAGCGGTGGCCATACTTGCTGGATTATGGCCACCGCTCTCAGCCGACGGGCATCAATTAAAGTTGTCCCGTAAGAAGGCTTCTAAGTACTCCTTGCTCACCCTCCATTCTCTTCCTATCTTCAGCGCTGGGATCAACTGTTGAGAAATCATTTTCCGTACCTGCTGCTTCGTGGTCTTCAGCAATACAGCGGTCTCGGCCACCGTCAATAGCTCTGTCATGCCCACGGATCGTCACCCTTTCGGCCACCTACATTTTTCTTGTCTTCATAATATAAAAAATTGTGTAACTTTCGCACATCGAACCGGGTCAACCCCCAGTCTCCCACTTCATTCTTCTGTGGGCTGATGTCATATTGTCCACACTTCTCTTTCAGCTTTTCCTTGTCAATCTTGAATAGACTGCAAACATTTTTCAGAGTATGAAATTCCTCTAAACCGTTATAATCGATGTAGGGTACTGTCATGATTTACCTCCTTTTGCGGTGAACTAAAATTTACGCTTGTCGGTACATCTTTCCATGCGTAGTTCCCGCCATAGTATATTTTTGTTAGGTAATTCATTCTATAATTCTTTAATTTTTGCTAATTTTACCACACCAGCACATTTCGATGCGCTATTCTTTGCAGCAAAACAAACGGTCCCGGCATTGTTTTTGCACAAAACTTTTTTCTTAATGGGATTGGGCTGACACCCATCTCTCTAAATTTTGCTAACACTGCTTCGACATCATAGCCCTCTCTGCACAGCTTTGCTTCCCCTTTCTCCAATGATTTTGTTCGCGTCATCAGCATGACCAAGCGTATCATACCTTCCCGCAATCCAGCGTCTGACACTTTCTGGATCAATTCATTAAGTGTATCCGGCTGCATAAATCGTTCGTCTGGAAATGCACGCCCAAAGCTCCTCGTAATATACTTCTCGCTTTCTTCAATGTAATACGACAAAAGACTCTCAATGTCGGTTGTTCCCAGCTTTTTCTCTATTTTCGAGACCCTTTCTCGCAGCTCATGTATTTCAAACCGCAGGATACCTTTCGGCAATTTTTCTTCATCCAACCGCAAACCATTTTCCATAATTTGGTAGGTCTTATCATAGACCACCAGTTCGCGCGACCGGTGCTTAAGCGTTACATGATGCTTGTTGTACCTGTTAGCAGCCTTTATGTCAGAATCTTTGTAATAGTATCTCTCATACTTTGGCGGTGTCGGCAACTTGCGCATCACTCGTAGCAGCTCCTTAAACAGCTTAGACGTGTCGCACCGAATATTCACGCATAGATCCACTCGTGAAAGCTGGTAGGCATTCAACGCACAGGGTAGACCGGAATCTTTTAACAACAATGTAAACTTCTTACCCATCGTCCTAATGCTCTCCTTATCGGGCGGCAAAATACCCAAATATGACGAACTTGGATCAAGCAGTTTCCGGGGATTCACAGCAATCCGTAGATAACACGTTGAAACCTGCTCATGTACATCCCTTTCTAAACTGATTCGCAACCCCTCTCGCCAAAACCATTTGCAACGATGGCGCTCCCCCTCTCCTTGCCAACTTCTATCACTGTATATTTCCCCTTTGGGGCATTGCTGATATATTCTGTCACGTATCCTTTTATAGTCCTTATTTGATAGTCTTTTTACGACTTCAAGTGTGTGAATCGAAAACCCATCCGGTTCTAACTGGAAACTGCCTACACCCAATTTTTTCATAATTTAAATCCTTTCAAAAAAGCACTTTATTTTTCTTTTTAAACTGGCTTTATTAGCTGTTTAAAGAATTTTTTCTTCTATTTTTTCTTTTTACCAATAGGCATTTACAAAAGAAGAACGACACCAAATGATTTCACTTGGTGCCGCCTTTCTCTAGTTCTCTTGTTTTCCTTTCAATCGCAAGCCGCATCTGCCTAAATTCCGCCTCGGTGATCGCACCCTGCTCCAGCAGCAGTTGATTGAACCACATCAGCATCCCCCAGCGGTAGGCATTACCTCGCGTCTGTGTCCGTTCTGTCATTGTCCGGCCTCCTCATTTGTATGTACTCCACATCACCTCGCTATTCGATGTGTATATTTTTGTCTTTAAATTCTTCAAAAAGAAATGGCCCCCACGGAAATTTTCTCCGCGGGGGTCATTTTTTATTCAGTTCTGTGACGCTATTAGCATGGTCAGCTCCAGCAGGACATTCTGTGCCGTCTTTGGCAACCATGCCAGTTTTTCAATGGATAATACCAGCGTTGCGCAGAGTCTGCTTTCCCCGTCGACTGGCAGGCGGACATTTTTGCTCCTACCAACCAGATAGCTCGGTTGCTGTTCCCTCACCGTCTTGATGACCGTGCGCCAGTCACATTCAAGCGGCATAAGCATCGACGCTGCCGCAGTCAGCACATCCTCGCGAATCTGCAACGTCGGCACTCGGTATCGATGGCCATCCTTTCCTGTTATTTGGAATCCCCGCACGTAGCCCCAGACGTCAGTACCGTCCGCTTTTTTCATTGGGCACTCCCCTTTGGCCTGAACTGCCATGAAGTGTTTGCAGTTCTCAGGGGTACCCATCGCGGCCAGCAACTTTCCGAACAGCTTCTGGCTGTCCGCCTCGTAGTTCAAATGGTGCTTGGGGTCATCCACGGGAAGGTTGTCCACGGGCACAGGATATACTGATGGCAGGAGCGCATGCAGCCATCCGTTCAGAGTAGACTGGCCTTCATCCGCCTCCCAAAATCCCAGCATGTCCATATACGACATCAACTCCCCAAGAGCAACGATCTGCGTTTCCAGCCAAAGCCGCTGTAAGCCCCGATACTTGAGCGTTCCTCTTTTTCGGTTGTGCTCATCGATCCTTCGATTTGCGTTCTGAAGCTGTTTCTTAATTCCACCGCTTATTGTCAGTTTTGCCTCATTTTTGATTTTTGTATACAACCAAACCAAGAATCCTTGAATCAACGCATGCACTGCGGTAGTATTCCATCCATCCGAAGACCATGCTCGTGCCAGAATTTTTCCGTCTATATGAATGGGAGACATCAAATCACATTTGCCGCCTACCTGAATAATCGTCGCCCAGCGATTTCTACGCACAAAATTTCTTATATCGGGGGTACGAAAAAACGCCGCGTGAATCCCGACTGCGGTGTCTCGATATTTTGCTTCTAGTCTTTTATCAAAACACAGTTCGTGTCCATCTTTGCTCTGCTCTCCTGTGCAGACCAGCGCATAGGCGCAGTCAGCAATATGGCTCTCATTGCCGCTTTTAGGAAGAAACGGCGGCATCTGGTTAAATACGTCGCCCTTTTTCACTTTGGCGTCTAATGGTACTGCCGTATTCAGCACAATCGACTCCATAACCAGCCGAAGGGCATCTGCCGCGCCATCCGCCGGAGAACATACAAGCCGAGGGGCTGTCACATAAGAAACCGGCTCACTATAGCTAAGGAACCCTTCTTCTGTGAGCTTTCGAAGCAAATGCCCCACAAGCGTTGCACTGAGGATTTCTATCAGTGTGCGTCGGCTATCCTCATCAGCTCCGCAGCTATCAAGCATCTTTAACAATTCGTTGCAGCGTTTTTTGTCTTCTAGAACGGAGGCTGCCCTTTCATTTTTGTGCCTGGCTGTGTATCCAAGATTCACTTTAATGTTCCCGGCATCAATATCAAGCTCCCCGTCGTGCGATTTTAATCTGTTGTTCAAGTTGAGTAAAAAGCTCCGCAGTTCCTCCTCATTGGCAAAATACCTGATTTCCACCCCGGCCCCATCCTCTTCGCCCCGCTGATAAAAGAACACACTACTGCCGTCATCATAGCCAAATACCCTGCCCCATATAGTTTCTCTTTTCGTCTTCGACTGCTTTTTTTCCATACTAACCTCCGATCCAATCATATTACTGACATGTTCATAGCTATTTCAAAAAGAAATATCCCTTGGATTTTCATAGAAAAGCAGAAGAGTTGTGTTGTATAAATTTCAATTATAATAATTTTGAAAAATTACAAAAACATAATAACACAATAACATATAAAAATCCAGGATTTTTCTGCTTCTTCCCTTGCTTTCTCATTTTGTATTTGATACAATATAGAACATGATATTACGAACTCATTATGAGGTGCGGTTATGGACATTCATGACATTCGGCAGCAGCTGCGGACAAAGAGCCTATACGACATTCCTCTGCGGGTAACGTACTACGCTCGCGTGTCCTCCGAGTCTGACGAGCAATTGAACTCACTGGGCAACCAGATCCAATACTACGAGGACTTCATCCGCCGGAACGCCGCGTGGACGTTTGTCCCCGGCTACATTGACGAGGGCCTGTCCGGTATCTCCACCAAGCGCCGTGAGAACTTCAACCGCATGATCGACGACGCGGCGGATGATACCTTTGACCTTATCATCACCAAGGAGATCTCCCGTTTTGCACGTAATACACTGGACTCCATCCAGTTTACGCGGCAGCTTCTTGGCTGTGGCGTGGGCGTATTCTTCCAGAACGACAATATCAACACCTTTGACGAGGACTCCGAGCTGCGGCTGTCCATCATGTCCTCTATCGCGCAGGATGAGCTGCGTAAGCTCAGCAGCCGCGTGAAATTCGGCCATCAGCAGGCCATCAAGAATAATGTGGTGCTGGGCAACAGCCGCATCTTCGGCTACCGCAAGGAGAACCGCCGCCTTGTCATTGACGAGGAGCAGGCTCCCATGATACGAGAGCTGTTTGAGCTGTACGCCACCGATCAATACTCCATGAAGCAGATCGAAGCCCTCTTCTGGGAAAAGGGCTACCGCAACCTTAATGGCAAGAAGATCGCCCACACCACCATGTCCAACATGATCTCCAACCCCAAGTACAAGGGCTACTATGTGGGCAACAAGGTCAAGGTGGTGGACATGTTCACCAAGAAGCAAAAGTTCCTGCCGCCGGAGGAATGGGTCATGTTCAAGGACGAGACGGGTGAGATCGTACCCGCCATCGTATCTGAGGAACTGTGGGATCAGGCCAATGCCATTCTCCGCCGTCGCAGCGACGATGTAAAGAACCGGCAGGGCGTCTGCAACCACGCCAATCTGCTGACCGGAAAGCTCTTCTGCACCTGCTGCGGCACCGCCTACTACCGCCGGGAATCTCAGGACAAGCAGGGGCATAAAAACAGCAAGTGGGTCTGCTCCGGCAAGATCAAAAACGGCGCAGACTCCTGTGCATCCTTCCCCATCTACGAGGACGAGATCAAGCCCCTGCTGCTGGACGTGTTCCGCGACACGGAGGCCAGCGCAGAGGCCCTGATCGAAGAGTATGTGGAGATGTACCGCGCCTTGGATCGCGGCGGCAGGTTGGGCTCTCAGATCGCCGCGCTGCATAAGAAATTGGCTACCGTGGAGCAGAAGCGCATGAAGCTGCTGACCTATAACGCTCAGGGCAAGCTGGACGACGCGGACTTTCTTGCCATGAATAAGCAGTGCTCCGCGGAAGCCAAAGCGCTGCAAGACCAACTGGACGAGCTGACCGCCCAGCAGGAGTCCGCTGGAAATATGAAGCAGCAGCTTGACACCATCCGCACCGTTCTGCGCAATGCCCAGAAGGACGCCGCCAAGGGTGTCATCACCAAGGAGTTCGTGGCCCGCTATATCGATAAAATCTTTGTCACACCGGAGGAGGACGGTTCTCTCCGTCTGGACATCAAGATCTTCACCGGCGAGAGCTGCGAAAAGCACCTGCAAAACCTGCGGCGTCAGGCCGCGGCGCAAACCGTTGTGCCGCAAGCGGTTGCGGCATTTTCCCCGACTGATGATCCCGAAGTTTCTACGGGTCACACGTTCAAGAAGATGATCGAGTCCTACGAGAAGAACCTGTAAACTCCGCAAGGGTTTACCAAGATCTTTTCCAATAAATCGACCCCATCGGCTTTCTTGAAAGCCGATGGGGTCGATTCTATCCGGCGTGCAGAAACGGGCAAAGGACAGACGCCATGCGTCTGTCCTTTGTCCTGCCTAAAATCTGCACGAGGAAAGAGGTTTCCGCGCTCTATTGTCTGCGTTCCGGCAAGAACCCTCTCCCCTTGTCTTGCCGGATCGCTCTGTGCAGCTAAGTAAATTGACCGGAGGCTTTTAGCCCTCCTCGATCATTCTGAAATACAGGCCGTTGTTGCTGTCGTCGCCCTCCAGCATCACCATGATGGTGGTGCCGTTCAGGTCGGCGAACAGGCAGGTGAGGTCGGTGCTGGTGCCGTCGCCGTTGGGCATGGTGATGACCACCATCATGTTCTCCTCGTCCGCGCCGCAGCTGCCGGTCAGCACCGTGTCGCCGTTCAGGTAATCCACCGCGTCCACGTCGTTAAAGTCGATCTCCAGCACGCCGTTGCAGCCCTTCAGGGTGTTGGTGGCCTGCTCGTCGCTCATCTCGGTGCCGTTGACAAAGCCGCCGCAGAACTCCCAGCGGGAGCCCACGATGTACTCAGGCACTTCCACAAAGGTCATGGTCTCCAGCGGAGTGCCGGCGCCTGCTCCGGTATTGGCGTCATCCTCCACGGCCGGGCTCTGATCGTCCACGTTCGCGTCGTCACCGGCGGTATCGCCGCCGCAGGCTACCAGCGCCAGCGCCATCATCAGTGCCAGCAGGCAGGCCAGAAGCTTCTTCATGCTCATTTCATAATCCTCCAAATTTCTATACATTGCTGCCTATATAAACCGCAGGGTGCGGCTCATATTCTCATTTTCACAGGGTGCTGGTGTAGGTCTCGCCGCCCTCGCAGGTGAACATCACGCCGTCGGAATAGGCGTAGTTGCCCATGGCGTCCTGCATCTCGAACATCATCACATAGTCGCCGTCCGGCAGCTCGCACTCGCCGAAAGCGGTGTTTTCCGTAACGGTGATGGTCTCGACGGCGTAGGCCTCCAGATTGTCCTCGTCGCTGGACAGGTTATCCATGTACCAGAGGATGGTCAGCTCATCGCCGGTCTCCAGCTGCCGCAGCTCCTTGTCGGCCATACCGGTATCGTCGATGCCCTGCCGCGCGCCCAGAATGATCCACTCCTCCTCATTGAAGTTGTAGGCCACCTGAAGATTGCATTCTTCGTCATTCAGCAGCACCGGCACGGAATAGAGGTTATAGTCCTCACCGGCGTAGCTGAGCTCCATGTACACCAGACAGCCGTCAATGCTGCCCCACACGCCCCGGAAATTGTCGGAGAACACGCCGTTTTCCCAGTCGGCGTTCATGTCGTTGTCGGTACCCAGCAGCAGCATGGTATTCTGCTCCGCGTCCACGTAAAGCAGCGTGAAGCCGATGTTGGTCAGAATGCTGTCCGCCTTGGGGCCAAGCGTCATGGTGGCCACACCGTCGTCGTCCACCGTCAGGCCGATGCCGTCCCAGCCCATGGCGGTCAGATCCTCCACCTCCGGAAGCTCCTCAACATTCATGTCCGCCACGTACTCCATGCCCTCCTGGCTCAGACCGCCGGTCAGCTCATAGGAATAGAAGTACTTGAACGCCGTGCCTGCACCCTGGTCGATATAGCCGTTCAGATCGTCCACATCGCCGTTATAGGAATAGTAGCAGGACAGGCCCGTGGCCTCGGTACGGTACACGCCGTTGACGCGGTACAGCACGCACTGATCCAGCGCGTCCAGCACAGCCTGAGCGCTGGGCAGCAGGTCGGTGCTGCACCGGGCCATATGGCCCAGATCCACCATGTTGGTATAGCCCTGCTCACGGGTGTTGCCGCCGTAGTTCTCCGCCTGTGCCGCCACGCGGCCCATCTGGGAGAAGAAGCCGGGGTCGGCGCAGGCGGCGGCCAGCGCCTCCTTGCCGAAGCTCTCATAGGCGTCCAGCAGGTCGCCCATCTTGGACAGGTCGGTCACGGACAGGGTGGTATTGTCCTCGGTGCCCACCAGCTCGCAGCCCTCGTAATAGGCGTCGCAGATGACACGGCCCAGCGCCGCGCCGTCCATGGCGGGCTGCTTGGCCAGCGTGCCTACCCACTGGGAGTAATACCAGCCGTTGGCGGGCTCCGTCTCCTCCGACGCCACCAGATACTTGGCCAGGTCGCAGAAGGTATACGCCGTATCCACCGTAGCCATCAGGCAGGTATCAAAGCCCACCAGCTCCAGCGGCTGCTGGCCCGGCTCATTGCTGGGCTCCCACACCTGAACAAAGGCGCTGTACATCTCGCTGAGAGTCAGGGAATCCAGACCGTACAGCTCGTCAAAGGACGCGCCGGACACCGATCCGCCGCCGTGGTTCCAGAAGATCACCGCCGTCTTGTCGGCGGGATAGTTCTCCTTGGCAAACAGCAGGAAATCCGCCAGCGTCTCGCTGTCGCCCATGCTGGCCGAGGGCTGTTCGTCCACCAGCTGCAAGCCCTCGCTGTTATAGACAAAGCGCTGCAGCTTATCGGCTTCCACCACATCATTCTGCCACTGGGCAGCACCGCCGGTCTGGATCACCACCGTCACGTTTTCCGGCAGCTCCACCTCCAGCAGCTCCGACAGGTCGCCGGTGGCAAAGCCGCCCTCCGACTCCAGATCGCTGCCGCACAGATACCAGTATACCGCCCAGCTGCTGCCGTCGTCCCAAACTGTATCGTCCTCCATGTCCATGCAGCCGGTACACAGCGTCAGCAGCATCAGCACCGCCAGCAGCAGCGCGCCAATCTTTTTCTTCATATACGCTCCTTACACACTCTTGAATGTCGCTTTTTGTCCGTTAAATGCCCATTAACTGCCGCTTTTTAGCAGTAAACTCCTCCTCGGTGATGATACCGGCGTCCAGCAGGCCCTTATAGCGCTGGATCTCCGTCACCACGTCCACCGGCGCAGCGGCAGGCTTTGCCGCCGCATTCTTTTCCGTGGCGGCGCCGTCCCAGCGCTCCTTTGCCGCCGGGTCTATCAGGCGCATCAGGTGCTTCGCCAGCTCCAGCAGCTCGCCGGACTTGGCCCGGTATTCCTTCAGATAGTCCTCCACATCCGGCTGATGGCGGTCATAGCCCGGCGCGTCCACCTCGCCCTGAAACTTTTTCCAGTAGGGGTGGTTCAGCCTGACCTCTACGGTAAACTGCTTCACGGGAGCCGCCGCTTCAAAAGTGGGCTCCGGCGGAAGCCGCCGCTCCGCGTCACGATCCTTGTCATGGTCGTGATCCGAATGGAGCGTTTCGTGCAGCTCGGCCATGTACTGCATCCGCTGGCGCTCCTGCTTCTCCTGATAGAAGCGGGAGATCGCCGCCTTTTGGCTTCTGGCGGCGTCCGGCACCTTGCTGTTGTGGCACAGCAGCGCGCCGCTGCCGCTTTCATACAGCACAAAGCCGTCCTCGCAGATGCGGAAGGAGCGGATGTCGCTCCCCTTCAGCACCAGCGCGTCGTCATTCTGCTTCAGCCGCAGCAAACGGTGGGTATCGTCCACCACCAGATCGCCAGAAAACAGGCCGAAGGCATACAGGTACGTCCGCTGGAACTGCCTGCGCAGGGGCTCATTCTCATCATAGTACGCCATGTACTGCTGGAATTCCTCCAGCGTCATTTTATCCACCGTGCCCACAGGCAGATCCACCTTTTTGTCGCACGCCTTGCAGATGGGCATGTTCTCCACCTTGGTGGCCAGCAGCCGGGGCGTGGGATTCCCGCAAATGGGGCAGAGCTTCTTGTTATTGCTGAACAGGCCCATACAGGCATCCTCCCTCTCTTTTCGTTTCTCAGGCCCTTACGGCCGGTCGTCCGGCAGCAGGGTACGGGGCCGGAACCCCATCAGCCCCGCAATAAGCCGCGCAGGCATCCGCCGCAGCGCGGCGTTGAAGCGCTCCGCGGCGTCATTATACTGTTGGTGGCTGCTTCGCAGCATCTGACGGCCACAGTCTATGGCGGCCATGGCGCGGATATACGCCGCGTCGCTTCTCAGCGCCGGATATTGCACCGCCACCGTCTCCACATACCGCAGCGCGTCCAGCGCCAGAGCCTCCTGCGCCGTTACGTCCGCCGCCTGTGAGGCGGAGACGATCACGCCCTGACCGCTCCGCACGGTCTCTGCCTGCGGCGCCTGCCGGGCGGTATAATCCCATGTCAGATCCAGCAGCGCCGCCACGGCGTCAAGGCAGGCCGCCAGACGCACACCTACCTGCTGCATGGTCTTTCCCGCGCCGCTGTCCATAGCCCGCAGCTTCCGCTCCTCCACAATGGCCCACACTACAAGCGCGGCAGCGGGCAGCAGGATCAGGACAAACGTCCTCATACATGCTCCCCTCCCGCAAAAAAAGCGGCGGATACAGATAGCGCTCCGTATCCGCCGACAGCTCGTGCTCATTACGTTGCGCGCCGCACCGCCGTTTCCATAATGTAAGGCTGCGGCTCATGGGTACAGTGTACTCCAAACCGCCGCCGCTGTTGTGCCAAGTGCATGAATCGACCGAAAAAACGACACAATCGCCGCCCCGCCTACAGCGACACCCGCAGCACGAAGCGGCCATCCTTCTCCGAGAAGGAATACATGCCGTTATACCGCTCAGCAATAGAGCAGATGCTCCGCACACCGATACCGTGCCCCGGCTCGCGGGTCACCGGCAGGCCCTTTTCAAAGGTCACGTCCGGCGGGCAGGTGTTGGTCACCTGCAAGAAGAATTTGCCGCTCTTTTCGTAGACCACCAGCTCGATATCGCAGGGTTCACCCGTCTGACGCAGCCGCTGGCAGGCATGCAGGGCGTTTTCCAGCGCGTTGGACAGCAGCACGCACAGATCCGTCTCCGCCACCGGGATAAAATGGGGCACCTCCGCCCGCACCCGCAGGGGCACGCCGCTCTCCTCCGCCCGTCCGGCAAAGGCCGACAGGATCAGGTTCACCGTCTCGTTTTCGCAGAAAACGCGCACCTTCTGGCTCTCGATCTCCGCGCAGACCTCCCGGATATAGGCCTGTGCCTGCTCCGTGCGGCCGTTTTCGATGCACCCGGCCAGATACTGCATGTGGTGGCGCAGGTCGTGGCGATAGGTGCTGGCCCGCCGCTCCGACTCCCGCAGGGAGGCGATCTCGCGGGTGGCCTGCGTCACCTGCAAATGCAGGTTCTCCTGCGTCTGCTCCAGCCGCAGGCGCGTCTCGTTCTCCGCAGAGCTGCGCAGCACAAAGGCCAGATACGCCACGCAGCACACAAAGGGCATGAACTCCACCGCCGCCGGCGTACCCTGTGCCAGCAGATCCGTATAGATACGAGTCAGGTAGTCAAACAGATACCCCACTGCCGGGATCAGACCAAAGCGCACCTGCATGGCGGGTTTATAGCCCGCGATAGTTCGCACGGCAGGCGCCACAAAGTACAGCAGCCCCAGCAGCAGCGGCAGCGTCAGCGCCAGCTCCGCCGCAGTCTGCACCTCCGCCCCGCCGGACATCAGCGCCGTCAGCAGCAGCGCCAGCCAGCGCCGCAGCTGGCAGCACAGATAGGCCGTCAGCACCGAAATGGTCGGCCACAGCAGCTTCCGCTCGAGGATGGCCAGCACCAGCACTAGCGGCATATGGGTCACCAGCGGGTACAGCAGCTTCAGCAGCTGGAGATCGGTGGTCATGCCATAGACCGCCGCCTGCGCCAGCAGGATCGCCGCCATGGACAGTCCATAGGCCCACTTCTTCCCCCTCGTCCACGTGATGCCGCAGAAGGCGGCGGACAGGATCATGCCGTACACGCCCACCGCCGCGTCGTTCAGCAGCGTCACGCCGTTCCACAGCGCGGCGCTGCTCCACACGGCGCCGCCCCTCATAGCAGCACCTGCTTCCGGCTGAAAGCGTACTCCAGATACCGCTCCTTCAGCTCCGAGAACCGCCCGTGGGGAATGGGGATCTCCGTCTGATCCGTCAGCTGCAAGCCCCGGTAGGAGATGCTCTGGATGTGGTCCATGTTCACCAGATAGGAGCGGTGGGGCCGCACGAAGTTTTCATAGGCCGTCAGCTCCGCCGCCAGCTTGTCCAGACCGCCGGCGCTCTCCAGCACCTGGCCGTTGTCCAGATGCAGCAGCAGCGTCCGACCCACCACCTCGCAGTACATCAGCTTTTCCAGCCGGACGCGGACGATGCCGCTTTTGCAGCGCAGCATCACGCTGTTCTCCGCACTGCGGCAGCACTCGTCCAGCACCGAATCCAGCACCTGAAAAAAGGTCTCCTCCCGGATGGGCTTGAGCTGATAGTAATAGGCATCCACCGTATAGGACTGCACCGCGTATTCCGCCGAGGAGGTGAGAAAAATAATCTTCACATTCCGGTCGTATTCCCGGATCTCACGGGCGGCGCTGATGCCGTTTTCCCCCGGCATGATCACGTCCAGCAGCAGCACGTCAGGACGAAGCCCCTGCTCCATGGCCGCCAGCAGCTCCAACGAGCTTTCAAAGGCATGGCATTCCATCGGCTGATCCCGCGTTTCCCGGTATTTGTTCAGCAGCGCGGCGATCTGCCGCACCACCGCAATATCATCATCACAAAAGGCAATTTTTACCATTCGGCCTCTCCTTGCTTTTTGCCAGTTCTTCACAGGCGGCGGACGCGTGTCCGCCGTTTACTTTCATTATACGGGGTGGGGCATCTTTCGTCAAGGAATGGTTTTTCCGAAAAAGTCCCCCGCTTTTTCTATGCACCGGCGAAAAAATGTGCTATACTATTGCCACACCAGTTCAAAGGAGGCCGCGCCATGCATCTTTTTGACCATCTGCACACCGTCAACACCCATCGCCGTCTGGTGCGGCACTATTGCTGGAAGCTTGGTCTGGTCTGGCAGGGCCTGACCCACGACCTGAGCAAGTACAGCCCCACCGAGTTCTGTCGCAGCGTGAAGTACTATCAGGGCTACCGCAGTCCCAACGACGCCGAGCGCATCGCCAACGGCGTCAGCCTGTCGTGGCTGCACCACAAGGGCCGCAACCTCCACCACTTTGAGTACTGGATCGACTACTGTCTCCGTGAGGACGGCAGCGTGTACATCGGCGGGTGCAAGATGCCCAAAAAATACGTGGCAGAGATGTTCTGCGACCGCATCGCCGCCTGCCGGGTGTATCAGAAGGAGAAATACACCGACGCCTCGCCGTGGGAGTACTACCAGCGTAGCAAGGACCTGAAGCACACCGACGCCGGGCGCTACATGCATGCCGACACGGCGGCGCTGCTGGAGCGGTGGCTGCTGATGCTGAAGGAGCAGGGCGAGGACGCCGCCTTCGCCCAAATCAGGAAAGAACTGCAAGACCCCAACTATTAAAAAATAAACGCCGCGTTTGCGGCGTTTATTTTTTAGCATTACTTCTTATACGGCACGTGCCAGATGGTGTCGGCATAGTCCGCGATGGAACGGTCGGCGGCGAAGATGCCGCTGCGGGCAATATTGATCAGGCTCATGCGGTTCCAGTTCTCCTGATCGGCATAAGCGTGGATCATGCGCTGCTCCGCCTCGGCATAGGAGGGCAGGTCGGCCAGCAGCATATACTGATCCGGCGGGCAGTCCGCGCCGAACACCAGCCGCTGCCACAGATCCTCGTAGCTGACGCCGTCGGAGAAGCCGATTTTCAGCTGATCCACCACACGGCGCAGCATGGGGTCACGGTCATACAGCAGGTGGGGATCATAGCTGTGCTGGAGGTGGGCCACCTCGTCAGAGCGCAGGCCGAACAGGAACATATTGTCGTCCCCCAGCACCTGATGCATCTCTACATTAGCGCCGTCCAGCGTACCGACGGTCAGGGCGCCATTCATCATGAACTTCATGTTGCCGGTGCCGCTGGCCTCCTTGCCGGCGGTGGAGATCTGCTGGCTCACCTCACTGGCGGGCATCAGCATCTCCGCCATGGAGACGCGGTAGTTCTCCAGGAACACCACCTGCAGCTTATCCTTGCAGACAGGATCGTTGTTGATCTCATTGGCAAGGGAGTTGATGAGATGGATGATCCGCTTGGCCACGGCATAGCCGGGTGCAGCCTTGGCGCCGAACAGGAAGGTGTGGGGCGTGAAAGCCATGTTGGGATCGTCCCGCAGCTGCTGGTAGAGGTAGATGATATGCAGGGCGTTCATCAGCTGGCGCTTGTACTCATGCAGGCGCTTCACCTGCACGTCGAAGATGCCGTCAGTGTTCAGCACCACGCCCTGCTGGCGATAGGCCCACTTGGCGAAGGCATCCTTGTTGGCCTTTTTGATCTGGCCCAGCCGCAGCAGCACCTCTTTATCGTCAGCCCAGCGCTCCAGACCGCTCATTTCACCGGCGTGGGTGAGGTAGCCCTCCCCCACCGTGTCCTTCAGCAGACTGTCAAGGCCGGGGTTGATCTGGCTGAGCCAGCGGCGGTGATCCACGCCGTTGGTGACGTTCTTGAACTTGTCCGGCTCCATGACGCACTGGTCGCGGAACACGTCCTTCCGGAGAATATCCGAGTGCAGGGCGCTGACACCGTTGACCGCCATACCCCCGGCGATGCACAGATTGGCCATACGCACCGCGCCGTCCCAGATGACGGCCATACGGGCCACCTTGTCCATATCGCCGTGGTAGAACTCGGTGATCTTCTCCTGATAGCGGCGGGCGATCTCGGTGAGGATCTGCCACACGCGGGGCAGCAGCAACTCAAACAGCTGCTGCGGCCAGACCTCCAGCGCCTCGGCCAGCACCGTATGGTTGGTGTAGGCCACGGAGTGGGTGGTGATGTCCCACGCCTCGTCCCAGCCAAGGCCCGCGTCGTCGATCAAAATACGCATCAGCTCCGGGATCACCAGCGCGGGATGGGTATCGTTGATCTGGATGACGTTCTTCTCGTGGAAGTTTTTCAGGGTGCCGTACTGCTGGATGTGCTGGCGGGTGATGGACTGCACCGTGGCGGACACGAAGAAATACTGCTGCTTCAGCCGCAGGGACTTGCCTTCGTAGTGGTTATCCTCGGGATACAGCACCTTGGAGATCACGTCGGCCATGGCTCGCTCCTCGCCGGAGCGGAGGTATTGGCCCTGCGAGAACAGCTTCATGTCGATGGGTTTGGGGGACTTGGCATCCCACAGCCGCAGGGTATTCACATGGTCGGTGTCGTAACCGGCGATCTCCATGTCACAGGGCACCGCCAGCACGCGGGTGTAGTCCTCGTGCACCACCATCAGGTGGCCGTTGTCCCAGCGGGTGCGGACGGTGCCGCCGAAGTGGACCTCCTCCGTCTCCTGGGGTTTGGGCAGCAGCCACGCATCGCCCAGCGGCTTCCAGTCGTCGGGCAGCTCCACCTGCTGGCCCTCCACGATCTTCTGCTTGAACAGGCCCAGCTCGTAGCAGATGGAGTAGCCGGTGGCGGGGATCTCCAGCGTGGTCATGCTGTCCAGATAGCAGGCGGCCAGACGGCCCAGACCGCCGTTGCCAAGACCTGCGTCCGGCTCCATGTCGAAAATATCGGCAGCCTTGAATCCCAGCTCCTCGATAGCCTCCTGCAATTGGGGCAGCACGTTCAGGTTATAGGCGTTCTTCATCAGGCTGCGGCCCATCAGGAACTCCAGCGACAGGTAGTGAACCCGGCGGGCGCCCTCGCGGGCGGCCTTTTCCCGGCTCTCCACCCCGTGCTCGGCCATAATGTCGCGCAGCACCATGGCGCAGGCCTTCAGCATTTCGCCGTCGCTGGCCTGTTGCTCGGTGCAGCCGTAATTCAGCCGCAGCTTGCGGATGATAGCCTCCTTCATATCATGCTTGGTATAGGTCATATGCGATTGTCTCCTTACAGCTTGGAATAAATATCGTGATAGAGACGGGCGCTGCGCGTCCAACTGAAGTCGGCGGTCATGCCCCGCCGCTGGACGGCGGCAAAGCCCGTCCTGTCGCCCTTGTAAAGTCCGGTGGCCTGCCCGATGACGGACAGCATGGCCCCGGCGTCATAGTCCTCGAAAAGATAGCCCGTGCCGTCCGGCTGGCCCACCTGACAGGAATGCACGCTGTCGGCCAGTCCGCCGGTACGGCGGACGATGGGCACCGCGCCGTAGCGCATGGCGATCATCTGGGAAAGGCCGCAAGGCTCGCTCCTGGAGGGCATCAGGAAGAGGTCGGCACCGGCGTAAATGCGGCGGCTCAGCCCCTCGGAATAGGTGATGAGCGCGGCGGTGCGGCCCACGTAACGGCCCGCCTGCGCCCGGAAAAAGTCCTCGTAGTAGCCCTCGCCCTGACCCAGCACCACCAGCTGGCACCCGGTGGCCATAATGCCGTCAAAGCCGTCCCGGATTAGCTCCATGCCCTTGTGGCCCACCAGACGGCTGACCACCGCCAGCAGCGGCGTGTCCGGCTCCTCCCGCAGTCCCAGCGACACCTGAAGGTCAGCCTTGCAGGCAGCCTTTCCGGTCATGTCGTCGGGGCCGTAGTGCACAGGGATAGCCATATCATGGGCCGGGTCGTAGGAGGTCATGTCAATGCCGTTCAGTACGCCGTGCAGCTTATAGCCGATGGCGTCCACGATGGAAGCCATGCCGTGGGCATAGTAATCGTCGTGAAGCTGGGCAGCATAGGTGGGGCTGACGGTGGTGACCGCGTCGGACACCAGCATGGCGGCCTTCATGAGATTCACGTCGCCGTCCATTTGCAGCGTGCCATCGTTCCACCAGCCCTCGTGCAGGCCGAAAAGGTCGGCCACGGTGTCGGGGCCGTAGCGGCCCTGATACTCGATATTATGGATGGTGAACACGGTTTTGATACCCCGCACCGCGTCCCAGCGGGTGGCAACGTCCTTGAGATAGATGGGCACCAGCGCCGTCTGCCAGTCGTTGCAGTGGATCACATCCGGCATCCAGTCCAGACTGGGCAGCAGATCCACCACCGCCTTGCTGAAAAAGGCGAAGCGTTCGCCGTCGTCATACTCGCCGTACAACCGGCCCCGGCGGAAATAGTGCTCGTTATCCACGAAATACCACGTCACGCCCCGATACTCCATGACGAACAGGCCGCAGTACTGGTGCCGCCATGCCACGTCCACATAGATATAGCTGCGGTAGACCATCCGCTGCCGCCACTCGTAGGGGATCTTATCATACAGTGGCAGGATCACCGCCACCTGATCGCCGTTCTCGGCCAGAGATACCGGCAGACTGCCGGCCACGTCCGCAAGACCGCCCGTCTTGCAGAAGGGAAACGCCTCACTGGCGGCAAACAGTATTTTCATAAGTCGTCCTCCTCATTATAGCTGGCGAAAAATCTTGCGATTTTTCTGCCAATATGGCTTGCGGCCGACTGCGCGCGTCCTTCGGACACACTGGCGGCCGAGAAGTATTTTTCCGACGTATACGCCGCCGGAAAAATAATTGGATTGTTTCGCCGCCTGCGGGCGGCGAACTCTGCGAGGCTTACTTCGCCGTCAGATTTCATGCCAGTTATGCCAGTTATAATTTCGTGTTCTTCTCCACCACCAGCGGGTACTGAGCGTGGCCCGCCATGGCCACGTCAGAGCCGAACTCCACATTCTTGTCGGCAATGACGCAGCGGATGGATGCGCCGGAGCGCACCACCGTGTTCTTAAAGAGAATGCTGTTCTCCACGTGGGCGCCCTTTTCCACCCGGACGCCCCGGAATAGGATGCAGTTGCGGATGCTGCCCTGAATATCGCAGCCGTCGGAGATCAGGGAATTGACACACTCGCCGCTGGGGTCGATGTAGGTGGAGGCAGCGTCGTTTTCCTTGGCGTACACCGGGCGCTGGGGACAGAACAACTCCGCCCGGATCTCCGGCCGCAGCAGTTCCATGCTGCGCTGATAGTACCCCTGCACCGAGTTGATGCGGGCGGCAAAGCCGTCCCACACATAGCCGTTGAACCGCAGCTCCTTCCCCTTTTCCTGCAAAACGTTATGGCGGAAGCTGTAGCGGTCATGGGCCATACAGTCCTCCACCAGCTCCAGCAGCAGGTCGCGGCCCAGCAGGAAGATATTCAGGCTCTGATAGCCCTCCGGTGTGCGGATATCATAGGCGGTGTCCACGATGCGGCCGGTATTGTCCAGCTTGAAATAGGTGTCGCCGCTCTCGCCGGGATGGCTGGTGCAGACGCAGGTCATGTCCGCGCCGGAGGCAATATGGGCCTCCAGCACACGGGTCAGGGGCAGATTGGTCACCAGATCGCTGTCGGACAGCACCACATAGTCCTGCCGGATGTGGCGCAGATACTCAATGACGCAGCCCAGTGCCTCCATCTTGCCCCGGAATGCCCCCACCACGCCCCGGCTCTCGCTGTAGGCGAAGGCGGGCAGCAGCTTCAGGCCGCCGGTCTTGCGGCTCAGATCCCAGCTTTTGCCGGTACCCAGATGATCCAGCATGCTCTGGCACTTGCCGTGCATGATAACGCCCACGTCGGTGATCCCGGCATTGACCATGTTGGACAGGATAAAGTCCACCACCCGGTAATCGCCGCCAAAGGGCAGCGAGCCGTGGATACGGTTGGCGGTCAGCTGACCCAGACCCGGCTTCTCTCCATAGGAGAAGATGATCCCGTGCATTCCCTTCATTGCGCGGCCTCCTTTCCATGAGTACTGTCAAGCATGGTTTTGGGCGGGACTTCCTCCCGCTCCGCCACATGGGTGTGAGGCCCCAGTACGGCAATGCCCCACGCAGCGGGGTCGTCGGCTTCCTCCGGCGGTGCGCCTACACGGGCCTTTCCGCCCACGCGGCAGCCCTCGCCCACGATGGCATAGGACACCCGCGCTCCATCCTCGATGACCGCGCCGGGCATCACCACGGAGTAGGATACCTCCGCGCCGCGTCCCACATGGCAGCCGGTGGACAGGACGCTGTTCTTCACCTCGCCCAGAATCTCACAGCCACGGGCCACGGCGCTGTTGCCTACGTCGGCATGTTCGCCCACATAGGCGGGCGGACAGATGGCGGTACGGCCATGAATGGGCCACCGCTCGTCCAGCAGGTTCAGGCCGGAGCCGGGCGTCAGCATGTCCATGTTGGCGTCCCACAGACTGTCCAGCGTGCCCACATCCTTCCAGTAGCCCTCGAACCGGTAGGCCACCATCTTCTCCCCGGCGTTCAGCATGGCGGGGATGATATCCTTGCCGAAGTCGTTGCTGGAGCCCTCCCTGGCCTCATCGGCGATGAGATAGGTACGCAGCTTGGCCCACGTGAAGATATAGATACCCATCGAGGCCAGATTGCTTTTCGGCTCCTTGGGCTTTTCGGCAAACTCGGTAATGTTGTCGTCGCCGTCCACGTTCATGATGCCGAAGCGGCTGGCCTCCGACCAGGGCACCTCCATCACGGAGATGGTGCAGGCGGCGTTGGCCGCCTTGTGGCGGCGCAGCATGTCGGAGTAGTCCATCTTATAGATATGGTCGCCGGACAGCACCGCCACGTAATCGGGATCGTACAGGTCGATAAAGCCGATGTTCTGATAGATGGCGTTGGCCGTGCCCTTGTACCACACGGCGCCGGTGGCGCTCTGGTACGGCGGCAGGATGTGGACGCCGCCGTTGGTGCGGTCCAACTCCCAGGGCTGGCCGTTGCCGATGTAGTTGTTCAGCTCCAGTGGCCGGTACTGGGTCAGCACGCCCACCGTGTCAATGCCGGAGTTGGCACAGTTGGACAGGGGAAAATCAATGATGCGGAACTTGCCGCCGAAGGGGACGGCGGGCTTTGCCATGTCGCCGGTCAGCACATGCAGGCGGCTTCCCTGTCCGCCGGCCAGCAGCATGGCGATACACTCTTTTTTCATGTGGCTGCACCTCCTGATTTTCGGGAACGGCACTTATTCGTGGCCGTCCAAGTGTTTGACAAGCTTCCCTTTCCCTTGCAGGATCACCGCGCCCAGCGGCGGCACACGCACCGCGATGGACTGAGCCTGCTGATGGGAGGGGATACATTCCGTTTTAATCGGCTGGGGGTTGGTGACGCCGCTGCCGCCCCAACGCTCCTCGTCGGTGTTGAACAGCTCCTCATACCGGGCTTTGGGCGGTACGCCGAAGCGATAGCCCTCCACCGCCACAGGGGAGAAGTTGATGACGGCCACCAGCGACTTGCCGCTGCGATCCGTCCGCTGGAACACCAGCACGTTATTATAGTTATCATCGGCCACCAGCCATTGGAAGCCGTCCCAGTCCCGGTCGTTCTCCCACAGGGCCTTGTGGGATTTATAGAACCGGTTCAGCGCCCGGATGCACTCATGGGTCTGGCGGCAGTCGTCCTCCTCGTCCAGCAGATACCAGTCCAGCGCCTTGCGGAAGTCCCACTCGTGCCACTGGGCCAGCTCCGTGCCCATAAAGGTCAGCACCTTGCCGGGATGGCACAGCATATAGGCGTAGAAACCGCGGACGCCGGCCAGCTGCTGCCACTTGTCGCCGGGCATCTTGCCCCGCAGCGAGCCCTTCATATGTACCACCTCGTCGTGGGACACCGGCAGCACGAAATTCTCGGAAAACGCGTACACCATAGAGAAGGTCACGTCCCGGTGGTGGTGCTGGCGGAAGAAGGGATCCATCTTCAGATAGTGGCACACGTCGTTCATCCAGCCCATATTCCACTTCAGGTTGAAGCCCAGACCACCCTCCTCCGGCGGATAGGTCACCATAGGCCACGCGGTGGACTCCTCCGCCACCATCAGCGCCGCGCCGTCGATGGCAAAGGCGGTGCGGTTCAGCTGCCGCAGGAACTCGATGGCCTCCAGATTCTCCTTGCCGCCGTGCTGATTGGGCCGCCACTGCTGGCGGTCATAGTCCAGATACAGCATGGACGCCACCGCGTCCACCCGCAGTCCGTCGATGTGGTACTCCCGCAGCCAGTAGGCGGCGGAGGACAGCAGGAAGCTGCACACCTCCGGCTTGCCGAAATCAAACACGCGGGTGCCCCAGCTCTCATGCTCCCATTTCAGGGGGTCGCTGTACTCATACAGGCACGAGCCGTCAAACTGGATCAGGCCGTGGCTGTCCTTGCAGAAGTGGGCGGGCACCCAGTCCAAGATCACGCCGATCCCCGCCCGGTGGAGCCTGTCCACCAGATACATGAAGTCATGGGGCGTGCCGTAGCGGCTGGTAGGTGCGAAATACCCCACGCACTGATAGCCCCAGCTGTCGTCCAGCGGATACTCCGTCACCGGCAGCAGCTCCACGTAGTTATAGCCCATATCCCGGACGTACAGCGCCAGCTGGTCGGCCATATCCCGGTAGTTCAGCACCTGGCCGTCCTCTGTCCGCCGCCAGGAGCCCAGATGCACCTCGTAGATGTTCACGTACCCCTCGGCGGGGTGGGTGCCCTCCCGGCGCTGCCGCCACTTTTCATCGTGCCACGTGTAGTCGCCGATGTCGTAGAGCTTGCTGTTGGTGGAGGGCCGTGTCTCCTGATGAAAGCCGTAGGGGTCGGATTTCCAGACCTCCCGGCCGTCGCCCTGGGTCACCACGTACTGATAGCCGTCGAACTGCCGGGCGTTTTCCACCGTCAGCTCCCACGTGCCATCCTCCAGCCGGCGCATATCCCAGCGCTGCCATTCGTTAAAGTCTCCGCTCAGCGCCACGCAGCGGGCCTGAGGCGCCCATACACGAAACACCCAGCCGCCGTCGCAGGGATGTGCGCCGTAGTATTCATAGGCACTGTCCCACACGCCGCGCCGCAGCCGATCACCGCTCATTCCCGGCACCTCCTGACTTGTTATATCATGCCATCACCGCGAAAAACGGCGATAGCTTGCCCAATTTTATCGTATGCTACATTTTACTCCATTTCCGTCCCCCCGTCAATGCAAACGGCCATTGTTTCAAAAGAAGGAAGCCCCCACGACATACGCCGGGATATCGCTAAACGGTTGTAGGGTTTCTATCGGCAGCTGCCCTACGCGGAATGACGAACCCCCACCGCTCCTGACGGAGCAGTGGGGGATAAAAGTATAAGCGCTTCAAAGTGCCTCGCACTTCTGCCAGTCTTTTTATTCTCTCCTCAACGCCTCGATGGGGTTCAGCTTCGACGCCTTCACAGCAGGCATCAGGCCAAACACCACGCCGATGATCATGGAGAACGCCACGGCGACGGCGCAGGCGCCCACACTGATGGCGACCGGCGTTCCCATGATGGAGCTGAGCATATAGGCAAGGCCGATACCGCAGGCCACGCCCAGAATACCGCCCAGACTGGTCAGCACCGCCGCTTCCGTCAGGAACTGCCAGAGAATGCGGCTCTGCTGCGCGCCGATGGCGATCTTCAGGCCGATCTCGCGGGTACGCTCGGTAACGGACACCAGCATGATGTTCATAACGCCGATGCCGCCCACCACCAGAGAGATGGCGGCGATCCAGATCAGCTGCTTGTTGGTGGTCTCCGATAGGCTTTGCAGGTCGGCGGCCTGCTGCAGCAGATCCTTGGCCTGATACTTGCACTTGTCGGTGGACACCACATTCTCATTGAGGTACTTGGCCACGTTGTTGCCCGCCTCGGTCATGTCGTTGGTGGAGGTGGCACGCACCGCCACAGACAGCGGCTCATCATAGCGATAGACGATGGGCCAGCAGGCATCCGGAATGATGATGACGCCGGAGGTGTTGCCGGAGTACATATAGTAGTCGTTGACCGAGTTGATGACCGGCTCGGAGGTGGTTTTCTGGCTCACCACGCCCACCACCACAAAGGGCTCGCCCTTGATCTCGATGGTGCCGCCGATGGGGTTCTGGCCCTGAAACAGGCTCTGGGCGGTGTTGGCGTCGATCAGTACCACCTTGCGGCCGGTGGTAAAGTCACTGTCGATGAAGCCCCGGCCATAGTTGACCATATAGCCCGCTACTGACAGGAAGTGGCTGTCGCCGCCGTAAATATTGCCGTTGAAGGAGCTGTTGCCCACATACACGCCGTCGGCCCAGCTGCGGGAGTAGTACAGGGAAGCCTCCTGCACCTTATCCAGCTTGTCGATCTCGTCCCGCATGTCGGCGGTGATCATGGCGATGCCGTCCGGAACTGCGTTATAGGAGAAATCCATCTGGTTATTGTCCTGCATCAGCGTCACATTCACCACGTTGTTGCCGGCACCGATCAGGTTCTGCTTGATCTGCTCGTTGGTGCCCTTGATGGTTGACACGATGGTGATGATGGCGGCAATGCCAATGATGATGCCCAGCATCGTCAGGAAGGAGCGCAGCTTGTGGCTCCACACGCCCTGAAAGGCGAGGTTGATATTTTCCAGCATCCGCGCACCTCCTTACATGCCGCTGTAGAACTTATCCCGCGTGGATTCGGTGGTGCCGGCGCCCTCGACCACGCTGCGGCCATAGGGGAAGGCCACGAAATCATCCACCGTCAGGCCGCCCCGGATCTGGGTATAGCTGCCCCACAGGTTGCGTCCCGTCTGCACCCAGCGCTTTTCCAGCTTGCCGTTGTCGTCCCGCACCATCACGTAGCTCTTGCCGTTTTCAGTGCGGATGAACATGCTCTCCAGATACAGGGTGTTGCCGTCAGCGCTGCCGGTGCTGTTCTGATAGGACATATCCACATAATCACCCTCCCGCAGGTCGGCCTCCTCAGAGACGAACACCTTGAAGGGATAATAGGACACGTTGCTGTTGCCGTCGCTCCAGGAGTTGGCGTTGTCGGTGGGATAGTCGCTGATCTCCACGATCTCGCCCTCGGCGCTGGCGCCGGTCATCCAGGAGTTGACCTGTACCTTTTCGCCGATGCTGACCGTGCCCAGCTCCAGCTCGCTGAGGGCGCCGTCAATGTAGTAGCCGCCGCCTCCGGAAACCTCCACCACCGCTTTGTCATTGGTGAAGTCGGGGCTGTTGGGGTCAAGAGCTGCCTTGATGGTGCCGTCCAGCTCGCTGTAAACGGTGTCGCTGCCCACTTCCTTTTTGGTCTTTTCCAGATTCACCGCCGCCAGCTTGATGGTCACGTCCAGCTGGGCGATCTCCTGATTCTTGTCGCGGATCATCCGGGTCCGCTCCTCCTTGGGATAGGCCACCGCCTGCTGCAGGGCGTTGATCTCCGCCTGCAAGGCCTTGACCTGATCGTCCACGCCGTCCGGCTTCTGCTGGGCGATGCTGGGCAGATCCTCATAGTAGAAGCTCAGCGTCTTTACCGGCGTCACCGGGGTGACAGGATCCACGGGCTCCGTCGGCTCAGTGGGCTCCGTGGGGTCGGTAGGCTCTGTAGGCTCGGGATCCACCGGCTGAACCGGCTGGTCAGCGGTGGTCTGCACCAGATACAGGCCGATGCAGTTCTTGACCTGCTCCAGCGTTTTATTGTTCTGCCGGATCACCAGCACCACATAGGCGCTGCTTTCTCCGTCAGGCAGCAGCTTCATCAGATTCTCCGCCGACAGGGCGTCGCCGGTGTTCCAGTTGAAGTAATAGGGCTTTGCCTTGGAGCCGTCGCTCACCGTGCCGTCGCCCAGCGGATCCTGCAGGGGGGGCGCCTTCTTTCCGTCCTCCAGCTTGGCAACAGACTCGATGGGCTTGGAGTTCTTATCATACCAATCCTGCTGGTTCTTGCCGATCAGCACGTCGATCTGCGCCTGCAAATCGGCGATCTTCTTATCCACCGCTTCCTGATCCTGCGCCAGCATCAGCTGGTTCAGTTCCTTTTCCGCGTTCTTCTGGGCCAGCTTCTGCTTCTCATAGTCGATCTCCGCCCGCTCGATATCCAGCGAGGTCAGCGTGGTATCGTAGCTCAGCAGCTTGTCGCCCTTTTTGACGGTCTGCCCCTCCTCCACATAGATCTTGCTGACCTTCTGGGTGCTGGAGAGGTAGATCTTCTGCATTTTATCGGTGGATACCATGCCGCTGGTCTGGGAGGTATCGCCCCAGTAGTCGGTCATGGCGAAATCCGACACGGCGTACACATCCACATTGCCCCGCTGGGCATTGCGGGCCAGCGTCAGGCCGCCCCAGATAATGCCGCAGGCCGCCACCACGCCGCCTGCGATCAGCAGCGCCCGCTTTACCGTTTTATTCATCGTTTTCTCCTCCGCTGAGTATGCCGTCCTTGATGGTCATGATGGTGTCCGCGTGATGGGCAATGCCTCGGTCATGGGTAATCATGATGATGGTAGAGCCGTCGGCGTGCAGCTGCTGGAACAGTTCCATCACCTGTGCGCCGCTGGCGCTGTCCAGCGCGCCGGTAGGCTCATCGGCCAGCAGCAGCCGGGGCTTGCCCACGATGGCGCGGGCAATGGCCACGCGCTGGCACTGTCCGCCGGACAACTGGTCAGGCCGGTGGTCGACCCGGTCGGAAAGCCCCACCGTTTCCAGCGCGGCACGGGCACGCTCACGGCGCTCCTCCTTCTTCACGCCGCCGTACAGCAGCGGCAGCGCCACGTTGTCCAGCGCCGTCAGCTTGGGCAGCAGGTGGAAGGACTGGAACACGAAGCCGATCTCCTTGTTCCGCACGTCCGCCAGCTCCTTGCCGGAGCACTTGGTGATCTCCCGGTCGCCCAGCAGATAGCTGCCGCTGGTAGGCACGTCAAGACAGCCGATCAGGTTCATCAGCGTGGTCTTTCCGCTGCCGGAAGGCCCCATAATGGCCAGATAATCCCCCTCGGACACGTCCAGATTCACGTTTTTCAATACGCGGGTCACAGTTTTGCCCATGGGATAGTCCTTGCAAATATCGCGCATCTGTAAGATCATGCTCAACCCTCCGCAACTGCGCCGTCATCCACGGCGGGCAGCGCCGCGGCGCCGCCGTCCTCCGGCATCACGTCCATCGCGCCGTCCACGCCGCTCATGTCGCCCATGTCGCCTGTATCGCCCATATCACCCATGTCGCCGCCATCCGCGCTGGGATCGAAGGTGCTCTCGTCATAGGTGACGCAGGTCATACCGGCCTTCAGGCTTTCGTCAGGGAAGGCGATATAGTCGTCGGCCGTCAGGCCGTCGGTGACCACGTAAGCGTCCATCTCCGCGTCATAGTCGCCCAGCGTCAGGCTGCGCTTTTCCAGCTTGCCCTTGCTGCTCTGGGCCCATACCCAAGGCGAGGAATCCGCGTCGTTGATGTAGTAGGAGGGCAGCTTCAGGGTGTTGGCGTCCTGCTCCGCGTCCTGACCGTAGTCCGGCTCGATGTACACATGCTGACCCAGCAGCAGACCGTCGCTGTTCTCCAGCTCTACATAGAAGGGATACTTGCTGGAGCTGGAGGTATCGTCGCTGCCGCCGTCATAATAGCTGTTCTGATTGCTCTGCTGGGCGTTGGCCCAGTCGATCATGGAGATGGTGCCCTTCCACGTCTGGTCGCTGACGCGGGAACGGATCACCACGGCGGTGCCCTCCGTCAGCGTACCGGCGTTATTCTCGTTGACATAGCCCTTGACCCGGAAGCCGCTGGTCTCCACGATGGTCATGAAGGGCAGCGGATTGCCCGTCTGGTCGGTGCCGCCTTTTTCATTGATGGACTTGACGCGGCCCGTCACCGGTGAAGTGACCGTCACGTTCTTCACCGTGTTCTGGAGCTTTTCAATATCCTTGGCCTTGACGGAGATATCGTACTCCTTCTGCAGGATGTCAGTGTTCACTTGACGGATCTCCAGCGTGTACTGCATCTGGTCGTCGCTGCTGGCGGCGTCCTTGTCCTTTTCCAGCTGAGCCTTCTCCTGCTTCTTGCTTTCCAGCTCATTTTTCAGGTTGTCCAGCTCCAGCTGGGCTTTTTCCAGATCCAGCTGGGCCTGACTCATGTCATAGGTAAACAGGGCGTCGCCCTCCTTGACCTCCTGATCCACCTTCACCAGAATGGTGTCCACCGTGGCGGTATCATCCTTTTTCACCTGCGTCTCATTTTGAGACGTGACCATGCCGGCAAAGCGATCCACCAGACCGGTGGAACTCAGCCCGCAGATCATGGACACAGACTGCACCGAGGCCTCGCCCTCCGCATTGGCGCCGCAGCCCGCCAGCGTGGACAGCAGCATCACGGCGGCCAGCGCAATAACAGCAAATTTTTTCATTCTGTTTCTCCTTGCAATTATTTTTCCAGTAAGCGCTTTTTATCCATATATGTATAGACGTTTCCGCGCCGGAAAATGTTCCCTCTTTTTTACATTTTTTCTTTTTAACTGTACTAAGACAATTGGTACACTTATTATACCAGAGCGTTCCCTTTTGTCAAGCAAATTTCCCGCGAAAAACCACTTCACGACCAACGGTAGAGTAAACAAAAAAGCATGGCTGTCGCCATGCTTTTTGTTATCATTTTTCTTCCGCCGGCTCCGGGTCGTATTCCAGACTGTCGCCGGGCTGACAGTGCAACACCTCGCAGATGGCCGCCAGCGTGGAGAACCAGATGGCGCTGTCAAGTGCTTTTTAACGTTTATCGTGAAATATTTTATGTTTTCTGTCCTTCCCGCGAGCGCCGTTCAAGCTTCGTCGTTCAAAGCAGGCGGAGCAAACACATCTTGCAGCGAACCGATATCGAGGATGATCTCTGATGTGTATATGGTGGTCAGCTCCCAATTCCTGTCCAGTTCCTGATACATGTAGTATCCGCTGTTGCTGTTGGGATAAGCGGGAGGGGCAGAGCCCCTCCCCTACGCACTATGATATAGCCGCCCTATACACCCCGTCAACCATTGACAGTACGGGATGCCTCGCAGAGTTCGCGGTGCGGATGCCGCACGCCCTTTGGCAGCAAAATCGAAGATTTGCGCCAGCTATTTTTACATCTTCTCCGGTGCGGAGCAGCCGATCAGCGTCATGCCGTTTTTCAGCACGGCGCGGGCGGTATCCGCCAGCTTCAATCTCGCCAGCAGCACGTTCTCCGCCTCGCCCTTGATGCGGCAAGCATTGTAGAACTTGTGGAAGGCCGCCGCCAGCTCGGTGAGATAGCGGTTGATAAAGCTGGGGTCGTAGTCCCGTGCCGCCAGCTGTACCACCGCCGGATACTGGGCCAGCTGCTTGATCAAAGCCTTCTCCTCCGGCGCGGACAGCACCGTGAAGTCCACGTCGGCGGCGTTCTTCACCTGATAGCCCTCTGCCGCCAGCGCTTTCAGCAGCGTGCAGATGCGAGCGTGGGCGTACTGGACGTAGTACACCGGATTCTCGCTGTCCTCCCGGACGGCCAGACCCAGATCAAACTCCATCTGCGTCTCCGGCTTGGCGTTGAAGAAGTAGCGGCAGGCGTCCACGGGAATTTCATCCAGCAGGTCGGTCAGGCTGATGGCCTTGCCGGTACGCTTGGACATACGCACCACCTCGCCGTCACGCACCAGCTTCACCAGCTGCATCAGCACGATGTCCAGCCGGTGTTCGCCGTCCAGCCCCAGCGCGTCCATGGCGCCCTTCAGGCGGGCCACATGGCCGTGGTGGTCTGCGCCCCAGATGTTGATGACCTTATCGAAGCCGCGAACGGCGAATTTGTTGCGGTGATAGGCAATATCGGCGGCGAAGTAGGTGTAGAAGCCGTTGGCGCGGCGCAGCACGTCGTCCTTCAGCGCCAGCTTCTCGATGTCCGCATCGGACTTCCCGGCGGCCCGGAGGTTCTTCGCCAGAATTTCGGCGGTCTTGAGCCACAACGCGCCGTCCCTTTCATAGGTGTAGCCCTGCGCCGTCAGCGCCGCCACGGTGTCGGCCACGTAGCCGCTTTCGTGAAGGGAGGACTCGAAGAACCACTCGTCGTAATGAATGCCGTAGCGCTCCAGATCCGCCTTCATCTTGGGGATGTTGTGGCTCAGACCGAACTGGGCCAGTGCGTCATGGCGGGTCTTTTCGTCGCAGTCCAGATACTTGTCGCCCTCTTTGTTGTAGAACAGCTGGGCCAGCTCCCGGATATCGTCGCCGTGGTAGCCGTCCTCGGGGAATTCCACCGCGTCCTCGCCCTTGATGATCTGGAAGTAGCGGGCCTCCAGACTCTTGGCAAACTTCTCGATCTGGTTGCCGGCGTCGTTGACGTAGAACTCGCGCCACACGTCCGCGCCGGACTTCTGAAGCACGCTGGCCAGCGTATCGCCCAGCACGCCGCCCCGGGCGTTGCCCATGTGCATGGGGCCGGTGGGGTTGGCGGAGACGAACTCCACCATGATCTTGCGGCCCTTCAGCATGTCGCTGCATCCGTAGTCCTCGCCCGCCGTCTCAATGGCGGTAACGGTATCGCCGAACCACTTATCGCCCAGACGGAAGTTCATAAAGCCGGGGCCTGCGATCTCCACGGAGGTGAAGTAGCTGCCCTCCAGCGCCATATGCTCCGTCAAAACCGTCGCCACCTGACGGGGGTTCATCTTCATAGCCTTGGCCGCCGCCAGACAGAACGTGGTGGTATAGTCGCCGTTGGACACGTCCTTGGGGATCTCCACCGACGGCTCGACGGTCACGCCCTCCGGCAGGAGGTTTTCCTTTACAGCGGCGGCGTAAGTCTGCTTTGTCAGCTGCTGTACCTGTTCCTTGGCCTTTTGGATCATATTCATAGCGTTTCTCTCTCCTTAGTATTTGTCAATATCCACTTCCAGCACCTGCGGCACCGGTTCACGTAAAAACTGAGGGGCCAGCGCGCCGAAATCGCCGGTGATATCGCTGGCATACAGGGTGATGCCGCCCTGCCGCTCTCCGCACAGGGAGTCGTGCCGGGCCAGCGAGTCCCGCAGCTGCCGGGCAGCCTGCGCGCCGGAGTCCACCAGCGTCACATTGGGGCCCATGATCTTGGCCACCACCTCTTCCAGCAGAGGATAGTGGGTGCAGCCCAGGATCAGGGTATCGATGCCCTCGGCCTTCAGCGGCTCCAGATACTCCCTAGCCACCGTCTCCACCACGCAGTCCCCCACCCGGTAGCGGCTGTTCTCCACCAGCGGCACGAACAGCGGGCAGGCTCTGGCAATGACGGTCACGCCGCCGTCCATGGCGGCGATGGTGCGCTCATACGCGCCGGAGCGCACCGACGCGGCGGTGGCGATCAAGCCCACCCGCTTATTGCGGGTAACGGCCAACGCCTTGCGGCAGACAGGCTCCACCACGCCCAGAATGGGCAGGTCGCTCTCACGCTGCAAGTCCGGCAGTACATTGCTGGACACGGTGCCGCAGGCCACCAGCAGCGCCTTGATGTCAAAGCTCCGCAGGAAGTGCACATCCTGCCGGGCGTATTTCAGGAGAATTTCGCGGGATCTTCCGCCATAAGGGACACGGGACGTGTCTCCGAAGTATATAATGTTCTCGAAGGGCAATATGCTGCGGATCTCCCGCACGGCAGTCAGCCCGCCAAGACCGGAGTCGAATACTCCGATGGGCCGTTCGTCCATACACCCACTCCTTGCTTGCAAAATTAACTGGCATAATATTATACTATGCTCCGCCGCCATTCACAAGCAAAAAATCGCCGGGCCGCCCTCTTTTTTCACCTATCCGGCCATGTCGTTTCCATTTTTGTCCACAAACCGGTAGTCATAATACCCGTCCAGCAGCATAAACGCCGCGGGCAGTCCGTGGGGCGCCTGCTCCGAGGTTTCCCCGCCGTCCTCCGTGGTGACCACCACCTCGGCAAAATCCGGGTTGTTCACCAGAACAAAATCGCCCAGCCCCTCCCGGTGGCACACATAGATGTCCTGTATGGGCATTTCCGCCTCCAGCACCGCCGTGAAGGCGTAGCGGTTCTCTCCCGTCACCTGAAACTCCAGCGGATAGCACCGCAGCGGCTCCTCTCCGCCGCCGGCCGACACCCAGATCAGGCACACGTCGCCCAGATTGGCGATACCGGCCAGCGTCAGCTCCGGCTCGTCCGGCAGCGCCTTTCGGGCCAGTGTCAGCCGGCTGTCCTCTCCAGCGGCACTTCCGCAGCCTATAAGGCCGGCCGCCAGCACCAACGCCAGCAGCAATGTAAGTCCTTTTCTCATGGCAATGCGCTCCTCTCTATCATGATCTCTGCTTCCAATATACCATACCCCGTTGGTCTTGTATAGCGGCGGCGCATAGTTTTTCCCAATTCTGCCGGAAATTACGTTTCTTTTTTCTCCGCTTTCTCTGTACCATCCCATTGACAGGCGTGCTATAATTATTGGTATCGAATCATTGCCCCACAGGAGGTGGCTTTTATGGAACTGAAGCTGACGCAGAAGCAATTCCGGCGCTTGCTGGATCTGGTATACATCGGCAACTGGGTGCTGAACTCCACACGGGGTGAGGACCGCATCCGGGAATACGATCAGGTGGAAAGTCTGGTGTTCTCCCACTGTCTGGGACAGGGCATGGCCTCGCTGACGGAGCTGTATCACGGCGAGCTGATCCCCAGCCGCGCCTTTGCCGAGGGCGGCATCCACGAGGCCATCATGGCCTATGAGGACACCACCTTCTTTGAGATTCTGGCTCAGGAGCTGGCATTGCGGGACATGGACGATCCCCCCATCACGCCGGAGAATTACGACGAGATCATGGCCCGCATGGAGGTGTACTTAGGAGAATTCGAGGAGCACGGCACGGATAATATCACTGTCGATCTGGATGAATGAAATTGCAGTACTTCTTACCGTTTTGTAGGGGCGGACGACTCTGTCCGCCCCCATAATTTCAAATAAGCGTATTTCTACAGAAGACTTGCTATGGCCTTCTGTTTTTGCTACAATGATACAAATCTCACCACAGGAGGAGCACCCCCATGAGCTACGCTGACGAGGTATTCAAACAGAACTGCCGTGATATTCTGGCTCACGGTGTGTGGGACACCGACCAGAACGTCCGCCCACACTGGGCCGACGGCACGCCCGCCCACACGGTGAAAAAATTCGGCATCATTAACCGCTACGATCTCAGCAAGGAATTTCCCATCCTGACCCTGCGGCGGACATACTTCAAGACCTGCATCGACGAGCTGCTGTGGATCTGGCAGAAGAAATCCAACAATATCCACGACCTGCGGGGCAATATCTGGGACAGCTGGGCCGACGAAAGCGGCTCCATCGGCAAGGCCTACGGCTATCAGCTGGGGGTGAAGCACCAGTACCCGGAGGGCGAGATGGATCAGGTGGATCGGGTGCTGTACGACCTGAAGCACAACCCCGCCAGCCGCCGTATTCTCACCAATCTCTACAACTTCCAGGATCTCCACGAGATGGCTCTGTACCCCTGCGCCTATTCCATGACGTTCAACGTGTCCGGCGATACCCTGAACGCCATCCTCAACCAGCGCAGCCAGGACATGCTGACCGCCAACAACTGGAATGTGGTGCAGTACAGCGTCCTCGTCCACATGATGGCGCAGGTGTCCGGTCTGAAGGCCGGCGAGCTGGTACATGTCATCGCCGACGCCCACATCTACGACCGCCATGTGCCCGCTGTGGAGAAGCTGCTGGCGCAGGAGCCGCAGGCGGCTCCCACCTTCCATATGGACGAAGCCGTCACCGATTTCTACCAGTTCACCCGTGACAGCTTCTCGCTGGAGGGCTATCATCCCCTGCCCTTTGACGACGAGATCCCTGTCGCCATCTGACCTGTAAAGGAGAAACGCCTATGTTCGCCATCGCCGCCGTATCCCAGAATTGGGGCATCGGCAAGGATAACCACTTGCTGTTCCATATCTCCGCCGACATGAAGCGCTTCCGCGAATTGACGGAGGGCAAAACCGTGCTGATGGGCCGCAAGACCCTGCAAAGCCTGCCCGGCGGCAAGGGCCTGCCCCGCCGCCGCAACATCGTGCTGACCGCGAACCACGGCTTCACCGCCCCGGACGCCGAGATCGCCCACACCCCCGTACAGGCAGTGTTCACCGCCGGAGAGGAGGCCGCCGTCATCGGCGGCGAGAGCGTGTACCGCCTGTTCCTCCCCCTGTGTGAGCGGGTGTATCTCACCAGAGTTTTCGCCGACGCCGAGGCCGACGCCTTCTTCCCTGATCTGGATGCCGATCCCCGCTGGCAGGTGGAGCGGGAGAGCGGGATTTTTGAGGAGAACGGCCTCCGCTACCAGTTCGTGGACTACGTTCCCGCGGAGGAAGAGGACGATCTGGCTGACCTGCTCCCTGACCGCAGCGAGCCGACGCCCTTCGCCCCGGTGGAGGATTTCACCGATCTGACGGGCTTTATGTAAGAGGCAAAAAACGCCTTGGGCCGCAGCCCAAGGCGTTTTTTATTGTTTCATTATTCCGCGTGGCTTGCCATCAGCTCGGTAATGCACTGGGTCAGCCTTGCCGCGTCGCTGTCCGTCAGGGTGAAGCGGAAGCTCTCGCAGTAGAGCTTCCCGTCAAACAGCCTGCAATGCATCAGCTGCCCATCCTCGGCGTAACGGACGTAGATCTCATACGATACCCCGTGATACTGTATAAAAGTCTTTCCCGTAAAGCCGCTCCACCGGCCGCGAATCCCCCGCAGGCAATCGGCAAGCTTCTGACAGCTCTCGCTGTCCAGCGCCGTGGCCATCACCGGGTCGTCGGACACCGTGGCGCTCACCACCGTCACGCCTTTGACCGCCGCGCCGTCCGGAAGTCCCGCCGCTTTCGCCATGGGCCACGGCATACAAAGCAGCCCTACCAGCGCCGCCGCGCCGATCCCCACCAGCAGCCAGCCCAGCCACACCAGCCTTTCGCGTTTTGTGCTCTTCTTCATCCTGCAGCCCTCCCGTCACCATTTTTCATGCTCGCCTTTACTGTATTGTATCAGTAATACAGTTTGTCTGTCAAGGTGTATTTTGTGGGGACTGCGGCAGATGCGGCAAAAGTTCTCAAGTAAGTATCAATGGTCGGCCCCAAACAGGGTGGGCATCGGCTGACACGACGGGGAAAGCGGCGAAGCGCTGCCAGTGGCGGATACAGCAAGCCGCCTTCAAGGCAGCACCCCGTTTGGCGGATACGTATGTCCGTGTCGCAAGCGAGAGGTGGGACAGGTAGTTTGACGGTGAGCTTGATGACATTCCCGATGAATACCGGATTACCGGCTCAGGTGAAGCCGCCGAGCATGACAGCACCATCGCCGTTCTCATCGTTGAGCCGGGAAAGGAGCCTTCATTTTTGCTCATACTATTTTCTCCATATTATTTTTCAAACTCTGGTTTCCAGTTTGCAAACTGTACAAGCTGTTCATCCGTGCGGTGATAATATCTTTCATTCTTGTCCAGCTTTGCAATCTGTTCCATTTCTTCATCTGTTAATGTAAAATCAAAGATATCCATATTGTCCTTAATGTGTTCTGCATTTTTACTTCCAGGAATTACAACAAATCCCATCTGAGTATGCCAACGGAGAATAACCTGTGCAGGTGTTTTTCCATATTTTTTGCCAAGTCCTGCAAATACCAACTCATTCATTAATGCTGTATCTCCATGTCCCAGCGGATACCAGCTCATAAGCTTAATTCCATATTTGTCTAAAGTTACACGAAGTTCTTTCTGTGTGAAATATGGATGTGCTTCCACCTGAATAAACTGAGGTACAATTTCCCACTTTGTTTCCAACGCTTCCATATATTTTCCTTCAAAATTCGAGATACCAATGGATTTTGCTTTGCCCTCTCTATACGCTTTTTCAAGCATTCTGTATCCGGCAAGCCAGTTGCCTGCAGGCTGGTGTATATAAAGTAAATCCACATAATCAACACCAAGTCTTTCTAGAGTTTCTTCTACAGTATTCTCATTTTCATATTCACTAGCCCATATTTTTGTTGATAGAAATATATTTTTTCTGTCAATTCCACTATCCTTGATTGCTCTTCCAACTGCACGCTCATTTACATAAGCATTTGCTGTATCAATTAGGGAATATCCCATTTTTAATGCCTCTAATGTACTTGTGTAGGCATCCTCTGGTGATAACATAAAAGTTCCTAGTCCAAGCATTGGACATTCCAAATTGTTATTCAACTTCATATTTTCCATCTTTTTAGTCCTCCTGAAATTTTTCTTTATCAAGCATTTTTATTACTTTTGCCGGATTTCCAACTGCTACTGCATAATCCGGTACATCCTTTGTCACTACAGATCCAGCTCCCACAATTGCGTGTCTTCCGATACATACTCCCGGAAGTATCGTAGCTCCAGCTCCTACCCAGGCATATTCTCTTATCAGAACAGGCTTACAAGTCAGAGTACACAAATCATATGGATCATGATTATTTGAAATAAGCTGTACATTTGCAGCAATCATAGCATTGTCTTCAATCGTTATTCCACCTCTTGCCATTGCAAGAAGATTAGAATTGATAAATACATTCCTGCCAATCTTTACGCTTCCAACACATGCTCCATTAAGCGGTGGTGATATCATACTCCCATCTCCTAGGTTATTTCCAAACAATTCCTTTAATAAATGATTATATTCATCAGTAAAAGGCATTGTATGATTAATCTGAAATAATATTTTTGTCTGACGTTGCCCTTCTGTACTTTCTTTTATTGACGCAGTTCTTACATCAACACGTATTTCCTTGCATTCCATTTTTCTAACCTCTATTTCTGTATCCATCTTTCAAGTACATCTTTCGCTTGATCTACGCTGCTTCCATGTATCGCAATGCCTTTCTCAATCACTGCACCTTTTGCACTTTTTTTAATATCACTCTCCGTATTTGACAATCCGCTTCCTTCATGCGTACAGAATGGATGAATTTTCTTTCCTGTAAAATCATAACTTTCCAGAAAAGTATATACAGCCAT
>ERZ1673738.1181-NODE-1181-length-41015-cov-8.756836_pt1 | contig 41015 bp, 53 predicted proteins | sample MGYA00580198_ERZ1673738 | MGnify/ENA primary metagenome ERZ1673738 (study PRJEB41218, sample SAMN15661784) | gut metagenome | host: Homo sapiens | place: Canada: London | collected 2015-08-20/2019-03-30 | study: EMG produced TPA metagenomics assembly of...
GCAGTGGTTCCGGCGGTTTTTTTGTAAAACCTCTCAGTCAACGCTTCGCGTTGCCGGCTCCCCTGGCAGGAGATGGCAGATCGTTTTGATTTTACGGGGTGAAAAAGGCCTGGTATTGCGTAGTGTGCGAGAAGGACAGGAGATTGAAAATGAGACTGGATAAATACCTGAAAGTTTCGCGGCTCATCAAGCGCCGCACCGTGGCAAATGAGGTGGCCGATGCGGGCCGCATCCTCATCAATGGCAAGATCGCCAAGGCCAGCCAGGCGGTCAAGGAAGGGGACATCATCGAGGTCACCTTCGGCAACCGGCCCATCAAGGTAAAGGTGCTCTCTGATGTGGAACCCCGCACCAAGGATGTGGCCCGGGAGATGTACGAGATCATTTCGGAATAACCTCTCAGGCGCTTTGCACCAGCTCCCCTAATAGAGGTGCCAGGTTTATGCTGCTGCATTCTTGCCTCGCCTATCAGGAGAGGTGGCAGCCCGAAGGGCTGACGGAGAGGTTCTATCCCGCAAGCTGTTTGCATAACCTTCACCAGAAGGGGGAGAGGTGCATGGCAGAGCAGGCGGGGAACAGCGACCTCATCCTGGAGAACCGGGAAAAGCTGACGGTAACAGGAGTCAGGCGGGTGCTGCAGTGCAACGCGGAGAGCGCCGCCATTGAAACAGCCCGGGGCGTGCTGCAGCTAGCCGGGGCGCAGCTCAACGTGACCAGCCTCGACCTCGACAGCGGGGAAGTGAAGCTGACGGGCCGCATCGACACGGTGGAGTATACCGCCGCGCGCACCCCGGGCGGCTTTCTGTCCCGGCTGCTCCGCTGATGGCACCGGCCCTTGCGCCCGCGCTCATCGGGCAGGAGGCGGCTGTCTGCGCCCTGCTGGGCCTTGTGCTGGGCAGCGTGCGCGCGGCGTTTCCGGTCAGGGGGCGGGCGGCGATCCTGCCGGATATGGCCCTTGTGGGGGCTGTCCTGCTGGGCCTGCAGAGCTATGCCGCCGCCCTGAGCGCCGGGGGCGTGCTGCGATGGTATATGCCGGGCAGCGCCTTTCTCTGCGCCTTTGGAGCCGAACGGCTTCTGCGGCCTGCCCTGCGGGCGTTGGAACAGGGGCTGTTCTGGCTGGCAGCGGGGCCGCTCCGGCTGGCCCGGCGGGCATTGCAGCCGCTGGCAGCAGCCCGCAAAAAACGGGCGGAGCAGGTCAGAGCGCGCCGCACGCAAAAAAGAAGCGCAAAAAAACCGAAAAAGAACTTGCCAAGCACACGGCGGTTGTTGTATAATTCTAACGTATCAAAGTAAGAGTACAGGCGTTTCGGGCCTGCTGAGCACAGGAGGCGCTGAAAAAATGGCAAATACCACCCGGAAAAAGCGCAGACGCAGCCCGTTTGTGCGGACGATCCTTCGTCTTTTCTTCATTCTGCTGCTGTTGAGTATGCTGGCGGCCTACATCTCCAATCAGGTGTCCATCAGCTCCCGGCGTGCGGAATTGCAGACGCTGAACGAGCAGATCGAACAGCAAAAGACCCAGAACGAGGAGATGAAGCGCATCCTCAGCGGCGATGCTGACGATGTGACCGAGTGGGTCGCCCGGGATTCTTACAACTACGCAGCCCCCAACGAGCGCATCTTTGTGGATGTGACCGGCAACTGAGGGCACACCCCGCCGGGCAGCTCTGCGGACAGACCCGGTGCCCCCACAAAAAGAGAGCAAGGAGTATTGAGTTTTGGCAATTGAGGTAGGGAACGTACTGGAAGGCCGTGTGACCGGCGTAAAGCCCTTTGGCGCGTTTGTTGCGCTGCCTGAGGGCAAATCGGGCATGGTCCACATTTCCGAGGTGTCCAATGAATATGTGCAGGATATCAACACGGTGCTGCACGACGGCGATGCTGTGAAGGTGCAGGTCATCAACATTGCACCGGACGGCAAGATCGCGCTGTCCATCAAGCGGCTGCTGCCGCCGGCACCCCGTCAGCCGCGCAGTGACCGTGGGCCCCGGCCCGGCGGCCCGCGCCAGAACGGCCCCCGCGAGGGCGGCCATTTCGGCAATTCCCGCGGCGGCGGACGGCCCCCTCGTGAGGGCGGGCGCGGCCCTGCCCGGGATGCAGCACCCCGTGTGTGGCAGCCCAAGGCCCCGGCCAAGAGCGATAACCTGAGCTTTGAGGATATGATGAGCCGCTTCAAGAGCCAGAGCGAGGAAAAGATGGCCGACCTCGACCACGAGACCAACAACCGCCGCGGCGGCGGTTATGCACCGCGCTCCCGCCGCGGCCGCTGAGCCATAGAACGAACCTGGCCTGCCCCAGCGGGGCGGGCCTGTTTTTTGGTGGTGCGGCAACGCCCACGGACAAGAAAGGAACCAGAATGCCTGCAAAATTTGAACTGATCGCACCCTGCTTCTTTGGCTGCGAGGCAACTGCGAAATTTGAGCTGACCCGCATCGGGGCCGAGAACATCCGGGTAGGGGATGGCCGCCTGACCTTTGCGGGCGGGCCGGAGATGATCGCAGCCGCCAACCTGAACCTGCGCACGGTGGAGCGCGTGATGCTGCTCCTCAACACCTACCCCGCTTCCACCTTCGATGAGCTGTTTGACGGCGTGTACAGCATCCCCTGGGAAGAGCTGCTGCCCGCCGATGCCGCTTTCCCTGTGACCGGCTCTTCCCTGAACAGCCAGCTCACCAGCGTGCCTGCCTGCCAGAGCATCATCAAAAAGGCTGTGGTCAAGCGCCTGATGAACAAGCATCATACCTCTGTTCTGCCCGAGACCGGCGCGGAGTACAAGATCCGTTTCATGCTGCGCAAGAATGTCTGCGAGATCATGCTGGATACCACCGGCGAGGGTCTGCACAAGCGCGGCTACCGCCGCAACGCCATGGAGGCCCCCATCCGTGAGACGCTGGCCGCGACCATTGCCGACCTGGGCCGTGTCCGCCGCGACAGTCTGGTGGAAGATCCCTTCTGCGGCAGCGGCACCCTGCTGATCGAAGCCGCCCAGAAGGCCATGAATATTGCCCCCGGCCTCAAGCGCCGCTTTGCCGCCGAGCGTTACAGCTTTGTACCCGCTTCCCTCTGGGCCGAGCAGCGCCAGAAAGCGCTGGCAGAGTCCAAGCTGGATGTGGGCTTTGAGGCCTTTGGCTACGATATCGACCCCGCCGCCGTGGCACTGGCCAATGCCAACGCAAAGCTGGCCGGTGTGGAAAAGCGCTGTCATTTTGAGGTGGCCGATGTCGCTGACTTTGCGGCAAAGCCCGAAGCCATCGTTCTGACCAATCCCCCGTACGGCGAGCGGATGAACACCATCGAGGGTGCCGCCAAGCTGGCCCGCACCCTGGGCCAGCAGATGGCCGAGCATCCCTGCGCGGGCCTGTACGCCATCACTGCCGATATGGAGTTTGAGAGCCACTACGGCAAGCGCGCCAACAAGCGCCGCAAGATGTACAACGGCATGATTCCCTGCCAGCTGTATATGTACTACGAGGCCCCCAAGTTTGAGCACAAGGCAAAGCCGATGCCCAAGCAGGGCTTTGACGGGAAGCGTACCGTCGAATTCAAGAAAAAGTAAACAGGAGAACAAAAAGACATGGACGGTCGGATGCGGCCTTATCTTCCGGAGCTTACCATCCGGGATTATAATATCTACCAATGGTACCTGCGGGGCGTGCAGTATCAGCTGAACACGACCTACGGGCTCTACTCGTGCAGTCAGCTGCAGCACAACGGGGTTCTGTTCGCACTGCTGTCAGACAGCCTGGCCGGGCGGGAGGCGACCTGCAAAAAGGTGCGCCTGCCCTGGACGCTCTGCTGGAGGCCGATGATGTGCCAGACCCAGGGCATCCGGCTGGCCGCGCAGGTGGAGGTGCTGCTGGGCTGGCATAAGCTGCAGGACCGCCGCAGTGACGAGCTGCCCTTCAAACAGCGGGTGAAGCGCACCATCGACCGCATCCTGCTCCGCCGCGCCTACGAAAAGGCCGTGCAGGAGAACCCTGCGCTGGAACGGCTGTTTGAACAGGAGCAGGAGCAGGCGATCGTTCAGATGAACCTGAACGCCAAGAACTACACCGAGGTTGCCGAGCCTATGAGCAACATCTACGGCGCGCTCTACTCCACGCTTGCCACCGATGAGAACAGCCAGCGTAAGAGTATGCGCTATATCGGCAGCTGCATCGGGCGGGTGTTCTACCTGCTGGATAAGGCGGGCCGTGTGGCCGATGACAAGCGGGCCGAGCGGTACAATGTGTATCTGGTCAATGGTGTCGAGGACCCCGGTGCTGCACTGGAAAATGCCCGGCGGCAGTCGCTGGCTGCAGCAAACGATCTGGTGCGCGCCTACGGGATGCTGGATGTCAAGCTGAACAAGAGCCTGATCGACAATATTATGATCCTGGGCCTGCGCCATGCGGTGGAGCCGCTGGACCCGGAGAACCAGCCCGTGCGCTGGGAGCTGCCGTGAAGGCCCGCAAGAGCTGGGCGATGGCCTACTGTGGCATGGCGGCTGCCCTGAGCGTGGCCCTGATGCTGCTGGGGGCCGTGGTGCCGGTGCTGATGTTCATTGCCCCGGCGGTGGCCAGCCTGCTTATCGCTACGGTCTGCGTGGAGTGCGGCAGGACCATGGCCCTGACAGCCTACGGAGCGGTGAGCCTGCTCAGCCTGCTCTTTGTGCCGGATAAGGAGGTGGCGCTGGTCTTTGTGTTCCTGCTGGGGTATTACCCACTGGTCAAGCCCCGGTTTGAGCGCATCCACCTGCCGCTGGTGCGGGTGCTGTGCAAGCTGCTGCTCTGCAACGGTGCCGTGCTGGCCATGTACGGGCTGGTGCTGCTGCTGGTGCCTGCGGGCAGCATTTCGCAGGAGCTGAAGACCACCGCGCTGGTGGTCTCGCTGGCCACCCTTGCCATGGGCAACGTGGCTTTTCTGCTGTATGACCGGGCGCTCCACAACCTGCTGCAGGTGTATCAGCTGGTGTGGCGGCCGAAACTGCATAAGATGCTGGGAAAAAGATAATGGGTCAAACCCCTCAGGCGGGCTTACGCCCGCCAGCCCCCCTAATAGTGGGGCCCTTGGCATTTCGTAAAGTTTCCCTATATACACAAACTGTATTGCTCTGCCAAGGCCGCCCCTAGTAGGGGCGGTGTCATCCCGAAGGGATGACGGTGGGGTTTAATAGCAGGGCTTTGTCTAAGAGGATTCTAATTGAGAGGAGTGATGTCTACCACCAGTTGACACAAAGCGCCGGGCCACACGGGTGACAGCCGTGAGGGTGACGAGGAGAGGAATCATCGAAAAATTCGGCGGATGTTTCTCCGGCTGACCATGGGCTATACCAGCCGCAGAGAGGGGCAAAAATCGGCAGTGATACCGTAACAGATCCCCTCAAAGAAAGCCATACAAGAACATAAACTGTTACAGGAGGCTGACAGCTGTGCTGCGCGCGTTTTTTGCGCCGGGCTGTCGGCATGGAGGTGTTTTGTATGTGTGGCATTGTTGGTTATGTTGGAAAACGGAATGCACAGGATGTTTTGCTGGATGGTCTGGAAAAGCTGGAGTACCGCGGCTATGATTCCGCCGGTGTGGCCCTGGCTTTGGAGGGCGGCATCCGGGTGGTCAAGAGCAAGGGCCGTCTGGCTGAGCTGCGCAAGCGGCTGGCGGTGGAGGCCCTGGCCCGGAGCGGCTGCGGCATCGGCCATACCCGGTGGGCGACCCATGGGGAGCCCAGCGATGTGAACAGCCATCCGCATTCCACGCCCCGGGTGAGCATCGTCCACAACGGCATCATCGAGAACTATGGTGTGCTGAAGGAGCGGCTCATGGCCAAGGGCTATACCTTTGAGAGCGAGACCGACACCGAGGTCCTGGTCAAGCTCATCGACAGCTGCTATGAGGGCGAGCCCCTCAAAGCCCTGCGCGCTGCTCTGGCCATGGTGCGGGGCAGCTATGCGCTGGCTGTTCTGTTCCGGGATTTCCCGGATACCCTGTTCGCGGTCAAGCGGGAGAGCCCGCTCATCGTGGGCTGGGGCGAAGAGGAAAACTTTATTGCGTCGGATATCCCGGCGCTGCTGAAATATACCCGCCGGTACAGCGTGCTGGAAGAGGGGGACATGGCGGTGGTGAACGCCGACGGCATCCGCTTCTACAATGAGTTCGCGGAGCCGGTGGAGCGGGAGGTTCTGACCGCCAACTGGGATCAGGAAGCCGCTGAAAAGGGCGGCTACCCGCACTTCATGCTGAAGGAGATCAACGAACAGCCTGCGGCCATCACGGCCACGGTGAGCCCCCGTGTGGAGAACGGTCTGCCCGACCTGCGCGTTCCTGAGCTGACGGATGAGCGGCTGCGCCGCATTGGCACGGTGCATCTGGTGGGCTGCGGCACGGCCATGCACGCGGGCATGGTAGGCAAGGCTGCCATCGAGGCGCTGGCCCGGGTGCCTGCACAGGTGGAGATTGCCAGCGAGTTCCGCTACCGGAACCCCATCCTGCGGCCGGAGGATCTGGTCATCATCATCAGCCAGTCGGGCGAAACCAGCGATACGCTGGCCGCCCTCAAGCTGGCCAAGAGCCGGGGCGTGCCGGTGCTGGCCATTGTGAACGTGGTGGGCAGCAGCATTGCCCGCGCGGCGGATTATGTCATGTACACCTATGCCGGCCCTGAGATCGCCGTGGCCTCCACCAAGGCCTACATGGTGCAGATGTGCGTGCTCTACCTGTTCGCCCTGCGGCTGGCTTACGCCCGGGGAATGCAGACCGATGCCGAGATCCGCCGCCTGACGGCAGAGCTGCTCCGGGCCGGGGAGGTCATCAAGCCCCGCCTGGCTGATTGTGAGCAGATCAAGTATCTGGCCAGCCGTTTCGTCAATACCCAGAGCTGCTTCTTCATCGGCCGCGGGTTCGACTATTCGCTCTCGCTGGAGGGCAGCCTGAAGCTGAAGGAGATCAGCTATGTCCACTCGGATGCTTATGCGGCGGGTGAACTCAAGCATGGCACCATCAGTCTGGTAACAGACGGCGTGCCGGTGATCGCCCTTGCCACCCAGAAGCAGGTCTACGAAAAGACCATCTCCAACGCCAAGGAGACCAAGAGCCGCGGCGCGAAGGTCCTGCTCTTCACCACCCGGGATGCTGTGGTGCCCGATGGCGTGGCCGACTATGTGGTGCGTCTGGATGACTACGATGACCTGCTGATGCCCCTGCAGCTCATCGTTCCGCTGCAGCTGTTTGCCTACTATATGGCTGTTCTGCGCGGCTGTGATGTGGATAAGCCCCGCAATCTCGCCAAGAGCGTGACCGTGGAATAACCGTAGAATCAGAAATCAAGCCTTGCCAAACCCGCCCGCTGGTGGTATACTATCTAGGTAACCGATGCTGGTGTGGCGCAATGGCAGCGCAATTGATTTGTAATCAGTGGGTTGCAGGTTCAACTCCTGTCACCAGCTCCAAAAAGACCTCAAAACGGAAAACGTTTTGGGGTCTTTTGCTGTTATAGGAAGTGCTTTTATTGCGGTAAAACGCAGGAAAATAGAGAACGACAGAAAAAGAGAAAATCCGTGGAAAAAGTAGTTGACAAATGCCACTTCAGATGATAAAATATACAGGCAGTCAGCGATGACTGCAAATAGGATATGGGCGTGTTCCCGAGTGGCCAATGGGGACAGACTGTAAATCTGCTGCTTTTCAGCTTCGGTGGTTCGAATCCACCCGCGCCCACCAAGATAAAACACCTAGAGACGTAAGTTTCTGGGTGCTTTTCTTTTGCTGTAACCCACAGTTAAACCCACTTTTGCGGGAAACTATGCGAAAATCAGCAAAAATAGGCTGCCACGCATCACACTCGCATGGCAGCCTTTTCGTTACCCTCTCACCACGACATTGTAAAGCATCTCTAGGAACTGCACCGCGCTGGGTGCACCGGTCAGTGGGTAGCCAGCCAGTTGCTGAACGCCCTCGGGGTTCAGCGCCCAGGCTTTCTCTGCTGCACGCCGGACGGCACTTTGAATGGCGGACCACTTGCAGTGCCGCTGTTTTGAGATGGGGGTATAGATCTACTTCTGTACGGCTTCCAGCCGGTCCTCCTGCTCACAGATCAGAGCCACGCAGTCACAGAGAACACGGTAATTCTTTGAGCTCCGGGTGATTCCCAGTGGCCGGAGGATTTGATCCAGCTGGGCAGGGGAGTCCGAAATTTTCACGTCGGGCATAGTTTACACATCCTTTCTATCCAACTTTAACCGGAAAATGTCAGAATGTGCCGGATAATGCGGAATGCGTCGGAATATGCCGAAATATGCCAAAAGAAAACAGCCCCGAGGAACCATCAGGCTCCCCGGGGCTGCTGCTATGTACTCTTACTTGATCTTCCCCTGCATCTGATCCAGCAACTCATCGGCGCGGATGGCCTCGGGAGTAAAGCTGTTATTCTCCCACCATGCCCAGATGGCGGCAGCGGTGGTCAGGCCAGCCGTCACCCACTGCTCTACGCTGGCGCTGTCGATGGGCAGCACCGGCTTGCCTGCTGCACTCAGCAGCTGATTGACGAGGGCCAGTGCCAGCACAACAGTGCGGGCGATGGTCGCGGCGGGGATGGCGGGGGTGTTGTTCCCAGTGATGTGTGCGTTCATATTGTCAGTTCCTTTCTTCAGTCGTGGATGGGTAAAGCGCAGGCTCTCTTGTACAATTCCGTACCGGTGCCGTTGCCGCCCATCACATGATAGGTCTTGTAGAGGTAATTCAGGTTGCGCAGGCCGTCGCGGGTGATGTACCCCAGCTCCATAAAACGGTAGCACTCGGTATAGATGCGGTCGTGCAGCAGGGCCAGCACCGCGTCCCACAGGGCCTTGATCTTGGGGATGGCGGCAAGGATCGCGCCGCCGATCAGAGCACAGAGCCACCCGGCCCAATACTCCGTGATAAACTGCCACATCGGTCTCACCCCTCCTCATCATCTTCCCACGCCTGCTGGATGCGCTGTCCGTTGTGACACACCGCATCCAGAACGGCATCTGCTTGGATATTGGATGCCAGCAGGGCCTTGTCCTGGGTACTCATGTTGTAGTACCCCGTGAACACCTCACCATCTGCCAGAGGCGCTGCTACGGTGATGCGGTCGATCTTGTGCTCTTCCAGTGTAGCTAGAACCTCTGAGAGCCAGGGTGCGTATGGTGCATCTGAAATCAGATAACTTGCCATCGGTCTCACCACCTGACCTGCCCCAGCCCGGCCCGCTGGATGATGGCGGCGTAGTCCTTATACGCATGGCTCAGGTCTACCGGGCCGCTCACGCCGTGGATTTTGCCGCTGCTTGTGTACTGCCACATGCCGTGGCGGCGGGTGGGGCGCTTGCCGCGGTAGTCCGCGATCCACAGATCGTAAGCAGCGAGGGCTGCCATGTCGAGGGCGGTATCCGCGAAATTGGTGTAGGTGTACACCATTGCATACAGCCCCCACGCTTCTAGTTGGGCAGCGGCTTCGGCCACGCGGGCGGACAGCTTTGCGGGGGCCATGGAGCGCAGGCGGGGGTCCTCCACATCGATGGCAAGGGGCAGCTGGAACGTTTTGCCCCGGAGAGCTGTTTTGAGGGCGGCCAGCTCCTCCTCCGTCTGCCGCTGCGTGACCGCACAGGTGTAGTAATAGCCGCCCACGGGCAGGCCCAGCCGGGCACACTCGGCGTAGTTGCGGGCGAAGGCCGGGTCAACGTAGGGCTTGCCGCCCTTGCTGCCCAGCACCCGCAGCATCACGCCGTCGATTTTGCCGCTGCGCTTCACCGCGTCCCAGTCGATGCTCCCCTGCCAGCGGGAGACATCCATAATTTCAGCCATAGCGTCCTCCTTACTGTGTGATTTCCTCAAAGCCGCTCTTGATAAGAATCGCCTTGACCTTCTCCTTCAGCAAGCGGGGGCAGCGCTCATACAGAGCCTTTGCCTCCTCCATAGTCTCAGCAGACATGATTTCCTGTGCCCATAACGTAGCCATCATAAATACTACCATCCTTTCGATTTTTTGTGTGATTTTACGCATAGACAGTCTCGCTCATCTCAAGCAGACACTGTTTCAGCATCTCGTTTTCCTTTTGCAAAGCAGCCAGTGTTTCAGGCAGCTGCGCCATCTGGGTCTGGGCGCTCTCCACCGTAGCAAGCCGCTCCTCCAGTGTAGGGGTCGGCTTCGGTGCATCGGCAGGGTCAGGCTGCGTGCCGGCCTCCACCACAACGTAAGCCTCCGGCTGGTCGTCCATGCTCCACAGAGCCTCGCCAACAGCAGCCGCTGCATTGTGGGCGTTGATGGCATCCACAACGGCAGAATAGGCATCACACGCTTCCTGCGTGATGACCGGCTTCAGGATTTTTGCTCCGGGTTTTATCTCCATTTGCGTTCACCTCACTTCCAGCGGCCATAGGCGATCCAGTTGACATACTCCCGACTTCCGGAAACATTGATGTACATAGATGTTGTTGTTTTGGAAGTAAAGCCAAGGTTTTTACCGTCCGGGTACTGCGTTTGAAGCGACCCAATGCAAGAGTAATTTGCATTTGCAAAGGCAACAGGAAAAGACACTCTATCCATGCCCGTTCCCCAGCAGATCTGCGTTCCATCGGTATAGCGCACATAATAGGTTCCACTTGTATAGACCGCCGAAGCACCAGCCGGGCCTTGCGGGCCGGTTGCGCCTGTGGCACCTCTGGCTCCCGTTGCACCGGTAGGCCCTTGCGGCCCCTGTGGGCCGGTGGCTCCGGTGGCACCCTCGGGGCCCTGCGCACCGGTATCTCCTTTGTCGCCCTTTGCGCCTTTCAGGCTGGCGATCCAGGCAGATTCACTGCCGGTGTATCCAAGCTGAACAGCCAGCGCATAGGCCGACTGGCCATCAAAGGTTCCGGCTTCTTTGGCCTGCCTCACAGCATTGGTGGCCGCATTGGCCGCGTTGGTGCTGGCTTTCTCTGCCCGGTCGGCATCGGCCTTTGCCGCCTCCGCGCTGGTGGATGCCTCCCCGGCCTTGGTGACGGCGGTGGAAGCGCTCCCCGCAGCGGCGGTGGCCTGCTGGGTGGCGGTGTTTGCCGCAGCGGTGGCCGTCTTGGTGGAGGCCGCTACGTCGTTCAGGGCCGCGGTGCGGGCCTGTGCGATGTTCTGCAAGGCGGTGGTGTGCTCCGTCTCCGTGTCCTGCAGGGCCTGCTTGGCGGCGGTCTCGCTGGTCTTGGCTGCCTTCTCGCTGGCGGCGGACTTGGTCTCGCTGCTCTTGGCTGCCTCCGCGCTGTCCTTGGCGGCAGCAGCACTGCTGGTAGCTTTCTCCTCCAGTGCGTTGATGCGCTCCCGGGCAGCGGCCAGCAGCTCGTCGGTGGGGATGCCGGTCACACCGTCCCGCACGAGGCCGCAGAGCGCCTCGTCCAGCCGGGTGTCGGTGATCTGGCCCGTAGAGATGCTGGTGGAGCCTGCCGGGCGGGTGATCTCGGCAAGGCAGAGATCGTAGATCAGCTCGGTGCGGGAGATGGCGGGGGCCGTGGGTGTGCTGGATGCCGTGCCCTGCAACACATGCAGACTGGCGGCTCTGGCACCGGCATCATAGCGCATGACGATGCGGTCGATGCGGGGGAGAGACGGGTCGGCCAGCGGCATGGTCAGGGTGTCGGCCTCCCGCTTGGTGATGGAGTAGCCGGTGAAGCGGCTGGGGTGCACCCAGCCACGGCCCGCCCCCACGGTGACCTTCAGCCCGTCTGCGGCTGTCACCGGGAAGTCCTCAGCTCCGCTGAACACACCCGAGGTGAGGCCCGCAAGATATGCCGCCACGTCTGCGGCATCGAAGTCGTAGCCGTTGGCGGGGTATAAAACGATTTTGCTCAAAAAGATCATCTCCTTACAACCTGCGCCAGACCGGCGTGCCCAGCCGCACGGTGCGGGTGGTGCTGTCGCTCTGGCTTTGGGTAATGACATCGGCCACCCGAACGGTGGCCTTGTAGCCCAGCTCCGGGATGGTACAAAAGGCCACGTCACCGGGGGAAAGGCCCTCGGCATCGATGGTCAGCTCAATGGAGCCGGTGCGGAGCTGTTCCAGCAGCTTGTTGGTGCCCCGGGCCATGAGCCGTTCGAGGTAGGCTTGGCTTTTGGTGGTCTCGCCCTTTTCCTCGTCCGGCTGCACGTCCCGGGCATCGACGTAAAGCTCCCGCCGGTCGGCACCGGTGGCATCCGTCAGGCCCACGGTGACGGTGGCGCGGTTCTCGCCCTCGCCAGCACCCTGCACCACGGCCACGTTGGCGTAATCGGAATCCCCGAAGGCCCACGCAGCCTGCTGCAGGTTGCCCCACCTGGTGGAAAAACGGTTGTTTGGGTCAGCGGTGGGCCGGTAGACCTCGAACAGTAGTTTTTTCTGGTCGTTTTTACCACTGAGCCGCACCCGGAAGCCCAGATCACAAGCCGCGCCGATGGTCATCAGGTAGTCCATGATGCTGCCGCCGGAGGTCTGTGCAGTGTAGGTGGTGTCAAAGCCCACAGCAGCACCCAGCTCCAGCTTGGGCCACGGCTGCATTGCGCTGACCAGTCTGCGCATGGCCTGTTCAGCGTTCTCGTTCTTCACGATGCTGGTACAGGCCCGCTTGGTGAAGATCCACGTCCCCGGGAAGCCGGTGACCACTAGAGTGCTGTCGGTGTTCTCGTTGCTCCGGTGGCAGATGCGCATGGGCACATCGCTGTCACTGCGGCGCAGCCAGCGGCCCTCCCGGAGAAGGGACAGGTTCTCCTCGGTGGGGCGTACCTCCAACGTGAAGCTTCCCTCGGTGTTGTAGGGCTCGTCCCAGTAAAGGCTCACCCACACCTCAATACGGCCCAGCCGGGCGAGGGTCAGCTCATCCAAAACATCCAGTGTCACGAGATCACCTCCGGCAGAATACCGCTCACCATGGGATAAAAGCGCACCGTCACCTGCAGGCTGGTCTCGCCGCTGTCGGCGGTGGCCTTGAGCAGGTTGTCTCCGGGGGCCAGCTCCAGCAGGTCAGAATCTTCATCCAGCAAAGAAAAGATATTCTCTTCCGTGCCGTCCTCTGTCCGCTTGACTGCCAGCTTGTCGGTGGTGGTGCGGTAGATCTCGATGACCTGCCCGGGGGTCAGGGTGGTCAGGATGCGGATGCTCTGGCCCGTGATGATGTTCAGCACGCACGGGTTGACCACAGCGCCGTCGCTCTTGAGGGTGGCCGTGAAGGGCACGCTCAGCGCCCCAGGGTTATAGGCATTCAGCCAGCCGATGGAGGTGCGCACGCCGAACCGATGGGGCTTGGAGTAATTCACCGGCAGCCTGAAGCTGGGCACAAAGCCGTTGATGCAGAAGCTCTGGGCGGTCAGATCGTACCAGAAGGGCTTGGGGCAGAAGAGCATGAAATCCAGCACCGGGTAGGGGTGGATGCTCTTTGTGTAGGGGGTCTTGGAAAGCACAAAACGGCAGAAGAATCTATCCTCGAAGTACATGGAGCCGCTGGTGAAGTAGGGCAGCTTTTCCAGAAGCAGGGCGGCATCCGCGTCGCCGTGGGGGCTGTGGCAGTGGATGATGAGTTCACGGCTCACCCCGGCCACGCTCTGGCGCTCCACGCTCACGCCCACCTGGTTCACGCCCTGAGCGGTCTGCACGTCTACGTCCACGCCGTTGATGGGGTCGAGGGAGTAGGGCGTGCCGTAGTCCCACCCGATGTCGAGAGTGGCCCCGGCATCCGTGACCAGCTGCAAATGGTCTTTTCTGAATGGCATTGTGGAGCCCTCCTTTCATCGTTTCTGGGCCTTGGCCCGGTCAGCTTCCCAGCGTGCTTCCCGCTGGAGGTCTGCTGCCGTCTGGGCCTTGCTGTAAATATTTTGGGTGATGTTGGTGTCACCCTCCCGGTGGTACTGGTTGGCAGCTGCGGCCACCTGTGCCGTGCCGGAAGCGGCCACGCTGCGAGAGATGGCCATGTTGTCCGATAGCACCAGAGAATTGGCTTGCCGCACCATCTCGGCCAGCTTGCTGTTTGCGGCCAGCAGGGCCTCGGTGTTGGCCTCCACAGCGTCGGTCAGGTCTTTGTCCGGGGTGGGGGCTGTCGGCGTGGTGGAGCCAGGTTTTGTGCCTGTGGCGGTCTTAGCGATGTCATCCAAACTGCGCTCCACCTTTGTCTGGACCCCGTCCACATAGGTAGTCACGGTCTTGTAGGAGCGCTCCACGCCGTCCACCAGTTTGGTACCTGCCTCGGTGACGGTCTTGGTCACCCGCTGGGTGATCTTGCCGGTCTCGTCCTTCAGCTTCTCGGTGAGCACTTTGGTGGTCACGGTGCTGCCGTCTGCATTGGTGGTCTTGCTGGTGTCGGTCATGCTCTCGATGACCTTCTGGGAGTTGTTGGAAGTGCCGGAGCTGGGGTTGTTGGCAGCTTCCTGCTGTTTTTTCCGCGCCTCCTGCCGGGCCTTGCGGTCGGCAGCGATCTTGTCGGCGTAATCCCAGGCGGGGTTGCTGATGTAATCCACATGGTCGCCCCAGAGCCACGCCACGGAGTTATACATGCCGATGAGGCCGTTGATGAGGATGACAAAGCCCTCGATGCCCGCCGCCACAATGCGCATTAGGCCCTCGAATATGTAGCTCATAAAGTCCTCAACGCCCGCCCAGACGGACTGGAAGCCGTTGGCCACATCCTTGTTTTTGCCGGAAAAGCTCAACAGGGCACCCACCAGCATCCCGATGAGGGAGATGACGAAGAGGATGGGATTTGCGTCCATGGCGGTGTTCAGGGCGATCTGGCTCGTGGTTGCGCTGGCTGCGGCGGGCACGAACTGCGCCACCAGACCCATGGCCATTTGGCTCAGGTTCCCGAACACGCCGGAAAGGGCGCTGCCCAGCTGGTTCAGGGCCCCCATGGCTACGGCCTGAATCTGGGTCTGCTGCTCCTTGGTGCAGGCCTGCCAGAAGTAGCTGGCAGCCCACAGGCCCAGGCTCTCGAGGTCGCCATCCTTGAGGGCCGTTGCCAGCGTTTCGATGGCCCCCAGCGCATCCGTCTGGATGTCGGACTGGATTTGCGCCCAGCCCTCGGTGAGCTTGGTGCGGAACTGCTCTGTGATGGTGGCCCCTACGGTGGCAAAATCCGGGCCGTAGTCGCTGAGGGTCTGGGCGATGTTCTGGATGGCCTGCTCTGCCGCTGGGGCCCCGGTGTTGATGCCGTTGACAAGGCCCTGCGTGACATTCTCGCCGATCTCAGTGAACGCCTTCGAGGGCGAGTGGATGCCCAGCACGTTCTTGACGGTACTCACCATGCCGTTGACTTTGCCCTTGACTGTGGACACCAGCGTGTCCCACATCCCGGTGATGCCGTTCAGCAGGCCGGTGACGATGTTCTCGCCGATGTGGCCCCAATCATCCATACTGCCGTCCCACACGCCGGTCAGTTTTGCGATGCAGGCAAGGGCGGCTTCTCCCAGGTTCTCAATGCTGCGGAGAATGCCGTCCACCAGTGTGGTCAGAAGGGCCGCACCACAGTTCAGAAGGTCGGGCAGATGGGAGATCAGCGCGGCAGAGAACTTTGCAATCAATTCCGCTGCTGCTGTGATCAGCTGGGGCAGGTTGTCGGTGATGCCGATGATGAGCTGTTCCAGCATCTGGATGCCGGCATCGAAGATCTCGTCCTGATGGTCAGCCAGATACTGCACCAGCTTGGTGATGACCTGAGTTGCTGCCGATGCCAGCCCGGGAATCTTCTGAACAACACCTGCGGTCAGATTTTCCAGAATGCCGCTGGCTGCGTCTAGCATGGCCGCCGGGCCGCCCTCATTCAGAGCGCTCGTCAGGGTATTCAGGCAGTCGGTGCCCCAGTTGGCGGCTTCCTTCAGGCCCGGCTCCATGGCCTCGAACAGGTCGATGCTCAGGTTCTCTGCCGTGGTCTGGAGGCTTTCCATGCTGTGCTGGAAGGTGTCCGTCATGGTCTGGTAGGCGGTGTCGGTCGCTCCGGCACTGTCCACCATCTGGGCCAGCACGCCGTTGAATTTGTCCGCGCCGCCGGACACCAGGGAAAGGGCTCCCGTGCCAGCTTCTACGCTGGACCACAGACCGGCAAAGGCGGTGCCATCATCGCCCACGCTGTCATACAGAACTTGCAGCACATCGCCCAGGCTCTTGCCGTCAGCACTCAGCTGGGCAAAGCTCTTGCCGGTCTGCTGCTGTAAAATCTTGCCTACGGTCGAGCCGGTGTCTCCCAGCTCGTTCAGCATGGATTTTGTGTAAGTGGTCGCCTCGGCAGTGGCGATACCGTTGGCGGTCATCACGGCCAGACCACTGGACAGGTTTTCTACGCTGACGTTGTAAGCAGCAGCCAGCGGGATGACACGGCCCATGCTGGAAGAAAGCTCGTCCACGCTGGTTTTGCCCAGGTTCTGGGTGGTCAGCAGTACATCCGAAACGTGGGTCGCCTGGTCGGCGCTCAAGCCGTAGGCGTTCAGGGCAGTGGTCAGGATATCCACGGCGGAGGTCGTGGAGGTAAAACCGGCGGTTGCCAGTTTCGCTGCCTGGCCTGCAAATTCCACAGCGTTGGCCGTGTCCTGCCCGGCGCTGATGGCCTGGTAGGTAGCCTCGGCAATATCCGTGGCCGCAATGCCCATGGTGTTGGACATGTCCGTGATCTGACTGCCCAGCTTCTGGATCGAAAGCTTGCCAAGATCGGCGATGGTCCCGACTTTGGCAAGCGATGTCTCGTAGATGGAGCCGTTCCGGATCGCGCTCTGGGCAAGATTCGTCAGCTGGCTGCTGGCCGTCTTTACCAGGTCTGCGATCAGCGTTCCGGCGGCGACGGTCATGCTGCTGACACCCTGCGTGAAGCCGCTGGTGTCCAACTTGGTGTTGCCGGTAACGCTAAAATCAAATGCCACTGTGTCCACCTCTCAATCGGAGCGCGGGCACAGGGGCACAGGCTGCTATAACTTGATTTCTACCTCCCGCTTGCATGCGGGGTTTTTGCATTTTACCCACAAACCGTGGGCGCAGGCTTCGGGAGCCGCCCACACGGGCAGCGCTCTGCCGCAGAAGGGGCAGGGCACCGGGGCGCGGGAATCAGCCGAAGCGGTTGAGGAAAGCGTCCTCGTGCTCTTGCAGGGTCTCGTTCCGCTTCACCCCCTTCAGTCCATCCGGCAGGACGAAGCGCTCTTTCAGGGTCTCGTAGTAGTCCCGGTCGGCTCTGTCCATGCCGGAGGTGTCCTTGCCCCGGATCTCCACGATCTTGCCCAGCGGCGTTTCCGGCGGCAGGGCATGAAGCAGTGCTTTGAAGCGCCACCAGTGCACCTTGTCAGCGGTCAGGTCGATGCCGTAGGCCTGCTGAAAGGCCCCCACGATGTAGTCGGCATCGCACCGGTAGTCCAACACAGGCTCGTCCTGTGGGTCGCTGCTGCTGCCAGTCCCGGTGCGCTCCTCGTACTCGGGGCCACCGCCCTGGCAGAAACGCACCAGAGATTCAAAGGCTTCCGGATACTGCGCCACCGGAATCGGCTCCACAAAGAAGAGCGGGATGGCCGATGCAATCAGCCGGGCGCTGTCCTCGTTGGTTTTGACGCGGCGGGTGCGGATCAGCAGCCAGACCATGGGCCGGAAGTCAGGGTCGATAGCGCGGCCCTCCCACTCGGTGGGCAGGGTGTCCGTCAGCAGGTCATGCATTGTCCAGTGCCTCAAGCTCTGCCTTCAGCTGGGCACGGCGGGCGGCCTTTGCCGCTTCCTGTGCCCGAAAATCCACCATGGCGGGATGTGCCTTGACTGCGGCCCGGCGCTGCTCACGGTTCATGGGGGCAGGGATGGCCTGTGCTGCCGAAACCTGTGCCCGCTCCTCGGCGGGGTGGATCAGCGCGCTGACACTGGCCTTTTCTGCGGCCATGGCCTCGGCAAAGGCCTTGCTGACCGTCAGGCAGGCGTTGAAGTTGCTGCCGTCCAGCCCAAGCTTCTCAGAAGCACCCCCGCCCAGAACATCATCCAGGTAGTCCATAAAGATGCGGCACTGGAGGCGCAGCCAGGCAGGGTAATTATTCTCGGGGGTGTAGCGGCTACCCTCCGTCCGAGCACGTTCCTGCTGCCGGGTCTGTGCGGCCAGCATCCGATCCACGTCATTGGCGTTCAGGGTGGAAAAATCAAATTCAATGCCGTTGATGATCATGGGGAATCCTCCTGTTACAAAAGGGCCCCCGTTCACCGGGAACGAGGGCTGTGTGGTGTTGTTATCAGACCTTGGCGGCCTTGGTGGGCAGCGTGTCGGCCTGAGTCGGGGTCAGGTAGTTGAACTCAGCCGGAACGCCAACACCCTTCACATCGCAGGCAAAACCTGCGGAGTTGTTGGCGGAGCCGCTGGCATCGGCAGTGACAATAAAGGCGGCTGCGCCCTTCTCGCCCTTGCCGGTCTTTGCGCTGAAGTAGATATAGGGGAAAACCACCTCAGTGCCGGAGCCGAACTTAATCCTGTGGGAGAGCAGGAAATCCTGCGCAGGGTCGCCCACGCAGCGGTTTCCGTTCAGGGAGAAGGTGCGCTGGGTCTCACCCTTCTCGGTGACAGTGCCTGCGCGGATATAGGCCACGTCCTCGGTGGAAGCGTTCAGTGCACCGGAGTGCTCCTTGACACGCTCTGCAAACACGATCCAGTCGCTCTCCTTGGTCTGGGTGGAGGCATCGGTCTGAATTGCAAAGATGAAATCATCGGCCTTTTCGGTGCCGGTGTAGTCCGCGCTGGGCACGATGCCCTTCTTGGTCTTGAGCGCGGCCAGGGTTTCGGAAACAGTCATAGGATGGTCTCCTTTCAAAGTTTGGGTTGATAGTAGACGAGCCGGAGCTGCATCTGCATTTTGCAGCTTCCGGAGCCATCGGTGACGATGTAGCCGGTGGAGGTGACTTCAATGCTCTGGGCTTCCTTGCCGTGTCCGCATTTGCTCAGATCAGGCAGGATGCCGCAGTCATTTTGTTCCATTACCCAGTCGGCCAGCTGTTCAAAGAAGCCGCTGTTCTCAATGGTGAGCACATCGGTCTCCCCGAACTCCCTTCGGGACAGGAAGAGGTAGTTCTTCGCCAGATCCCGCCCGGAGATGTAACTCTCCACAATGGGGTCGGTGGGGCTGTCCTCAATGGAAAAAGCGGTGGCTTCCTCTTCCAGCCCGGCAATGCGGAAGGCCGCACCGGTGGCATCCTGCTCCTCGGCGATGAGTGGACAGGTCTTGAGCCAGTCCCGCAGGGCCGTAATGGACGCTTTGTGCATTACGGCCCACCTCCCAGCTCTTTTTGGGCAGCGTTTTTGGCGAACTGGACCAGTTCGTCTTTGTGGTCAGCAATGGCCCGCTGGCCCCAGTAGGAGCCGCGCAGGTGGTTCTCCCCATGCAGACCCTGCCCCTGCGTGTGCAGGTAATACTGCCGCCGGGCATACGGGGTGTTATAGACCAGCTTGCCGCCTTTGAAGTCGGATGCCTGGTTGACGCTGTTCTTCAGCGTGCCGGTATCGAAGGGTACATAAGAATCCACAGCTTTGGCAACTTGCTGTGAGAACGCATACTGGACCTTCTGGAAGCCTTTGTCCATTTCGGCCTGAAAGCCGGGCCGGAACCTGAGCTTCAGGTCAATAACGGGTGCACTCATTTCCTCAGCTCCCCTCTACATGAAAATGCGGCAGCAGCGGCTCCCGGTTGTCGGAGACCGCCGCCACCGTGCAGCAGATGTGTGTTTTCTCGAGGGCAGCATACTCGGCTTCGGTCAGGCTGCGGACTGCGCCGCAGATGAGTTTGCCGCCCCGCTTGAGCATCCAGTGTGCCGCCTTTTCCCCGGGCGGGAGCTTTGCCCACTGGAAATAGGGCAGATAGCCCGCCGCAGGGGGCAGCCGGATGTGCACCGTCCGCTGGGGGTCGCCGCCGGAGGTGTCCAGCTTCTCCCGCCAGCTGCTCCCCGGGATGACGTGGCAGACAGGCCGGTCAGTCTCGGTGGCGGTGTCGTGGATGAGGTTCACCACAGTTACGCTGCACTGCATCAGAAGCACCCCCGATACAGCAGGCCGTGGGGGTCGCTGCCCAGTGCGTTGGAGAGGATGCTCTGCGCTTCCGCTGCAAGCCGCTCAGAAAGCGCCCCGCTGGCGAAGGTGACAGAGTAGCCATCGTTGGACACGCTGGAAGCCCCGGGCACGGCACAGGCGCTCTGGGCGGCGCTCATGGCATCGACGATCTGGGCGCAGGCATCGGCCAGCAGGGCGGCGCACCCGGCACAGGCCCTGGCGTGGGGCTCTGCCCGGCCAAAGGTGTGCCGATCGATGAGCCGTGAAGCCCGGGCGCACAGCGTATCAAAGGCGGCCTCGTCCAGCGTACCGCCCGCTGTCTGGTACTGTTCGTAGGTGCAGTAAAGCATGGTGGCCTCCTTATGCTGCGACCTTCTTCTTAACAAGAATGGTCTGGCCCTTGGTGACCTTGTAGGCGTAGACCTTGCGGCCCTGCACGGCAGATGCGCCGATGAAATCGCCAGAGCCGGAGAGATCCTGCAGGTGGACGGGAACGGCCCACTCATCGATGACGGCGAACCAGTTGGGATGACCGGCCACATACTCCACATTCTCGCCCAGGGTGGAATCCTCGAACACGGTGTAGCCTGCGATCTTGCCCACAGCGCCGGCCTGAACGACCGCGTCGCCCAGGTCGGAAGCCTTGATGAACTCGGGGCTCTTCAGAAGCAGGCCGTAGGTGTCCGGGGAGACCAGCAGCCAGCGGCCTGCGGTGGGCACGCCGATGGAGGACTGCTGAGTGCGTGCATCCACGATGTTGGCGTAGATGGTCTTTTCGGTCAGGGCGGTGGTATTGCCGAAGGCAGTGCCTGCGGTGGTCAGCTCCACGGAGCCGTCAGAATCCATCTGCAGGCCCAGAGAGTAACCGGCGCTGTCCAGGCGGTCAGCCACCAGATTGCCGGGAACGCTCTCTGCATCGAAACCATCGATGATCTCGTTCACGGCCTTGTCGTGGTCGATGTTGACGGTGAGGTAGGTGGTGTCACCGCTGGTCTGCTTTGCACCCTTGGCCTTGTCGTAGTCGTTCACCACCACCTCGGTGTCACGGACGGGAACCTTGACGGAACCTGCCTTGGGGCTGCCCTCGTAGCGGTTGTTGCAGATCACGCCGACTTTCTTCACCAGCGTCTTGCGCAGCTTGAGGTCAACCAGATTGGAATAGCGGACCTGTGCTTCATGTGCCATAAGAATATCCTTTCTCTCATTCGATGTTGATATCGGGGTTCATTGCCTTGAAGGCAGCGGTCACGGGGTCAACATCCCCGGCGGGCGGGGTGCCGTGCTCTTTGCCGCTGGAAACGTGAACGGAACCAGCACCGCCCTCTGCTGCTTCGCCAAAGGCCCAGGGATTCGCCTTGGCGGCTTCTTCCAGTGCCTTGGAGATATCGGTGGAACGGTCCTTGGACCCCTTGAGGGCATCCAGATCCAGCAGAGCCCGGACAGCCTTGACGCTGCGGCCCTTGGCTCCCAGAATGGCGGTGTTCAGGGCATTGTCAAAGGCAAAGCCCTCAGCCTGTGTCTGCATATCGCCCTTGAGCTTTGCCAGTTCGGCCTCGTACTCCTCGGGCTTCTTCTTGCCGTCAAAGGCGGCAAGGCCGTCCTGGGCGGTCTTGAGCTGAGCCTGGGTGTTTTCCAGCTGGGTCTTGTACTGCTCGGCGGCAGTCTTTTCCCGGTTGACATCGTTGCCGTTCTCGGCCATGATCCAGTTCAGCTGCTCCTCGGTAATGCCGGGGATCTTGTTCTTCACGTCTTCACGCTTCATGGTGAAAAAACTCCTTTCTGTTGGGGAAACCACGGTTTGGTGACACGGTTCTCCGTCCGTGTTTGGTTGTGGGCAGGGTACGCGCCGCCCGCCGCGATGATGCCGTCTGCCGGAATCGAACCGGCGGCCTGCTGATTACAAGGCAGCTGCTCTGGCCAATATGAGCTAAAACGGCACGAAAAAAGCGCCCCTGCCCGGACGGGCAAAGACGCTTTCGATATTTGGTTGTTACTGCCCCATTTCTTCATAGACAGGACACTTGAGACAAATTTGGTGGGCTTCATCCCAGCTGCAAGGCGGCTTGTCATTGCCCTTCAGGCAGAGAATATCATCGCCGATGTTGGAGACATCGAAACACAGACCGCAGTCGATTTTTCGATTGTAAATGGGGCAAAACCATTCTTCAAGCTTCACTTCGTCACTAATGCGGAATTCCATGCTTTTTGGCCACCTCCATCAATTTTTTGCCGCCCTCATCTAATGGGCCTAAAGTAGAAATAACACCATTTGCACGAACAGCAACAAAGCCCTGTTCTGAATAATAAACTGTTTGCCCACCATTCCATTGTGAAAGAGCAACTTTAGAAGATTCGATAATTTTATCGCAATCAGCCAAGGTCATATTTCTTTCTATCATGCGCTGGAAAACGTGGTCACGGTTCACGATCAACTCGTTGGGTGCAGATGGGGCTTCAATGAGTTTTCCGGTTGATTTAATTATACCGTTTTCTCTCATCTGCTGCAACTCTGTGTTGGCTGCATCGAAATGCTCCTGTTTGCGGGCAAGGAAGCTTGCCTTACTGCTGGCGCTTCTGCCAAACCCGGCAACACTGGTGCGGGCACTGTCTGCCCGGCCACCGGTGGCGCTGATAAAGTCCGCCAGCTCCTGACGGGCCTGCCGGAGCTTCACTGCGCTGGCGGTGGTGTCGGCCCCGGCGGCATCCTCAGCCAGATACCGGCGCTTGTACTTGCGCACGGTGCGCTCCCTGGCCCGCTGCATCTGGCTGATCTCGTACCGGGTGTATCTGCCGCCGTTGTACTCGATGTCCCGGGCGGTGAGGGCTTCCAGGTCAACCTGTGTCCATGCGGGTGCCGGGCCCAGCTCCGGGAAGATAGAAAAGAAGGTGTGACGGCAGTTCCAGCCGCACAGCCCTGCGCCGGTGCCATAACCGGTGGCAGCCTCGAAGTCCGGGTAATGCTTGCCCATGTAGTCCACCGCACCGCCCCGGTGGAACTGCCTGCCCTGCCACTCAGCGTGGGAAGGCCGGGCCCCGCCGTGGGCCGTGGTCTCGAAGAACTCCACTCCCATCTCATCGGCCCGGGCCACCTGCAGTTTTGCGCCGGTCTGGTTCACGCCGGTGAGCACCGCCCGGCGACAGGCGACTTCCAGCGTGTCAGTGTGGCCGGTGGGGTAGGTGACATACTTCATGGTGTCGGCCAGACTGTCCACCGCGCTCTTGATGGCGCTCTTGTAGTCGAACGCACCGCTGCTCACCTTGAGATGGGCACGGTCGAGAGCCGCTTCAAACTGGCCGCTGACGGTGTTGGCCGTGGTTGCTGTCAGGTTGTGGAAGGTTCCCGCCGTCTGCTGGTAGCCTGCGTTGAGCAGGGCCTGCAGGGTGGCGTTGTCGGCAAAGGGTGTGGGCTCCTTGCCGTAGTGGTAGTAAATCTCGTCCTCGGCTTCCATTGCTCGGGTGGCCGCTTCCTGCATGAGCCGCCGGATCTCGGCTTCGCTCTTGCCGGTGTAGCGGGCCAGTTTCTTCACCACGTCTTGCCGGAGGGCTTCGGTCTGTTCATACCGCCAAAGCTGCCAGTTGGCCGTGGGGGTCAGGGTGTCCATTTTGGAGATGCGCCGGGCCACGTCCCGCAGGATATCGTCCTCGACCTGCTGCCAGAGCAGCACAAGCCGGTCGGGTGCGTGGTCGAGGTAGTCCGGGGCCAGCATCAGGCACCCCCGCCGAAGCTCAGCTCAGGCTGTTTGTTTTCGTCAGCAGCTTCCTGCGCCAGTTTGCGGGCATCCTCTTCACTGACCCCGTACCGGGCAGACAGATACTTGTACCGGGGCAAAAGGCCGCTCAGGGCATCGTCCCGCATCTGGCTCATCCGGGTCTCGGCATCGGTGACATAGCTGTCGTCCCAGTCCACAGAGATGGGCGTTTCGGGGTCCACCGCCGCTCCCTGCAGGTTCTTTGCTGCCCACAGGATGGCCCGCACGATGCCCACAAGTGACCCCTCGATAGGGATCTGGTTCTTATTGGCGCTGGCCACCAGATCCTGACGGCTGCCGTTGTACTCGGTGGCCGTGGTGACATTGCCCAGCTCGAAGTTGTACCGATGACAGCCCAGGCCGCACTTGAAGCTGAACAGGTTCAGCATATCCTGCACAGCCTTGTGGTTCTGTTCCACCCGCAGGTCAGGGTTGTATTCGTGGTATTCGCTGGACTGGTCGAGGCTCCCTTCCTTTTGGGGCAGGGTGACGAACTGGCTCTGCACATCGTCATCGGGTGGAATAGAGTGTTCCACGCCCTCTTGGTCCACCACCTTGCGACAGATGTCCGCAGAGTAGAAGATCTTCTTGTGGCCCAGCCGGATATCCTCCCGGTAGTTGTCAAAGGCAAGGTCGATGCCCTGGGCCTCGGCCAGCGCTTCGGCAAAGACGCTCATGCCAAGCCCTGTGCCGCCGTCAAGGTTCTTGACTGCTGCCGGACTGAACAGGGCAAACCAGGGCGGGGAACCCTCTACGGTGATGCTTTCTGCCGTGCCCGGCGGGGCCTGCAGCGCTTCAAACACCGGAGCACCCGAAACTCCATCCGTTACCCGGAACCACTCGTTGCGGATGGTGCGCCGGGTCTCATTGCCGGTGTGGGTCTGCAGATAGACCGCGGGCTTGCCCTCCATCATGCACTCGGAGACAAAGGCCGCTTCGGTCACGATGCCGCGTTCCACCCGCAGGGGCAGGATGCAGGAAGCCGGGTCATAGTCCAGCTTCAGGCGGGTATCCGGGCCGGGAACAGCTTTCCCTTTTACGACAGTCAGGTTCTCGGCACTCAGAACAAAGGCACCGGTGCCGGACCAGTAGGCCTGTTCCACCAGAGCGTTGGCATTGCGCCAGAAGTGCAGCTCCCGGAGCAGGCCGCCCACCTGCTGCTCATCATCGCCCAGCAGATACCGGGCGGTGGCAGCGTCCTTGATCTGGAAGGTGGTGCGGTCGTTCAGAAGCAGGTTTGCCCAGTCCTCGCAGACCCGTTTCGGCATCCGCAGGGAGGCAATGGGGCGCTTCTTGGTGCCGTTTGCGTATTCAGCGGCACGGGTGTGCACCTTGGGCACGCTGCCCTGCCACCACTGCCGCCAGGTCTCGATGTGGCCGTAGTAGTCGGCATCGATGGCCCACCCGCGCGTCTTGTTCAGGTAGTTCAGAAATGCGGTGATGTTCATGTGTTGGTCAACCTCTTGAAATCGCGCTCGATGGTGTACTCGTAAGCGTCCAATGTGTCGATATCGGTGCTGCCGTCATCCAGCCGCTCGTCCACGCCGGGGTGCTTTCCGCTGTACAGGGCCGTGGCAAGGGCATCCCGGAGGGTGGCAGCTTCCGGCAGCAGCCAGAACCGCCCGCCGCCCATCAGGATGCAGGTCAGGCGGATGCGGTCATTGATGCGGATCTTGGCACTGTTCTCCACCCGGTCGGCCAGCCAGCTGAGCTTGCAGCGCCGGAGCCGGGCCCGGATGTGATTGATGAGGGTCTGCTCCGCACTGTCGCAGAAGATGAACTGGATCTCGCCCCAGCGGGCAAAGACAGCCATGCAGAACTCCAGCAGTCGGTCGGCCAGAAAGTCTGCATCCTGCGCCACAGGGTCGATGCGCTGGGATGCCAGCCCCACCACGCCGGACCAGCCCGGTAGGATGGCCGTTGCCACAAAGGCGTGTTTGGAGCCGTTGCCGCCAAAGTCCACCCCGATGCGTACCCGCCACGGGTGCAGCGGCTTGCCCACAGGCCAGAAAAAGCGCCCATCTCCGGCGGCAAGGCTGTCGGCCAGCAGGCGGTAGATCACGCCGTTGGCGGCCATCCACTGGCCGAGGATAAAGCGGTTATAGTAGACTGTGCCCGCATATTCCTGTTTCAGGTCAGAAACGAACTGGGGCGGCAGGGTGGGGTTATCGTCGATGGTATACGCCTGACAGTAGATGTCAGCATCACTGTCCAGAAACTTCTTGAACCAGTGAGTGGGGCTTTCCGGGTTGCAGGTGCCGTCAAAATGGGAGTGGGGGCAGGAAAGGCGGCTTTTCAACATCTGGAACACGCCTTCGTCCCATGTGGTGATTTCGTCACCGTAGACGTACTCAAAGGCAGCGCCCTGGATGCGGGCGATGTGCTTTTTGTTGTCGGCACCGAGGACATAGACCTTCTTGCCGAACAGCTGTACCACGTTGCCTGCTGCCGAGGTGCGGATCACACCTACAAGGTCGGGGCCCCAGAGCTCCCGCATCAGGGACAGCACATTGCGCTCCAGTGTGCCCAGGGTGTTGCCCATGAGCACCAGCAGGCCCTCGCCCCGGGCCGCGCAGATCCGCTTCGGGATGGTCACGGCACAGTCCAGGTAGGTCTTGCCGCTTCGGGTGGCCCCTGTCTTGACGTTCCACCGGTGGGAACAGTTGTGCAGGTACTCCTGCTGAAACTCAGTCAATGGCACTGTCCACACCTCCCAGCAGCTCCTTGGCCTTTGCCAGAGCATCCGCGCCTGGATCTTCCTGTGCGGTCTCCTCACCCAGCATTTTTAGCAGGACATTGGCTGCCCTGGCATCGCCATGCTTGGCAGCGGTTGCAATGCCCATGACCACGCTCATCTGGTTGTCCACGTCCTCCGGGTCAATCTGGTCCCGCAGCATGGCATTCACCCGGCGGCGGTCGGTCTCCGGCAGGCTCAGGTAGTAGTCAGCCGCCTGACGCATGGACCGTTTGCGGCGGCGGGCCGCACCGGATGCAATGCCGCCCTTCTGGGCAATCTCTCTCTGTTCGCTCTCCGTTCGTTCATTGAACGGAATGAGATTCTTTTCATTCGACACGTCACCACCTCTCTCGTCGTCAGGGTACAAAAAAGCCGCCCCTCAGGACGGCAGAAAATAGCATAAAAAATCCCTGCATGTTTCCATGCAGGGCAATTGACGCACATCCAGCGGGAAAATACCTGAAACCCGCCTGTGGATTCCGGTGCCTCCGGCGTATGTGGGGAGGTCAGAGGGCGGGCAAGGAGATCCCGCCACCCACCACATGAGCTTCCGGTGGGGAGTATGTAGCCCCATGCGTCAGGCTGTGCCGCCTACGGGGTCAGCGGCGAATTGGAACCACCCTCGGAATCGAACCTTCCACGACTACACTCGTGAACGCGCACCACATTGCGCTCAGGCGGCATAATAGAAGCAGCTCGCAGAACGTGATGTCTGACGGGCACATTCTGGAAGCTGCCATGGCATCGGTCTGCCTTTCGGCTTTGCCGATGGTATCGTTATAACACAGTTAAGCGGACATGCGCGGCCATAATTGCGGAGGAATGGCATTCATTGGAATGTTCAGGGCCTCCACAGCCTGCCGATGTAGACGACGAAAATGTCGGTCACTGACGCGGAGTCTGTCAGCAGCCTGTCCACGATGCAGGCCATCAATGTAGCACAGTTCCAAAAGGTCTACCAGAAGAGGGTCTTCGAGTTCTGCGATGACCTTACGGATGGTGTAACACAACTCCTGACTGCGCTGAATTTCATGGCACAGCTGGTGCTGGTAGGCATCCATCATTTCAATGGCGCGGCCAGTCTTATCGCCAGAACATCCAGAACTGACAATAGGGCTGAGTGCCTGGGTGACGCTTTCGGCCTGGTCTTTCGCTTCGCGGATACGCCGGACAAGAATTTTCTGGCGGCGAAGTGATACCTGATACAGCTTCAGCCACTCACATTTCTGGATATAGGTCATTCTGTACTCCCTCCTTCCAGTACCCTCAGTAGCCCTTCCACGTCATATCGCCAGTGAACGCGCAGCAGGTGCTGCTCCACCTCGATGCCGTTCAGGGCGGCCCACTGCCATGGAATGCTCTTTCGGGTCTGGGTCTGCATGTACTCCAGCACAGCGCTGGCCGGTACGGCAAAGGTGCGGTTGACCTTGCCCCGGTAATTGATGACCACATGGGCGGTCTGGCCTTTGAAGGATGCTGCATGGGCCATATCGGTGATGTGTTTGAGCTTGTGGTACTTCTGCCGCTCCCGGTCGAATCGGCCCAGGATCTTTTCCAGTGGGATGCTGGGCGTTTCGATGGTCTTGAGCTCGAAGTAATGGTGCATGGGGTAGCGGTACACGTCGAAGTCGCAGATGTTATCAATGGAGAAGCTTAGGTTCTCGTTGCCGCCGTAATAGGTGGCCGCGCTGTCTTTTAGTCGATAGCACCAGGCATCCTTCGGCATGGAGCTTTTCCAGTCTGCCTCGAACTGTTTTCCGGTGTTCAATTGGTTCTCCTTTCGTCGGAGGCTGCCCAATGCCCGGCCAGCTGTCGGGTCGGGGTAGTGCTCATGGTTCCGGTACATTGGAATCCTCCTTTTTCTTGGTGAGCGGACGGCGGCGGGCTGCGTTTTTTAGAAAATCATTCCCGCTGGGCTCCGGCCTGTCCACCCGCCTATTGCGTCCTGCTCCAATGGGGTTCGTCATGCGGTACTCCTGGGCAGACCTACAGCCCTGGGTTTCGGCCTCGATCAGAGCCTTCCGCACATAGGCCCAGCTATGTGCCCCGGCATCAATGCACTTGCGCAGGATTACCCGCGCCAGTTCCTCGCCCAGTCGGTCAGCGTATCCTGTCAGCTCTCTTTTCCCGGAGGCACTCAGCTTGCCGATATCCTGTTCAAACTCTGATACCAAGGGTGAGGTCGTCGGTCGTCCGGTCGGCTCCGGCGCAGCCGCAGACGACGACTTGTTAGCTTGTTGGTTTGTTAGACTTGTTAAGTTGTTGTCGGCAGCCTGTCGGTTGCCTGTCGCTTGCCTGTCACTTTGCCTGTCACTGCCAACAAGCGAAGCATAGTTTTCTATCGTGACAATGCTGTATTTTGAGCCTGTTTTGACTGTCAGATAGCCTGTCGCCTGTAAATGTTCTAAGCTCGTCCGGATGTTCCGAACACTCAAATTAAGCTGTTTTGCCAGTTGAGATTGGCTTGTAACCAGCTGTCCGGGCCTGATGCTAATGCCCTGCCACTGCTTTTCCTGCCAGTTGGCGGTGAGTAGCAGGTGGAAAAACAGGCGGGCAGTGTTGGGCTCTGAATACCATTCCCAGTCAGTCAGACCGCGTGGAAAGGCAACAAAGCCACGGGATGGGTCAATGCCCACGGTCTGAACTCCTTTCTGGTGTGGTTAAAACGGCAGGTCATCCGCATCATCGTCGATGAGGGCATCTGCTTCCGGGGTGCCTGCGGCGGGCCCGGCAGGCGCTGCCGCCTGAGAGGCGCGGGGAGCATAGTCGGCCAGGTCTTCGCCGGGATACATCTGCCCGCCGGAAAGGCTGGTCTGCACCGGGGCAGGCTCATCAGAGGGCGTTGGCTCCTGAGTGAGCGCTGGTTCGGGCGGTGCCGGGGCCTCTGTGCAAAGGTCAATGAGATTCTGCATCCACCGGAAAATCACCATGCCGCCGGGCTGAATGTCGTCGGCATCCACATTGTAATAGGTCTTGCCATTGTACTCCCGGCTCTTGAGCTCCCGGGCAAAGACAGTGACGGCATCGCCCTTCAGCAGCAGCCCGTCCCATTTGTCCAGCCCGTGCCAGACATTGACCTGAACATACAGGCTCTCCCAGCTGCCGGTGTCGGTCTTGACGCTGTGCGCCTTCACGTCAAACTTCAGGACCCGCTTCTGGCCCACGTCCTTGAGCACAGGGTCTTTGGCAAGGGTCCCGTGGAGCAGAACGCCGGTCTTGTGGGTCAGGAGCACGATTCATCACCCCCGGCAAAGGGGTCGTCTGCGCTGTCAGCATCCTCCACGGTCAGGGCATCGGCCTGTTCAACAGCTTCCTTGATGCGGATCCAGCGGGGAGCTGAAGCCTGTCCAGCTTCGTCCAGTTCCACGGCGGTGGACTCGGCATCCACATGGACCTCGCTCTCGTCATAGAGAGAGCCGAAGGTGGAGGGGAATGCTTCCCGCAGGGCATGGACAAGGGCAACCTTGCGGATCATGGTGGCTTTTTTGCCCTTCCACAGAGATTTGCCGGTGTCGTATTCGGTCAGCTTCACTTCCTCGTAACTGGGGCGGGTGCGGTCCTTGCGATAGACTTTGGCCCAGCCGCCCAGAAGTTCCTCGTCCTCGTAGACGATGGAACCCTCCCGCTTCTGGCACTCCCCGGCCACCTTATCGAAGATGATGACCCCGGCCTCGAAGCCGTCATAGCTGGGGTGACGCTCTGCCATTTGCAGGTAGCAGTTCTTGCCCAGAACGATGGTGCTGGGGGTGTCCTCGCTGTTGTTATCGTAGTGGATGAGGTAGGCTTCCTTGGTAAAGGGATTCAGGCGGTACTGCTTGCAGGTCTCGAGGAAAATCTTGCATTCGGCATCGGTGGCTTTCTGACAGATGAAGTTGCGGACATCCGAGAAGCTGACGGTCATGTGCTGGCCGTCGGCAGAAGTGATCTCCACGGGCTTGGCCGGGCTGGCGGCCTGCAGAGCGCTGCTCTGGGCAGCACGCTGCTGCATTGCAGTCATCCGGGCGGCGGTGGGGGTGCCGGTGGTGTTTGCGGACATGGTGGGCGCAGGTGCGCCGGGACGAGAAAAAGCCATAAGTAAAATCCTCCAATTATTTTAATTTTACAGGACCATATGCGAAGCCGCGCTTTTTAGCTTCGGCTTTGAACCATTCGATGTCTTCCGGGGTGAAATCCACCCAGAAGCGGTAGCGTTTGCGGGCAGGTGCAAGGCCTGTGCCAGGCAGGGCGAACTGCTGCAATACCTCGCAGTCCAGCCGCCCGGAAGCTGTCACAAAGGCGTTGCTCCGGGCCTCCTGTGCGGCCTCTTCTTTCAGCTGACGCTCTTCCTCGGTGGGCGGGATGATGACCGGTGCGGCAGCTCTGGCACGTTCTGCGGCCTGTCGCTGGGCCTCTGCCTCAGCCTGAGCCGCACGAGCGTGCTCCCGGCGGCTGTGTTCATGCAGTGCATCGTTGACGCTCAAGGCCCGCAGGTATTCGGTAATACAGGGTTCAGCGTCTTCGCCGCAGGTCTCCCGGATGAGGCGCAGTTCCTCCCGCCGGGTCTCCACAGCCTTACGCAGTTCCTTTTCGGCCTGGGCGAGGTCAAAGGTTTTGTTGAGCCACTGGGGCACAAGCAGACGGTCAAAAGAAATCAGCGGTTCCAGCTCCCCGATGCAGTCCCGGTAGATCAGCCGCAGGGTGGATGCCTTTTCTTCCCGCTGGACCTGTTCTACTGCTTTTACCTGCTGATCAATGGCACCGGAGATCCTCTTGCACTGGGCCTGCATCTCCCGGATGCTCTTCTGAAAGTCCTCCAGCGGGTCAGTGTAAAGCCGCTTGGCGGCGGTCAAAGCAGCAGCTAGCTGCTTGTCCCACTTGTTGACGGCAGCACGGTCGGCTTTGGCATCCTTGATGGATTCAGGCGTGTACACACGGCCTGTATAGGAGGCCAGAAGTTCGTCAAGGTTCTTCTGCACCTCATCCTTGTTCCAGTTCATAGCCGGGATCACCGGGCGCTCTACCCGGACGGTCAATTCATTCGTCATCGGTCAGTTCCTCCTCTTCTGGCTCCCGGTCGGGGGCAAAGTAGTAGTCATCGGGCGGCTCCATGGGCGGGCCGTAACGGTCAAGATCGAGACTGTACATCTCATTCATCCTTGTCACCTCCGTCATAATCCGGCGGCTGGCGGCAGAGCAGGGAGGCCTCCTCCATGATGCTGTTCAGGGTACTGCAGATGGTCTGAAAGGTGCTTTCCAGATCTTCGCCCACCAGCCGGGAATAGCTGGCCTTGCTGTTATCCCACGCCGCCCGCATCAGGCTGGCGCAGTAGTTGGCCTGCTCAAAATCTGCCTGGGCATCATCGTTGATGCGGGAACGGAGTGCCGCAACCTGTTTCTTCAGGTTGGCATTGTCTTTGGCCAGTTCGGCGTTCCGGGCATCGGCAAGGCCCCAGGCTTTTTCTGCGGCCCGGCGGTCAATCTCTTCCTCGTCGATGACCGCCGTGATGGGTTGCTTTTTCAAAGCGTCTTCGGCATTTTTGGCTCTCTCTTCGGCCCTGTCGCGCTCGGCTTCGGCCTTCTGGCGCTGGAGGTTGGCCGCAATGCGGCTTTCGTACATTTCGTTATAGCTCCGTTCTGCCTTTTCTTTCTCGGCTTTCAGCCGGGCATTTTCCTCGTCCAGCCCCTGCACATCCGCAAGGGCGGCATCCAAGTCGTTTTTGGCAGTCTGGGCTTCATCCTGCGCTTTGCTTACCATGTTCCACGCCTCTTCCTCCCGGGCTTCGGCAGCAGCGGCACGGTCCTTCTCGGCCTTGATCTGGGCCATGGCTTCCTGATACTGCTTGTTGGTGGTGATGTCACCACTCTTGACCTTCTCCACCAGCTCTGCAGGGGCGCTGGGCTTTGCTACGGCATACAGCAGAGTAGGAGACAGCTCCTTCAGGATCTTCTGCTGGCGGGGGCTGCTGCCGTCCAGCAGTGCCGAGACTTGCAGCAGCCGGTATGCGGTATCCTTGGTGATGCCGATGGACACGCACCAGCTTTTGAACGTATCCTCGCTATGCTGGTTGTTTCGAGCTTTTCGCATTGTGCGACAAGCTCCATCTTCACCGTTGTCGCATTGTGCGACAACTCCGCACAGCGCATCATGGGCGGCGGCAATGGCATTGCCCATGTGCACAAGGCCGCGTTCGGCCATCTGCTTACCGTGGCGGTATTCGTTCTCCGCAAAATGCAGGTCTTCCACGGTCTGGTCGGTCAGGCCGGAATAATCGAACGCCGGGCGCATCGCATCCGGCACGGTGGTCAGGGGCTTTTCTTGCGCGGTCTGGGTGCCGGGCACTTCCGGTTCCTCTTCCACCGGGTCTACCGGTGCATTCTTGCAGGGCTTGGCCTCCCTGAGGGCCGTCAGCATCTGCTCGGGGAGCTCGTAGTCGTCCATCGGGATGAACTCGTCGCTGGTCAGAAACGCTTCCGGGGTCAGCCGCTTTTCAACGGTCTTGGCTTTGCCAAACTTCTGGGCCAGCAGATGACTCTCTCTCCAGACGTGTGCAGATTCGTCCCAGCGCCAGAACCGCCCACGGGTATAGGCGTAGTAAACATCGTTGCTGTTCTGGCTGATGATCATACCCTTACCTCCGTGCCCTTCAGGCGGTCCAGCATCTCGGTCTGCACATCCTTGTTCATGGGCTGGATGTTGTTGCCCTTCCATCCGTAGCAAAGGATGGGCCCGTAAAGCTGGCGGCCCCGGTAGGTGCGGTTGAGCAGGCTGGCGGGCTGGATGGGACCATCGTACCGGCCCACGAACAGCACCGCCGGGGTGCGGGGCAGCACGATCATCTCGCAGGGCGTACCCAGCCGGTTCTCAATGGCCCACAGGCTGTCGGGCAGGGACGCGATCACCGGGGCCTTGCCCGGTTCGGCTAAAATACCTTTCATTTGTAAAATCCTTTCTGATGTGATATCATCAAGGGGATGGGTCTTCACAATTCCATCACCCTTTGGGCTCGTCCGTGTTACCAGCACGGGCGGGCTCGTTTGCTTTTCATGCGCCCCTCCGGTTCTGCCGGTAGTCCGGCTCTTCGGTGCGGGCGTGGGTGCGGTCAACGCGGTCATAGCGGCGGGCGTTCTGTTCACGATCCTGGGCGGCAAAGCCCAGCCGCAGGAACGCTACCGCTGCCAGAACCAGGCATAGGGCCGTGGCAAACTGGCTGTCAGAGATGGAGCTGCCCAGCTGTGCACCACCCTCGATGCCCATGCCGTACAGCAGACTTACGGCACCGCTGGCAGCAGCCAGCCAGTACCAGACGCGGGATTTAATCTTCATTGGGGGATTCCTCCATTCTGTCCATGAGGTCTGCGGCAGTAGTCACTATGCTGAGCAACGCTTCCGGATTTCTTTGATCTATGCAAATCCCGGCAATCAGAGCGGCGCAAAGGGCTTTCTGTTCCATCTCTGTACCGCAGGCATAAATCTTGGGGTTCCCGTCCTTCCCCAGCTGGATTTTTAACTGAGCGTTCGGGCTGATATTCATGCTCCTACCTCCTGAAGACAATTGACTGCGGGTCTGCAGTCGTCCAATGCCCATCCGATGACCGGGTGCCATTCGCCATCAGCAAAAATCTGCAGCCCGGTGTGGCTTTCATCCTTGATTTGTCCGCCCAGCTGGTAGCAGCCAGATGCCTGACTACCGCCCCAACGGAACCACTTGTTCCAAAACAGCGGTGCGATGTACGCGCATCCAGTGGGCGCTGCGGCCCGCTCGGATGCAAGGGTATAAGGTTTCATGCGGTCTTTTCCTCCTTTGCGATTGCCGGGAAGAAATACTCCCCGATTTTTTCTTGTGGGATGTGCAGTGCACTGCAGATGATGACGATTTCGTCACTCCTCCAAGGTTGTGTCCCCTTGAGTCGTGCGGTCATCGTGTTGGAGCTTACCCCAATCAGGGCCGCAAGTGCGCCCTGGTTGAGATCCTGGTCTTCTGCCAGACGACTGATTTTGAGATAAGGCTTTTTCACGTTGCTCACCTCCTTGTTGGCGGCTCCCTTCTGCGGTATACTTGGGCGGGAAGGGAGGTGTATGAAATGAGTACGAGTAAAGAAATAGAAGCTTTTGCCGGATACCAGCAGGCTGCCGGGAAGATGGCTGCTATTACCTCTGCGGCGAATCGTCCAGAGATCAGCCAGCATTCAGAAGAGCAAACGCGCATGCTTCTGGATGCCTGCGACCATTCCAAAAGCTCCTATGCTGAGGAAGCGCTTGTTCAGGATCTGCATAAGCTGCAGGAGCAGTTCGAGGAACACGAGCGAAAGAACGAAGCGGACAAACGCGACCAGGCAAAGGAAAACCGGGTAAACCGTTGGATGAATGTAGCATCCTTGTTCTTGGCATCCGTCTCCGCATTCTGCGCCGTTGCGGCTCTTATCTTACAATTTCTAAAAGGATGACTGTGAAGGCAACCCCCAGTGCAAAGCCGCTAAGATATGCGGAAAGCAGGGTCATTAGCTGGCAGCTAAAATCCGATGGTGCCCAGTTGGAAAAACGTTCTTTCCAGCTGGGCTTTTTGTTGTCATTCATGTGGTTCACCTCCTAAACTAAAACTGAAAAGTGTAATTAAATTCCACTTTTCTTGCAAAAAAAGATGGCATCACGCTGCTGCATATCCATGCCGAGAGTGTTGGCAAGAGTGTCAATTTCGCTCGCCTTAAACTCGGTTTCATTGTCAATCTTCATCTGCAAAGAATACGGTGTAAGGCCCATAATCTCCGCAATGGCTTTATACTTCAGCCCGGAGTTGGCAATGATGGAACGAAGCGTAGTGGTATCGGTCATTGTTTTCACCTCCTCTCGAGTGGAATTATGTTCCACTTCCTGTATGATATCACTGAGTGGAAACAAAGTCAACCTTTTTTGAGAAAAAAGCAAAAAATACTTGAATATCATTCCACTATATGATAAGATAAGAGCGAAGGTTGGTGATTTTATGGCAACTCTATACGACAGAATTAAAAGCCGCCGCACGGAGCTTGGCTTAACAGTTGAAGAATTGGCCCATAAGATGGGCTATAAGGATAAATCATCTATAAGTAAAATTGAAAATGGAAAGGCAGACATTCCGCAATCTAAGATTGCAGCATTTGCGGATGCGCTGGAAACCACCCCTGCCTACCTGATGGGCTGGGAGGAGCAGCCCGCCCCGGCTGCATCCAAAGAACCTACTGTTCCGCCGGGCTTTGAGCCGATGCCAGCCATGGATGTGGTGCCGCTTGTAGGGCGGATCGCCTGCGGTACGCCCATCACAGCAGAAGAGAACATCGAGCAAATGGTGTGCGTGCCTTCCCGCTGGCACTCCACCTTTACACTGACCTGCAAGGGTGACAGCATGGAACCCCGCATCCACGATGGTGATTTGGTGGCGATTCGCAGTCAGCCAGAGGTGGAGAATGGCGAGATCGCTGCTGTGCGGATCGGGGAAGAGGCAACCTTGAAGCACGTTTATCTGCATGACAATTTTATCGAACTCCGCCCGGAGAATCCGGCTTTCAACAGCATCATCCTCAGCCGGGAAGATATGAATGCCGTTGTTATTGAAGGTAAGGCCGTTGGGCTTTGCCGGGATATCTGAAGTAGGAGGCACATCATGGGCTTTTTTAGTTGGTTGAAAAAGGCCACGAAGGTGGCCGAAAAGATACCGGTGGAAGTGGCAGAATCTAAAATAGAACCAAGCTCTTTCTTAACAGATAAGGATTTCCAGATGATAGATTCTCTTGGCCCTTACTCAGATATTATAAAAAACGGAAAAGCTATGGAGACGATTAAGATAGCTGCTCCAAAAGTTGATTTTAAAACAAAATATGTACTATCAAATTTGCGCGCATACAAACTGGGAAATCAAAAGGGCTTTCTTCTTGACGGTCAAAACAGGGGAATAGCGCAGGAGGATTTGATGTCGCTAAATCCTCTTTTAGCTCAAGGAAATTCTGAGGATTCCAGTATTCCGCTTTTTCAAATTGATAGAGTAGGAATATGCTTTCAGACGGAACGCCCGTGGGAAGGAAGCTATTCGACGCTGGCAATAGCACCACCGACACCAACAGGAAAACAGCCTAAGTACCCACTGCTTCTTCATTTTTATTTGCAAGACCAAATGGAGCATTGGAGAATCATGGAACATGGTGGAAAAGAAATTTTTGGACATGTTAGCTATTTGAAAGATGGCACCATTGGAAAAGCAGATGTCGTGTGCTGGAACTTTAAGAACCGACATGGAGACTGTTATTATTTTCATATTAGAAAAAAGGAAAATGAGCTTTATCTTTCAAAAGTAGAAAAGACAACGGAATAAAAACAGGAGGAAGCCAAAGTGTCTTTATTCGGAAAAAAAGAAAAAGAAGAAATTGCACGACTGAATGCTGAAATGCAGAACCTTCGTGAAGCCATGCCGTCAGAAAGCCGTACACTGGATGACATCAATCGTGAAATCAAAGCTTCGCGTGAAGAACTCGCTCGTGTCCAAGAAAAACTTGAAAGCCGCAACAGCGAGTTGAAAGATGCTTTGGAAGAGCTTCAACAGGCAAAAGACCAGCTCATTGAGACGAATGAAGAAGTCCTGATGCAGAGCTTTGGCCTTTATACTCCTCGGTACTCTTTTATGAATGCGGACGAGTATAAAGCGCACCTGTTGGAAATTCGTGCCAAACAGAAAGATATGATTAAGGCGAAAACGGCTGTCAGCGGTAATATGAACTGGACAGTCAATGGAAATGCGTCCAAAGGCAAGAAGATGGTCGCTGATATGCAGAAGCTTCTCCTTCGTGCGTTCAATTCCGAATGCGATGACGTAATTGAACACGTCAAGTACAATAATATTGAAGCCAGCGAAAAGCGCATTACTACCTCTCGGGAAGCGATTTCCAAGCTGGGAACCATTATGGAAGTCAGCATCCAGCCTAAGTATTACCGCTTAAAAATCGAGGAACTTCATCTTGCTTTTGAATATGCTCAGAAAAAGCAGCAGGAGAAGGAAGAGCAGAAGGAAGCACGGGCAAGGATGCGTGAAGAGGCAAAGCTTGCCAAGGAAATCGAAGAGGAACGCAAAAAATTGGAAAAAGAGCAGCAGCATTATCAGAATGCGCTGGAACGTATCAACATGCAGTTGGCATCTGCTTCTGAGGCTGACCGTGCAGCAATCGAAGAGAAGAAGGCCGATCTGGTGGCTCAACTGGATAAGATTGATAAAGAGTTCAAGGATGTCGATTATCGTGAGGCAAACCAGCGTGCCGGTTATGTTTATGTAATCTCGAATATTGGCGCATTTGGAGAGAATGTTTACAAAATCGGTATGACACGCCGTCTTGATCCACAGGATCGCGTGGATGAACTGGGTGATGCCTCGGTTCCGTTCAACTTTGACGTACATGCTATGATTTTCTCGGATGATGCTCCTCGGTTGGAGGCTGCGTTGCACAATGCCTTTGCGGACCGTAAGCTCAACTTTGTAAACCAGCGGCGAGAGTTTTTCCGTGTTTCTCTGGATGAAATCAAAAAGGTTGTCAAAGAAAACTATGACCGTTCTGTGGAGTTTGTAGAACTTGCACCCGCTGAACAGTATCGTGAATCCATTAAGCTAAGGGAAGAGGCGCAGAAGGCAAAGCAGGGCACCCAAGGATAATTTGCCCCGGCCCCAGCTGGAAGACGTGCAGATCGAGGGCCGCGCCGTGGGTTGGACGTACTGGGTGGGGTGATTAGGAACCGGAGGAAGTGAATTTATATGGACGTACAAGGAAACAAGTTATCGGATGCAATGGTTTTGCCTCGCAGGCCAAAGCTCACAATCGAACAGCAGGTAGAACACCTCAAAAATAAAGGTGTCGCCTTTACCCTGTGCACAGAAGAACAGGCGGCATCCTTTTTGGCGTACAGTACTTTCTTTTTCAAGGTCAAGGCATTTGATAAGGACTATGAGATCAATCCAAAGACCGGAAAGTATCTGAACCTGGATTTTGCATACCTAATGGAATTGTCTACCCTGGATATGCACCTCCGCAGACTGATCCTACATGCCACCTTGGATCTCGAGCATTACCTTAAGGTCATGCTGATTCGGGAAATCAGCGAGAATCCAGATGAGGACGGCTACGAAATCGTAGATAGATTTTTCAGCGTATATCCAGAGGTCAAAGCCTCTATCAGCGCTAAATCAGAAAATTCTATGTGTTGTGACCTGATTCGGAAATTGGAAAAAGAGGGTTATGCAGTCTGGAACCTGATTGAGGTTCTTTCTTTTGGTGACCTTGTAATGCTGTGTGAGGTATACGATCAGAATACAGGCGGAAAGAACGAGGATCTATTCCGTTGTCTGTTTGCGGTTCGCTGTTTGCGAAATGCAGCCGCCCACAATAACTGCCTGCTGAACAGTATGCGAGCACCTTACACCAGGAAAATAAAGCCCTCCATGTTCTTGAACCATTTTGCAAGCACGATTCCGGGCATCAAGGCAACGTCTCGTGAAAAAAAGATGTCGAACCCTGTTATTCACGACTTCGTGGGGCTGCTTTTCGTTTACGACAAAATCGTAACTTCTCCCCGAACACGGGAGCACTTTGCCGATGAACTCCACCAGCTTTTTGATGAGCGGATGGTGAAACGGAAAGAGTATTTCCAAAAAAATGAGGTTCTGTTGTCCTCGTATTCGTTTGTGATAAAAGCCATCAACCAGTTGTATCCGCTGGAATAATGCAACAATAACACATTTTTGTAAAACAATAGTGCATTGCACACTGCCTTGCTTTTCTGTAGAATAATACAGACGAACAAAAACGCCACGTGAGTGGAGCTGTTTTTAGAGGGCTGGTGCATGCACCAGCCCTTATTTTTTCGTTTCAACCGTCACAAAAGAAAAAACTCCCCGGTGCTGGAACACCGAGGGAGTTAAGATAAGCGGCTCGCTCCAAAGGAGGTCATCGCACACTCAAGCAATGCGATTATACCTCTTTTGGGCGGGCTTGTCAAAGTGTACCCCAAAGGAGGTATTTTTTATGGGAATGCGAACCAACACCGCCCAGTGGCTGCCGAACCAGAACCGTTGGCAGATCAAGGTGCAGAAGGACGGGGTGCGCAAGACGTTCACCAGCGCAAAGCCGGGCCGTACCGGCCAGCGGGAAGCAAATGCAAAAGCGGATGCCTGGCTGGATAAGGGCATCTGTAGAACCACCAAGCGCTGCTCGGAGGTCTGGAACGAGTATCTGATCTCGGTGCGGGCCACCGCCGGCACAAGCTATGCCCAGCAGGTGGAGAAGTTCGGACAGAACTACATCCTGCCAGTGGTGGGCGACCGCCGGATCGGTGACCTGAATACGGGAATGCTGCAGGATGTGCTGAATCGGGCATACAAGGAAGGCAGCATGAACCCACAGGCCACTCGAAAGAGCAGGGGAAACCTCTCTAAGAAAACATTACAGGGAATCCGGGCGGTTGAAGTCAGCTTTGTGAAATGGGCAAGGCAGCACAAATACACCGCCCTGCGGCCAGAGGACGAGGGCCTCACAGTACCCAGGGGAGCACGTCCAAAGGGCCGAAAGATCCTTCAGCCGGACGCGCTGCGGGTCCTGCTTTCCACGGATACGCGCATCGTCCGTGGCAAGGTTGAACAGGATGCCAATATCCATGCATATCGCTTTGCAGTCCTGACTGGCCTGCGCCCCGGGGAGCTGCTGGGGCTGCGCGTGGGCGACGTGGAGGGCAACCGGCTGCATCTTGCCCGGGCCATCAATACCTTTGATGAGGAAACACACGGCAAGAACGAAAACGCTATCCGCACGGTGGTCCTGCATCCGCTGGCGGCTGCGGAGCTCCACGCACAGCTGCAGCAGCGGGCCTTTGAAGAAGAGCGGCCTCTTCGGGGAGATGATCCAATCTTCCTGTTGGAGAATGAGCACAGCCTCTATAACTACTGGCAGTTCTACCAGCGCAGCAACGGCATTGACCCGCCGGTCAGCCTGTATGAGCTGCGGCACACCTTTGTGAGCATCATCGAGGATGCTGTGTCCCCGGCAGAACTGCGCCGCATGGTAGGGCACAGCAAAAGTATGGATACTTACGGCTGGTACAGTCACGCCGTTGACGGCAGGGCTGACACGGCAGCAATGGCCGTTTCAGATGCTCTGGCAGAGTATTCTCCGCGTGCAAAATAACCCACTTTGTAACCCGTTTTTGTTCCTAAATGGTTGTGATAGCCGATAATTGATTTTTGGTAAAATTCAAAAAATGCGCATGAATCCATCACAATTTCAAAGCGCATCCAGCGAATTGTGATAGTTGAGCTTGTTCGAATCCACCCGCGCCCACCAAGAACTCCAGTATCCGAACCGGGTACTGGAGTTTCTGTTTTGTAATAACCTTCCCGGAGGCTAGGCGGGTGGATTCGAACAGCATCGACCCGCCGAACAGTCCGGCGGGGAAAAAAGCCCCTGCGGGGCTTTTTTAGATGCGCGGCTTGCGTAATCCACCCGCGCCCATAAAAAAGACCGCCTGCGTAGAGTGAACTGCACCCCATTTGTTAGACAGTATGGTATACTGTTTAGGAAATGGGG